>Ga0315268_10000550_pt1 | contig 43796 bp, 39 predicted proteins | sample C1_top_MG_FD_204535 | JGI IMG/M metagenome (GOLD analysis project Ga0315268, IMG submission 204535) | Sediment microbial communities from Yellowstone Lake, YNP, Wyoming, USA - C1_top | ecosystem: Environmental > Aquatic > Freshwater > Lake > Sediment | place: USA: Wyoming | collected 2017-08-01
TTCAGCAATCGTTCACGGCGCCGGACGCGCCGGTCGCTTTCGAGCCGTGGCACTGGCGATACGTAGGCGAAGCCACCACCCGGCAATCGCTCGGTCTCGTCACATGTAAGAATTAGCGTCCCGACAGGATTCTAGTTCGTTGCAGGCGGTTTCCGGGGCCAATCATCCGCGGCGAATTCCACACCCCAGAAATGCGGCGCCGGTGTCAGGAATTCGACGCCGACGCGGCGTCCCCGGTCCGACTCGTCCCCTAGGAACACCACGCGGCATTCCTGCTCTTCCTGTGTGGCTGGGCTGGTGATGGTGAACTCGACTCCCATCTGCATCGGCTCGTCGAGGTACATCAGGGCCCCGTGCGCATTGACCACGATGGTCTCTGCGGAAGAACGGATCTGCCGACCATCGGCGTTCTTTCCTTTGCAGGGCACGCGGAATCGTGCGAACACGCGCGAACTGCGGCGTTTGTTTTCGGCTTCGAGGGAAGGCATAGGCTCAGCCACGTCCCGTATGTGACCTGGCGCAGCTATCGTGCTCCAACCGTTGCGTCGAGTCAATGCTGCGATGCTCCCACCGCTCCCTACGAAAACTCATTTCTCTTGCCCCAGCAAACCTCACCTCCGTAGAATGGGGGGCTCGTGGGACGAGCCGAGACCTCCCCGGTGGGGCCAGCGGCCGCTCGCGAAGCAGCTTCAGCTAGCGCCCGTCACGCCGACTCCCGAGGCCTTGCATCGGGACGCAGAATCCGACAGGCGCCATCATGCCTGCCCCGAAGGAGCCTTCATGAATCTCGACACCTATATTGACAGCAAGAAGCAGGAGCATCTGAACGAGCTTTACGAGTTACTGCGCATCCCCAGCGTCAGCACCAAGAGCGAAAACAAACCCGATATCGAACGCGCCGCGAATTGGGTAGCCGACAAGTTGCGCGCAGCCGGCATGGAGAAAGTCGAAATCCTGCCCACCGGCGGGCACCCCATGGTCTACGCCGAATGGCTGAACGCTCCGGGCAAACCCACGGTCCTGCTCTACGGCCACTACGACGTGCAGCCCGCTGAGCCGCTCAACGAGTGGATTTCGCCAGCGTTTGAGCCCACCATCCGCGGTGGTGACCTCTTCGCCCGCGGCACCGCCGACGACAAGGGCCAGGTTCACATCCACCTGAAGGCCATTGAGTCGCTGATGAAGGTCGAAGGCAAGCTCCCCGTCAACTTGAAGGTGATGATCGAAGGGGAAGAGGAAGTCGGCAGCACGAACCTGTGGAACTTCGTCCAACAGTTCCGCGATCGCCTCAAGGCCGACACCCTTGTCGTCTCCGACACCTCGATGCTCGCCAAGGGCGTGCCTTCGGTCACCTATGGCCTGCGCGGATTGAACTATTACCAGATCGAAGTCACCGGCCCGGGCATTGACCTGCATTCCGGCGTCTTCGGTGGCCCGGCCCCGAATCCCCTCCGCGCTGTCAGCGAACTGTTCTCCCAGTTGCACGACAAGAATAATCACGTCACCATCCCGGGTTTTTATAAGGACGTCGCCCCGCTCACCAAGAAGGAACGCAAAGCGCTGAACTCGCTCCCGTGGAAGAAGAAGGAGTTCTTGAAGACCATGGGTGGCCCCGGCCCTGGCTTCCTGCCCGAGAAAGGCTACAGCATCGTCGAGCAGCTCTGGTGCCGACCCACGCTCGAGCTCAACGGCATTTGGGGCGGCTACATGGGCGAGGGCGCCAAGACCGTCATCCCGTCCAAAGCCTACGCCAAGTTCTCCACACGCCTGGTGCCCGATCAGGACCCGGAGAAAATCGCCAAGATAGTCGAAAGGCACATTCGCAAGCTGCTGCCCAAGTCGTTCACCATGAAGTTCGAAGTACTCAGCATGGGCAAGCCCTGGGCAGCTCCCTACGACCACGCCTATTTCCAGGCCGCTCACTCAGCGCTGGAAAAGGGCTTCGGCAAACGCGCTGTGTTCATCCGCGAAGGCGGCTCCATCCCCTTTGTCACGCAGATGTACGACACCTTCAATGTGCCTTGCATCCTGCTGGGCTTTGGTCTGCCGGACGAGAATGCGCACGCGCCGAACGAGCACATCTACCTCGAAAACTACTTCGGCGGCATCAAAGCCGTCGCCCATTTCTACCAAGAGCTGGGCAAGCTCTAACTTCACGCTTTCCCGGGATGGCCGGGGCGTCCGCCGCGGCGGATGCCCCGGCACCCGCCCCTGCTGCGGCTTCCCGCTGCCTTGCGTGCCGAAACCTGCATTTTTTCTGGCTTTTTTTGGCGTTTCCTCTTGCGTTGGGCGAGCGGTGTGGCTATAGTGCGCCTGTCCGTTGCGTGCCCTGAGCGGAGTCGAAGGGCGGCGGACCAAACCTGCTGTTCAATTCTGAGGAGGAGAAACAACCTCGATGGCAAAGCCGATGAGCAAGTCCAAGATCGTCGCGCACCTGGCCGGCAAGTGCGGACTGCCGAAGAAGACGACCAACATGTTCTTCGACGAGTTGTTCAAGCTGGCCGTGAAAGAGTGCAAGAGCCCAGGCAAGTTCGTCATCCCCGGCCTCGGCCGCGCGGTGAAGGCGCACCGCAAGGCTCGCATGGGCCGCAACCCGCAGACCGGCGAGCCCATTAAGATCAAGGCCAAGACCGTGGTGCGGCTGCGCGCGGCGAAGGCGTTCAAGGACGCGGTTCTCAAGTAGCTTCGCTATGGCGCCCCGACGCGTCGGGGTGCGGTATCGGATTCTTCGGCGGAACCCCCAGACTGGCGCACCCGACCGACGGGTCGTCAGCGAGGGGGTTTTGTCGTTTTGGTTTGGCGCCGGCCTCCAGGTCGGCACTCTAGGTCGGATCTCCTGACGAAGCGCATATGCCTTCTTCCTACTGGGACGAAACCCTCGCCGCTCGCTATCGGCGGTTTCACTACGACTTCGCGGAGAAAACTCTCGCTGGCCGCAATGTCGTCATCGCCGGTGGCACGGGAGGGCTTGGCGCGGCCACTGTCGCTCTGTTGGCCCGTGAAGGCGCCCGGCTCATCGTTGGCTTCCGCAGCAATCGCGAACGCGCCGAAGCGCTGCATCGCGCGATGCGCGAGCAGTTCGCACAAGAGATTACGCTGATCGAGGGCGATATCATTGAAGCAGCCGTGCGCCGCCTTTATCTCGATGCAGTCACCGCTGCTGGCGGACCACTCGCCGGTGCGGCGATTTTCCCCGGCGATCCCGCGCGCGTGAAATTCGACGACCTGACGCGCGAATCGCTCACCGCTTCACTCGATGCGAACTATATTGGGCCCATCCTTCTTGCGAAAGATTTGGGGAGCGCGATGGAATCTGGCGGTGCAGAGCAGGGGAGCAGTCTGGTGCTGCTGGCGACGATGCAGGCTGTCGCGCCGTTTGAATCGAGCCTTAACTACGCAGCGCCGAAGGCCGCGCTGGTTCACGCTGCAAAAATCCTGGCCCGGCAATGGAAAAACGTTCGGGTAAATGTCGTGGCTCCCGGTGCGACGGTTGCCGGGATGGCCGAAGCGAGCGTCACTGCAGGAAAGTACGACGCGTTTGTCTCCGGCGGAACGATCCCGCGCTTCGGGCGTCCCGAAGATATCGCCCGCGCCGTGCGTTTTTTTCTGGAGCCTGACAACTACATCACCGGACAGGTGCTGGTCGTGGATGGCGGTCTTACCCTTCGCCGCTAGGGTCCAAACGTTGGGGCGGCGGATTCCATCCCGCTTGCCCCGAGCGGAGTCGAGGGGCGCCGCCCGTCAGCTTCGGCTCTTCTCGGATTGGCCTGTAGGGGCGGCTTTATGCCCTCCTACTTTTCGTCCGCCGCTTCCTTGGCAAGTCCGTTGATCCGGTTAAAGCGTCTTGATGTAAGCGATCAGGTTCTGAATTTCCTCTGCTTTCAACGAATCACCGAATCCCGGCATGTCCTTGCCGCCTTTTTCAATCCATGCACGCAGGTTCGCCTCGTCAACTTTCCTTCCGTCGGCGAATTTGCCGCGCTTGGGCAACCCCTTCAGACCAGGGCCGACTTTCTTTTCGGACGACTTGTCGAAGTGGCAGATCTCGCACCACGTCCCAAAGAGTTCTTTTCCCTTCGCGATTTTCTCCGCAGAAGGTTTTTCCCTTTCGGACTTTTTCTCTGTCTGTTTTTTTTGTTCGGACGGGGAAGGCGATGCCGAGGCCAGCGCGATGCTCACGCTGGCGGCGAGCAACAGCCCGCAAATCCATCGCACGCCCATAAGAACTCAGCCCTTCAATTCTGCATCTCTGTGTCGCCGATTGCCAGCCGGTATTTGCGGTTGCGCACGCGAGAGCCCGGCGGTTTGACACCCGGTTATCGCTGTGCTACGAAAGAATCGGCATGAGTCTCGACAAGCTCGCACAGGCGTGGGAATTGTTGCAGGAAGCATACCAGGCGCAGATGGACGCCGAGTACGAGCAGGCGGTGGATCTCTATCGCCGCTCAATCGCCATCCATCCCACCGCCGAGGCGCACACTTACCTGGGCTGGACTCTGCACTTTCAGGGCAAGTTGGAAGAAGCGATCGAGGAGTGCAAGAAAGCGATCGAGCTCGATCCTGACTTCGGCAATCCGTACAACGACATCGGCGCTTATCTGATCGAACTTGGCCGCCACGACGAAGCGATTTCTTGGCTCGAACGCGCCATCGAGGCTAAGCGCTACGATCCCCGCCACTACCCTTACTACAACCTCGGTCGCGTTTTCGTCGCCAAAGAAATGTACAACCGCGCTCGAGAGTACTTCGAGCAGGCCCTTCGTATCGACCCGCAGTACGCTCAGGCCAAAGAAGCCCTCGAAAGCCTCCGCCGCCGCGTCAATTGACCGCCGCCTTCCTTGGCGGTGCAGAATTCTAGGATTCTCCAGCGGACGTTACTTCAGTACGGCGTCACTTGAGAAGCGACGGTCATCCTGAGTGCGTCCTGCCCGCGAATGTGGGCTCCGGACGCACGAAGGATCTCTCGTAACTAACTCTTTGAGACTTCAGGTTGCTTTGGTGCGAACACCCGGTCGTAGCCGTACAGAAGTAGCGCGGTGACGAACCCGATAACGGCCACGACCCACCACATGTTCTGCGGATTTCGCCCCGCCTGCCCGAAGGACGCCACCAACCGACCGCCGATCACACCGGCGGTCGCGCTGCCGATCGCAATGGGCAGAAATGCGAAGCCCATGAAGACACCCTGCTGGCCCGGAGGCGCAAGCCGCGAGACATACTCATAGAACCGCGGTGACTGAATCATCTCGCCCACCGCCAGCACGAACAGCGCCACAATTCCCCAGATGGGAACCGCGATCACTTCCAATTTCCACGGACCGATCTGCCACGACCCATTGATCTGCCAACCCAGGTTGGCCACCGCGAAGATGATCCAGGCAGTGCTGGTCACGATGGTACCGAGCGTCATCGCGGAGAAAGGCCGGATCTTGCGCGTCCAATGACTGATGACGATCTGCAGCAGGATGACCGCCAGTGGGTCGACCGTGAGCAGGAATTCCACGTCGGAGTTTGCGTTGACATGCCCGCGCAAGAACAACGGCAGGGAAATGAACTCTTGCCAGAAGATGATCCAGTAGCCCGAGAAGAGTACAAGAAACAGCATGAACCGAAAATTTGAGACCACCAGGAGCAGATTCTTGAACGCCTGCCCGAACGACGTCTTCACAGGTTCATCGGCGGCGCGGGGTTCACGGAAGAACAGCAACACGGAAATGAACATCAGGAAAGCGCACGCCGCGCTGACGCGAAAAACATTCTCGATGCCGATCGACCGCCGCACCGTCAGCGCCATCAGCGGGCCGAACGTGCTGCCAACATTCACCAGCGTGTAGTAGATCGAATAGCCCAAGGAGCGTACGTTTTCGGAGGATGCTCGCGCTGTGGTGCCAACTACGCATGGCTTTACGATCGCCGGGCCGAAGGCCGGCACCGTCAGGATCAGCAGGACGAGAGTCGTCAATGGAATCGAGTTCCGCAGGGGCGCCATCCATGGTGCGGAGAGAGAACCGAACAGGAAGTAGCCGATCCCCAGCACCAGATAGGCGAGCGCGAGAGAGCGCCGGAAGCCCAGCCAGTCCGCCAGGGTGCCTCCGAGAATCGGCAGGAACCACACGACCGCGCTGAAGTAACCAATCAGGTCGCCGGCCTGCGCTTCGGAGAACTTCAGGTTCTCGTGGAGGTAGATCGCCAGCACAGAAAACGTGGCGTAATAGGCCAGGCGCTCGAACAACTCGGTGACATTGGCCACCCAGAAGGGTCGCTGGAAGCCCTCGCGCACTTCTCGCAATCGCTTTCCAAAGCCCACAAATCTCCTCCTTGCCGCTTGACCTGCTTCTGGCGCTTGGCTTCGGCGCAGATTGTAGCGAAACATGCCTCCGGCGTCGTCAATTTTTCTTTCAACGCGCTCGTGCGGAGAGGGTGTGCTACCATCCCGCTCTGGCCCGCGCCCCAGATGATTCCATCATTCGACCGAGAGGCCATTCAATGCCTGCCACGATGAAAGCCCTGAGGAAGATGCGACCCGAGAGCGGGGCCCAGCTTGAACGCGTACCCGTGCCGACGCTTGCGCCGGATGAAGTCCTGGTGCGCGTCCGGGCCGCTTCGATCTGCGGCACCGACCTGCACATTTACGACTGGGATCCCTGGTCCGCTTCGCGCATCAAGCCGCCGCTCACCTTCGGCCACGAATTCTGCGGGACAGTGGAGACAGTCGGCGAGGGAGTGACCCATGTCGCCGTGGGAGACTTTGTCAGCGCAGAAATGCATGTCAATTGCGGCCGCTGTCATCAGTGCCGCGTCGGCCAGCCGCACGTCTGCCAGGCCCTGAAAATCATCGGCATTGATCTGGATGGGTGCTTCGCCGAGTTTGTTCGCATCCCGGCGCGCAACATCTGGAAGATCGATCCTGCCATCCCCGAACATTACGCAGCAATCCTCGATCCGCTCGGAAACGCAGTGCACACCGTTCTGGCCGGGGAAATTGTGGGCCAGACTGTAGCAGTCACCGGGTGCGGCCCCATCGGCTTGATGGCCATCAGTGTCGCCAAAGCCTGCGGCTGCTCGACCCTGTTCGCCACGGAGGTGAATCCTCATCGGCGTGCTATGGCGGAGAAGATGGGGGCGGACGTCATTCTCGACCCCACCACGGCCGACGTGGTGGTTCAGGTGCGCGAGGCCACGGGAGGAACCGGGGTTGACGTGCTGCTGGAGATGAGCGGCCACCCGGATGCGATCCACCAGGGTTTCCGCATGCTCCGCGCGGGGGGCCGTGCGTCGCTTTTGGGCATCCCCAGCCAACCGGTCACCTTCGATCTCGTCTCGGACATCATATTTAAGGGCGCGGTGGTCCAAGGCATTTTTGGGAGAAGAATGTTTGAGACCTGGGTGCAGATGACCGCGCTGCTCAAGGCTCACCGACTCAACCTGGAACCGCTTTTCGGGGAAAAGGTCGGGTTGGACCAATTTGCGCAGGCCTTCTCGCTTCTTCATGGCGGCCGGGCTGGAAAGGTCCTCTTCTACCCGGACGGCGATGCTTGACGTTGAGGTTCCGTCTCCTTGCATCCTGCCCATTGTGATTTCCAGGCAACAAAGTGCCCCAACTGACCTATAATGGGGTTTCATTTTCTAGGCTTTGGAGGGAGCATGACAACCGCCGCGCGTCCACAGCTCTACCATTTGTACGAGGCGCTGGAAGAACTGAAAGCCAAGCACCTCTATCATCGTCTGCGCATCCTGGAGGGAGAGCAGAAACCTGTCGCAACGTTCGACGGCAAAGAGGTGATCAACCTCAGTTCGAACAATTACCTGGGCCTGACCACGCACAAGGCGCTTCGCCGAGCCGCTCTCGAGGCCACGCGGCGTTTCGGCGTCGGCTCGGGTGCCGTCCGCACCATCGCCGGCACCATGAAGATGCACATGGAGCTGGAAGAACAGATCGCGCGCTTCAAGAATACTGAGGCCTGCGTGGTTTTCCAGTCGGGATTCACGGCCAATTCAGGTACGGTGTCGGCCATTCTCGGCAAGGACGACCTGATCATCTCGGACGAGTTGAACCATGCTTCCATCATTGACGGCTGCCGTCTTTCGAAAGCCACCATTAAGGTTTTCAAACACAAGGACATTGAAGATTGCGAGCGCATCTGCCGCGAGACGCAGGATTGGCCGGGCAAGAAGCTCCTGGTCACTGACGGTGTCTTTTCGATGGATGGCGACATCGCTCCGCTGCCTCAGCTCTGCGATCTGGCAGAAAAGTACAACTGCATCATGATGGTCGACGACGCTCACTCCTCCGGCGTTCTTGGCCGAAACGGGCGCGGCACGGTGGACCATCTCGGGTGTCACGGGCGGGTGGACATCCAGGTTGGCACGCTGAGCAAAGCGATCGGCTCCCTCGGCGGCTACGTCTGCGGCTCCCGCGACCTGATTGAGTTCCTCTACCACCGCGGCCGGCCGTTCCTGTTTTCCACCTCGCATCCGCCGTCGGTCACCGCTACCTGCCAGGCGGCCTTCACGCTTCTGGATTCGCCAGAGGGCGAGAAGCTCATCAAGAAGCTCTGGGCCAACACGGCGTTCTTCAAGCGGCGCCTGAAAAGACTCGGTTTCAAGACTGGGGACAGCGAAACTCCGATCACGCCAATCATGGTGGGGGATGCCACCCGTGCTCACGAGCTCTCCGATCGGCTGTTTGATGCCGGGGTCTACGCGCCCGCGGTCGGATATCCCAAAGTGCCGGAAGGCAAGGCGCGGCTGCGGACCATCGTGACCGCGACTCACAAGCGCGGTGAGCTGGCGCACGCTGCGGAAATCATGGCCGCGGTAGGGAAAGGACTCGGAATCGTCTGACGAATTTGGCTACACCACGGCGCGGCGGGTACTGGATTCGGTTCCCCGCTTAGAGGCTACATCCCGTACTTTTCGATGATCTCCTTCTTGCCCAACCCCCGGATGCCGTGTATTTCCCCCACTTTTTTGAACGCCTGAATCGCGGTGTCCAGGTGGTGTTTTTCATGGGCGGCAGAGAGCTGCGTGCGGATGCGCGCCTGCCCCTTTGGGACCACCGGGAAAAAGAATCCGACGGCGTACACGCCTTCGGCAAACAGGTCGCGGGCGAAGTCCTGCGCCAGTTTGGCGTTGTAGAGCATGACCGGCACGATCGGACTTTCGCCTTCCTTTACATCCAAACCGGCATCTTTCAGCAGGCTGCGCCAGTATTTGGTGTTCCATTCCAGCTTGTCGCGGCGGTCGGTGGTGGCCGAGATCAGGTCGAGCACCTTCAGTGCGCCTGCAACGATGACCGGCGCCACCGTATTCGAGAACAGGAATGGGCGCGCCCGCTGGCGACACATCTCCACCAACTCGCGCCGTCCGCTGACGCAGCCGCCGGAAGCCCCGCCCAACGCTTTTCCCAGCGTGGTGGTGATGACATCAATCCTGCCAAGGACGCCGCAATGCTCATGGGTCCCGCGGCCGGTCCGGCCGATGAAGCCGGTGGCGTGCGAGTCGTCCAGGAACACCATCGCGTTGTACTTCTCCGCCAGCGCGACAACCTCGTCCAACTTGGCGATGTCACCATCCATTGAAAACACGCCGTCAGTAATGATCATTCGGAAACGCTTGTCCTGATGCTCCTGGAGCTTTTCCTCCAGGTGTCCCATGTCGGAGTGTTTAAAGGTGTCCTGCATCGCCTTGCACAGGCGCATCCCGTCCACGATGGATGCGTGCACAAGGCGATCGGCGATCATCACGTCCTGCTCGCTGAGGCAGGCCTCAAAAAACCCGCCGTTGGCGTCCATGCAAGAAGGGAACAGCAGAGTGTCCTCGGTGCCGAGGAATTTCGTCAACTTGTTCTCCAGTTGCCGGTGAATGTCTTGTGTGCCGCAGATGAAGCGCACCGATGACATGCCGTAGCCGCGTGTCTCCAACCCGGCGTGCGCCGCGGCGATGACCTCAGGATGGCTGGACAGTCCGAGGTAGTTGTTGGCGCAGATGTTGATGCACTTCCTGATTTCTGTGCCTATGGGGAACTCCACTTCAATTTCCGACGACTGCGGCGAGTGAATGTACCGCTCGTCCTTGAACAAGCCAGCAGTCCTGATTCCTTGGATCTCCGTCTGGTACCAATCGCGAACTGTATCGGTAAAGGCCATAACGTTCCTCGAGGAGTAAATTTGAAATCAATGCGATGCTCAGGCGCTGACTTTCTGGAACCGGCGCACCAGCGCCACAATGCTCTCGACGGTGTCAAACGCAACGGGCGTGGCATCGGCGTCGGGAATCTGGATGGCGTATTTCTTCTCCAAAAACCGCTTGAGAGACACCATCGAGAAGGAATCCACGATGCCGCCCGTAATCAGCGGCGTGGTCTCGGTGATTTCCCGGTCGTCACCTTCCTCCAGATATTCTTTGACAACATAGTCGCGAACCACTTTGGTCAGTTCGTCCATGATGGGGCAGTTCTCCTTTTTTCTGTCGTGACCTGGCCCACAACTCGAGGACGGGCCGCTGAGGTGGGCGATTCATGACCGTTGACGGCTCGCGGCAAACCGAGAAACGGGCACGCAGTGCTCAGTCGTTCATAATGGTGGAGAGATCCCCCACCGGCTCGTTGAACTCCTTGCAGCGCAGAATGCGTCGAGCGATTTTGCCGCTCCGCGTCTTGGGTAGACAGTCGACAAATTCAATCTCCTGAGGCATTGCCAACGGCGACAGCCGCTTGCGGATGTGGTTCATGATCTCCAGTTCCAAGTCGTCGGACGGCTCGTAGCCGGGTTTCAGCGTGACATACGCTTTGACCACCTCCATGTTGACAGGATCCGGCTTGGCGACAGCAGCAGACTCGGCAACCGCACGGTGCTCCAGCAGAGCTGATTCGATCTCAAATGGGCCGACCAAATGCCCGCCGGTATTGATGACGTCGTCGTCGCGCCCCATGAACCAGAAGTAACCGTCGGAATCGATCGAGGCGCGGTCACCGCAAAGATACCAGCCATTCCTGAATTTGGCTTGGAACCCCGCCTCATTGTTCCAGTAGCCACGGATTTGCGAGGGCCAGCCCGGGCGGAGAGCAATCAAGCCCGATGCCCCCGGCTGGTTCAAAGGCTCGTATGTTTTCGGGTCTAGGACGGTCGCCGTAATTCCGGGAAACGCCCTTCCCATCGAGCCGGGTTTGACTGGCATTCCAGGGAAATTGGTGATGACGATGCAACCGGTCTCTGTCTGCCAGAATGTGTCGTGGAACGGCTTGCCGAATACCTCTTGCGACCAGAGGACCGCCTCCGCGTTGAGCGGCTCGCCGACACTGCAGAGATGACGCAAGCTGGACAAGTCGTGCTTCTGAACCACCGCGTTGCCCTCTTTCATGAGAAGGCGGATTGCCGTCGGGGCGGAGTACCACACCGTCACCCGGTGCTTCTCAATGAAGCGGTACCATCGGTCGGCGTTGAAGCCGGAATCCAGCACCGCCTGGGTGATGCCGTTCGACCACGGGCCGATGATGCCGTACGACGTGCCGGTTACCCAGCCCGGATCGGCATTGCACCAATAGATATCGTCTGGCCGCAGGTCCAAGACCCACTTGGCGGTCAAGTACTGCGCGATGATCGAATAGTGGACGTGCTGCGCGCCCTTGGGGAAACCCGTGGTGCCGGACGTGTAATGCAGAACGGAGGGAGACTCAGCGGTCGTCGGGAAAGGAGGGAAGTCTTCGATCCGCGCCGCCTGCTCCATCTTAAAAGAGACTTCGCGCTCCTGGAGTGGGGACTCCCCGGCGTCCACCACGATGATGTGCCGCAAGTCCGGAAGCCGGTCACGTATTTTTCGCACCTTGTGGACGTGTTTTTTCTGCGTTACGATCGCGCAGGTCTTGGCGTTGTGTAGCCGCACGAAGAGCGATTCGTCGCCGAAGGCCGAGAACAGCGGCTGTGCCACTGCCCCCATTTTGAGGACGCCGAGAAAGCCGATGTACAGCTCGGGCACCCGGTCCATGAACAGGCACACACGTTCGCCCGGCTGGATTTCCAGCCCGGCGAGGAAATGAGCGATGGTGTTGGACAGGATCCGGATGTCATCGTAGGTGAACCGCTTCTCGTTGCCTTGAAAATCCTCCCAAATCAGCGCCAGCTTGTCGGCAAGACCTAAGCGGCAAATACGATCGCTGCACATCCACCCGATGTTGAGCGGATCACCCTTCTTGTAGCTGAGTTCTCCTTCGGAAATTGACCAGTCAAAATTTGCGGCGAGTTCGGAATAGGACCGATGGTTGCTCATGGGCTTGTCCGATCACGAAGTGTGGATTCTCAATTTTCCAATATGACCATCGCTCCCGTTTGAGACGCAGAGCGAGCGATGGAGAAGTGAATGCGACGCACCCCTAACCCCTTCGACTCTTCCCTTAGGCGATCATGGAGCACGATGCGGTGCGCGCCGTCCTGCCTGAATTCCACCTCGACTTCACGGAAGATCGCCAGGTCACTGACCTGGCGTCCCATGGCTTTCAGAGTAGCTTCTTTGGCAGCAAAGCAGGCGGCGTAGCTGAGCGCCGGCTTCCGAGCGGAGTTGCATTGACTGAGCTCTTTCGGAGTGAAAATGCCGTCGTGGGATGACCATTCGCCCCGGGTGAGTTCCTGCTCGAAGCGGCTGTTTTCCAGAAGGTCGAAGCCTACACCGAGAAGCACGAATGGAACGCCCTTCTGACGGGCGCGTCCCACAGCTCAAACGTAGCAGATTAGGATGCGTTGTCGCAACGGGGTAATGCCTTCTGCGAGCGATATCGAGGGGCCTATTCGGAGGTCGTGAGCCATCCGGCTATCGGAATGCCCACGGAAATAGATCCTGGCGACCGGCAGTTTTTGCGGCGCCGCGCAGAACAGAAAGAACCCGAATCGGGCCTTGGAGCTTCTCGAGCGTGCCGGCAAACCTGCTCGCATTATCTGATCTGCCCGTCTGCACCCGCAAAAAGTGCTAGCCACGGGCAGAATCTACATCGTTCAGAATCTCAACGCTTCCCTGAAGCAATGAAAATTAGGCAGATGGCAGGAATCCTTTTGGATGGATTCTTGCTCTAAGGAAGAAGTGGGGAATCTCGTTTCTTTTTTGCTCGAGGAGGAATGCCGCGCATGAACAGGTCTCAATTGGTTGTCCTGCTGGTCTGTGTTTCTCTGATTTCTCTGGCGGGGTGTGGGGGCGGTGCGTCGAGCACCACCCCTGCGCCGATAGGGCAGAACGGTTCCGCCCAGTTGAGCGTGGTGGTCCGCGACGCTCCCCCGTCCGGTGTCACCGTGCTCTCCTTTGAAGTGACCGTGACCGGCGCTACCCTGCAACCGGGCAACGTCTCATTAGTCAACAACCCCGTCCAGATCGAGGTCAAGCGTCTGGAAGTCGAAGCGGCCTTGCTGAGCACGATCAACGTTCCGGCGGGCACTTACAGCAGCATCTCGGTCACCCTGGCAAATCCCGAACTGACCATCAAGAACGACTCCGGCTCCGCGATTGGAGGCTGTGCCTCCGGCTCTGTCTGCGAACTCAAGCCCAGTGTGTCGGGCACGGTGACCTATTCTGGCGCACCGTTTCCGATCACGATTGCAGCCAACACGCCGTCAGGCCTGCTCGTGGATGTCAACTTGAACGACATCATCCAGAGCAACCTGGGTGTGAACTTCCAGGCGCCGAACGCCGTCGTGGTCAATCAGCTACCCTCAACGCAGGGTAACGGAGAGATGGAGGAACTGGAGGACTTGAACGGCATCGTCGCCAACAAGGACGCCAGCAACAACCAGTTCACCCTGCACACGACGGACGGTGACTTCACCACCAAAGTGGACAACGCCACCGCGTTTGAAGACTTTGACGAAGCGGGGTGTGCAGCCAACGACTTCACTTGCGTGCAGAACGGCCAAGCCGTCCAAGTTGATTTGCGGCTGATTGCTGGCGGTGCGCTGCTGGCCAAGAAGATTGAGCTTGAAGACAGCTCTGCCGACGATGAGCTAGAAGGCGTTGTCTTCTCCGTAGACAGCGCAACACAGTTCAAGATGGTGGTTATCGAAGAGTTGCGGGATGTGCCCGGAATCGACGTGGGCAATCCGGTCACGGTCACGCTCGGTTCGAACCCATCCTTTCGCGTGGACACTGACAACTTGACAGTTCCCACCACGCTCCTGAACGCTTTTCAAGGTGCAGTCGACACCTCGCCATTGATGGTCGGGCAGAACGTGCAGGTGCGGCGGCTGAACGGTTCCTCGGGCACAAACATCACCACAGATCGGGTGCGTCTGCGGATGTCCCGCTTCACTGCGACGGTCGCCTCCGTGGTGCCGCCGAATTTCAGCCTGAGCGGCCTGCCGAGCCTGTTCACCGGCGCGACTCCTGCCGTCAACCAGATTCAGGTGCAGACGTCGGCGCAGACAGAGTTCGAAGGGGTCACTGGAGTCAGCAGCTTGGCCGCGGGCAACACAGTTTCTCTGCGTGGCTTGCTTTTCAAATCTTCCCCAGACCCAGTGATGGTGGCGAAGAAGATCCGCAAGCGCTAAAAATCTCTTCGCATTGAAGGGGCGCAGCCCGAAGCTGTGGGGCTGCGCCCCTCCTCTTCACAACCCTTCTATCAGCGCGTTGGTTGTGCCTCGCGAGTTTTCGGAAAAACCAAGGGCCGCCCCAGCGCGTCGGGGCGGCCCTCCTACTTAGACGCAGTATAAACAGTCGCTCAAGCAACTGCGGGTTGCGTGCTGATGCGCCGGTAGAGCGCGCGGCCAAGCAGACCCAGGCCCCACAGCAGCACTAGGAAGCCAATCCAGCCGCCCACGTAGGGAAGTTCGACTCCGACGCGCAGGATCAAGAGTCCCAGCACCATCCGCGCGAGCATTGCGCCGGCCCCTACAGATTCTCCGAGCAACTTTTCGCCTAGCCATGCTCCGGCGAATACTCTCGATGCGTAGATTCCGATGATCCACACCATGATCGTCCCGATGCCCACGGCCAGTCCAACCAGCGTGACGCAGGCGATGATGGCAGCGATGAGCGGCGCAACGAACGCCACAATTCCAGCGCCCAGCGTTTCCGCCACGCGGTCGCCCGCCCGCATCGCTTCGCGGAAGAACAGCGGCCCGAGCCACACCAGCACCATTCCGAACACGAATGATGCTGCCCATCGCACACCCTGCCACTTGTAGTAGTTCCACTCCGTAAACTTAGACGTCCGCACCAGCTTCTCAAATTTCACCGGGCTGGCCAGTTTCGCTTCTTTGGCGACTTCAGGCTCATCGCGCCCTTTGAATTCCACGGCGCCTTTAATCTCGGCGCTGGGATCAATCGTCAAGTGTGCCCCGCGCACGTTCGCAGCCCCACCGACGAAGCCTCCGATTCTCAGGGTCTGTGCTGCGACCAGCAAATCCCGTCCGATACGGCCGTCGAGCCCGCTGTTTTCTGTAAACAGAGTCAAGCTGCCGCCGATCTCCGCCTTCGGGTCGAGGTCAAAGCCTTGGGAAAAGATCATGGCGTTCTTGGCCACGGGACCGGAAATGAAAACGTAGGTGCCGCCACCGCGGACACTTCCTTCCACCTTACCCGTGATTCGCAGGCCCTGCGCAAAGGTCAAAACACTCCCGTGCACCGTGCCGTTGATCGTCACGTTGGCGCCGAAGGCGATGACGTCACCTTTCACTTCGCCGTTGATGCTCGTGGTCGCGGCGAACACGACGAGGTCGCCGTCCACCGTTCCGTCGATTTTCGCCGACTTGGCGAATACGAACAGGTCATTCGCCACCGTCTGGCCGGGTGGCAGTGCATAGCTGCCCTTTTCTCGATGGATCTCCGCTGCGTTGGTGGCCGAGGGCAATACGAAAATGGCCATCAGTGCGCTCATCACCACGGCCACGGTCGTCCACCGCCGCCGCAGTCGCGCGAGCAAGCTCACCCCAACCACCAACAATGTCCCTGTGGCCAGGAATTGAAACCAGTCGATCATATCCGTCCATCCTTTCCCGAATGCTCCGCTGAAGAAAAGCATGGTCAGCAGGTTGCTTCCTCCCAAGCCGACTTGATCCAGGTTTTGCTGCCACTCAGTAATACCCCTCCACAAGAAATAGGCACCGGCTGCGGCAAACCCGAGAGCCGCAAGCCACGCCCACGGAGTAGCCTCGCGCACCCGCGCGGCAAGCAGCCGGGCCGGGACCGGTTCGTCTTCCTCGACCAGCGCTTCCCGCAGCAGGCGCGATTCCTGTTCGAGCGCGCCGAGCAACTGGCGGCAGTCGGCGCACGACTCCGCATGGGCGGCCAATTCGATCGCGCGCGCGCGGTCGAGTTGTCCGTCGAGATACAGCAGGCAGGTCATTTCGTCGATGTGGTTCATGCCCTTCCTCTCCCGTGCGTTCTACCGGTTTTTTGAGCCAGTGCGTCGCGCAGATGGTGCCTCGCCCGCAGCAGCACCACCCCGACAAACGCGCGGCGTACGCCGAGCGCTTCGGCAATTTCGTCGTAGCTCATATCTGCGTAATAGCGCAGCACCAGCGCCATGCGTGCCCGCGACGGCAGCGTATTGAGCGCGGCGCGCACCTCATCGCTGGTCCGCCGCTCGATCAATTGTTCAAGCTGGTTCGCATCCGGATGCTCCAGCGGCAGTGAGTCAATCTCACCGGTCTCCAGGTCTTGGCGTATGCGCCGCCGTCGCAACAGGTCCCAGCAATGGTTCGCGGCGACCTTATAGAGCCAGGCGTTAAACGGCCTCGACGCGTCGTACTGCCCGAGTTTTTCTCGCAGCTTCATAAATATCTCGGCCGTGGCATCTTCGGCGTCTTCGCGTGAGGGCAGCGCCCGCCGGCAGAAACGGAAAATCCTCGCGGCGTGCTCCCGGTACAGTTCGCCCCAGGCTTCCGGGTTTCCCGCCCGGGCCTGCGCGACCGTGTCTTCGGCACGCTCAGCGGCTTTCATCCCCTCAGTTCGTTTCCACTCGTCCATATATTTCTACGCAGGGCGCCCTGAAAATCTTTCATTCAGACTCTAGCAAATACTCCCCGGCGCGGGGAAAAGAACTCTAGGCACCCGGACGGTGCAGACCCCTGGCAGTGCCGATTTCTGTTTCTGCAGAGTCTGGGATACATTGGAGGGTTATACGGACGCAATGACAACGAAACTCCCATCCTTGGTGATTGTTGGCCGGCCCAACGTCGGCAAATCGACGCTGTTCAACCGCCTGACCGGCACGCGTCGCTCAATCGTCACCAACGAGCCTGGCATCACCCGCGACCGCATCTACGGCACCGGAAACTGGAGCGGGCGCGCGTTTGAAGTGGTAGACACGGGCGGCATCATCCCCGACGACAAAGCACTGATCCCGCGCGAAATCTTCCGTCAGGCACGCGTAGCTATCGTTGCCGCCACCCAACTCGTGCTGGTCGTGGACGCGCGCGCCGGCGTCACCCCGCTCGACGCTGAACTTGCCCACCTGCTCCATTCCACCGGCAAGCCGCTGAGTATCGCCGCGAACAAAGTTGACACGCCGGAGCAAGCCGCCTCCGTCGCGGGGTTCTATCAACTTTCCAAAGACGTCTATCCGATTTCCGCCGAGCACGGCCTTGGCGTGGACGACCTGCTCGACGCGCTCACCCGTGATTTCCCCTCCGCGGACGAACCCGCGGCGCACCAATCGATAGACGTCGCCATTATCGGTCGGCCAAACGTGGGCAAGTCCACGCTGCTGAACCAACTGGTCGGTGCGGAACGCGTCATCGTGTCCGCCGAGCCGGGCACGACTCGCGATGCCGTGGACACGGTGCTCCAGCGCGGCGCAGTCAGCTATCGCTTTGTGGACACGGCTGGCATCCGCCGCAAGGGAAAGACTAAGCTCGTGGCCGAAAAGCTCAGTGTTGTGATGGCGCGGAGGCATCTCGAACGAGCTGACGTCGTGCTCGTGCTGGTGGACGCGGCGCAGGGCGTCACTTCGAGCGACGCCACGATTGCCAGCTACGCGCAGCAGTCCGGCCGCTCCGTCATCATCGTCATGAACAAATGGGACCTCGCGGTGAAGCTCGCCGCCGAGACCCCGCAGCAGAAAAGCGAGTCAGCCGGGAAGCAAAAAGGCAGGACCCGGAAGCCGCCCAAGGCGGCAGGGGCGTCAAAGTCTGAAGCCGCAGCGCCGGTGCCACGCCGGTATTCGGATGCCGATCCCGGCGTTCTCCGGCGCGATTACGAGGCCATCGTTCGGAGCAAACTGAAATTTCTCGACTACGCCCCTGTCGTATTTCTCTCCGCGCTCACGGGTGAGCGCGTCGACTCTCTTTTCGTCCTGATTGATCGCGTTGCAAACGCTCGCCGGCTCCGCATTTCCACCAGCGAGCTGAATCGCTGGCTGGCGGCGGTGGACCTCGACCGCGGCACGTCGCCCGCCGCACGCAAAGTCAAAATCTACTATGTCACGCAGGCCACCGCCGCGCCGCCAACGTTTGTCTTGTTCACCAACCAGACCCGCCCGTTGCACTTCAGCTACGAGCGCTTCCTTGAAAACCAGCTCCGCGCACGTTTCGATTTCCTTGGCACCCCGATTTTCTTCCGCCAGCGCCTGAAGACACGCTGAACTTCGCTCTGCGCACTTCGATTGCAGCGCTCGAGCGGCCCAGTATGCTGTGCCCCGTTCTACTCGACTTCGACTTTTGGCGAGTCTCGGTCTAGGATAGAAAGCAATTATGGCGGGCGAGGCACAGCGCGACAAAACGATTCCCGACAAGGAGCTGTTCCGCATCGGTGAAGTCAGCTGCATCACCGCAACAAAACCCTTTGTGCTGCGCTACTGGGAGAGCGAATTTCCGATGCTCCAGCCGGTGAAGACTCCCAAGGGCCATCGCCTCTATCGCCGCGAAGACATCGAAACAGTGCTGGAGATCAAGCGCCTGCTCTACGACGAGGGATTCACGATTGCCGGCGCCCGTCGGCACCTGCGCGAACGCAACGGCGGCTCGGCGGAAGCACCCGCACGCGACCGCCGCGAGAATTCTCCATCGCAGGTGAGCCGCCGCACGCTGCTGGAGTTGCGCGAGGAATTGCGCGCAATCTTGACGCTGCTCGAACGCGGGTGATACCCTGTCAAGTCAGGCGGCCGGAGCGCAGCCAAGCTCGAGCGTTACAGTTACACCGTACTGAGATGGCCAGCGGCCGGCCGAGTTTGAGATGGCACGGTCGGGACGTGGCGCAGCGTAGGGCAGGGTTTCAACCCTGCCGAGCGTGCACGCCCCGCAAATAACCAGGGTCCAAGGCGGTCGGGACGTGGCGCAGCCTGGTAGCGCGCACGCTTGGGGTGCGTGAGGTCGCTGGTTCAAATCCAGTCGTCCCGACCATTTTTTCTGACGCGGAGAAGCAGCCCCGTAGCTCTCGCCCCAGTGACGTCGGTCGCGCTGGCTTTTCTCCCCGGTAAGTTTCGATGGCGCACATTCTGATTACCAACGACGACGGAATTCATGCCGAGGGTCTGCGCGCGCTCGTGGACGCCGTGGCCGACTTGGCGACCATCAGCATTGTCGCTCCCAACCAGGAACGCAGTGGCGCCGCCCAGGCCATCACCCTGCGTCAGCCCATCCTGTGCGAGAAGGTGGCCGAGCGCGAGTGGGCCATCGAAGGCACGCCCACCGATGCGGTCATCGTCGCGCTGAACAAACTCCTCACCGAGCGCCCCGACATCGTCCTGTCGGGGATCAACCGCGGTGCCAACATGGGCGAGAACGTCTTCTACTCGGGCACGGTGGGCGCCGCAATGGAAGCCTGCATCAACCAGATTCCTTCCGCAGCCATTTCGCTCGTGGGCCGTCGCGGCGAATTCCGCTTCGACCATGCTGCCCAATTCGCGCGCCGCCTGGTCGCCTTGATGCTCGAAGAAAAGGTTCCGAGCGGCGTGATGTTCAACATCAACATCCCGCTGGATTGGAACGGGCAGGTGCGCTTCACGCGCCAGTCGCAGAAGGTGACTCGCAACGTGCTCAAGGAAGGAACTGACCCGCGCGGCCGGCAATACTACTGGTTGCACGAACAGCAGCTTTCTTCGGGCATCGATTCCGATTCCGACTACGCCGCCGTGTTCTCCGGCGTGGCTTCGATCACGCCGATTCAGGTGGACCGCACCCACGACCTCTCCCTGAATCACCTTTCCCGTTGGGCCAAGCGCCTCGAGATTCCGGAAAAGCGATAGCTGCAAGTCCGGGCAGCAGGGTCCTGTCTTCCCGAACTCGGCTATCGGTAGCTTGAAACCTGTTCGACTTGGCAGGGAAATCGTAGTTAAATATTCTACGCATGGGGTTTCCGACTGCAGCGTCATGACGCTTCCCATCACACCGCGCACGGTCGTCGTCGCTTCGAAACAACAGCTCACTTGCGACCTGTCCGGCGAAGCGGCTATTCTCCACGTGGATTCTGGCCAGTACTACGGGCTCGATCCGGTGGGCGCTCGCATTTGGGCGCTCGTGCAGCAGCCCTGTTCCGTGCGGGCGCTCTGCGATGCAATCCTGGAGGAGTACGAAGTGGAGCCGGAGCGCTGCGAACGTGATGTCTGTCAACTCCTGGAATCACTCTCCGGCGCAGGGTTGATTGAAATTCGGGACGGCTCGACCGCTTCTCCCGGTGACCGGGGTAGATGAACATGTCACTTTCTTTTTCCAGCAAAGTTTGCGCAAAGCCGGACGTTCTGGTGAGTTGTGTCGAAGGCGAGTCGGTTCTTTTGAACCTCGCCAGCGAAAGCTATTTTGGGTTGGATGAAATCGGCACGCGGATGTGGAGCGTGCTGACCGCCTCCTCTTCCATTGAGTCTGCCTACCGGGCGCTTTTGAATGAGTATGAAGTGAGCGGCGAACAGTTGAGAAGAGACCTCGGTGGCTTCGTGCAAACACTCCTCGATCATGGCTTGGTGGAGTTGAAGAATGGATAGGTGGCGCAGGTTTTGGCAACTCGAGCCGCCAGCCCGTGGCTACTTGGTGGAAGCGCTGTTGATGCTGCCCGCTGTCAGATTGGTGATGGGACTGCTCGGCTTCGGCCGCTGTCAGCGCCTGCTGAATCGTCTGGTTCCCGGCTCTGTTCTGTCTGCGAGTCTGTCGACTGACATCCTGGAGAAGAGCCGCCGGGTGGCGCGCATGGTTCGGGCGGCCAGCATCTATGGTCCATTTCGAGCCACATGTCTCCCCCAATCACTGACCTTGTGGTGGATGCTCCGGCGACGCCGCATCCCAGTCGAAATTTGCATCGGGGTCCGGAAGGATGATCAGCGGCTGGAAGCGCACGCCTGGGTGGAGCTGTGCGGCACCGTGCTGAATGATTCAGACGATGTTCACCAGCGATTTGCCGCTTTCGATGGTTCTGTTTCCCCGATCCGGGCCGAACTGCCGTGAGTGGCATTGCCGGCCTCCTGCATCTTGATGGCTCCCCCGTTGACGTTCAATTCCTTCGCCGGATGGCTGCGGCGTTGGCGTTCCGTGGCCCCGATGCGCAGGGGATCTGCGTCAGCGGCTGTTTCGGATTCGCACACACCCTGCTGCGGACCACCGATGAATCGGCACACGAACGCCAGCCGCTCAGCTTCGACGGGAAAGTCTGGATCACTGCCGACGCCCGCGTTGACGCTCGTGCCGAGCTGGTCTCCAAGTTGAGGGCCGCGGGGCGCCCTGCTTCTGTTGCCGCTCCCGATGTGGAACTGATCCTCCATGCCTACCACGTTTGGGGCGAGGAATGTGTTGCACATCTGCTCGGGGATTTTGCCTTCGCCATCTGGGATGAACTGCAGCGCAAGCTTTTCTGTGCGCGTGACCATTTCGGCGTAAAGCCTTTCTTTTACGCCCACGTGGGCAATTACCTGATTGTCAGCAACACCCTGAATTGCGTCCGCCTTCATCCCAGTGTTTCCGACCGTCTCAACGAACTCGCCATCGCCGATTTTCTGCTCTTCGACTACAACCAAGAGCTCGATACGACCACGTTTGCCGACATCCGCCGGCTTCCGCCCGGCCATTACCTGGCTTGGTCGGATGGCAAACTCGGCGTCAGGCGCTATTGGGTCCTCCCCAGCAATGGTTGCACCCGCTACGCGCGCTGGCGCGACTATGTCGAGCGCCTAGGGGAACTGCTACGAGCCGCCGTGCAGGATCGCCTGCGCACCCAGTCAATTGCAGTCTCGATGAGCGGAGGCTTGGATTCACCTGCTGTCGCGGCACTCGGTCGTGAGTACCTTGCGCGGGCTGGTGCGCCGACCGGCCTCCGCGCCCACACGGTCGTATTTGACCGCGTCATTCCGGATCAGGAGCGGTACTACGCTGGAGTTGTTGCGCAGGCGCTGGAAATCCCTATCGAATTCCTTGCCGCGGATGATTACGAACCCTATCAAGGCTGGGAAACTGGTGAACTGCACACCCCGGAGCCTGTCCACGATCCTGTGGTTACGATGAGCCATGACTTGTTCTGTCAGATGGCGCGGCACGCCAGGGTTGGGTTTACCGGTTACGGTGGTGATCCTGCCATGCTGGCCTCACCGCACTTCGTGTTTCACCTTCTGCGGAGTCTTGACTTGGGGACCTTGGTCGGCTCCTTTGCCTGGTACTGGTGGCATTACCATCGCAAGCCACCGATGGGAGGCGTTCTGGCACGAGTCCGCGCCTGGTTAGGCAGGAACGAGCCCGATGTCTTTCCTGTTTGGCTGAACCCCGACCTTGTGAAACGTTGGGATCTGGTTGGGCGTTGGGATCGTTTCCGCGCTCGGTCGGAGATACTGCATTCCACGGCGCCGGAAGCTTACCGCGTGTTTTCGGTCAGCTTCTGGCCGCTCGTCTTTGAGAGTTACGATCCGGCCGTGACCCGTTTGCATCTTGAATTTCGCCATCCCTTTTTTGACCGGAGGGTCATTGAATACTTGCTCTCTATTCCCCCGATCCCTTGGTACTGGGACAAGGTGTTGTTGCGGGAAGTGCTTAGAGGGGTTCTCCCAGAAGAGGTTCGCCGGAGACCCAAGTCGCCACTTGCGGCTGATCCCCTTGCGACCTATTTCCGCGCTCGAACCGAACACTGGGTTGACAGGTTTGTTCCCGTTCCTGAGTTTTCCGAATACGTAGTCAGGGAGCGCATTCCTACTGTTGCGGGCTCGAAACAGCCCCCCGACTGGTGGTTGCACCTTCGGCCACTGGCCCTGAATTTGTGGTTGCTGGGCCGACATGAGTTGAGCTACGCAGGTTGCAGGGAGAGGAGATGTCAAACTGCCTCCTAACATGCGACCATCATCCGAGGGTCCCGAGATGTGCGTCTCTGGTCATCTTTTCAGGGTAGCGCCCAACGCCGGGACTACGGGAAGCGGGAATGGTTCCCGGCGACTTTGTTACGCCGAGAATTGCACAGTAGGGAACCTTGTGCGCCACGGCATGAGCGCCTGTGGCAACAAGCTCTGCGGAGCTGACTCCGTTCATAGGGTGAGAAGACAATGCCCGATGCCCCACCTCGCTTACGGCTGGGAAACATTCTCAGAGACTGTGCATTCTCTTGTTGCAGTGAAGAATACAGTTGTGGCATAAAACAAGTAAGGGGAAGGGGATGACAATACAGAAGAGTGCTGCCAAGAAAAAGCAATACAATGCTCCCTCTGTTAGTTGCTATGGGAGGATTCGGGAGATGACGACGTCCACCCTGTCTGTTCCCGGCAACCAGGATGGTCCGAACCCGAATCGGAAGACCGGATAGACGAGTTAAGAGTGGTGCGCGTCCCGGCCAACGCAGTGCCGACAGGGAGCAAGTATCCTGGCGCACACAGGAACTTCTGCTGCTGACCCCTCACAAGCTGAGTGACCCGTCTCGCACCCACGACCCCGCCTCACCTCCTTTGCGCTGAGAAACAGACGGTCTCCACTTTGACTCTGCGCGTACGCTGCGTTTGATACCTCGGGATTTTGTTTTTTTTCACTTGCTTCGAAGCGTCACTCACTCTGAGACTGACTCTGGCCTCCCAAGTCATCTGTGGATTGGCTTGCGAGCAGTAATATCCCCGCGGTATAAGCAACGATGTGGAAGCGAATCAGGCTAGGTAGATGCTTCTGCTTTCCGGGAGAGTGGGCAAATATTAGCGGCTTTAATTCAGTGCACAAGATGCGGGGTCTGCGGCAGCGAATAGAAGACGGTGCCCGACGCCGAAGCCGATTTCTGAAGATCTGATTTCAGGATTGACCAACGGAGGTAGGACGCAAGGCTTACATAACGTATTTTGTGGGAAGCCGTCAGAGACGGGCTAACACCACTGCGCTGTGAGAATGCTGCACCCTTATTCCATCTTCGGTCTCCATGTGTGTTCCAACCTGCCCATCCTTGGCGCCCAGGAGATTTCTTCTGGATCGGCCGTGGATGTATGTGTGCACTTTGGAGTGGTTCCACCTTGGGCCGGCAGACGAGCGGCTTGCGCACAGTCGCTTCTGTATTCCAGTCCTGACAAAAATCGGAATGGGATACCAAACTTGATAGTTTGGGCGCAACTCGACACTGGGCACTTCAGAATGCGTTATGCAGATGGGACAGAGTTTCATCTGGACCGCACGGGCACAGAAATCTGGGCCACTTGGCCGGAAGAGGCAACGCTCGAAGACACGACCACCTATCTGCTTGGCCCGATTCTCGGTTTCGTCCTCCGCCTCCGCGGCACTGTCTGCTTGCACGCTAGTGCCATTGCCATCGATGGGAGGGCGGTTGCGCTTCTGGGGCCACCGGGGGCGGGAAAATCGACCACCGCGGCGGCCTTCGCCCAGCTCGGCTATCCGATTTTTTCTGACGACGTTGTCCCGCTCTTTGAAAAGGAAGGCGAGGTGTTTGTCCGACCCGGCTATCCTCACTTGCGCCTGTGGCCCGATTCTGTGAATTCTCTATTCGGTTCCGCGGAAGCGCTGCCGCGTCTTACGCCGACTTGGGACAAGCGCTACTATGATCTGCGGCAGAATGGGAATCGCTTTCAAGACAAACCCCTGCGTTTGGCCGCCATCTACATTCTGGGTGAGCGATCCGAAGACCCTGGCGCACCCTCCGTCGAGACACTTTCGTCCCACGATGGTCTGATGACTCTCGTGACTAACACCTACGTGAACTACCTCCTCGACAAGGAAATGCGCGCGCGAGAATTCGAATTGCTCAGCCGCGTCGTGCGCCGCATTCCCCTGCGGCGCGTGCGCCCGCGCACGGATCCTTCCAGGGTCGCGCAACTCTGCGAGGTCATCGTGGCTGATTTTCGCGCCCAAGGCTCTTCCGCTGCGGATCGCCAAGGGGTCGGCTGAGGTGTATTCGATCGCCGGCTACGGCAGCATGATCGCGGATCAGATCCGCACGGAAGCGTATGCGCGAGCGCTTCAGAGCGTGATCCGTCCCGATTCGGTGGTCGCCGACATCGGCAGCGGAACCGGCATCCTCTCTTTTCTCGCCTGCCAGTTCGGTGCGCGCCGCGTCTTCGCTCTGGAGCCGGATGACAGCATCCAAGTGGCCCGCGAGATCGCCCGTGCCAATGGCTTTGACGATCGGATCGAGTTCATCCAGGAGTTGTCGACCAACGTCACCTTGCCGGAGCGCGCCGATGTAATCGTGTCGGACCTTCGGGGGATCCTCCCTCCCTTCCAACGCCATCTCCCTTCCATCATGGATGCCCGGGCCAGGCATCTGAAGCACGATGGCAAGCTGATCCCGCAGCGGGACACGATGTGGGCTGCGGTGGTTGAAGCCCCGGAGGCGTACGGCAAGCTGGTGGATCCTTGGAGCGGCAACGACTTCAAGCTGGATATGTCCGCAGCGCAGCGCAGGGTACTGAACACCTTCACCAAGGTGCGTCTCAAGCCGGAGGCCCTCCTCACGGAACCGCATTGCTGGGCCTCTCTGGATTACACTCGGGTAGAGTCCCCGAACATAGTTGGCTCTTTCTCGGCTTCCCTTCGACGCGTCGGCACTGCCCATGGGATCCTCGTCTGGTTCGACAGCGTTCTCCTGCAGGGAATCGGCTTCTCTAATTCTCCCCATGCGCCCGAATTGATTTATGGCAGTACCTTCTTTCCTTGGTTGGAGCCTGTCGTTGCGGAAGCAGGCGACCACGTCACGCTTGAGCTTCAGGCCAATCTGGTCGGCGAGGACTACGTTTGGTGCTGGAGGAGTCGTGTGCTGGCGGGCGGGAATTCATCTACGGTCAGAGCGGACTTCGATCAATCGTCCTTTTTTGGTGTGCCGGTTGTGCCCGGCCAGCTGCACAAGCGCGCCACCAATCATCTCCCGGTTCTCAATGAAGAAGCTGAGGTGGACCGTTTCATCCTCACGCTGATGGGCACCGGTATCACCGTCGCGGAGATAGCGGCCCGTGTGCAGGAGCGGTTCCCTGATCGTATCCGCCAGTTCCGCGACGCACTCACCCGGGTAGGCGATCTCTCAAAGAAATATAGCCGTTAGCCTATTCCCATGCCCCGTCAGGTTCCGCGACGGTGGTATGCTCTTGCGGAGTCATCAACAGGTTTCACGCCCTTGACTGATTCCGAGGGACACTTCGCATTGGCGGATCACACCTTTACAGTCCGGCGTCCGGAGACGGAAATTCTTCTACTTATTTCTCGGACGTCTCTTGCGCCGGAAGCGGCGGCTCGCCTGCGTGAGCTTTTGCAGCGTGAACTTGACTGGCCCTGGCTCCTGGTACGCTCCGACCGGCACAGCTTGTACCCTCTGCTCTACTGGCACCTGAATGCCTCCGCCGCAGATCTGGTCCCGCCGGCGTGGCTCGAGTTCCTCCGGGATCTGTTCCGGCAAAACGTGCAGCGCAGCCTTCTGCTGACTTCCGAGCTGATACAGGTTGTGACCCAGCTGCAGAATGCCGGCATTACCGCTGTTCCATACAAAGGAAGCGTTCTCGCTTCGCTGGCCTACGGCCACCTTGGGCTTCGTCGCTTTCAGGATCTCGACATCCTCGTTCGGCAGAGCGAAATCCTGCGTGCCCAGGAGGTCATTTTTTCGCTGGGCTACGGCACGGTGACCGGCGCAACGCCAGCCCAGATCGCGGCTGGCCGCATACCAGGTCAGTACGCCTATTCGCGCACGCGCGAGAAAATCCTTCTCGAAGTCCACACCGAGCGCACCCTGCGGTATTTTCCCAAACCGTCCGATTTTGACCGCCTCTGGGAGCGTCTGGAAACGATGGAGCTCGGCGGCAAGCGAATCCCGACCCTTTCTCCCCCGGACCTCTTCTCGTTCTTGTGCATTCATGGGACAAAGCATCTCTGGTCGCGCCTGAGCTGGATTTGCGACATCGCTGAGCTCGCCGGTCGGCAGGAGCCGTCTGAGTGGCTACGGATTCGGGAGCGCGCAACCTCTTATGGCGCTGAACGCATGGTGGTTCTGGCCCTTGTCCTCGCAAGGGACGTGCTCGGCGCTTCCTTCCCGCCGCAGGCCGCTGCCTGGATTGAGAGCGATTCCGCGCTCCCTGCGCTCGCACAGCGGCTTCACTCCCAAATCATTGCCGACAGCCCGCGGTGGCCCAGCGCCTTGGAGCGTTTTCTGTTTCGCGTGCGAATGAGACCCCGCTTGGGGGAGGGAATTCGGTACGGGATTCGCTTGGCCACAATGCCTACGGAGGAGGACTGGAACGAAGTGCAAAACCGCGGTGTTTTGGGATCCGCACCGCTGGCCTTGCGCCGGTTGTTCCGTCTGCTCACCAAATATGGACTCACTTCTCAAGGCGCAGCCGTAGACGGAGACTTGGCCGGATACGAGCCGACTCCCGCTGAAATTGTGGAGAAGATGTTGGAGTTCGCGGAGCTTCGCCCCGGCGACGTGCTCTACGACTTGGGTTGCGGCGACGGGCGCGTGGTGATTCAGGCCGCAAAGCGCTATGGAGTCCGAGCAGTGGGCGTAGACGCAGATCCTCAGCGCATCGCTGAGGCCCGCCAGAATGCCCAGAGAGAATCCGTCGGCAATTTGGTTTCGTTTCGCCGGAAGGATGCGAGAGCAGTGGATTTGCGCGAAGCCACGGTGGTGATTCTTTACCTCCCTTGGGCAGCAAACCTGTCGCTGCGGGAAACCCTCCATCGCAAGCTTCGCCCCGGCGCGCGCATTGTTTCGCGTAATTCCGGGATGGGGGATTGGCCGCCGGAGAAGACGGAAGTCGTCACGGACAGCACGGGGAAACAGAGCGCGCTGTTCCTCTGGCACACGGCGCGACCAGATCGTCGCCGGTGACGCATCTGCCTGTTGCAATTGAATCGATTTGCTTGCAGACTCTGCGCGCATGGAGTTCTTTCTCGACAACCCGGTCCGCAGGGGGTCCTTTTTCCTCATCGTCCTTTTGATCTCCGCCGCGCTGTGCTTTCTTGCAGCACAGCGCTGGTGGGCCGCGCACCTGTCTCAATCTTCCGACCCTGCCGATCTGCTGAAGGCCGCCGAGATCGAACCCGGCAATGCAGAGCATTGGCACCGCCTGGGGCGTTTCCGCCAATACGACTTCGAACGCGCCGATCTCCCGCTGGCCGTCTCATATTACGAGCGCGCGACGCAGCTCGATCCCCGTTCCGCTCGTTATTGGATGGACCTCGCCGCAGCCTACGAAATGATCGGGCGCACTGCACAGGCGGAATCGGCGTTCAAACGCGCCAAGGCCGCCTATCCGATCTCCGCCCAGGTCGCTTGGCACTTCGGCAACTTCCTGATTCGTCGAGGAGATTTGAAGCGTGGCTTTGCGGAAATCCGCCGCGCCGTAGCAGCGGACAAAAACCTGATATATCCCGCAGTATCCGTTTGTTGGCGTGCGAGCGGGGACGCAAACCTCCTTCTCGATGAAGTTCTACCTCACGCGGGCGTGGCGTACTCTTCCGCGCTGAACTATCTGCTTGAGCAGAAACAGGTGGGAGCTGCTTTGGTCGTATGGCGGCGCTGGGTAGCATTGAATGACGCCTTTGAATTGCGCCCGGCGTTTGCCTTGATCGAATTGCTCCTACGCGATCAGCGCTGGGACGACGCCAAGACTGTGTGGCAGAAATCGTTACAGGCCGCCGGCGGAGTGGTCGATAGCTCCGCGCCAGGTTCGTTAGTCTGGGATGGAAATTTCGAACGCGACTTTCTCAACGGCGGCTTCGGGTGGCGGCAGCGGAGCATCACCGGAGCGACCATTGGCTTCGAGACCGGAGCCGCGGGTGCCCGTTCGCGGGCCCTGCGAATCGAATTTGACGGGACCGCCAACCTCGACTTTCAGCACGTTACGCAGCTCGTTTTGGTCGAGCCGGGAAGGCGCTATCGCTTCCGCGCGAAACTCCGGACGAGTGAGATTTCGACCGACAGTGGTGTCCAGTTTCTCATCCGGCCGCGTCTCAGTTCGGATTCGCAGTTTTTGGTCACACCTGCCTTGGTCGGCACCAACGATTGGACAGATCAGGAACTGGAATTTACAACCGGCAGTGCGACTCACCTTCTCGAAATCATCGTCTTTCGGTCCTCCAGCCGCAAATTCGACAACAAGATTAAGGGCACGGTTTGGGTGAGCGGAGTGTCCTTGGAACCCGCGGCCGTGCGGGGAGGAGTCCGATGACGGCCATCCGCATCGGCCTTTGCGCTGTGATTGCCTTTGCTGTGCTTGCGCACGGCGCCGTCGAGCCTTGGTCTGAGTCGATCCTTCAAATCTCAGCAGCGTTTCTGTTTGTGTCTTGGGGGGCGCTCTGCCTTCGCCAAGGGAATCTCAAGCTCCGATTACCTCCGCTTCTCTTGCCTGTTCTGGGACTGGTGGTGTGGGCACTGGTCCAGTGGCTCATTGGGCTTTCCGTGTATCCGTACCTGACGAGGGTCGAGTTTCTGAATTGGGGCGCACTTCTGCTGCTGGCCTTCCTTTTCCTGCAAGCCTTCCAAACGCTTGCGCAATTGCGTGGATTTGTCTGGTTCTTGCTTATCTTTAGTTTTGTGGTCGCCTTGTTTGGCATCATCCAGTACCACACCTTCAACGGCAAACTCTACTGGGTGCGCGAGCTCACCGGCGGCGGCACTCCCTTCGGCCCCTATGTCAATCGCAACCACTTCGCCGGGCTGATGGAATTGCTCATTCCGCCAGGATTGCTCCTGCTCCTTCTTCGAGCAGTGCGCCGCGACTGGTTGCCCCTGATTGGCTTATTAACTGTTGTTCCCATCGGAGCCCTGTTTCTATCCGCCTCCCGGGGCGGCATCGTCAGTTTTCTTTGCCAGCTGGGCCTCCTCGGTCTTCTGCTGTGGGCTCGGCCAGCGGGCCGGAGGTGGTTGGCGGTGGCAACGGTGTCGCTGCTGCTTGTGGCCGGGTTTCTGATGTGGCTGGATATCGGGAGCGCGCTCCAGCGATTCGAGCAAACGACCGGTGAGGAATTGTCGCAGGGTCGGCGGACCTCCATGATTCTGGACACCTGGCGGATCTTCGCCGACCACCCGGTGATGGGGACAGGGGCTGGGACGCTGGTCTCTGTCTTCCCAAAGTACGAGTCCATGTACGACGGTAAAGTGGTAGACCACGCCCACAACGATTATGTTGAACTCCTCGCCGAGACCGGGGTCATCGGTGGCCTACTCGCGGGGGCATTCCTTGTGTTGCTCGGTCTACAATCCTTCCGCCGGCTGGAACACAATTCGCCGGCCTTCCTGCTCGCCGTGCAAATGGGTGCCTTGGTGTCATGCTTTGGCTTGTTCGTCCATTCACTCGTGGATTTCAACCTCCACATCCCCTCCAACGCTCTGCTCTTTCTTTTGCTGGCCATGGTTGCTGCCGGCACGTATGACTTCTCCGATAACCGGGTGTCGCAAATGGAGACTTCCCCGGTGGTTTTCTCCGCTTGACCGTGAATGGGTTGCTGTATAATGGCTCTGCATGGGATTGTCCTTTCAGGAGCATTGCGCCCCTCGGAAAAGAGTTGGTGTCCGCGGTTACAGGGTGGTCGTTTTTTTCCCTTTTGCACTCTTGGTGACCTCTCTCGTCTTCGCCCAGCAGCCAAAACTCGAAACGGCGCAGGACACGAACGATAAAATCCGCCGACTGGCGATGAGCACCCAAACAACCGGGGAATATCCGATCGGCGGAGGCGACCTGATTCGTGTGGAGGTTTTTGACGTCCCCGACGTGACACGCGAAGTTCGTGTCAGTGAGTCCGGTTACATTTCTCTTCCTCTGATTCCCGTGCGCATCCGCGCCGGTGGCCTCACGGCCTTCCAATTGGAAGAAAAAGTCGCCGAGTTGCTCCAGGTCAACGGCCTGGTGACGCATCCCCGCGTGACGGTCTACATCAAGGAGCAACGCAGCCAACCCATCACCGTCATCGGTGCGGTCCAGCGCCCGATGGTCTACCAGGCCCTGCGGCGAACCACTCTGCTCGAAGTTTTGTCGGAAGCTGGCGGCATCGCCGACGACGCTGGCAGCAACGTAATTGTTACGCGAACAGCTCCATCCCGCACCGCCGCAGACGCGGATCCTAAGGAACCTGCTCCGGAACCGCAGACCATCGTGATCGGACTGAAAGACTTGCTCGAATCGGGCGACCCGAAATTCAACATCGTGGTCTGCGGTGGGGATGTGGTCAGCGTTCCGCGCGCGGGCATCGTCTATGTGGTCGGCGCAGTTGAGCGGCCCGGCGGTTTCGTGCTCCAGAGCGAGAACGACGAAATCACGACCCTGAAAGCAGTGGCGTTGGCTCAAGGCCTGAAATTCAGCGCCAAGCCTGGTGAAGCGGTGATTATTCGCAAGGATTCGGTGACAGGCAAGAAGAAGGAAATTGAAGTGGACTTGAGCAAGATCATGGCTCGCAAGCGGGAAGATATTCCCTTGTTGGCCAACGATATTTTGTTTATTCCGGACAGCTCCGGAAAGAAAATTCTTCGCCGTGTGGGCGACGCAGCTCTGGGGATCACCTCGGGGCTGGTCATTCTGCGAGGCGGGCATTAGCGCGGCTCGGCGGGGAAGTGCGCCGTCAATCTAAATTGGGCTGAACACGTGATTCCAGAAGAAGCGAAACTCGTTCCGCGCGATCGTCGATACTCTGATGCTCTCGGCGTCGTCACCGCGTCTCCTTCCTATGTTCCGATCGAGCTGACTTCGCGTGAGCCGCACCTGCGCGACTATCTGCTGATCCTCCGCAAACACCTCTGGGTGATGCTCACTTTTCTCCTCACCCTGGTGACTGTCACCACGATCGCCTCCTTCAAGATGGTGCCCGTCTATGTGGCCACGGCACGCATCGCCATTGACCGCGAAAGCCAGAACATTTTGCCGTTCCAGGATTCAAACGGCGGCTACGATTTCTACGTCGACATGGAGAACTACATCGAGACCCAGTGCAAGATTCTCCAGAGTGAAACGCTCGCCTTGATGACGATCAAATCCCTGAACCTTGCGAACGAACCCGAGTACTCCGGCGGAGGGAAGGTGCAGAATTCCTCGGCGGCCGGCCCGGTCCCGAAGGCGCCGACCGCAAAACCTGCCATTCTGGGTGCATTTCTCGGACGGCTCAGCGCCACGCGTGTCCCGAACAGTCGGCTGGTGGATGTGTCTTTCGAGGCCACTGATCCCAAGCTTGCGGCCCAGGTTGTCAACGCGCACTTGGACAATTTCATCGAGTCAAATTTCCGCAGCCGCTACGAGGCCACCCAGCAGGCTTCCAGCTTTCTTTCCAAGCAGTTGGACGAGTTGAAGATTGCGGTGGAAAAGTCCGAAGACGCTCGCCTAAAGTATGAGCGTGAGAATCAGATTTGGACCATCGACGAGAAACAGAACATCACCACGCAGAAACTCTCCGACCTGAATACGGAGCTCACCCAGGCGCAATCGGATCGCATTCAGAAGGAATCTCTCTTTCAGGCGGCGCGGACGGGTAACTTGGATGCTGTCCCGGCCGTTCGCGACAACACGGTGATGCAAGACTTGATGAAGCGCTACGCCGATCTGAGCGCGCAATACTCCGAGGCGCTGAACCGTTACGGCCCGAAGTACCCGATCGTCGAGCGGCTCAATACGCAGATGAAGGAGCTAGACGCTCTGATCAGGCGCGAGAAGCAGAACATCATCAACCGGATTGAGTCCGAGTACCGCACGGCCCAGCGGCGCGAAACCCTGCTCTCCCAGGCACTGGATAAGCAGAAAACGGACGCAAACCAACTCGCAGAAAGGCTGGTGCAGTACAACATCCTGAAACGTGAGGCGGAGTCCAAGAAGCAGCTTTACGAAGGCCTCCTTCAGAAATTGAACGAAGCAGGGATTTCCGCCGGCCTGCGCTCGAGCAACATTCGGGTGGTGGATCCCGCGATGATCCCACCGTCGCCCGCGCGCCCGCAGCGGGCCCGCAACATCATGCTGGCGTTCTTCATTGGTTTGGTTGGCGGAATTGGACTTGCTTTCCTGCGCGAATATTTGGACAACACCATCAAGACGCCGGAAGACATCGAAATGTTGACCCGCTTGCCCTCCCTTGCCGTTGTGCCGGCGTTTACTGCCGTGAATGGACGCGGGCGGTCGGCCAAGATGCTGCCCGGCGGTTCGCAGCGGGCTCCGGGCAAGGAGCAACGCGTGGAGTTGATCTCCCACGAGCAACCGCACTCGCTGATCTCGGAAGCCTTCCGGGCTCTACGAACATCTTTGCTGCTTTCTCAGGCGGAGCATCCGCCGCAGGTCGTGCTCGTGGCTAGCCCTCTGCCGCGCGAAGGCAAGACCACTGCCGCCCTGAACCTCGCTGTAACGCTGGCTCAACTCGGCGACCGCACCGTGCTGGTGGACGCCGACCTGCGCAAGCCTAGCGTCGGCCGTGCCCTCGGACTCAGCGACGGCAAGTACTCCGGTCTGAGCACCTATCTGGCAGGAGCTTCCTCCTTGGAACTCGTCACCGTGCCGCACCCGGCCATCAACAATCTCTCCGTGATCCCCACAGGTCCGATCCCGCCGAACCCCGCCGAACTGCTTTCTTCCCAGCGTCTACAGCAGGCCATCGCGACACTCCGTGCCAGCTATCGCTTTGTCGTCATCGACTCGCCCCCGATTCTGGCGGCCACCGATGCAGTCATCCTTTCAGTGATGTGCGATGGGGTCCTGATGGTGGTCCGCAGCGGAGAGACCCCGAAGAATGCGTTGGTCCGCGTCCGTGATCTGTTGGCAAGCGTGAAGTGTCGTTTGCTGGGAGTGCTGCTCAACGCGGTCGATGTCCACGCGCCGGACTATTACTACTCCTATCGCTACTACCCGTACGAGTACGGTTCCAAAAAGCATGGTTCGCCGGACTCAACTACCCGCACTTGATGGGCTGACAGGCGAAAGGAGACCCTGTTTTGCGATTCCTGATTACCGGTGGGGCGGGATTTATTGGTTCGCACCTTTCTGAATACCTTCTGGAGCGGGGCGACGAAGTTTTCCTCCTCGATGATCTTTCTACCGGGAGTATGGAGAACATCCGTCATTTGAAATCCCGTGAACATCTGCACTACTTCCTCGACCGCATTGAAAACCGCCCGCTGCTCGCCGAGTTGGTGGACGAATCGGACATCATCTTTCATCTTGCTGCGGCTGTGGGCGTCCGTCTGATCGTGGAAAGTCCCGTCCGCACCATCGAGACCAATATCCACGGCACGCAGCTCGTCCTGGAGGCCGCCAGCAAGAAGAAAAAAATTGTCTTCGTCGCTTCCACCTCCGAGGTGTACGGCAAAAACAGCAATGTGCCGTTCACCGAAGATGCCGATCTTGTCCTCGGCCCGACCTCAAAGGGGCGCTGGAGCTATGCAGCCTCCAAGGCCGTGGACGAATTCCTAGCCCTTTCCTACTGGAAGGAGAAGAGACAGCCGGTGGTCATCGGCCGGCTGTTCAACACCGTGGGACCCCGGCAGACGGGTCGCTACGGGATGGTGCTTCCGAACTTCGTTTCCCAGGCGTTGGAGGGCGCGCCCATCACCGTCTTTGGCGATGGCCGTCAGTCGCGCTGCTTCGCCCACGTCAAAGACGTTGTGGAAGCCATCTACCGGCTTGTCAGCACGGCCCGCGCCGTCGGCGAAGTTGTGAATATTGGCAACGACGAGGAGATCAGCATCGAGGGACTGGCCCGAGTCGTCAGGGAGCGCACGCGGAGCAGTTCGCCCATCCAATTTGTTCCGTATGATAAAGCATACGAGCCGGGATTTGAAGATATGCTCCGTCGCATCCCCTCTCTTGCGAAGCTGAAGGACTTGACGGGGTTCCGCCCGACCACTCCGCTCACGCAGATTATTGACGACGTCATCGCTTATCAGGAAAAAAGACGGGAACCGGTGGCTGTTCAGCGCAATTCGATCGAGAACGGAAACTGATCTGCCACACTTGGCCTTGATTCTTCCACGACCTGATCTCAGACGCGTTCCGCGGCACGTTTTCCATGGAGACTCTGGAGCATGCGCTGACTGGCCAGCTTCGCCGGTTTATGATCATTGCGGCAGGGCAGAGACGTGAGCAACCAGGAGCGCATGAATACTGCGGCCGGGCTGGCCCCGAAGCTGTCGGTGGTGATGCCCGTTTACAACGAGCGCGCCACAATTGAAGAGATTCTTTTCCGCGTGCAGCAAGTGCCGCTTGACAAAGAAGTCATCGTCGTCGACGACGGCTCCACCGATGGCAGCCGGCAATTCCTGGAAGAGCTGGCTCGGGCCATCGAAGCGGGGTGCGAGTCCTTTCTTCCTCCACGCCTCGGCCGGCCCCTCTCACTCAGGAATCTGCGGGTCTTTCTGCAGCCCAGCAACCAGGGGAAGGGCGCGGCGCTCCGGCGCGGCTTTCGGGAAGTCCGCGGGGAAACCGTCGTCATCCAGGACGCGGACCTCGAGTGCAACCCCCAAGAATTTCCAAAGTTGCTCGAACCAATCGAGCGGGGAGTCGCAGACGTTGTTTACGGCTCGCGGTTTCTGGGCGGTCCGCATCACGTCCTCTACTGGCATTCGGTGCTCAACCGCTGGCTGACCACTTTCTCCAATATGTTTTCCAACCTGAGCCTGACGGATGTCTGGACGTGCTACAAAATGTTCCGCCGGGATGTATTGGAGCGCATCGAGCTGCGCGAGAATCGCTTCGGGTTTGAGCCTGAGGTCACAGCCAAAGTGGCGCGCGGGGGATGGCGCGTGTATGAGGTGCCGATCTCCTATCAGGGGCGTACTTATAAGGAAGGGAAGAAGATCAACTGGAAAGACGGCATTGCGGCGATCTGGTGTGTGATTCGCTACGGTCTGTTCCGCTAGCCTTTGAATAATGACGGGAAAAAATCCACTCGGCGGCTTGTCCGGCTTTTCCAAAGCCTTGGTCTTGCTGTTTCTGGTCACTCTGCCACTTGTGAATCCTTGGATTCGCGGCGACGGCGTGGGTTATTACGCCTACGTGCGCTCACTTCTGATCGACCATGATCTAAGGTTTGAGGATGAATGGCTCGCGGGCAACTCGTTCTTCGTCCAATCTCGCCTGGACTCCTCAGGGGCACTGCGGGGTGACCTCTATACCCCCACGGGTCGCATCGCGAATTTGAGTTCCGTTGGCCCGTCCATCCTCTGGGCACCATTCCTGGTTGTCACCCACCTTTCTGTTCTCACGCTGGACTGCTTCGGCTTCTCCATTCCTGCGGACGGCTATTCGCGGCCGTATGTAATGACCATGGCGGTTGCCACGGCGCTCTATGGCTTCTTGGGACTTTGTTTCGCCTATGCTCTGGCGCGGAACTATTTCGGCGAAGCGTGGGCCTTCCTAGCTACGGTGGGCATCTGGTTCGCGAGTTCTTTGCCCGTTTATATGTATTTCAATCCGTCGTGGTCGCATGCGCACTCGGCTTTTACAGTTTCTTGGTTTCTTTGGTACTGGCATCGCACGCGCGAGGGGCGCACGTTCTTGCAGTGGATCCTCCTGGGTCTGCTGGCCGGCCTGGTTGTGGATGTGTACTACCCGAACGGGCTGGTTCTGCTGGTGCCACTGCTGGAATCGTTGGCTAAGTATTGGCGGCGGTGGAGCGCTCAGCCCCGTGAATGGTCGGTGATCGGCCGGTTGATTATTGCCAACCTTCTGTTCGCAATAGCCGGAATCGTTGCTTTCCTGCCTACGGTTGTGACCCGCGCCATCATTTTCGGTAGTCCGTTCAGTACGGGCTACGCGCCGCTGGCCATTTGGAACTGGACCTCGCCGGCGCTTTGGCAGGTGCTCTTCTCCTCCAACCATGGTCTGCTTTCCTGGACGCCGATTTTGATACCGGCGCTGCTGGGCCTGGGCGTGCTCTGGAGGAGTGACAGATTCCTTGCATGTTCTTTGGGGGCTGTCTTTCTTGTGTTCTACTACTTGATTGCAAGCTACTCGAGCTGGCACGGGATTTCTTCGTTCGGCAACCGTTTCTTCATTTCGCTGACGCCGCTGTTCGTCTTGGGACTGGCGGCGATGCTCAGCCGCCTCGGGGAATGGCTGCGCTCTCCGCGGGTCGCGCGAAGGGCAGCAGGCGCAACGGTTGGCGTCTTTGTCTTATGGAACGCCGGTTTCATCTATCAATGGGGAATGCACCTGATCTCTCCCCGCGGACCAATCTCTTGGCGGACGATGATCCACAATCAAGTTGCCGTCGTACCCGGCCGGTTCTTGCGCGATGTGGACCGTTATCTTTTCCATCGCGGCGCGATAATGAACGCGATCGAGGAGACAGATACCGATAGCTTGCGGAAGAAATAGTCTTGAGGCGAGATGCCACATGATCCCACGAGTCCGGTGACGCCGCTCGGCCGCGCCCCGGAGGCTGCCGAACCAGAAATCGTTTCATGCTCCTTTTCGGCCACTCCCGCGGACGCAGATTCGTTGCCACATGGCGACATCCTTCCCCGCGTCCTGCGCAACAGCTTTTGGCTGTTCAACAGTTCTGTGGTGGTCCGGTTGCTCAACCTGGGCCGCACCATTCTGCTCGCCCGGCTCCTGCTGCCGGAAGATTTCGGCCTGTTCGGGCTGGCCAATTCAGTGATCGGCTTCACCGCGATCTTCGGCGACGTTGGTATTGGAACATCGCTCATCTATCAGCACGAGATGGATCGCCGGTATCAGAACACGGCATTCTGGATGAACTTTGCAGTGATCAGCCTGCTGTTGATCGCACTGATCGTCGCCGCGCCACTGGTGAGCTCGATTTATACCCGCCCCGAGCTGCGCCTCGTGCTCATCGTTCTGGCAATCGCATTCTGGGTGCAGGTGGTTGGAGTTGTGCACCGCAACTTGTTGCGCAGGCAACTCCGCTTTGGAGCACTGGCGATCACCGAGGTAGTGGCCAGCATTGCATCGTTCTCGGTGGCGGTGGCGCTGGCGTGGCATGGGAAGGGAGTGTGGGCATTCGTCTGCGCCCTGCTCGCGGCGAACATCGCCAGCTTTCTTTCTATCTGGATTTTGTCCCGCTGGACACCGCGCTGGGAGTGGTCTCACGCCGCCCTCAAGGACATCGGCGTGTTCTCCGGGTGGTATCTGGCAGCGGCGATCGTCCACTATTTTGCCTACGGCTTGGACAGATTCCTTGTCGGCAAATTTCTTGGATTTGCGGTGTTGGGGCCCTATGTTTTGGCAAATGACCTGAGCCTTGCGCTCTTGGGAAGCACGCTCCTTCCGATTGCGCAGTCTTCAATTCCGGAGTTAGCGACTCTGCGAATCCACCCGGCAAAATTCTGGACCTCTTACCTGCAATTCTCGCGGCTTACGGCGTTGTTGGGTTTTCTGATTGCCTTGGGTGTTCTTGTCGCGACGCCGGTCTTGCTTCCGGCCGTTTTCGGACCCAATTGGAAAGCATCGGTGGTCCCGTTCCAAATCTTTGTTGCATGGATTTATGTTCGCGCCGCTCTCGGTGACCCCTGCACCGCACTGGGCCGCTACGACCTGTCCTTCCGAATAGGGCTGGGATTGCTTGTGTTCGGTTCAGCACTAATCCCGGTTGCTCTTCATTTCGGCGTCTCCTGGGTTGCAGTTGTCGTCTCTCTTATTTCTTTGGCGGGAGTGATGGTTTCTGTCGTTCTGACCTCATCGGCGAGGCAGCTCTTGGACTTGCTCCGCGCGATCTCGCCTTTTGCCACGGTGGCCACAATCGGTGCCACAATTGGGCTGCTGGCGGGAATGCTCGCTCACAGGGGTGCCCCAGGTGCGTACGTGCCCTTGGTTATTCTAGTCGCGGCTGTGTGGGCGGGTTCTTATGCGCTTCTTTTTCGTCGAGAGTTCGGACAGTACAAGTCGATTCTCCGCTTGTTTCTGCCCAAGCTGAATTGGGCCTCGCGGAGCAACTGATTGCCTTGGGGCCAAGATTGAGGACGGGTTCGCGCAGTCGGCGAACACCATCCCTGCAAGGGTGGATGCTGAAATGAAGAACAAGCCACTTGAGGCAAGCAGTTTGAGGAAAGCAGCCAGACTGCTGCAGCGCAATCCCCGTCTCCTGCTGAGCAAAATTTCTTCCAAGATTCGCTCTCTTAAACCTCTCCCTCCGGGACCCACGGCCGCGGATTTGAACGGGGTTGCCTTTGATTTTGATTTCAGCCTTGACCCAGCGGTGGTGCAAATGTATCGCGGTTGCTACCAGGTTGACGTCGTGGAGGCCATGAAGCGGTTTTTGCGCCCCGGCGGTGTTTTCATCGATGCCGGAGCGAATATCGGTTATTTGTCGGCGATTGCGATGGGGTTGGTCGGCAAGGAGGGAGAGGTTCACGCCTTTGAGCCTGTGCCCGAGTGCGCAGACCGGCTTCGTAGACTGTCGCAATCCAACCCGGGGTACCGTCTTTTCGTGAGGCCCTTTGCGCTCGGTGACCGTAGCGGAAAGATTCGGATCGACATTTGTGCCGCCGGAAAAATCGGTTGGAATACGGCGGTCCCAAATTTCATGGACGAATCAGGCCGCGGGCAAACCATCGAAGTCGAAATCGTCCGGCTGGACTCCTACTTGGAGGAGCATCGGCTGGGACAAGTATCTCTCATCAAGATCGACTGCGAGGGATATGAATATCCGATCCTCAAAGGTCTCGAGGGCTTTTTCCGAAAGAATCCTGCGCGGCCGCCCATTTTGTCAGAGATCGCACCAGCCGCCTACCCCCTACTTGGTCTTTCCCTGGAGGAGCTTCGTGACTATATGAGCCGCTACGCATATCAGGCGTATGACCTTCAGGATTTTCGGACGCCGGTCGACATCACCAAGCTCCCCGGTCTGACTGACGTCGTTTTTTTGGCCACGACATAGGTGTGGTGGGGGCTTAAGACTGCACAATGAGAGCCGGTAAGTAGGAAGCAAAGCGGAAGCGAACGGGCCGAATGCCGGACGGAAAACAAAGCGAGAAGATGCGGCGTGACTGGGACGAGCGCGCCCGGAAAGACGCCTACTTCTATATCGCGACGTGGGAGAAAGATTGGGACCCACAGCGCTTTTTCGACTCGGGTGAAGCTGACGTGCGGACGTTCGTGGATCCGGCGCTCCGGCGGCAGGGCTTCCTACCTCAAGGGAAAACGATGCTGGAGATTGGATCTGGTGTCGGCCGCATGACCCGCAGTTTCGCGCGGCGATTTGTTCGCGTGATTGCCCTCGATGTCTCCCCGGAAATGCTCTCCCGCGGGCGCGCCCTCCACAAGGAGCACGACAACATTCTCTGGTTGCTGGGCGACGGCATTGGGCTGTCTATGATTGCTGAGAATCAGATTGATTTTGTGTTCAGCTACATCGTTCTCCACCATATCCCTTCGCCGGATCTTGCCCTTGGCTACATCCGCGAAATGCTTCGCGTTCTTAAACCCGGCGGCGTTTTCCTGTTCCAGTTCAACAGCCTTTTTGGCCCTTCGATGAATTGGAAGGGCCGGCTGATCTGGGGTGTGATTGACTGTTTGCGGGAGCCGCTCTTCGGCATGAGCTTCGACAAGTTGGGCCGCTGGTTGAGTTCTTCGTTCCATTTGGACGAACTCGCTGCTGGTCGGACTTGGCGCGGCGCGCCTCTGGAGGTTCGCAGGGTTCTGGATGCTGTGCAGGCCGCGGGAGGCGACGTTGTGGACATGACCGGCCCGGGGACGCCAGCTACGTGGTGTCTGGGGCAGAAACAGTTAGCATGACGCACGCAGCAATGGATGCACCGTCACAGCGTAGGCCGACATCGGGGGATCCTCTGGCCCCGGGATTGAAAATCTCTGTTCTCATCCCCACCTACCGGCGGCCGCAGGTTCTCTGCGAATGCGTGAGGTCGCTTGTCGGGTCCGATGTCCTGCCCGGTGAAATCCTCGTTGTCGGTCGCGCGGGCGACACGGACACCGAAAAAACGGTCCAGGAGTTGAGGTCCGCGTACGAGTCTCGGGTGAGAATTTGTGATGCGTGGGTAGCTCAGCCGGGACACATTCCTCCCGTCGAAAAAGGCGTCTCCGCCGCCGCAGGCGATTTGCTGGCCATCGTGGACGACGATGTCACGGTCACGCCGGAATGGCTTCGCTGGATGACGCAACCCTTTGCAGACGAGGCCGTCGGCGTGGTGGGGGGACGCGTGGTCGTCCCGGCGCAGCAAGTGTTGCGCCCTCGGGGCAAGCCGGGACAAATCGCTTGGTACGGTAAGCACTGGGGCAACCTGGGGCAACTCGAGGGGACCGAGGCGGTCGAGGTCGCAGGCGTGATGGAAGGCAACTGGATGTGGCGGCGCGAGCTGCTCGCCTCGCTTTCGTTTGATCCGGTGCTGAATTTCGACGACGCTTCGATGTATGGTCTCGACCTGTGCTTGCAGGCGCGAGGGAAGGGATTCCGAGTCATCTACGAGTCGCGCGCGGTGGTCCATCATCACGTCGCGCCGCGTGTTCCGGAGTTGGATCGCGCCGACCGCCCTCGGCGCATCACTTCGTATTCGCGGAACTACACCTACATCGTGCTGCGTCACCTGCCCGGCTGGCGTCGCGCAGCGTTCCTGGCGTGGTGGTTCTTGATCGGCGACCGCGCGAGCTGGGGGATTGGTTCCGTGGTCGCAGAGACTCTTTTGCACGGGCCTCGTTGGCGCGGAGAGGTCGGGCCTGCCTGGGCAGGAAAGCTCGAAGGGATTCGGCTTTGGAGGCGGCAGGGAAAGCCGTGAAAAAGTCATTGGGGTCATGAGAGATAAAGTTCGCGTCCTCGTGGTGGCGACACATCCGGTGCAATACGCATCACCGGTCTTTCGTCGTCTGGCCAGCCAACCGGCGCTGGACCTCACGGTGGCCTATTGCAGCCTGCAGGGCGCGGAGCCGGGCGTCGATCCTGATTTCGGCGTGACCGTGCAATGGGATGTGCCTCTGCTCGAGGGATACAAGTGGATCACCGTGCCCAACCGTTCTCCCTGGCCGGGCTCAGGACGCTTTTTCAGGCTCGTGAATCCGGGACTCCGGAGGCTAGTCCGTGGCGGTGGGTATGATGTCGTGTCGGTGCTGACGGGCTACAACTGCGCCAGTTTCTGGATTGTGTTCCAAGCCGTGAAATCTGCGGGCATTCCGTTGATCCTGGGTACAGACGCGGTCGAAATGACTTCGGCGTGGGGCGGTTGGTGGTGGAAACGCTGGTTCAAACCGCCCGTCGTGCGCGCGATTTATCGGGCGGCCGATGTCGTCACGGCGCCTTCCTCGGCAACGCGTGACTTCCTGCGTTCGCTCGGTGTGGCGGACGAGCGCATCGTGCTCGTACCATACTCAGTCGACAACGACTTCTTTGCCCACCACGCGGCGAAAGCAGACCGCGCGGCTCTGCGCCGTGAGATGGAGATTCCCGACAGAGCGCTAGTTGTCTTGTTTTGTGCGAAACTCGCCCCCTGGAAGCGCCCCAAGGATTTGCTCGAAGCCTTCGCGCGCGCGACGCGCAGCCAAACCATCACCCCGCTGCCCGCGTCCCCTTGCCTGATTTATGCCGGAGACGGGGTGGAACGGACGCCGCTCGAACAAACCGCCCAAGCGTTGGGAGTCGCTGAACGCATTCGTTTCCTCGGCTTTGTGAACCAATCGCGGCTGCCGGGTATCTATGCCGCTGCCGACTTGCTTGTGCTTCCGTCGGAGCACGAACCATTTGGGCTGGTTGTCAATGAGGCGATGGCCTGCGGGGTTCCCGCGGTGGTTAGCGACCGCGTCTGTGCGCACCGTGACCTGATCACCGCGGGGGTCAACGGCATGGTTTATCCAATAGGCGACGTCGATGCGCTGGCGCGAATCCTGCGCGAACTGTTTTCCGCGCCAGAGAAGCTTCGGCGGATGGGGGAGGCCGCGCGCGAGCGGCTTGCGACCTGGTCTTACCGGGAAAATGTCGTTGGATTTGTGCAGGCTGTGGAAACAGCAATGGGGTTGAAATCAGAGCAACGCAGGTGAAACCACTCGAAGCCGCCATCGGTCTCTGGCAGCGCACTCCGCGATCGTGGAGGGCGCGTTTAGCGGCGGCTCCTCTGTTGGGCCCGTTCGTTCGTTGGGCGGCCAACAAGGCAGGCCCGCGAGGCCTTCGAATTTATCCGCTCGCGGAACCTTTGAGTGGGAATCGAATGCTTCTGGATTGGCAGACGCAGAAGGCCTACGTCTTCGGCACGCACGAACCCGAAGTCACCGCCGCGATGCACAACTTCATCGCGCCGGGGTGCGTGACCGTAGATGTGGGCGCGCACATTGGCTATCACACCCTGCTGATGGCGCGTTCGGCAGGTCCGGACGGCATGGTTGTGGCCTTCGAACCCTGGCCGGAGAATTTTGAAGTTTTGCAGGAAAATGTGGCCCTCAACGCGCTTACCAACGTGGTGCTGGTGAACAGAGCTGTGATGGCTTCCACGGCATCACTGAGGATGACGCCGGGAGAAGATGGTCCGGTGTCGATGACCGGTGCCGTGGTGAAGGGCGGCAGTGTAGAGATTGATTCGGTTGC
>Ga0315268_10000551_pt1 | contig 43772 bp, 31 predicted proteins | sample C1_top_MG_FD_204535 | JGI IMG/M metagenome (GOLD analysis project Ga0315268, IMG submission 204535) | Sediment microbial communities from Yellowstone Lake, YNP, Wyoming, USA - C1_top | ecosystem: Environmental > Aquatic > Freshwater > Lake > Sediment | place: USA: Wyoming | collected 2017-08-01
ACCGCCGCCCCGCTGGCGCCGGTCATCACCGGTCCGCTCGACGGCACCACGGTCACCAGCGCGGTCGTCACGGTCACCGGCACGGCCGAGGCTGGCGCCACCATCACGGTCTATGTCGATGCCGTGGCGCAGGTTCCGCAGGTGACCAGCAACGGCAGCTGGAGCATGACGCTACCGGCGCTGCTCGCGGGCACCTACATTCTCACCGCGCTGGCGACCGACGTCTTCGATCGCGATTCGCCGCTCTCGACGCCGGTTTCCTTCACCATCGACCTGACCTTCCCGGCGCCACCCGCGATCACGCTGCCGCTCGACAACACCACCGTGACCGAGACCCTGGTGCACGTGACCGGAACCGGCGTGGCTGGCGACACCGTCAACATGATGGTCGACGGGACGGTGGTTGGAACGCCGATCACGGTGCTCGGCGACAGCACCTGGTCGACCGACGTGACGCTGGCCGAGGGCACCTCGCTGCTGACCGCGACCCAGACCGATGGTTTCGCGCGCACATCGTCCGCCTCCAATGTCGTCCACGTGGTGGTCGACCTCAGCGCACCGGTCGCGCCGGTGATCGAGTTCCCGACCAACAACGCCCTGTTCGGCGTGCCCGACGTGCCAGTGCTCGGCAGCGCCACCGCGGGCGAGACGATCGACGTCACGGCCACCTCCGCGACCGGCACCGTGCTGCACCGGACCTACGTCACTGACAGCGACGGCACCTGGGCAGTCGACTTCGTGCTGACCGAAGGCAGCTGGACGTTCGTCGCGGTGGCATCGGATGCCGCCGGCCGCACCTCGCCGCCGTCCGAGGCGGTGACCATCCGCGTCGATCTCACGGCTCCGGCCGCGCCGGTGATCCAGTTGCCGACGAACAACGCCACGGTCGGCAGCACACCGATCCCGGTGGGCGGTACGGCCGAACCGCTGGCCACGGTCGCCCTGTTCGTGGGCGGCACCTTCCGCGGCACCACCCAGGCGCAGAACGACGGCACCTGGAGCATGGTCAACATCTCGTTGACCGAGGGCGCCAACAACCTGACCGCGCGCGCCACTGACTCCGCCGGCCATGTCTCGGTCCCGTCGACGGCGGTGACCGTCATCCTGGATACCACCGCACCGCTTGCGCCGGTCATCACCAGTCCGGCCGAAAATGCCTACCTGATCAGCGCCGACGCGCGCGTGACCGGCACCGCTGTCGCCGGCGAGACGATCAACGTCTACGCCGGCGCCACCCTCGTCGGCACCACCACGGTGCCGGCAGGCGGCAACTGGTCGGTCGACGTCACCCTGCCCGAGGGCCCGTCGACCCTGACCGCGATTGCGACAGATGTTCTGGGCCGTCCCTCGCCCGCCTCGACCGCTGTACACGTCCTGGTCGACACCTCGGCGCCGGTTGCTCCCGTGATCCAGGTGCCGACCAACAACGCGATCTTCGGCGCCACCGACGTGGCAGTCTCCGGCAGCGCGACCACGGGCGAGACGGTGACGGTCACTGCCACCAGCGGCAGCGGCACCGTGCTCACCGCGACGTACGTGGCGGCGGCCGGCGGCTGGGCGGTCAACTTCGTGCTGACCGAGGAGACCTGGACGCTGACCGCGGTTGCCCGCGATGCTGGCAACCGGACCACCTCGGCCGTGAACCCGGTCGTCATCCGGGTCGACCTGACCGCACCGGCAGCTCCCGTGATCACGTCGCCAATCGACAATGCGACAGTCGGCACTGCAACGATCACGGTCGACGGCACGGCCGAGGGCCTGGCCAGCGTCGACGTCTACGTCGACGGCACGCTGCGCGCCACGGTCACCGCGGCCAGCGGTGGCGCCTGGAGCGCTGCCAGTGTTCCGCTGGTCGACGGCGCCAACGTTCTCACTGCACGCGCCACTGACCCGGCCGGGCATACCTCGGGGCTGTCGGCTGCAGTGACCGTCAACTACGACAGCACGTTCCCGCAGGCGCCCGTGATCACGGCGCCGGTCGACGACGCCTACCTGACCCAGACCGCCGTGCAGATCGCAGGCACCGCCACGCCTGGCGAGACCATCACCGTCTATGCCGGCGCCAGCGTGATCGGCACCACCACGGTGGCGAGCAACGGCAGCTGGTCGGTCGACGTCACCCTGGCCGAGGGCGCGACTATCCTGACCGCCACCGCCACCGACGGGATCAACCGCACATCGCCGGCATCGGGCCAGATCCACGTCGTGGTCGACACCACTGCGCCACTGGCGCCCGCGATCACGGTACCGGCCAACAACGCGCTGTTCGGCTCGAGCAGCGTGCATGTCGCAGGCACTGCCACTGCCGGCGAGACGGTCGACGTCACGGCCACCCCGGCGTCGGGCAGCGTGGTTCGACGGACGGCCACGGCGCAGAGCGACGGCACCTGGGCGGTGGATTTCACGCTGACCGCGGGTGATTGGACGCTGACTGCGGTCGCGACCGACCGCGCCAGCCGGACGTCACCGGGGTCCAACGCGGTGGCGATCGTGGTCGACCTGACCGCTCCGGCAGCACCGGTGATCACGGCCCCGCCGGATGGCTCGTATGTGACGACCACCAACGTGCATGTTGCCGGCAGCGCGGTCGCTGGCGAGACCATCGCCGTCTACGTCGGCGGCACCCAAGTCGGCAACGCAACCGCGCAGTCGAACGGCAGCTGGGCGATCGACCTGGTGCTGGCCGAGGGGACCTCGGTGCTGACCGCGATCGCCACCGACCCGCTGGGCCGGACGTCGTCGCCATCGGGGGCAGTCAGCGTCGTGGTCGACACCACCGCACCGCTGGCCCCGCTGATCGTGATGCCGGTCGACGGCACTGTCTCTGCGGTCGAGGATGTGCACGTCTCGGGTACCGCTACCCACGGCGAGACCGTCGACGTCACGGCCACCAGCTCCAGCGGCACCGTGGTGCATCTGGCGACCACGGCCGCCAACGACGGCAGCTGGTCAATCGACTTCGTACTGGCCGAGAGCAGCTGGACCTTGACCGCGGTCGCCAGCGACGCGGCCGATCGTCACTCGGGCAATTCCAACCTGGTCGACGTCGTGATCGACCTGACCGCGCCCAATGCACCGGTCATCGTGGAGCCGGTCAGCGGCACCACGCTGCACTCGGACACGGTCACCGTGAGCGGCACGGCCGAGCACGACGCGACGGTCACCGTGCTGGTCGACGGTACTGCCGTGACCACCATCTCCAGCAACGGCAGCTGGAGCGTCGAGATCACGCTGACCGAGGGTGATCACGTGATCACGGCCACCGCCACTGATGCGGCAGGCAACGTCTCGGCCGACTCGATTTCGGTCGCGGTCAGCGTCGTGCTGACCTCGCCCGACGGCGGACCGGAAGACGCCGGCGAGGACGCCGGTGCCGACGCCGGGATCGACGCTGGCCACGACGCTGGCCATGATGCCGGCCGCGACGCGGGTCGCGACGCCGGGCACGACGCCGGACACGACGCCGGACACGACGCCGGTCGCGATGCCGGCGGTCGCGATACCGGTGGCATCGTGGTCGACTCGGGTCACAACGTCCACGGGGTGGACTCGGGCCGGCCCGAGGATCGCTGGTCGATGGAAGGTGGCTGCGGCTGCCGCACCTCGGGCGACCGTGCGCCGAGCGAGTTCGCGATCGGCCTGGCGCTGCTGGGTCTGCTGGTCCTGCGCCGCCGCGCGCGCTAGTCGCGCGTCAAACTCCGACCCGTACCGAGCTCACCTTTCGTCGGCCGAAACCGGCCAGACGCTGCTGCATTGCTGCACGAAGTAGCGGTGGTCGCGCAACGGCAAGAAACCCAGGTTGGAGCGACTGCTCAGCACGATGAAGACGAACAGCGCAGCGATCGCCGCGCCCTGCAGGATCACCAACACGCAGACCGCGCCCAGCACCGACGCCCAGCCCGGAATTGCCAGGTCAGTGCTGAGCCGGATCGCGACCACGCTCAACAGGCCGGCCAGGGCCAGGGCCATCACCAGCGCCGAGGCGATCAGCAGGCGGACGCCGACGATATCGCCAAAGACCGACAGCGCGCTCAAGCCGTGGGTGACCAGCGCCACGAAGTTCATGCGCGAGCGACCGGCCAGTCGCTTGCCGCGACGGGTCGCGATCTCGGCGAACGGTAGCCGTAGTCGAAAGATGGCTGCCGCAAAGTGGTTCCATAGCTCCGAGCTGACCACCAGCTTCTGCAACAGCTGCGCTGGCAACGCGCTGAAGTTGCCGACCCGCACCCGGATACCGGTGAGCACCAGGTGCAGCATGCGGTAGCCCCAGTAGAACAGCTTGAACAGCCAGTCCTCGGAGCGGCGCGTGCGCTGGGCGAAGACGACGGTCGGCCGCGCTTGGTCGCGCATGGCCTGGATCAATCGCGGCACGTCGGCCGGCAGATCCTCGCCGTCACTGTCCATGACCACCACCGCCTCGCACGCGATCTCCTGCGCGGCGTGGGCCAGCCCGATCGCGATGGCGCGCTGGTGACCGAGGTTGCGCCGCAGCTGCAACAGATCGACCTGACCGATGGCTGACAGCGGCGCAGCAACCAGCCCGCTCGGGCACGGCTCGCTCGAACCATCGTCCACGATCAGCAGGCGCGCCTTGATCTGCGAACTGGCCAGCGCAGCATCGAGCTGGGGCAACAGCGCCCGGACCGACTCCCAGTCGTTGTACAGCGGCATCAGCACGAGCACCGGCGCCGAAGTGCCAGCATTGGCGGTCATGGACGCAGAATAGAGGAAGCGAGGGGATGTTGCCATCCCCTCTGGGCTGTACTGGGAGGAAGCGATGTCCGTCTCGTCTTCCCCCCTGTTATCGGTCGGCGCCACGAATCGTCCCTCGGTCATTCGACCGATGGCACTCGCTGTTCAGCCGCCACGGCGCGGGCGATAATCGGCCGGTCATGCTTTTTCGCCTGTCTTTCGCTGGTGCTGCCGTCGCGCTGGTGCTGTCGCAGCCGGTCGCTGCCGCACCCGAGCAAATGGGGCTGTGCATCAATGCGGTCAATGACGATCAGGCGCCGGCGCGCGCCGACGTGGCCACGCTGGGCGCGCGCTGGGTGCGCACGATCGTCTATCAGGGCGACCTGGCGCGGGTGGCCGCAGTGGCGAACCGCTGCGCCGGCCTCGCCCAGGTGCTGGTGATCCTCAACAGCGAATCGTTTGGCGAAGCGCCACCCGCCAATGACGACGACACCGCCTGGGCCAGCTATACGGATCGATTTGCCGGCTTCGCGCGCGACTACGCCGCCCAGTACGACGCTGCGATCGGCGCCTACGAGATCTGGAACGAACCCGACCTGGTCGGCCTGCGCTCGGATCGTTTTGCTGGGCTGCTCGCCGCGAGTTATCCGCGCCTGCGCGAGGTGACGGGCAAGCCGATCATCAGCGGCGGTCTGGCCGGGCCTTCGTGGCCCACCTATCTGACCGAGGTCGCGACCGCGCTCGGCGGTCAGGGCTACGACGGCATCGGATTTCACCCTTACGGCCAGCGCGCGGACGGCTATCCGACACTGGCCTGGGGCTTTGGCGAGATGCGCGATGTGATCGCGACGGCGCGCAGCAACGGCGGCGACAAGCCGGTCTGGATCACCGAGTTTGGCATCCCGGTCGAGGTCGCCAGCGCTGACGGCCAGGCCGAGTACCTGCGGCGCGCCTACGGCATCTTCGACGAACTGGGCACGGCCACGGTGGCGCACGCGTTCTGGTTTGCCTGGGACGATCGCACGCACTATGCGCCGCAGAGCGAACGCTTTGGCCTGGTCGATCAGAGCCACCAGCCGCGGCCGGCCTGGACACAATATCAAACCTTGGCCGGCGGCCGGGATGCTGGACCGATCACCGCGGACGCTGCCAGCATCGGCGATCGAGTGGCGCCACCCGTGGACGGCGGCTGCACGGCCTCGGGCTGCGCGGTCTGCGTGCTGAACGTTCGCACCGACATCCTGCCCTTCTACTCTGGCAATGGCTGGGACGTCAGCTGTGGCAACTGGGACAACATCGTCGCCAACTGGTGCAGCATCGACGTCGCCAGCTGCGGTGACGTCAAGGCTGGATCGTGCGCGGGCAGCTGTGACGCTGGTGCCTCGGATGCGGGTGGCCGCGATCTCTTGCTGCCGCTGCGCGACGCGGCGACCGCTGACCGCCCGTCGACGCCCGACTCCAGTGCGGCGCCCGACTCCAGTGCCGCGCCCGACTCCAGTGCGGCGCCGGATGCTGGTTCCGGCGATCGCACCGCTCATGATCGAGCAGTCGACCTCGACGCGCGCAGCGGTTGTGCCTGTGCCGCCGCCCGCGAGCCGCAAGCCGCGTCTCGGGCGGGGGCGCTGCTCGCCCTGCCCGCCTTGCTCGCACTGCGCCGGCGGCGCCACTCCGCTGTCAAAGCACGGCGCAGCGGTCCGCTGGCGCTGGTCGCTCTCGCGCTGGTCGATACGATCGGTTGCGCCGACGGTTGCGCTGATCCGGTCAGCGCCGAGCCGGACAGCGCTGTCCGCGACGCTGCGCTGCCAGATGCGCGTGCCTCCGATGTCCGGCACCGCGACGTGCCCGCATTTGACACCAACCGCGACGCCGGTCAGCGCGATGCGCTGGTGGTGTTTGACGCTGCGCTCGAATCCGGGACGGTGGTGCCCACCACCAGCGGCAGCTTTGGCGCGGACTTTCGGCTCAACTCGGTCGGCCGCGGCACGTCGCGAGTCGGCGCCATCACCATCTCTGACAACCGGACGGCCATGGCGATCGCCAGCGTCGACCAGGTCGGGTTCAGCTGGCGGCAGCTAGACTGGGCGGGCGCGGGCTACCAGCTCTACTTCGAGCTGACGCTGGCCAGCGACGGCAGCGACCTGGCCGTGAGCTGGCTCTACTGCAGCGCGGGCAGCATCAACTACGTCTACAGCGAGAGTTTCACGCTTCCGCTCGACTGGGAGGGTACCAGCGGCAGCTGCATCGCAACGATCGAGGACCACGCTGTCGACGTTGCCCTGCCCGCCCTGCAGCGGCTACCCGATCCCTACACCAGCGGTTTTTCGATCCAGGGCAGCGACATCGCGCTGGCTGGCAGCGCGGGCAGCATCGTGGTCGACGGCGCGACCTGGGCGCTGCTGCCATTTGAGACTGTGGACTGTACGGATTGCCCGGGTGGTCCCTGGTACGAATTGCACTCGATGTTGCACCGGCCGGCGCAGGTCTGCTTCGTGATCCTGTACCTGTTTCCGGACAAGCCCGACCAGATCCAGCTCGACTACGGTGTCTGCTTGTCATCGCTGGCGCAGCTGGATGGTCTGTATGATGCGGTGTGGAGCGGTCGACCGCTGCCTTCGAGCTATCGCCCGGGCGACCGACCCGGAACGCCGCCGATGCGGCCGCCCCCGCGCCGACACACCAGCCCCAAGCCAGGTTGAATCTTCAGGGGCTGTCGGCTAGGCCTGCAGCAGGCTGTACAGTTCCTGCGCCTCGGGGATGGTGAAGCCGTCGCTCAACAGCTCGGCAAAGCAGTGCTCGAACGAGATCGCGCCCTGCCCGACCAGCTGTGCGAGAGTCTCGAGCTGATGCGCGTTTTCTCCGACCCGACGCAACAGTTGGACCCAGTTGATGGCTTGCGGATTCATGGTCTCCTCCTCGCTGCCGGTCTTTCGCGTCACCCCATTGGGGGCAACACCCGTACTCATTGGCAAGTCCCGGGCCAACTGCCCGTCGAATACACAACTGGCCGACAATACGGCATATTTCAGAAAGTCTTGTGGCGGCGTGGAGCGGCCTGGATGTTCGAAATGGTGCAGTCTGGATCATAACGACCGTTTTTTTCACGGCCGTCGGTTCAGCGCCCTGTTACATGATGCGGCAGCAGGCTCACGATGAATTTCCTGGCCCATTTTTTTCTCTCGCAGGAGACGCAGGACGCGCTGGTCGGTGCGTTGCTCGGCGACTTCGTGCGCGGCGATCCTGCAGCCCAGCTGCCCGCATCGATCGCGGCCGGCGTGCGCCGCCACCGACTGCTCGACGTCTATACCGACCAGCACGCGCTCGCACGCCGGAGCCGGCAGCGACTCGACCCACGCTTCCGGCTGGTGCGGCCGGTGCTGGTGGACATTTTCTACGATCACTTTCTGGCTCGCCGCTGGAGCGATTTTTCCAGCGAGCCGCTGGACCAGTTCGCGCGGCGCGTGCACGCCGCGCTGGTCGCCAGGCGCACACTCCTGCCGGACCGGATCGCGGGCTGGGCGGGTCGGGTCTCCACTGTCGACTGGTTGACGGCCTATCGCGATCCGGCCAGCGTCGAGCGCGCGCTGCGACGGGCGGCCATGCGAATGTGCCGGCCCACCGCGCTGGCCGAGGGCGGCACCGAACTGCAGCGCTGCCGGGACGGGCTGGAGCAGGATTTTCTCGAATTTTTTCCGGACGCGGTGGCGCACGCGGCACGATTGCGCGACGCGCGCTGAAACACGGCGCCGCTGTCAGCGCGCGCTACCGCAGGGCTCGGCCGGCTGGCAACTGCGCGCACCCAGCGAGTCGAGGGTGCACTCCTGGCCGTTGGCGCAGGCAGCGTCCGGGTGGCAGGCTTCGCCGGCATAGGCACAGAGCTGAACCGTGGTGGCCTGTTCGCGCACCGCCACGCAACGGCCGCCGGACTTGGCCGTGCAGTCGCTGTCCTGCAAGCACTGGTTGCAGGCGCAGATAAGATCCTGAGCCGGGCTCGACTCGGCGCCGCCACAACGGCTGGCCACGGCCATCGACCAGTGGCACGGCTGGCACGCCAGCGCATCGAAAGCCGCGCCGCAGAAGCCGGCGACCGCAGCGGGCTGGATCGGCTGTTGCGGGGTCGCGCTGGCCGCCACCACATGGGAAAGGCGGCAATTGCCCGCTGTGGGTGCAACCGACGAGGACTGGTTCGCTGCGGTTTTGCATCCCGCGATGACGACGACGAACGCGGCGACCAGCGCAACCGGTCGCCCGGACCAGAGGGAGCAATCGTGTGTCTTCATGCTGGCGTTTGTAGCACGAGTCGCGCATCGGCAAAACCCAAGACCGGCGCTGGACGGTGATCCGGTCGAGCGCTAGTATCGCTGCCGTTTTCTCCCGCGGGGAGCACAGGGGTCTGCCATGACGAGATCGAAGTTCTCGCGTACGGCCTGGTTGGTGGTGGCGATCTGCGCGCTGTTGCTGGCGCCAGCGGCGATGGCGGCCAAGAAGGGCAAGAAGGCCGCAGAGGAGAAAGAGGGTTCGCTGCCTCAGGACAAGATCATGAAGGTGGTCGAGAAGAACAAGGCTGGTATCAAGGCCTGCTACGAGTCGGCCAAGCTGCGCAAGCCGGACATCGAGGGCTCGATCACGTTGCGCTGGAAGGTTTTCCCCGAGGGCAATGTCGAGTCGTGCGAGGTGGCCGAGTCGACGATGGACGACAAGGACATCGGTGAATGCATCGCCGGTGAGATCAAGAACTGGACCTTTCCCAAGCCCAAGGGCGGTGTGGTCACCGTGAAGTTCCCTTTCAACTTCAAGAACACCGACAAGGACAAGGCCAAGGACGAGCCCAAGGCCGAGCCCAAGACCGAAGGCGGCGACAGCCAGCCGCAATCGAAGCCCGAGGGCGGGACCGATCTGTTCGGTATCGGCGGCGACAAATCAGGCGACAGCGACAAGGCCGCGCCCGAGAAGAAGTCCAAGAAGTCCAAGAAGGCGAAGAAGGAAGAATAGCGTGCACTACTGCTTGAACGGCTGTGCTCGCTCGATTGCCTTGCCGTAGATCTCGTTTCGATAACTGTCGAGGTCGCTCAGCGGCTTGCCGTTGGCCGCGCGGTAACCGTTGTACATCTCGCGCGCCGCTGCCTGCAGATCCTTGGCCTGCTTGCGGTTCTCTTGCGCGTCGAGCGCCAGCTGCCAGCATTGCTTGAGCAGTGCGCGCAACTGCGCCAGCCCCTCCTCGCTGAGCTTGGCGCCCTCGGCCGCGCGCGACTGATCGGCCACGAACTCGTGCAAGCGGTCGATCAGAAAGACCAGACTGTAGGCCGGCACCGGTCCAAGTGTGATGTCGGTCAGCGCTGCTGCCACCTCGAAGTCCAGCGCCACCCACTCGCCGGCAGCGGGCGCTGCCTCGTCCCACTTGCGCTTGGTCTCGTGGATGGCGGCACTGCGGAACAGCGCCGCCGCTACCTGGTCCGGGCTCTGCTTGTCAAAGGCCAGGCGCACCAGGCTCTCGACCGCGGCGTATGCCTTGCCCTCGTCGAGCGGCAGCGCCAACTCGCGCCAGGTCTCGATCGCGTACTTGGAAAAGGTGATGATCCGCTTGCCCTGCCCGAGCACATCGGCAACTTCGAGCTGCCGGCGCTTGAGCGCATCGACCACCAGCATCACGTCGGGATCCTGGTAGATGCTCAGACCATTGCTGACCGGGATCAGCGAGACGCCCAGCCGCTGCAGCGCCAGCACGCGCTGCAAGCCGCGGCCGCCAACCTCGATCTTCTGTTCCAGCAACTTGTAGATGCTGGCGTGTCCCTCCTGCACGAACAGCCAGAGCGACTGCTTCTTGAGCACGGCGTCGACCCTGAGCAGGTGCTGGGTGTCGAACAGCTCACCCTTGAGAAACGCGCGAAACTTTTCGACCAGCATGGTCAGCGACTCGTCCTTGCCGTCGCCAACAAACTTCTTCTGAAATGCTGCCGCGACCTTGGCGTCGAACGGCTCGGCCAGACTGCTACCGGTGACGACCAGGGTCAGGTAGGGCAACAGCACGTTGATAGCGAACTGCTCGGGCGTTGCGGCATCGCTGGCGGCCAGGTTGGTCTCGACCAGGGCGGCCGCTTTCTTGATGACGTCGGCCTTGTCCTGGGTCAGGCACTGGTAGATGGCGCGCTCGACGTCGGGCCGCGGCACCATGTAGGCGCGCGCCAGCCGATCGAGGTAGTCCTCGCTGCCGATGCTGCCGTAGTCGATGCCGCCGCCGCTGCTCAGCGCGAACGCCAGGTAGTTGGCGTTGCCGCTGGTCACCGCGCCGGCTTCGCCCTGGGGCGCCGCCTGATCGGCGCCCATCGCGGCGGTGCGCACCAGGTAGTCGATCACGCTGCGCTGCGAGCGGCGGTCCTTGGTGACCGGCGAGTGCAATTTGATCGCCTGCTCGTACATCTCGCGAAAGCGCTTTTGTTCGGTCTTGTTGAGCTTGCGCGACTCGAGATAGAACTTGTTCACCTGCGCCACCGGCGGTGGGTTGGTGCTGTGCTCGGACATGTAGTCGGCCACCGCCTTGCGCACCGCGGCTTCGTCGACCGGCAGTGCCTCCCGCTTGCAGGCGACAAAAGCCAGCATCCCGACCACTGCCATCGCTCGAGTCGTTGTCATGGCCCCCCCCGACCGCGGGTGACGTGAACTGCGCGATTGCCGCAGGATAGCCCACACCCCGGCGGACCTCAATACGGACCCTGGGTGTCAATCGATGCAGCGTGGAACGCCAGCTTGGGCGGCTGACGCGGCGGTCAGTGGGCCGGTGGCACCCCGGCGGCGGGAGAAAGCGGCGCCTCGATGGCGGGCGTGGCTGGTGGCAGACCGATCCACTCGCGGAGGTAGCCCTTCTGCCAGAGCACGACCGCAGCGACGACGATGCCGAGGAGGATGATGTAAAGCGCCCACGGCTGCTTCTTCTCGGCGAACGGGTCCTTGAGCGAGCGCTCGGCGCCGGCCGGCAATTTTGCCATCGCGGTGAGTGATCGGCCGAACGGGATGTTGATCTTGGCGCGGGTGTTGATCGCCCAGCCATTGGCGTCGAGGATCGGCCCCAGGTTGCGCTCGCGCAACTTGAACCACGCGATCAGCATCGATGGGCCCGATATCGCCAGCACGATCGCAACCAGCGCCAGCAGCATCTGCCACCAGCGCAGGCCGATGAAACCGGTGAGGACGGCAGCAATGGCAGTGCCGATCATGCCCAGTGCCAGCCCGATGGCAGCGAAGATGCCGGCAAACTTCCCGACGTCGAATGGCGCGGCCGGTGCCGTGGCTGGCTTGCCTGCCTCGACCTTGGTGCCGGCGGCAGCGAGGTTGGCCGCCGCTTTGTCCTGCACCGCCTTTTCGCGCGAGGTGGCAAACTTCTGGATCTGCTCGCCGATCATCCTGGCGATCTTCTTGTACGGCGACCAGAACGCCTGCCGGATGCTGATTGGGTGCTCGACGATCTTGGTGATGGCGGCATCCCAGTCCTGGCCCTGCCGGTCGTAGAAGACGCCGTTGCGGCCGACCATCAACTGGTCGCTGTCGCCGGCGGTGATGGCAGCGGCGATCGTCATCTTGTCGGTCGAACCGCGCCGCGTGCAGTCGCAGTAGACCAGGTAGGTGCGGCTGAGCGAGGCCAACGCGCCATGCTTGCCAGCGTCGTCGACGCGCACGCACAGGTCGCAGGAGCGACCATCGATGTAGAGCGTGCCAACCTGGAACACGGCCTTGGTGGTGTGCTTGTAGAAGTCGTGAAACGAGACGAAGTTGTTGAGCAGCTTGAACAGGTCGCGCTGGTAGTGCAGCAGGCGGTCGACGTCGGCAATGGCGTTGGCCTCGGGCTCGAGCGCCTTGTCCTTGGCGATCAGGTCGGCCAGCCTGGCCTGCACACCGCTCTCGAGCAGCTCGCGCACGCGCTTGCTGCCCAGCTTCTCGACCAGCGCACCCGTCTTGCCCGACTGCCAGGCGTGGTAGGGCGCCAGCTGGTCGACCAGTGACTGCCACTCGGCCTGGGTCAGCGCGTTCTTGGCGCCGAGCAACGGCTTGACCGCGTCGGCATTGAGCCGCGCGATCGGCGCCGCCCACGCTGGATTGACTCCGCTGTCGAGCGGCAGCGGACGACCGGCGTCGATGCGCGCGATCGGAAAAGCCTTGACCTCGTCGGCGGCACCGACCAGCGAGCGCGCCCCGAGCGCGGCGTACTCGGCTTCGCTGCGGTTGAGCGGAACCGTGGCCCGGCCATCAAACGCGGCCAGGTTGCAGCGCAAAAAATAGTCCTCGATCTTGTCCTTGACCGCGGCCAGCGCACCGGCTGCACTTGCGGTGGCGTCGCCCAGGGGCCACACCTTCTTGGTATCGGCCTCGGCCGTGCGCCACCACGCATCGAACGCCTTGGCCTCGGTAAAAAACTGGTCGAGCTTGGCCTGGTCGATGCCCGGAGTGCCACGGCGGTCGGTCACACCACCGCACAGATCGACGATCTCCTTGATGGCAGCGCGTGCGACGTCGTCATCGGCGGCCTCGGGCGGGACGATACCGTCGCCATTGAACTTGGTCTTGGCAAAGATCTTGGCGACGTCGGCCGTGTCCTCGAACGTCACCGCGAGCGCATCGGGTTTGCCCAGGTTCTTGAGGATCTGCTTGGCGGCCGCGACGAGTTGCTTGCCCTCGGACCTGCTCTCGTCGATGGCGGTCAACACCAGCTCGCTCGCGCCACGACACAGATCTTCGGGCTGCCTGAGTCGAACGGTCGCCCAGTTCACGGCGGCGATGACCTCGGGCGCGCGGATGCGGCCGTCGCTGTCACTATCGATGAGTTGCAGCGTCCTGGCGTCAAATTCAATGCCCTTGGCCGGGCACGCCAGGGCCGCCCACAGCTTCTGGTCGAGTTGCTCGAGCGCCAGCAGATCGCCGGCCGCGTCGAGCCGGACCTGATCGAAACCGCCGGCCCGAAAGAAACGCCAGCGATGGCTGCCACCCTTGTTCGCGCTTTCACTCGCCATCAGATTACCTTTTCTCTTTTTCACCCGGACCGTCGACGTGGACACGGATCGCCCGTTCAGCGTCGCCAAATTCGAGCAGCATGCACAGGTTTTCGAAACCGCGCGCCCTGGCGCGTTGCACCGCTTCGAGCGCTGCCGCCGACGCGCCCGCGCGCTTGAGACGGCGCAGACCAGCCTGACGGTAGCCGCAGCTGGTTCCGGTCTCCAGGTCGCGGATGCCAAGTGGCTCTTCGAGCGCTGCGGTGTCGACGTTGCGCGCGCTCAAGATCTCGAGCGCATGGTGGCGTTCCCACCACTCGCCGCTCTCGACCAGCACGGCGAGCGGTTGCTCGGCCGTGCGATCCGGCCAGGCGGTCAGGATCTGGATGGCAACCGTCGGTGCCTGCTCGTCGAGCTCGCCGAGCACGTGCTCGCGCATCACGGCGTCGACGGCGCCGCCGCGCGCGGCCTCGAGAAACGCGGTGAGCGCGGGCGCGCTGCGCTCCAGCGCAACCAGCGCATGGCCGCGCACCAGGGCATCGAATGGCGTGCGCTTGGCGGCGGGCAGGCGCTCGATCTCCTCGAGCACAGTGCGCGCTTCGCCGCGCTTGATCCGCTCGATCCGGTCATCGCCCCGCGCCGGCCACAGCGCGATCAGCGCGACCAGCGCCGCGAGCGCGAGGGCGCCCGCCCCCAGCCAGTGCGGCCGGCCGAGCAGCCAGCTGAACAACGCGCCCTTTGGCTCGCGGGTGGCGACGGCGGGCGCCGGCGGCAGCGCGATCCCGCTCGCCGCCAGGCGCTGCGGGGCCAGCGGCAACAGCATGCGCTCGAGCGCGTCGTAGTCGGCCGGCCGCTGCAGCGGATCCTTGGCCAGCATGGCGCGCACTGCGCGCACCAACCGCTGGTCGAGCTCGGGCCGTTGCACCGCGATGTCGGGCACCGGCGTGGTCAAGTGCTGGCTCACCACCTCGACCGGTGTCTTGCCGGTGAACGGCGGCCGCCCGACCAGCAGCTCGTACAGGGTCGCACCCAGGCCGTAGATGTCCGAGCGAACGCTGGCTTCCTCGCCGCGTGCCAGCTCGGGCGCCATGTAGTGCGGGCTGCCCACGATCATGCCGGTCAGGGTCAAATCGGATGAGCCATCGACCGGCCGCGCCAGGCCAAAATCGGTCAGCTTGACGCGGCCATCGACCAGGAACAGGTTGGAAGGCTTGACGTCGCGATGGACCAGGCCGGCCTGCGCGGCGGTGCGCAGCCCCTCGATGGCGTCGAGCATGTGCTCGACCGCTGCCACCGGATCGAAGCGGCCGTCGCGGCGCAGCCGGTGCGCCAGATCCTCGCCGGGCAGGTACTCCATCACCAGGTAGGGCACGCCCGACTCGGTGCCGACGTGGTAGCACGCGACCACGCGCGGCGAGGTGAGCGCCGCCATCGAGCGCGCCTCGCGCAGGAAGCGCTCGGTCATGCTCCGCTGCTCAACCAACTCCGGCTGCAGCATCTTGATCGCGACCGGCCGGTCGAGCGCACTGTCGTGGCAGAGAAAGACGCGCCCCATGCCGCCCTCGCCGAGCAGACGCTCGACCGCATAGTTGCCGATGCGGCCTGGCGTCTCGGCGTCGGTGGACGCAGCCAGCAGTGCGGTTGCGGTCGGCTCGGGCATGGGGGTGATCTATACCGTCAGCGCGGTTGCGTGGCCAGCCGGTACTCGGCGCTGCTCAGCTCGCCCAGCATGCAGCCGTTCTCGGTGTAGCGATCCTTGGCCTTGCGCACCGCGGCCAGCGCCGCGCCATCGCGCGCGGCGGCCAGCAGCATCTTGAGTGCAGCCCTGCGCATCTCGCAGGTCGTGCCCGAGGCCAGCAGATCCTTGATCGCAAACGCCTGGCGGTCGACCAGCTGGCCAGCGCCGCGCTTTTCAAGCACGCGCAGCGCGTTGTGGCGTGGGGTCCAGCCGCCGTTGTCGCTGATGTCCTTGAGCCGCGGTTCGACCGCGGTGTTTGGCCAGGCCGCCAGCGCCTCCATCTCTTGCTCGGCGCTGCGCTCCTCGAGCCGGCCGAGCAAGAACACCAGCACCGCGTCGTCGACCGCGCCGCCCTTGGCCGCTGCGGCATAGGCCGCCACCGCCTCGTTGTCCTTTTTGAGCGCGCGCAGGGCGTGGCCGCGCAGCAACTCGTGCTCGGCCGTGCGCTTGTCAGCGGGAATCGCGGCCAGCGCATCGACGACCGGCTGGTACTCACCGTGGGCGAGCCGCTCCCGCAGATCGGGTTCGTGGCTGACGATCAGCGCGCTGGCGACGATGGCCGCGATCACAACCACGGCAGCGCCGCCGGCGATGCCCCAGCGCGCGCCGCCTGGCAGCTTCATGTATGCGGCGCGCACCCGCGTGAAGCTGGCGGCAATGGCGGCGCCGGTCTTGCGCAGTGCCGGTCCGATTGCGGTCGCCACCTTGGCACACGCGGTGCGCGCCCACGGCGCGCTGCGTGCAATGAACCGTTGCAGCGCCGGGGCCACGCGCCGGGTCGCGCTCTTGAGCCAGGCCGCTGCACGCCGTGCGATCACTGCGGCTGCGGCGGTAGCCCGGACCCCTGCGACCTTGATCGCAGCCAGACCACGCTGCAGCTGCGCCTGGATATGTGCTGCGGGCGACGCCGCGGCTCCGGGCTTGGGCTGCCAGGGTGGCGTCTTCTCGACCGCTGGCGCACCGGCGGGCGGCGCGTCGATTGGCGGTACCGCTGCCGGCACCACGATCGGCATCGGCACCACGATCGGTGTCGGCGCCATGGTCGGTAACTCGTCGGCTGGAGTGGCGGTGGTCAAAGCGGGTGCCGCGGCCAACTTGGCGGGACGCTCGAGGTCGACCACGGTCGCGTCGACGATCGGGGTGCCGACCGTCGGCACTGGCTCCGGCACGGCAAATGGCTCGGCGATCAGCGTCGGAATGTCCGAGCCGCGCGGCTCGATCTTGCCATAGAGGACAGCCTCGGCTTTTTCCCTGGCTTCGGCCCTGACTCGCGCCTTCTCGTCAGCCTTCGCCTTGGCCTCCGCGTCAGCCTTCGCTCTCGCCTCAGCCTCGGCCTTGGCTTTGGCCTTGGCCTCGTCGGCTTTCGCTTGTGCCTCCGCCTTGGCCTTGGCCTTGGCTTCGGCTTCGACCTTGGCTTTGGCCTTGGGATCTTCTTTCGGTTTGGGCGAAGGCAGGCTGGTCGCACCCTTGGCGATCAGCGTCAGCGCCTCGTCGAACGCCTCCATGTCATCAAAGCGATCGGCCGGATCCTTGGCCAGCAGCCGCTGCACCAGCTGGTCGAAAATCGCGGGCAGCTCGCCGCGCAAGCCGCTGGGCTTGGGCGGCGCCTGATGAAGCTGGGCCCCGACGACGTCATCGGGCGACCCGCCGACAAACAGTCGCTCGCCGGTCAGCATCTCGAACAGGATCGCGCCCAGCGCGTACATGTCGGTCTGCGCAGTCCACAGCTTGCCGCGCAGCAGTTCGGGCGCCAGGTAGTGCACGCTGCCGCCGTGGATGCGGTCGATCTGCCCGGCGCCGACCCGCGGCGGCAGCAGACCCATGCCAAAGTCGGTCAGCTTGACGTGGTCGTCGGAGACAAACAGGTTGGTCGGCTTGAGATCGCGGTGGATGGTACCGACATCCTGGGCGGCGCGCAGACCGGACACGATCTCGCGCAACAGCGCCAGCGCGCTGTTGTGGGGCACCGCGCTGCGCAGCAGGCGCATGGCCAGGCTCTCGCCCCGCAACAGCTCCATCACCAGGTAGGGCCGTTCACCCTCGGCGTCGACATGGTAGACGGTGACGACGTGCGGCGACTTGATCTTGCACATCGCGCGCGCCGCCTCGAGAAAGCGATCGACGGTCAGCTTGTAGCCAACCAGCTCGGGCTTGAGGATCTTGATCACGACCTGCCGGTTGAGCGCCGGATCGTGGCAGAGGTAGACGTCCGCCAGACTGCCACCGCCGAGCGGCTTCTCGGTGCGATACTCGCCGATGCGCTCCATGCCCGACGGTAGCTTCTCGGCCGTGCTGACCAGGATGGCCGAGGCATACGGCATCGAGTCGCTCAGCTTGCCCGCCTCCTGCACCAGCAACGCCGAAGCGAACGGAATCTGGCCCGACTCGCTGGTCGCGCCAGGCGGCGACGGCCGCAGCTCCTCAAAGGTGGCCAGCTCGACCGTGAATTTCTCCGGCTCCTCCTGCTGGCTGTCGCGCTGCAACAACTCGCCCGACGCCGCGTCGAGCTCCATGCCCTGCAGCAGGCCGTTGATCAGCGCCTCTTGCCGGGCCCGGCGATCGCCGGCGAGATGCTCGAGCAATTCGGTCAGCTTGGCCTCGCCCTGCTTCCAGCCGGCCGGCAGTTGGGCCTCGATCGCGGTCGCCATCTTGGCCGCGCTCGCATAGCGCTGCGCCGGATCGCGTTCCAGCGCCTTGAGCAGGATCTGTTCGATCGCCGGGGGAAAGCCGGCCACCTGCTGGCTCGGCTTGATCAGCTCGCCGCTGATGATCTTCTGCATGAAATCAGCGGGATTGCTGGCCGCGATCGGCGCCTTGCCGAGCAGTAATTTGTAGAGCAGCACGCCCAGCTGGTAGATGTCGGTGGCCGGGCTCGACTGCTCGTGGCCAAATTGTTCGGGCGCCATGTACTCGAGCGTGCCCTTGAACGAGCCGGCGCGGGTCTGGGCCAGCCGTACCGACGCCTTGGCGATGCCAAAGTCGAGGATCTTGACCTCGCCACGGTACGTCACCAGCACATTGCCCATGGTGACGTCGCGGTGGATCACCGGCGCCGGATAGCCGTTGGGATCGCGCAGGTTGTGGGCGTGGTCAAGCGCGCGGCCGACGCGGGCGCAGATGGCCAGCGCGGCGTTGAGCGGGAACGGTGTGCGCTGCTGCTGGCACAGGATGGCCAGCGTGGTCAGCGACTCACCCCAGACGTGCTCGAGCGCAATGAAGTAGCGTCCGCCGGCCTTGCCGAAGTCGAGCGAGCGCACGATGTTGGGGTGCGACAGCCGGCCCAGCAGCTGTTCCTCGTCGAGGAACATCTTGATGTACTCGGGGTCCTTGGCCAGCTGCTCGCGCAGCCGCTTGATGACGACGAGCTGGGTCTCCTTCGGGTTGTCGGGGGCTTGCGCCAGAAAGATGTCCGACATGCCGCCGACCGCGATCCGGTGCAGCAAGGTATAGCGGTCATATTTCTCGAATGGATTCGCCGCCGCCATGCCCCTTTCTTATATCACCGAGTCATCTTGTATGCGCCAATCGAGCTTGGTATGGGATAGAGAACCGGGGGCGCCCAAATGGCAAAGCAGACAGGCTCCAAAAAGCCCTTCAAGACGACCGAGAAGCAGCATCCGCTGCTGGGTCAGGTCGTCGATGCCATGACCGAAAAGAACGGTGTCTTCTCGTATTCGGCGGAGCGCCGCGCCACACTGTTCGAGCTGATCAAGGCGGTCGACCACCCGGCCGAGGCGTGGATGCTGGCCGAGGACCTGATCGCGCTTGCCCACTTTCTCGACACCGAGAAAAAGTCACCGCAGGCGGCCGGCGAGACGCTCGATCTGGCAGCGATCTTGTTGCCGATGCTCAACAGCGTGGTCGAAGCGTTTCGCAAGGGCGACCAGATCAACTGGGACAAGGCCAAGAAGATCGTCGCCACCGAACAATCCAATCGACCCGCCGCGACCGCCGAAGGTGGCGCCGCCGGCAAGAATTCGCTTTTTGCACTTCGAACAGGGAGGAACAAATGAGCCCGAAAGTCGACCAGGGTCTGAGTCAGGCGCAATTGCGCAAAGCAATCAGCGACGCGGGTGGGGTTGACCTCAGGGAGGTTGCCCAGCAGCCCAATCGCGTGGCGATCTTCAAACAACTGGCAAAGGCCGGCCTGCTCGACAGCGACGCCAAGAACTGGCTCAAGGCCAAGCACCCCGACCTGTATCAGGCGATCGCCAACATCGACGCGACGGGCGGCAAACCAGCAGCGTCCGACCCGTTTGCCAACTACCCGGCCGGCACGCGCTACGCGGTCATCGACAAGAATGAGCTGTGAGGTCCCGGACCGGCTCAATCTAGGCTGCGGACTGGACTATCGCGCGGGATATCTCAACCTCGACCGCTCGCCGGCCGCGGTTGCCGATGCGATTGTATCCGCACACACGCTCGAGCTGCCCGGCGCGCACTTTCGCGAGATCCTGCTCAACAACCTGATCGAGCACCTGGGTTACTGCGGCGCCTATCGGCTGCTGATCGCGCTGCACCCGACGCTGCGCGACGACGGTGAACTGCGCATCGCCACGCCCGACCTCGACTGCGCCATCGCGCAGTACGCGCAGACAGCCTCGCCGGCCGGACGGGAGAATCTGCTCTGCCACCTCTATGGCACCGAAGAGACGGGCATGTCGCATCTCTTCTGTTTCCCGCGCGACTGCCTGGTCGAGTTGCTCGAACACTGTGGCTACCGGATCAGCGCGCTCGACGCCACCGAACCGGCACCACAGCGGCCGCAGCTCGAGGTGGTCGCGGTTCGCAACAGCGCACCCGATGTCGTCGCGCGCAATGAGCTCACCGCGCAGATCTTCGCGACACCAACGCTGCACATCGGCTATGCCGACTTTCCCTATTTCGAGGGGCTGATCGACCTGGCCTGGCAGGCGGCGACGCCCGCGGCTTTTGACGAGTTCGTGCACCTCGGCCGCGTCACCTCGGCCCGGCTGACCTTGTTGCTGGTGCGCGGATTGCGCGATCGATTGACCGGCCTGATCGGCGGCGCGGCCTGGAGTGCGGCCGAAGGGCTGCTGGTACGACTGGCCAACCGCGATCCATTTGCGCTGCTGGCGCCAGCGGTCGATGCGGGACAACTCAGGAACTTTGCTGCCGCGCGCCAGCACATCGATCAGAAGCAGACGTCTTCAGCGCTCGAGTCATTACCGACCGGCGAGACCGGTGACTTTGCCAGCGACTTCTTCACGCCCGAACGGTTTGCCGAGTTCATGCGCCGATCGCGGGCGCTGGCCATCCGCGCTGGCGACGAGCAGCGGCGCGCCGTGCTGTTGGCCGTGGAGCCCGGATGAGCGGCAGCGAAGCTTTACCCGGCGAGCACTACGAACCCGATTGCGCCGTCTACGAGATGACGCTGCGCTGCAACCTCAGCTGCATCCATTGCGGCGCCACGGCCGGTCACAGCCGGTGCGACGAGCTGACCCTGGCCGAGATCGAGCCGGTCGCGATCGACCTCAAGCGCGTCGGATTCAAACGGGTGTCGCTGATCGGCGGCGAGCCATTCGTGCGCAAGGACTGGTTCGAGGTCGCCTCCATCTTCAAGCAACACGGCCTGGTGCTCACCTTGGTCAGCAACGGCTGGCTGCTCGCCGACGACGAAGCACTGGTGCAGCGGTTGCTCACGCTGTCGCCGCAGGTCATCGGTTTCAGCCTGGACGGCGGTACCGCGGCCACGCATGACCGCATCCGTGGCAAAGCGGGCTCGTTCGAGCGCGTCTGGCGGGCAATCGAACGGTTGACCGGCCACGGCGCCAACCTGACCCTGATCACCACGGTCAATCAGCTCAACGTCGACGAGTTGCCACTGATCCGCGACCTGATCATGGGCCAGCACATCGGCTGGCAGATCCAGATCGCCAGCCTCAACGGCGAGCGCTTTGGCCGCGAGCTGTTCGTGGATCGCGACCAGTACCGGCGCGTGGCGCAGTTCATCCACGAATGCGTCGTCAGCTACCCCGTCGCGGAGCTGCCGATCGCCGGCGCCGACGACCTCGGTTACTACTCGAAATCGTTCCCGCACTGCTCGGTCAATGGCTACGGCTGGCAGGGCTGCAAGGGCGGCATCTCGAATCTGGGCATCAAGAGCAACGGCGACATCAAAGGCTGTCTGTCGCTGCCCGAGCGCTTCGTCGAGGGCAACCTGCGGCAACGGCGGCTGTTCGATATCTGGAACGACCCGCGGGCTTTTGCCTACAGCCGCCACTTCGATCCGGCGCAGTTGCTGGGGGCATGCCGCGACTGCCTGTTCGGCGAGCGTTGCCAGGGCGGCTGCCCGGACATCGCGACCAGCATCTGCGGCCATCCGTTCGAGAACACGTATTGCCTGTATCTCAACAAGGTGTGACCGGATCTTTTTTACGTCGTCACCAGAGACCGGGTAGCAACCGGTAGCGGGTGCGCTGCGCGTACTCGGCGTAGCCGGGCAGCTCGCCGCGCAGGGTGCGATCCTCCAGCGCGGTGCGCGCGACCAGCAGCGCAGCGACGACGACCAGCACCGCAAACGCCCAGCTCGAGCCGAGCGCCAGCGGCGCCCCGATCTGCTGCAGCAGGATTCCCACATACATCGGGTGGCGTACCCAGCGATACGGCCCCGCCTCGACCGGGCGGTGGTCGCGCTCGGTCTGGATGCGCACAGTGCGTTCGAGAAACGGGTTGACGCGCATCGCCCAGGTCACCGGGATGTTGCCCAGCGCCAGCAACAACAGACCGGGCCACAGCGTCCACGCCGGCAGCGGCGCCCAGCCAAAGCGCACGACGTCGAAGCCAGCGACCAGCGGCGACAGCAACAGCGCCAGTCCGTAGAAGAAAGTGATGCGCAGGTCAAAGCGTTTGGTCCCGGCGTGGCGCTGGCTACGCTCGACGATGACGCGCGGATTGACGGACGCCACAGCGATGAAGTTGACGACGAGCAGCGCGCTGGTGAAACCGAGGCAGAGCCAGAGCCGCGGCCAGCGCCAGGTTCCCGCGGCCAACAACGCGATCGCGGCCCAAACCGCGATCGAGAACGCTATCTGGACCACGCGCCGGGAAATGGCGCGCAGCGTCACTGCTGGCGCTGCGGCAGGCAATGGCTCGTTCATCGGGCGGGCGACCGTGCGATCATGGTGGCGTCAGTGTATCATTGTGTCCGTCCACTCCAGGGAGCAGAGCGGAGTCCGTCCATGGGCGCGTCAACCAGGCTGCTCTCATCCGCGCTGTTGCCGCTGGCTTGGTTGGCCAGCGCCGGTTGCCCGACCCAGGCCATCGTCTGCAACCTGGACACCGATTGCCCGGGCGATCAGCTGTGCGTCGACCAGACCTGCCGCCACACCTGCAACGTCACGGCCGAGTGCGAGACCGGCGAGCGCTGCCAGCAGGGCTACTGCATGCCGGGCGGCGATGCCGCGGCCACCGACAGCGCGGCCAGCGATCGCGGCGGTACCGATCGCACCGGTGTCGACCAGAATGCATCCGATCGCCCAGCCAGCGACCATGCGATCGCCGACCGCGCAGTGCCGGACGGTGCGATCCGCTGCGACGACTCCTACTGTTCGGCCCATGGCGAATGCTGGGTCACTGGCAGCGATATCACCTGCCTGTGCGGCGCCGGTTACGCTCAGCCGCGCTGCGCCGCCTGCGCCAGCGGCTACCAGGACAACGACAGCAATGGCACGTGCCTGCTCGATTGCGCGCACGCCAACCTGAGCTGCGCGCAGCCGCACACGCGATGTGGCGACAGCGACGGCACAGCCGACTGCGGTTGCGTGCTTGGCTACTCGGCGCCGGCCGCCACCTGCGTGTGGACCGGCGGACCGCTCGATCCAGGGTTCCAGCAGAACACGGGCTGGACCGTCGAGGGCCATGCCGTCGTCGACACCAGCGCCGCAGGCGCCGACGACCCGGGGCGCGGCCATTTCCCCAAGGAGGCCGCCTGCGCCGGTGGCGGCGCGCTGGTCCAGACTGTCCAGATGCCGGCGCTGGCCGACGCCGAGAACCTGGCGCTGCGCTTCTGGCTGCGCAGTGAGGGCTTTTCGCTCTCGTGTCTGTTCGCCAAGATCGTCGTCGTCGTCAATGGCGGAGAATACAGCTACTGGTTGCCAGGCTCGACCTGGACCCGCAAGTCGATCTGCCTCGGCGCGCGCAGCTATGGCGGCCCGCTGGCGATCCGGTTCGAAGTGGCCGATGCCTGCTCGACCTGTACTCCATCGGGCATCCTTGGCGGCACCGTCCCCACTTTCGAGATCGACAACGCGCTGATCGAGCCGGCCGCGGCGGCTGAGTGCCCGGACGTCGGCGCGATTCTCAATCCCGATTTCGAGCAAGGTCCGGTCAGCTGGACGCCGACCACCAGCGACGGTGGCAGCGCGGGGGTAGCCAGCGGTGTTGGCGCCGGCGGCAGCTGGGGCGGCAACCTCAGCACAACCAAGGTCTGCGCCCAGGCAGCCCTCGCCGGCCGTGCCTCGCTGCCACTGGCGGTCGATGCGCCGTCCTTCGCCATGCAGCTGCGCGCCCGTGGCGGCGCGAGCGATCAGCTGTCGATCGGCCTCAATCGCAACACCGTCAGCCAGCTGACCGGCATCGGTATCTTCGACCCGCGGCGGGTCTGCGTGCTCGACGCTTTCAAGGGGCTGGCCGTCGACGTCGATTTCAAGCTCTACGCCAGCGGCGCGACCTGCGGCGATCCGGGTGCGCACGCGTTCGTGGTCGACGACCTGAGCCTGGTCAGCGAGCCGGCCTGTCCGGCGGGCGCGCGCATCTTCGATCCCGGCTTCGAGAACGCGGTCGATGCGCCACAGCTGGCGCCGGGCTGGAACTACAGCGCCAACTACGCTGCCAGCGCGAACGCGGTCGAGAATGCGAGCGTGGCCCACAGCGGTAACATGGCCGCGCAGCTCACGGTCAGCTCAGCCTGCGGCAATGCCACGATCTCCTCCTTGGCGATGGTGCCACCAGCAGAATCTGGCAGGGGGCCAGCGATCAAGCTCTGGTACCGGGCGCCGGTGCTCGGTCAGACCGAGCTCTGGTTCGGTCAGACGCTGCCCCCGACCGCCAGCTATGTGCAGGCCCTGCGTTGCCTCGAACCGACCCAGGTCGGCCGCCTGGCCTCGATCTCGGTCTACGTCAACAGTGCATCCGGCGCAGCCTGTGGCACTGCCCATACCGCCGAGACCGCCTGGATCGACGACGTCGAGGTGACCACGGACCCCAGTTGCCCGGAGTGATGGCCCAACGCGCTGCACGTGCTGGCACGAGGGTGGGTGCGATGAAGTCGAACGCTGCACGCAACCGGGTTCAGCGCTGGCATCGCTGGTCGGCCGGCGCGATCGCGCTGGCGTCATTGCCGCTGGGGTGGCTGGCCACGGGATGCCCGGCCCAGGCTGTGCTCTGCTCGACCGATGGCGAATGTCCGGGCGACCAGCTCTGCATCGAACAGGTGTGCCGTCACACCTGCAACGTCACCGCCGAGTGCGAGACCGGCGAACGCTGCCAGCAGGGCTATTGTGCGCCCGCCAGGGACGCCACGTCGGGTGACGCAGCCCAGGGTGATGCAGCGACCGGTGACGCAGCCACGGGCGACGCCCGCGCCGGCGATCAGGGGACCGGCGATCGGACTGCGAACGACCGGCTGCTGCTCGACCGGCAACCGATCGACGCGACCAGCGCCGACACACCGAGTCGAGACGCTGCTGTCCGCGACGGCGCGGGCGCCGATCGACCAGCGGATTGCGCCCACGCCGGCCTCAGCTGCACGCAGCCGCACACACGCTGCGACGACAGCAGCGGCACGCCCGTATGCGCGTGCGTGGTTGGATATGCAGCGGTGGGCGGCCCCTGCGAATGGACCGGCGGACCGCTCGACCCGGGTTTTCAGCAATTGAACGCGTGGACGGTCGGTGGCAGCGCGGTCGTCGATACGGCGGCCGTCGGCAGCGACGATCGCGGCAGCGGCCGGTTCCCACCCGAAGCCGCCTGCTCGACCGGAGGTGTCGTCGAGCAGATCTTCGAGATGCCAGCGCTGGCTGACGCCGAGCCACTGGTCTTGCGCTTCAAGGCCAGAAGCATCATGGGGATGGGACCCTACTGCTTTGATGGCTTTATACGCGTCGTCATCAACGGCGGCGTCTACCAGTTGAACCTGTTCGGGTCAGCCTGGCAGGACGAGACCATCTGCCTCGGTGCCCGCGCCTATGGCGCCCCGCTCGAGATCGCATTCGAGGTACCGCAGCAATGCATGCTCTGTTTCGGGCCTGACGAAGCACCGTCATTCGAGATCGACAACGTACGGATCGCGGTCGATGACGCCGGTGCCTGCCCGGCCTTCGGGACGGTCGTGAATGGCGACTTCGAGTCCGGCAGCTGGGGTTGGCAGCCGAGCGCCAACGACACCAGCAGTGCCGCGGTCGTGACCGGCGTCGGCACTGGCGGCAGCCTGGGTGGCGCAATGGCGATGGCACACGTCTGCGACTACGCGGCGCTGACCGGACAGGTCTCGCTGCCGGCGGCCGGGCAGTCACCGACGCTCGCCCTGCAGTACCTCTCGAAGGGCACGGCGAACCAATCGATGCCGGTCACGCTCGGCCCCCTGCAACTCGCGATCGACGTCGGCACTGGCGCGTTCGAGACGCGGCGGCTGTGCCTGCTGGACGGTTTGAAGGGACTTGTCTACAGCCTGGGCTTTTCGATCAGCGGGCCGGCGGGCTTGTGCAGCGACCCGTACCTGCTGTCTTTTGTGATCGACGACGTCGCTCTGGTCGACGAGCCAACGTGCCCGGCCGGCGTCGGTATCTTCGACCCCGGTTTCGAAAACGTCGTCGCCGCGCCGCAACTCCACGCGAGCTGGAGGTATGCGGCATATTCGGGAGCGGCCGCGACTCCCTATGAGAACGCTGCGGCCGCCCATACCGGTAATGTCAGTGCACGCCTGCTGGTCAATTCGATCTGTGCGTCGGCCTCGGTGAGCACTGTCATCACGGTGCCACCGGCTTCCGGGCAGGCCGGACCAGCGGTTGCACTCTGGTATCGCCTGCCGACGGCAACCAGCTCGAGTCTCTGGGTCGGCGAACAGTTGCCCGTTGCCACTATCTATTCCAGATTTGTCCATTGCCTGGAACCAGCGCTGGCCGGTCGTACAACTGCCTTAACCATAGCGCTCAGCAACAGCCAGTCAGGGACCTGCGGCAACAGCGCTACCACCGAGACCGCCTGGATCGACGACGTCGAGGTGACAACCGACCCGGGGTGCCCGCCATGATAGCGCCGCGCACGCTGCTCGCTCTCGCATTCGCGCTGGCAACCTGCGCTTGCCAGACGCAGCCACCGGCGCCATCGCCGCCCCCGGTCGTGGCTGCCGCGGCAGATGTCGCGCCCGCTGCCGCTGCTGCGCCGTCCTCGCTGCCAGCGCCACAGCCAGTCGTGGCGCCCGATGCCGCAAGCACGCCCGCTGTTGGCAGCGAGAGCACCAAGCATCCCGCCGCGACCTGCACGCAGGTGCCGCGCGAGCTGCCACTCGAACAGCGCTGCGCCATGGCCGGCGCGGTCGTGCATAAATTTGGGAGCGCGTGCGTCGATAAATGTAGCGCCGTCGAACAGCAGAGGATGTGTGCCCAGGTGCTCACTCAGGGGTGCCAATGCCCGGCTGGCAAGTGCATCGACGACAAGAGCGGCTGTTGCCGGCCGCTGCGCCGCTAGCTTTTGCGCTATAATGACCCATCGCATGCGCGCTGTTCGCAGCGCGCGCTGGAGGTGACATGGAACGGCATCGAATAGCTCGGACGTTGCCCGGGATGTTTGTACTCGCTCTGACGCTGACGCTGACCGGCTGCGACCAGTTGTTCGCGATTCTCGGCATCGAGCTCGACCCCAAACAAAAACAGGTGGTCGACCTGTTCACCGAGAAGGACATCGTCAAGCTGGGCGGCCAGCCTGGCGAGGTGGTGCAGGTCGTCAACGACCTGCAAGCGGCGGTCGCACCGATCTACGAGTTCGAGCCACTGCACACCTTTACCAAGGCGCTGGCAGGATTTCAGATCAAGCTGCCGCTCGGTGTTGCTGACGAGGTCAAAAAGAAGCTGCTGGATGATCCGCGGGTCGAATACATCGTGCTCGACCCGGACAAGAACCAGTTGCCCCCCGACAAGAACCGAACCGCCAACCCCGCAACTGGTGCCGAGATAACGGACGCCATCGCGCGCATCGGCGGGCCATTCGACGGCGACTTGAGCACCATCGAGGTGGCCGTGGTCGACACCGGCGTCGACCTCGACCACCCGGACCTCAACGTGGTGGCTGGCAAGGACATCGTCGGCGAGGCCGCCGGCGACCCCTCAAACGGCGGCGACGACCTCAACGAACACGGCACCCACGTGGCGGGCACCATCGGCGCCAAGGCCAACGGCAGCGGCGTCGTGGGCGTGGCGCCCGGCGTCGGCATCCACGCTGTGCGCGTGCTCGATGCCGATGGTAGCGGCAACCTGGGCGACATCATCGCCGGCCTCGAGTACGTGCTCAGCGTGCCAAAGATCAAGGTCGTCAACATGTCGCTCGGCGGCCCGGGCGACCCGGCCGACCCGAACTCTCCGCTCAAGGAGGCGCTCGACAACCTCGCCGCCCAAGGCGTCGTGGTCTGCATCGCGGCCGGCAACGAGACCGAGGACACCAGCTTCGTGATCCCGGCTGGCTACAACAGCGGTATCGTGGTCAGCGCCTACGACACCGACAACAGCATCTTTGCCGACTTCTCGAACTATGGCAGCGCGGTCGACATCGCGGCGCCGGGCGTCGAGATCCTGTCGACCGTGCCGGGCGGCGAGTACGCCAAGCTGTCGGGCACCTCGATGGCGACGCCGCACGTGGCGGGCGCTGCCGCGGCCTACCTGGCCAAGCACCCGGGCGCCAGCGTCGACGCCGTGCGCAGCGCGATCACCAGCACTGGCGAGAGCAGCTACGCTGGCCAGGGCGGCGACCATCCCGAGAACCTGCTCGATCTGACGACGCTGCTGCAGTAGTCGACGCGCTAGCCCACCGAGAGATAGTCCAATCCGACTCGGTAGCCGTACGCATCGAGCTGCGCCGCGATCTGCTCGCGCGCGCCGTGCCTGGCGACGTAGACCAGCACGAATGGCCGCGGCCTGCGATCGAGCCAGGATGGCGCCTGCACCGGCAGCCCCCAGATGCGCTGCCCGATCTTCTTGCGACTGATGTCGATCCAGGCCACCGGTCTCACCCCGCGCTCGAGCAGCAGCCTCACGCGCTGCCGCGTGCGGTAGCCAGCGCCCCAGATCACCACCTCGGCCGCGTCGTGCACGGCCGGCTCGTCGATCAGGTGCCGAGCACGCAACCGATCGAAAGCAGCGCGGGCATAGCGCGGATCGACCCGCGACAATCGGTCCGCGCGCTCGCGCCAGCGCAGCAACACGCTCGGCACCTTGGCGAGTTTGTGGCCAGCGCGGTGCAGTCGCAGCCACAGCTCGTAGTCCTCGGGGAAGTCCCCGTCGCGATAGCCACCCGCTGCCATGACGACGTTGCGCCGCACCATCACCGACGGGTGGGCCAGCGGCGACTCGACATAGATCGCGGCCGCGATCTGTTCGGGCGTGCAGCAACCATTTTGCCAGCGCACGTACTCGCGATAGCCAGCGCGGATCGGCGCGTCGCTGAAAAGCTCGACCTGGGTGCCGACCAGCGCAATCTCCGCCTGCTGGTCGAGGCGCCGACACTGAAGTTCGATCCGCTCGGGCAGCATCACGTCGTCCGCGTCCATGCGTGCGACCAGCGGCGCAGCCGCTTGGGCCAACCCGAGGTTGAGCGCCGCCACCAATCCGATCCGGCCCGGCTGTAGCAGGCAGATACGCGGGTCGTCGACAGCGCGGGCCCGGACCAGCGCGGCCGATCCGTCGACCGAGCCATCGTCCACCGCGACCACGTCGAAATCGCGCATGGTCTGCTGCTGGATCGAGTCGAGGCAGTCATCCAGTGTCGCCTGCGCGTCGCGAAACGGCAGCACGATCGTACAGCGCGCAGTTCTCGTCGTCACCGCAGCCATCCCACCTCGACCAGAGTGCGATTGCTGCGCGCTGTCAAGCCGCACCCAAGCTGGCGCTAGGTTGGAGGCATGCTGTCACGCGAGTCCCCGGCGGCGGTCGATGCTGCTGTTTTGCCAGGCTCCGACCGCGGCCGGCTGAGGGCATAGTCCGGTGACGTCTGCCGCTGCCGGCGGCTCGCGATGGCACGGCTGATCGCATCGGCCAGCCGCGCCACGAGACGACCGAGCGGGTCGAGCAGAAAACGGTGCAGCCGCGAACTCGCTGCCACCGTCGTCATCGCGCGCGAGCGGGCGAAGTGATCCTGGATCCAGGCCTCGCCCTGCGCGACGACCGCGGCATCGGTGACCTCGACCAGCGCTTCCAGGTTGGCCAGCGAAAATGGGTCCAGGTTGAAGCTGCCCACCAGCAGGCGGCGTCCGTCGACGGTGGCCACCTTGGCGTGCAGCACCGAACCGCTCCACTCGTGGATAAAGACACCGGCGGCGAGCAGCCGCCGATACAGGCTGCGGGTCGCCGCGCGCGCGAGGGGGACGTCGCTACGGCCGGCGAGCAACAAGCGCACCTGGACGCCACGCCGCGCCGCGGCAATGATGGCGCGGACCACGCCCGGGTCCGGCAGAAAGTAGCCGTGGGCGACGTGAATGCGCTGCCGCGCGCTCTTGAATGCCTTGAGGTAGCGCCGGCGCAGGCGCCAGCCACCGCCAAGGCCGCACAGAAAAATGGCCAGCGCGCTGTCGACGGCGCGCCGCGGTTCGCGGCGAATCATCTGGCCCAGGCGCGCACACTGCGGTCCGCGGATCTCGAGCGCCAGGTCGGCCCAGCTCAACCGCACACCCGCACCGACGTTCTCGTCGCCGATGTTGATGCCGCCGACAAAGGCCACCTCGTCATCGACGAGCAGGATCTTGCGATGGTCGCGGCCGATGCGGCCGATCAGCGACGCCAGCATGCGGTGGTAGATCTTGACCTCGCAGCCCGCCGCACGCAGGGCCGCCGCGACTGCGCGTCCGCCCCGGGCCGAGCCCCAACCGTCGATCGTGATCTGTACCGCCACACCTCGGCTGGCGGCCTGGCTCAGTGCCTCGACGAAGCGCGCGCCCACGCCAGCAGGAGCAAAGGCATAGACCTCCAGGTAGACCTGACTTTGCGCGTGGGCAATGGCCTGGAGCATGCGCGGATAGGCTTGCTCGCCGCCGTCGAGCAGGGCAACCGACTCCGGCGCGGCAGTCGATCGACCTTCGATTGCGAGGGCGACGCTCGACGCTGGCGCGACCTGCCCGGGTGCGGGCGAGGTCGTGACTGGCGTTGTGGAATGGCGCTCCATCAATCTGGTCGCGTCCAGTCGAGCACACGCCAGCGGATGCCAGCGCCAAAAAGCACGTCGAGCTGCGGAAAGAGCCGCGGCGTGGCGAAGACGTCGACGTCGAAGCTGTCGATCAGGCCGTAGGTGACACTGAGCGGCAGCGTCAGGCTCTGCTTCACGCCGTCGATGCGGATCAAGAAGTGAGACAGGCCCGGCTGGCCAGGCTCGACGAAGTTGATCGCCAGCTCGCGCACCTCGCCGGCCACGATCCGGCTATAGCCGATGCCCGCTGCCGCCGAAAAATTCTTCATGATGTCCCAGGTCAGGTGGCCGTCCGCGCCGATGGCGTTCTGCGCGTCGTTGCTGAGCGCGGACAGGCGGTAGCGCCAGCGCGCCGAGAGATAGAGCGCGAACGCACTGTCGATGGCGCGCGAATAGGCCGCGCCGACCTCGAAGGTGCCGCGCAGGCCAACCGGCGGTTCGCCCGCCTGCGGGACCAGGCGAAAGCCGGCGTCGAAGTTGGCCAGGCCACCGTCGAGCACGAACGCGCCGAGCGCGCTGTTGTGCGAACCGATCTTGAAGCGCGACATCAGGCTGGCCGGATAGGGAGCCAGGCTGGTGCGCAGCTCCCACCAGTCGAACAGGCCGAAGCGGATGTCGTCGGTGAACTGGGTCGGACCCGCGCCGACCAGGCCATAGTGGGCGTCGACCTCGAATGCGAGCTGCTTCAGCAGCGGCTCGCGCCGCGATAGCGGGATCGGATCGCCGAATCGTTGCGCGGGCATCGTCGCCGCCGATCCATCGGCAGCTGCTGCGACGAGCAGCAATGTGAGCAACCCGTTCACTGCTGGTACTCCACCGTGATCTCGCCGACCGCCACGCCGCCGCGCTGGTCCTGCACGACGAGGATCAGCGCATCGCGACCCGACGAATTGGTCGACGTGTTCGCATCGTTGTTGCCAAACCCGAACGGTCCGCCGTTGCCGCTGGCAGCAGCGCCAGGTAACTCCCAGTCCGCGTCCAGGCTCGAGCGACCCTCCATCCCGAACCCGCCACCGCCACCGCGCGGCCCGCCTTCGCCCGGTGAGGTCGAGGTGGTCTGCCGTGGCACGTTGCCGGCGGTCGCGTACCAGTCGCAGACAAAGTCCTCGTAGCGATTCTCGAGGGACAGCTTGACCGAGCTGGTTGCCGCGTTGTTGCCTTCGCCATCGGGACCGCCACCTCCGCCACCGCCACTGCCAAAGCTGACGCCGAAGCCGCCGCCCTGGAGGTCGGTCTGGGCAACAAAGACCTGGTAGGGCTCCATGCTGCTCGGTTTGAAAACCGGCCGGATGTGCAGCGTGGCCCCCTTTTCGACCAGCAGCACCGGATGCGTCCCCAGCTGCGGGTCGTCGGCAAAGCGGATCGGCGGGATCTCCTCGCCGCGATCGCGCGCGGCCTGCTCGGCATCGGGATCGAAGAGGTCGAAACCGACCAGCACCGGATTGGTATTGGCGCCAAAGTCGTAGAAGCAATCGGCGGCGCCCTCGACAAACGGATCGGGTTGCTGGTGACAGACCGTGGTGCTGGCGCTGCGCAGCATGGTCGTCAGCAGCTGCGGCGGCAGCATGGGATCGCGGTAGTCGAGCGACATCGGCAGCCGCTTGTAAGCGCGCTCGTGGTTGATGCCCGAGACCTTGCTGTTGTCGACCTGCACCACGAACCGCGGCAACAGCGGCGACAGGACCAGATTGGCCGCCTGGTCGCCCTTCCACAGCAGCGAGTCGATCACAGCGGTCGACATATCGAACGCGTGGCGGTTGTTTGCGATCGGCCCGGCCGGATTCTGCGCCGGGTCGGCCAGGGTCTCCTGGTAACGGTGTGGTTGATAGACCGTCTCGAGCTGCGCCCGCGCCGTGTCGTCGGCTGCCGCCGCGATCGTCGCCGCAGGATCGAAGGTGAAGCAGGCCGGGTCAGCCGTGGACTCGGGGCACATGAAGATCGACGTCGTCACCTCGCCGCCGCGCGGGTCATAGGCGTAGACGGTGACCGCGACGTCCCATTGCGGCAGCGGGAAACCGGGCGGCCGGCTGGCGGGATCCACAAGCGCATAGACCGCTGGCAGCTTGATCTCGGCTGGCTCGGTCTTGACCGCCAGGATGCGCAGGTCGTGCAAGCTGGTGACGTCGTCCAGGCCGCCACAGGCAAGCGCGAACAGCGCGCTGAACGCGCAGGCAGCGAGGCGCCAGGGCAGTTTCTGTGCAGCCATCAGAAATCTCCCTTGAGGCCAAAGTTGGGCAGGATCGGCAGGCCGTTGAGGGGCTGCTGCGTGGTCGAGCGGTAGTCGGTGAAGTAGCCCTCGGCATTGGCCTGGTTGTAGACGTTGAGCAGGTCCAGGTAGGGCGTGATCGAGAAGTTGTCGAAGACCCACTTGCGATCGATGCGGACGTCGAGCTGGTGAAACGCTGGCAGCCGCGACTGATAGGCGGCGGGCTGCAACCCCTGGTAGCGGTTGGTGTCGAGGTCGTGGATCGAGCCGACCGGTGCCGTGGTGGGATCTCCTGACACGAGCCGGAAGCGCGCGCCGAGCGTCACGCCGAACGGCAGATTGGCCTGGCCGACGATGGTCAGGATGTGGGTCTGGTCGTACTCGGCCAGCGAGTACCAGTCGCGCGTGGCGTCGAGGTCGATCTCGGTGCGCGACAGCGTGTAGGCGACCCAGCCAAACACGCCGACCTCGGTGAAGACGTTGCTCATCCAGTCGAAGTAGAGACCGGGCAGCGTCTGCCGGTACCAGTCGCCGAGCGGTCGCAGCGAGTAGCGAAAGGGCTCGTGCCGCAGCAGCATCTCGGCGCCCACGGTGTTGCCGCGGCCGCCGTTGTCGTAGCGCAGCGCGCTCTGGGTGCCATCGGCGTGGGTGACCAGTGCGGCGGTGCTTTCGACCAGCAGATCGCGGCGGGTGGCGTAGAGCTGCACGTCGAGGGTCAGCTGCGCGAGCAGCGAGTGCTCGAAACCCGCGATCAGCTGCAGCGCGCGCGGCTGGTCGAGCTTCATGTTGCCAAAGTCCGGGTTGAGCTGCTGGCTGGTGGCCGGCTGCCGGTAGACGCCGACGGCCGTCTTGAGCACGCTGCCCTTGATCACGGTCAAGCGCGCCGCGACGCGGGGATCGGAGTTCCACAGATCGATCGTGTGCGCCGGCTTGCCGTCGTAGATGCCCCAGTCGTGGGCCACCTTGTTCTGCTCGCTGTAGGCGTAATGCAGCAGGTCGAGCCGCATGCCGGGCGTGATGCGCAAGCAGGGCAGCAGGTCGAACACGCCCTCGGCGTAGAGACCGAGATCGTGGTCGAACGTCGTGGTCTGAACCGTCTGGGTCGCGCTGCTGTTCGACTCGCGCTCGTAGATGCGCGGAAAACCGTTGACCTCGACCACGCGCAGCCCGCCCGGCAGGCTGAAGTCGGTCGCCGACCGGTTGCCCAGGTAGTCGATGCCCAGCGTCACGCGCGCCGCGTCGAGCGGTTGCCACTGCAGCGCCTCGCGCAGTCCCCAGTTGTAGGAGTCAAAGGCGCCGCCGCCGTTGATCGTGCCGGCGCTCAGCTTGAGCTCGGTCCGGTCGAAACCGACAAACGGCTGCAGGGTGTTGCTGAGCTGGTCGCTGACGCGGCTCTGCCAGCGGCCGTCCAGGCGGTGAAACGATTGTAGCAACCCCAGATTGACGTCGTTGTTGCCGAGGTTGCCCAGGACCCTGATGTCGTCGGCCGAGCCAAAGGCAAAGACCGAAAACGTCTGGCCGGTCCAGGGCACGGTCTCGGCCTTGAGCTGGTAGTCCCAGTAGACCGGCGCCGCGATGACCGACATGCCGCTTGGCACCACGGCATCGAGCACGACGGGCAGCAAGGCATCGATATAGGAGCGGCGTGCAGCGGCGGCGACCGTCACCGTCGGCAGCTTGTCGGAGAGCGTGATCGGGCCGCCAAAGAAGAAGCCAGAGTCAATGACGTTGATGTCGGCCACGCCGTGGAAGTTTTGCATCTTGAGCTCGCGGCTCGACACGTCGACGATGCCAGCCGTGGCGCGGCCGTACTTGGCGCCAAAGCCGCCCGGATAGAAATCGATCGAGTCCAGGAACTCGGGGTTGACCACGCTCTTGAGCCCGCCAAAGTGGTACAGGATCGGGATCTGGACGCCGTCGAAGTAGACGCCGGTGTCGGCCGGATTGGCGCCGCGCACGATCAGCGCGCCGCCGATGAACGGGGCGCGCGCCAGGCCGGGCAGGTTTTCGATCACGCGCAGCGGATCGCCGAAAGTGCCGGGGATGGTCGACACCTCCTCGCGGGTGAGCGCGATCTTGGCCACCTCGGTCGGCGGCCTCTTTTCGCGCACCACGATCTCGAACTTGTTGGTGACCCGGCGTTGCAGATAGACCTTCATCCGCACCAGCTTGTCGACCTCGAAACTCTCGGTCGACGACGACGGCTCGTAGCCGTTGAAGTTGAAGCTGACGCGATGCGGACCGGGCGGGATACCGCGAAACGAGAAACGGCCGGCCGCGTCGGTCACACTGGTGCGGACACTGGCGGCCGTTGCAACCGCCACCTCGACCCCCTCGAGCGGATCCTTGCTGCCAGCCTCGCGCACCAGTCCCTCGAAGTTGATCAGCGCCGTGGCCTCGTCGACATCCTCGGCCAGCTGGCTCGATGCCGGCTCGCTGGCAGGGTTCGATGCGGCCGGTACCTGGCGCACCACCGTGTCGAGCTTGAAGACCTGGCGATACTCGATGGCGATCGGACCCGGCACCCCATTCCACTCGGCGGGCCTGAAGACGAACCGTTGCGCCGCCACCTGCGCGGCCTGGTCGAGGTCCTCGCCCGCTGACTTGGTGACGGCGACGTGGGTCACCGTGCCCGAGCCATCGATCTCGAGCAGCATCACCACCTCGCCTTCGCGACCCTCGGCGACCGCGGCAAGTGGGAAGACGGCTGGCACATTCTTGATCAGCTCGGGAGCGCGGGTCAGTTGCGCGGGCTGCGACGCTGCTGGCGGTTCCTGGTCAAACGCGGTTGGCTGCGGTTCGAGCTGGGCCAGCGCAGTACTGGCAAGGCCGACTGCGACGGCCAGGACGCTGGACAGCGCGCTACCGGCTCGTCTCATTGGCCGTCCCGGACATCTTCGGTGCCGGCGTCCTCCGGCAGCGCGCCCGCATCATCAAAGCCGTAGTCGATGACCGAGATGACCCCGGGCACGTCGGTCGAGCCGCCGTCCGCGTTGCCCCCCGGCCGGCCGCCGCAGGCGCCGATGGTAGCGATCACGAGGAGCAACACGAGCAACCTCACCGGCCAACCTCCCTTCGATCACTGTGAGATCTATTGCCGACCAAGCGCCTTGACCAGCTGCGCGCGCGCGATCGCCAAGTTGTAGTCGGCCTGGATCTTCTGCGCCAGCGCATTGCTCAGCGCGAGCTGGGCATCGCTCAGCTCGATCGCATTGCCGACGCCAGTCTCGTAGCGCCCCTCGGCCAGCCGCAGCCGCTGCTGCGCGTTATCCACGGCCTCGGCCGCTGCCTCGAGCGCGCTGCGGGCGGCGCGCACGCCTAGCCGTGCTTGCTCGACCTCGAGCCGTACCTGCTGCCGCAGCGTGTCGAGCTGTGCCTGCAGCGAATCGACGTTGGCCTTTGCCTCGCGGCTCTGGGCCATGGTCAGGCCGCCCTGGAACAGCGGCCAGGTCAGAGTGACCCCGGCGTTCCAGTTCCAGGCCAGCTTGTCGATCGCCGTGCCAGCGTCCGAGACGTTGGTCGCGACCCCCAGGCGCGGCCAGTAGCCGCCGCCGATCGCCTTTGCCGAAAGCTGCTGCGCCTCGATCTGCCGTTGCTGAGCAGAAAGGTCGGGCCGCGCGCGCAGCGCCTCGTCGAGCAGTGGTGCCAGCGATTCGTCCTCGCCCGCCACCACCGGCATCAACTCGTCGCTCACGTCGTAGTCGGTGCTGCCCTCGACGCCCATGGCCTGATTCAACCGCGCCCTGGCCGTGGCGTAGCCGTTCTCGGCGTTGACCCGTTGCACCCGGGCGTTGGCGCGGTCGGTGCGCACCTGCGCCAGGTCGATCTCGGGCCGCCGGCCCAGGTCGACGAAACCCTGGATCTGGTCGAGGTGGCGCTGCTGATTGGCGAGCGACTCGGTCGCCACCTGCAGCAGCGCCTTGGCGGCGCGCGCATTGAAGAAGGCCGTGCGCACGTTGAGCTCGGTGAGCAGCAGGGTCGACGCCGCAGTGGCCTGCTGCGCATGGGCCGTGGCCTTGGCCGCGTCCCACCGGTTCCAGGTCTGACCGAAATCCCACACCAGCTGGTCGACGCCGAGCGCGCCATTGAAATAGTCGAAGGTATCGAATGGCGATTTGTTGGTCTGCGCCTGATAGACCTGGCCCGGGCGCAACGCCGTGTTGCCGGTGCTGCGCTGATAACCGAGCGAGCCCGCGACCTGTGGCAACAACGGCGCCAGCGCCACGTCGGCGTGAGCCTGGGCCGCGGCGACTGCGGCCTGGGCCTGACGCAGCTGCGGCTGCTGCGCCCGCGCGGTCTGCACGGCCAGGTCGAGGGAGAGCACGGCGGGAGCGGACGCGGCCGAGCTGGCAGGCGCCGAATCGGCCGCCAGCGCCCGGCTGGCCAGCGCAACGACGACGACAGCGAGCGCGCGCATCACTCGTACCTCAAGGCCTCGATCGGATCGAGGCGTGAAGCCTTCCAGGCTGGATACAGACCAAACACCACGCCGACCACGGCGCTGAAACTGACTGCGATGACGACGATGTCCGGCTGGATCAGCAACGGCCAGCCGAACGAGGACGAGAGGTATCGGGCGACACCGACACCGAGCGCGACGCCGATCAGGCCGCCGGCGACCGACAGCACCAGTGCCTCGACCAGGAATTGCGCCAGGATGTTGCGCGGCTTGCCGCCGATCGCCATGCGGATGCCGATCTCGCGCGTGCGCTCGGTGACGCTGACCAGCATGATGTTCATGATGCCGATGCCGCCGACCACCAGCGAGACAGCGGCGATGGCGAGCAGCAATGTGGTCAGCGTGCTGGTCCCCTGCTCCTGCGCCTGCGCCACCTCGGTCAGGTTGCGGATCGAGAAATCGTCGTCGCTGCCCTGCTGCAGGTGGTGACGGTCGCGCAGCAGCGCGCTGATCTGCGCCTGGGCGCGCGCCGTGGCGTCGGTCGAGGTGGCGCCGATGAACACCGCGCCCCCGATGTATTTCTGCAGACCGCCGCGGATCTCGCTCATGAAGGTGCTCTGCGGGACGAAGCAGGAGTCGTCGAAGTCCTGCCCCATCGGCGACTGACCCTTGCGCGCCATCACGCCCACCACTTCGAACGGCACGTTCTTGATGCGCACGCTGCGGCCGATCGGCTCGACGTTGGGCCCGAACAGCTTGTCGACCACGGTCTGGCCGAGCAGCACCACCTTGGCGCTGTTGTCGACGTCAGACTGGTTGAACAGCGTGCCGTGCCCGACCTGCCAGCTGCGCACGTCGAAGTACTCTGGCGTGGTGCCGGTGATGCTGGTCGACCAGTTTTGCTCCTCGCTCACGATCTGGGCCGCGGTCTGCAGCGCTGCCGCAGCGGTGCGTACGGTCGGCACCTCGTTTCGGATCGCCTTCAGGTCGTCCCAGGTCAGGGTCGGCATCGAGCCAAAACCGCCGAACGCGCCGCCGCGCGACGAGGAACCGGGAAGCAGGATCAGCAGATTGGTCCCCATCGAGGCGAACGCATCGCTCACTCGCGCCTTGGCGCCCTCGCCGATGGCGACCATGGCGATGACCGCGGCCACGCCGATGATCACGCCCAGCGTGGTCAAGAACGAACGCGCCTTGTTGCGCATCAGCGCGCGCAGCGCCACCCGCAGGGTCTGGATCGGGGTCATGGCTGGGCCCCCGTCTCCGGCGCCGCGACCAGTTCGAGCCGCGCCGCTTGCGGCTGCTGGCGGTGGTCGGACAGGACACGGCCGTCGCGCATGACGACGATGCGCGACGCAAAGGTCGCGATGTCGGGCTCGTGCGTGACCAGCACCACGGTCATGCCGCCGCGCCCCAGTTCTTGCAGCAGCGCCAGGATCTCGACGCTGGTGTGCGAATCGAGGTTGCCGGTCGGTTCGTCGGCCAGGATGACCCGCGGCTGCGACACGATCGCGCGCGCCACCGCCACCCGCTGCTGCTGGCCGCCGGACATCTGGTTGGAGTGGTGGTCGATGCGATCGCCCAGACCGACGTGGTCGAGCGCCTCGCGCGCGCGCCGGTGACGCTCGCTTCCGGCGACCCCGCCGTACAGCAGCGGCAGCTCGACGTTCTCGATCGCGCTGGTGCGACTGAGCAGGTTGAAGTTCTGAAACACGAACCCGATGGTGCGGTTGCGGATCTCGGCCAGCTGGTTGCGATCGAGCTGCGAAACATCGCGACCGTCGAGCAAGTACTGGCCAGTGGTCGGCCGGTCGAGGCAGCCCAGCACGTTCATCATGGTCGACTTGCCCGAGCCCGAGGCGCCCATGATGGCGACGAATTCGCCCGCCGTGATGGTCAGCGAGACGTCTCGCAGTGCGTGCACCTCGACGTCGCCCAGCCGGTAGACCTTGCTGACCGATCGCAGTTCGAGCAGGTGTTGACGGTCGGCCATGGTCGTCCTCAGAAGATGCGGCGCATCCCGGGCCCGCCGCCGCTGCTCTGGCTCGCGCCCGACTTCGCAGCGCCCTGCACCGCGGCATCGATGATCACCTTGTCGCCCTCGCGCAGCATGTCGCCCAGCACTTCGGTCAACGTGCCGTCGGTGATGCCCGGCGCAAAAGACACCGGGCGCGGACCATCGTCGCGCTGCACCCAGATCGTCCGGTTCTCGCGCACGCTGGCGCTGGCCGGCGCCGACTGCGATGACGCTCCGGCGCTCTGCGGCCCGTTGCCACCGCGCCGCCCTGGCCGGCTCGTCGCTTCTGGCGCGCCGCCCTCGAGGCTGGCTTTCATCTCGGCCGGCGGCCTGAAGCGCAGCGCCGAGTTGGGGATGCGCAACGCGTCCGGACGATCGGCGTAGACGAAGGTAACGTTGGCGGTCATGCCCGGCCGCAGCTTGAGCTCGGGGTTGTCGACGTCGATGACCGCGTCGTAGGTGACCACGTTTTGCACGGTCGTCGGCGAGTTGCGGATCTGGCGCACGCTGCCAGTGAAGCGTTCATTGGGAAACGCGTCGACCGTGAAGGTCGCCTTCATGCTGTCCTGGATCTTGCCGATGTCGGACTCGGCCACGCTGGTGTCGACCTGCATCTTGCGCAGGTCCTCGGCCAGCACGAACAGCGTCGGTGCTTGCAGCGAGGCGGCCACGGTCTGCCCGACGTCAACGTTGCGCGAAATGACCACGCCGTTGATCGGCGAAGCGATGGTCGTATAGGCGAAATTGACCTCGGCCTGGTTGAGCGCGGCCCGGGCCTGCTCGACGCGTCCCGCCGACGCCTCGACCTGCGCCTTTGCTGCATCGGCCGTGGATTGCGTGGTGTCGTATTCGGCCTGCGCGATCAGCTTGCGCTCGAGCAGACCGGCCGCACGCTGCGCCTGCCGTTCGGCATCCAGCGCCTGCGCCTTGCCGCGTGCGAGGTCGCCCTGCGCCGCGACGAAGTTGGCGCGCGCCTGCTCAAGCGCCGCCTGGAATAGCTGTGGGTCGATGCGCGCGATCACCTGGCCTTTTTTTACCGGCGCGTTGTAGTCGACCAGGATCTCCTTGAGCCGGCCCGAGACCTGGCTGCCGACCTGCACGGTGATCACCGCCGACAGCGTGCCGCTGGCGGTCACCTTGGACACGATCGGTCCGCGGTCGACGGTCGCGGTCTCGTAGCGGATGGTCGGTTGCTTGGTGCGCTTGCCAAACGTGAGATAGGCGCCGCCGGCAGCCAGCAGCACGACCACCACCGTCGACCAGATGACAACCTTCTGCGCCCGCATCGTCTTGTGCTCCATCCCGGCCGCAGTCAGCGCGACCGCGGTCCGTTGCTGCGGCGCCCGCGCCGCGGCGTTTCATCACGTGCAGGGGACAGCCCTCGCCACAGCGTGTCGACCAGTTCTTTGACAAAGAGCGCATCGGCCGCTGGATCGCGCGCTTGTCCGTGCACCATCCCGACCAAAACGCGATTGACCAGCGCCCCGAAAATGACAAGCGCGAGAGTATCGGCGTTAGCCTGGCGGACGCGGCCGAGCCGCATCTCCTGCTCTAGGTAACGCGCAAGCGCCTGGGTGTCGCGCTCGACTTTGCGGTTGCGGATCTCGCGCTCCGCGCCCAAATGGCGACGCGCCGACCACATCATCATCAACCGCGGCATGGCGGCATGGATTCCCTCGACGATGTCGAGGCTGATCTTGATCAGGTTGCTGCGCGCACCGCCGACGCCGACCCGCTGATCGAGCTCGCCGATCCAGGCCGGCGCCGCGTCCAGTTCCATCGCGGCGACAAATAGCCGCTCCTTGGTGCCAAACCGCTTGAACAGCAACGCTTCGGAGACCCCGGCGGCGCGCGCGATCTCGGTCGTGGCCGCGCCAAAACCATGGGCCAGAAAGAGGTCGCGCGCAGCGGCCAGGATCATCTCGTTCGGGATGGTGCGCGCGCGCGTCATGTGTGAGTAAGTAGTCACTCACGATAGAACGCGCAAGATCTAAAAGATATTCAGCGGCCGGGTCGACGAGAGGCAGGCGATTCAAAGAGGTGGAGCAGCTAGCCACAGATGTGGCGGACAGCGGGCCGCGATGCATCGCCGGTCAGCGCGCCCTGCTCTTGCGCCGCGTCCCAGCTCTTGCAGCGCGGCAGCGAATTCCAGCAGCTCGGCGCGAGGGCCTGGTTGCTCTTGTCCAGGTCGTAGTAGCGGGGCTTGTTGACGCAGATGGCGCCGTCCGGGCCCCAGCCGGCCTCGAACACGAACTCGCCAGTGTCGTCCGAGAGCGCGTTGATGCCGCTCTGGTCGGCGATGTCGATCAGGGTGCCGTTCTCGGTGTGGGGCACGCCGTCGCCGCAGTAGTCGGCGCGCGCCATGCGGGTGCAGGTCTGGTGCAAGTCAGCGCCGACCGTGGCCGGGTCGTAGCCCCAGCGCACGCACTTGGCGATCACGCCATTTGTGCAAGAGAAGGTGTGGTCAAAGGTCCGGCCAGCGACCTCGATCGAGTTGCTGCGCGCCCCAAACGCGTCCCAGGTACCGGGCACGAACTGCCCCTGGCCGCCCTCGCCGCAGATGTTGACGTTGTCACCGAGGCCAAGCGCAAAGGTGATCACGCCGCTCTCCTCGTCGCGCTCGACCCCGATCACGGTCAGCCGGAGCAATTCGCCGGCATCGGTGGCGCCCGTGACGACCGAGCCGATGCGCTGCTCACCCTTGCGCAGCGGTGCCGGCACGGTCACACCGACCAGGGTCGTGCCGCGAATCGAGTCGCCGTTTAGATTCAGGTATGCGTTGAGCGCGTTGGCTTCGATGCCATTGAAGGTCATGGCATTGAGCACGACGCCATTGAGATCCTTGCCGTTGTTCCAGGCGCTGGGCGACGTGCTGATGCCGTAGCTCAAACCCTCGACGCCGCACTGGTTGGGATTGGCGTCCTCGACGCAGACCTGCTCGCCGTCGAACTCGAAGCAGGTGACGTTCTGGGCGGTGTCGCAACCCCAGCAACCGAGCGCCACGATGGTGACAAGAGCAAGACCGGTCTTCATCTGACTTTTCTCCCCTGTGAACTGGTTCGCCGTGTTGGCCCCCCTAATCGCAAGCTGCGTGCCGGACTCGTTGACCTCCGCAGTGGCTGACTCGTGCAACCAATCCAAACGAGAAAAATCGTTCAATAACTAAGCGGTTGTGACCAGAGCGGCCGTGCGAACGGCGCCTGCGACAGCCGCGCAGGGTGCACACGTGTGCAACGAAGCTTGCACAGTTGCACAACCCACTGTGCAACCTGCCTGCCCCCTGGCCATTGCCGGCGGCATGCATGGACGCCGGCACCACCTGCCACTGTGCATGGCGCGCGCCACAGATCACGGCAGAGAGAGAGCTCGTGCTACGCTGCAGAGTGATTCATTTCGGGCACCCGTCCAAGGGGGACGCCATGAACCACAGCAACATGTTGCTCACCGTTGCCAGCGCGCTGGCGCTGCTCGCCGGCTGCCCGCCGACGACCACGAACCAGCCAGACGCCTGGCACGCCGACGCCGGATCGACCGACGTCACCAGCGGCCTCGACCACCGACCAGCCGACCGCAACGGGACCGACCTGGTGGGGACCGATCGCACGAGCCCACCCCTCGACGCCAGCAGCACCGACCACGTCGTCGTCACGCAGCCAACCAACATGCTCAACAACGGCGGTTTCGAGTACGGCCTGCAGTGCTATTCCAACTGGATCTGGAGCCAGACCGGCATCGACTACCGCGGCGACTACGACTTCGTGCTGTCGACCGACGCCCACGGCGGGACCTACGCGCTCGAGATCCGCTGCATCGGCAGCGACTGCGGCAGTGGCGCCAAGGCCGCCATCTATACCCAGCAGATCGCGAGCGCGCCCAGCCAGGCCTATCGCCTGACCTTCTTCACCAAGTGTCCGACCGGCATGGACGCGATCGTCTACCTCCCGGGCATGGCCGGCGGCGACGTCTACCAGAACGTCGCCTGCTCAGATCAGTGGGCGAGCAACCAGGTCGAGTTGACAACCGCCGCGGACGCGACCGGCTTCTACTTTTACTTCTACAACCGCGGCATCCAGTCGCTGCTGGTCGACGATGTGGTGCTCACCCTGGGCGATGGCAGCGTGCCCGAGCAGCGGCTGTACCACGGCGGCCAACGCGACGTGCAGATCGTCCGCCAACGCGTGCAGGTCGACGGCGTGCCGCGTCTGGCGCTGGGTTTTTTCAACGTGCCATATGCGGACCTGCAGCAGGTGGCGGACCTGGGAGGCAACACCATCACGTCGCTCGGGCTCGAGCAATCGGCCGATTGCTTCAACACCGCGCAGCAGAGCTTTCTCGAC
>Ga0315268_10000552_pt1 | contig 43761 bp, 29 predicted proteins | sample C1_top_MG_FD_204535 | JGI IMG/M metagenome (GOLD analysis project Ga0315268, IMG submission 204535) | Sediment microbial communities from Yellowstone Lake, YNP, Wyoming, USA - C1_top | ecosystem: Environmental > Aquatic > Freshwater > Lake > Sediment | place: USA: Wyoming | collected 2017-08-01
CAATTACCCGTCGTTTTCGGCGCTGCTGCTGCGCGACGCCTCGCGCGACGTGTGGAACGACGTGGACGCCATCGCCGCCGGCCTGCACATGTCCCCCGAGGACGTGCGCGAGCGCATGCGCAAGTTCGCCTCCACGCCGCAGTACCAGCCCATTTTCCTGAAAGACGACATCACGCCCGACGAGCTGGCCTTTATCGAGTCGCACCGCAACGAACTGCCGGAGCTGGACACCATCATGGCGCACCGGCGCCTCTATCCCAGGGGCGGCTTCCTGGCGCACCTGATCGGCTACGTGGGCGAGGTCAGCGAGGAGATGCTGAACCAGCCGCAGTACGAGTTCTACAACCCGGGCGACGTGGTGGGGAAGTCCGGCGTAGAACAGTCGTACAACGATATATTGATGGGCAAGAACGGTTCCCGCCGCGCCCTGGTCAACAGCCGCGGCAAGGAAGTGGGGCGCCTGGACGAAACCCCGGCGGTGCCCGGCAAGCCGCTCAAGCTGACCATCGACATCGACCTGCAGATCGCGGCCGAGCAGGCCCTGGCCGACCGCAACGGGGCGGTGGTCGCCCTCGATCCGCACAGCGGGGAAATCCTGGCCATGGCCAGCCGCCCGGTGTTCGATCCCAATTCCTTCGCGGTGCGCATCAAGCGCGAGGAGTGGAACCGGCTGGTCACCGACGAAGACCACCCGCTGATGAACAAGGCCATCCAGGCCCAGCTCGCTCCCGGATCCACGTTCAAGGTCATCATGGCCACCGCCGGCCTGCAGGAAGGAATCGCGCAGACCATGCACGTCAATTGCACCGGCGGCGGCACTTTCTACGGCCGCTATTTCAAGTGCTGGGTTTCCGCCGAGCACCGCACCCACGGCATGGTGGACATCAACAAAGCCATTTACCAGTCCTGCGACACTTTCTTCTACACCCTGGCCGAGAAGCTGGGCATTGGCCGCATCGCCAAGTACGCCACCGCGTTCGGGCTGGGGCAGAAGACCGGCGTCGACCTGCCCGGCGAAGTCACCGGCGTGATGCCGTCCGAGGAATGGAAGATCAGGAACTTCAAGCAGAAGTGGTACGCCGGCGAAACCATCTCGGTGGGCATCGGGCAGGGCGCGGTGGCGGTGACCCCCATCCAGTTGGCGCGCGCCGTCGGCGCCATCACCAGCGACGGCCTGCTGCGCCGCCCGCACGTGGTCTTTCCCGCCGAATTGCCGCCGCAGTACAAGCCCGCCGACTACGAGCAGAGCACCACCGTGCCCATCGATCCGCAGAACTGGGAAACCATCACCGACGCCATGTCGCTGGTGCCCACCCCGGCCGGCACCGCGCCCAGCGCGCATCTGGAGGGCATTGATTTCGCGGGCAAGACCGGCAGCGCGCAGACCATGAGCAACGCCCTGGCGCAGCGGCTGGGGCGCAAGCACTCGGTGAAGGACAACGCCTGGTTCGTCGGCGTCACGCCGCGGCGCAATCCGGAAATCGTGGTGGCGGTGCTGTTTGAAGGCGGCGAGCACGGCCAGTTTGCCGCCCGCATCGCGGCGCAGGTGATCAAGGCCTATGTGGATAAGCAGCGCAAGCGCGCGGTGAAGGTGGCGGCGGCGCCGGGAATGGAGCGCGAGCCGGTGGCCTCGGCGGCGGTGCTGGCCGCGGTGATGTCGGGGGATAAGTCGATCCCGCACCCGGAGCGGCAGCAATTGATGGCGGAAGTGGAGCAGAGGGAAGCGCGGCCGGAGCCTGCGGTCGCACCCGGCAGACCGGACAACGGCGACGATTCAGTGGAGGTAGCCGGCTTCTGGGGCGGGAGCGGCGATTCCATGCATGGCGCGCGCTTTCGGGTGAAGCTGGACCGGCCGAGGGCGCCGGTGGCCTCCGCAATTGGGCGTTGAAAATCGCCCACCTAAGGAAGCTCTGATTAACTGCGGTTTTTTGAAGGGGACGGCCTTCAGGCCGTCCGTAAACGCCGCAAAATGAGCGCGGCTTTAGCCGCTGAGGCACCGGCGACGTACTTGATCAGAGCTTCCCTAAGCCAAAATCGGGCTTGGGTGGGGCACTCTCAACAGCAGGTTCCTCGGGGACTGAAGTCCCCTCGGAATGACACAAATTCAGGAGCGGGTTTCGCCGGGCTGAAGTCCGGCGCTTCCACCGAAAGCCGAAAGCCGATAACTCGTGAAACGATACATCTCATTCCGCGACTTCGACTGGCTGCTGCTCGGCTTCGTGCTGGTCATCTGCGCCGTAGGCGTGCTGCAAATTTACAGCGCCACGGTGGGCACGAAATTCGCGGGGGCGCACATCCGGCAGGTGTACTGGATCCTGGGCGGCGTGGTAGCCATGTTCGTAATCAGCCGCGTCAACTACCACCTGCTGCTGGAGCAGGTGCCGTGGATGTATCTGGTCTCGATCGGCTCGCTGATGGCGGTGCTGTTGTTCGGGCAGAAGTACCTGGGGGCGCGGCGCTGGATCAAGATCGGCGGGGGCATACACTTTCAGCCCTCGGAGTGGGTCAAGCTGATTCTGATCCTGGCGGTGGCCAAGTACTTCGCGGAGGCGCGCCAGCGCGAGGCCTCGGCCGGGGACATCGTGAAGGCCGGCATGCTGGTCGGCTTTCCCATGCTGCTGGTGCTGGCGCAGCCGGACCTGGGCACTGCCCTGACGTACCTGCCGGTGGCGCTGATGGGCCTGTTTCTGGGCGGCATGCGGCTCAAGCACGCGCTGGTGATCGTCCTGATCGGGGCCATGATGATGCCCGTCGCCTGGCACGTGCTCAAACCGTACCAGCGCGAGCGCCTGACCAGCTTCCTGGAGCCGGAGGCCGATTATCACGGTTCCGGGTATCAAGTTATACAATCGCTGATCGCGGTGGGTTCCGGCGGTATCTGGGGCAAGGGAACCCGCCATGGGAGCCAGATTCAGGGCTCTTTCCTGCCCGTCCCGCAAACCGACTTCATCTTTGCCGCCTACGCCGAGGAGCACGGATTCGTGGGTGCGCTCGGCATCTTGCTGCTATACTTTATTGTGCTGATGCGTTTGATCGCCAACGCCCAGACGGCGCCCGATCGAGCCGGCACGTTTGTGGTTATGGGTGTGGTGGCGGTTTTTACGTTCCACATCCTGGTCAACGTCGGCATGGTGGTGGGCTTTATGCCCGTCACCGGAATACCCCTGCCGCTGATGAGTTACGGCGGCTCCTCCGTGTTGTTCATGTTCCTGGCGCTCGGAATGGTGATGAACATTCGCATGCGCCGGTTCGTGAACTGAATGGAGTTTTGAAGCAGCGTTGCGCCCTGGGGCATCCATAGCAATGGGCATCCCGGCGCCAAGAGTTTCAAAAGATTACGATCGCCCCCACGTGACGGGGGCAGGCACCGGCCGGACAGGGCCGGACAGGATTGCAGCCAGACAGCCGGCCGCAGGCGTTTTCGGCAGCGATGACGCGCCGGAAGGCGGCGGACGGCTCGAAACAGCACCACGGGGCGGGTAACGGCCCCTTCGGCGCCGCGCGCGGAAAGCGAATCGCTGCGCAGCCCGGAAGAGCGGTCACAAACCCCAAGTGGTGCGGGTTACAGGTGCACAAGATTCCGCGTCTTACACAACGAATCCCGCTCAGAGCAATACCGGCTGAGCACCGCGACACCGGCCCTGGTCCCGGATCTTCCGGGGGCGGGCGGCCGTTTCGCGTGCATCTTCTTGCGCTATCCTTCCGCAGCCCACGAAGTTCCGCCCGGTGAATTCCCCGCTTCTGCGGAAGCGGGACCGGAGCAAGCATGTCGAAAGAAATGTATGTGTCTTTGACCCCCCACGAAACCAAGGTGGCGGTGGTGGAAGATGATCAGCTCGCCGAAATCTACTACGAACGCGAAAACGAATACACCTTAGCCGGATCCATCTACCAGGGCCGCGTCACCCGCGTGCTGCCGGGCATGCAGTCGGCTTTCGTGGACATCGGCCTGGAACGCGATGCCTTCCTTTACGTTTCCGATTTCTTCGAACTGGAGGACGAGCAGGATGAGTTCGAGCCCGTCAAGCTGGGCCCGCCGCGGGTCGAGGAGCGCCATGAGCGCGGCGAACCCCAGGTGCAGCCCCACCTGATTGAACCGGAGGAGCCCGAACCGACGGTCCCTTCGCCCATCGTGTTCGAAGGTCCCGAGCAGAATGCGCCGCCGGGCGAGACGCAGGCGCGCACGGAAGCCATTGCCGGCGACCGGCAGTGGCGGGGCCGGGGCGGACGCCGCCGCCGCGGGCGCCGCGGCCGGGGCTTTCCTGAATCCAAATTCGCCGAGCGTGCGCCGGAAGAAGCGGCGCACGAACCGGAGCGGGAGCAGCCCGGGTATCAGCCCGTCGTAATGCCGGGCGAATCCATTGCCAAGTTCTCGCAGACGACGGCGGAAGAGGCGCCGCGAGTTGTCGAGCGCGAACGCGAACCCCAGCGCGAACGCGAACCCCAGCGCGAACGGCGTCCGGAACGCGGCCGCCAGCGCGAACAGTGGGGACCGCCACCGGGATATCAGCCCATCATTTTGCCGGGCGAATCGATTTCCAAGTATCAGCGCTTGTCGCCGCCGCCGCCGCCGGAGATCGAGCATGTGGAAAGCGCGTCCGGCGAGTCGTCGGAGGCGCTGAGCGCGGCCGAAACCGCGGCCGAGGCTCCGGTGATCGAGCCGCCCTCATTCCAGCAGCAGTACGCGGAAACCCCGGTGACGGAGCGGGCGGAAGCGAAGGCCGAGCAGGCCGAAGCGCAGCCGGCCGGGCCCGAAACCGGAGCGCAGCGCCGTTACGACGAGATGAATGTGGCCACCGCGTTTGGCGGAGCGGAAGCTACCAGGGCCGAGGTTCCGTCCGAGAGTTCGCCGCCGGTGGGCGAGGTGGAGGCCGCCGCCGATGAGGTTCCCGAAGAATCCGCCGAGGCCCAGGCGCCCGAGCCCGCATCGGCAGACAGCCACGCCGGCCCGCTCGCCCGCGCCGGCGGCGCCGTCGAGGAAGAGGAGATTGACGAAGAAGAGGCGGAGCTGCCGCCGCTGGCCGAGGAGGTCGACGAGTCCGAGTACGAAGAGGTGGAAGAAGAGACCCTGGAGCCGCACTCCTACGGCGCCGATCGCAATGGCGGCCTGGCCGAAGTGGGGGAGGAACTGACCGAGGCCATCGAGGGGAGCGAAGAAGAAAGCGAAGCCATCGAGGCCTACGAAGGGGAAGAGGGGCTCGACGAGGAGGAAGAAATCGAGGGGCCGGAAGAGGCGGAAGAGGGAGCGGCGCACGCGGAATTGAGCGCCCCCGCCGAGACCGCCGGCTACCAGCAGCGCGGGCAGCGGGTGCCGTTCGAGCGGCGCGGCCGCGGGCGCCGCGGCGGACGCCGCATGCGCCAGTCGGCCACCCCCCAGCGCCACCACGTCATGATCAGCGACGTCCTCAAGGAAGGCCAGGAAGTGCTGGTGCAGATCGCCAAGGAGCCCATCGGCAAGAAGGGCGCGCGCATTACCAGCCACATCGCGCTGCCCGGCCGTTTCCTGGTCTACATGCCCACGGTGAACCACATCGGGGTGTCGCGCAAGATTTCCTCCGACGACGAGCGCCAGCGCCTGAAGCGCATCGTCATGGGCGAACGCGAGGCCCCCGGCCACGGCGGCTTCATCGTGCGCACCGCCGCCGAGAACGTCGACGAAAACGAACTCAAGGCCGACATCCGTTTCCTCAAAGGCCTGTGGAACGAAATCAAGACCCGCGCCGACAACAGCAAGTCGCCGGCCCTGATCTACCACGACCTCAACCTGGTGGAGCGCACCCTGCGCGATCAGTTCAACGAAGACTTCACCCACGTGTGGGTGGACAGCGAGCAGGAGTACGAGCGCGTGCTCCGCTTCGTCAACCGCTTTCAGCCCGGCCTGGTGCGCCGCGTCCGGCTCTACACCAAGGAGACGCCGCTGTTCGAGCAGTTCCTCATCACCGAGGAAATCAACAAAGCGCTGAAGTCCAAGGTATGGCTGAAGAGCGGCGGCTACATCGTGATCAACCAGACGGAAGCGCTGGTGGCTATTGACGTCAACACCGGCAAGTACGTGGGCAAGACGCAGCGCCTAGAAGACACCATCGTCAAGACCAACGTGGACGCCATCAACGAGATCGTGCGCCAGATCCGCCTGCGCGACCTGGGCGGCATCATCGTCATCGACTTCATCGACATGGACGAGCGCAAGAACCGCCAGAAGGTGATGCAGGCGCTGGAGGATGCTCTGAAGAGCGACCGCGCCCCCTCCAAGGTTCTCCAGTTCAACGATTTCGGACTGGTGGCCATCACCCGCAAGCGGGTCAAGCACTCGCTGGAGCGCACCCTGGGCAATCCCTGTCCGTACTGCACCGGCACCGGGCTGGTCAAATCGGTGGAGACGGTGTGCAACGAGATTTACACCGAGATGAAGAAGATGCGCCGCCACCTGGAGGGCAGCGAAATCCTGCTGCGCGTCAACCCCGAAGTCGCCAAAGCGCTGAAGGTCAACAACGCGCGCTGGCTGAACGACCTGGAAGAGTTGACCGGCAAGACGATCATCATCAAGCCCGACGCCGCCTTGCATCAGGAGCAGTTCGACATGTAGCAGTCGTCAGTCGCCAGGACAAAGGGCGGCCACCGGCGCCTCGCCGGGGCTGCGGTTTCACTCGACAAAAATGCCGTGGCGGCAGCCGCCCTCGGCTGCCGCAAGATGCTCATGTGCACGCCTGGCGGGATAGCTCTACCCCCGGGGAACGGACAGTTCGGGCATGGGGCGTGCGGCGAACAGGCGGCGGCAGGGCTTTGCTGCCCAGCGCGCCCATCTCGCCGACCACGCGATACGCGCGCTGTCGGTCGCAATTCCGGTATCCGCATACATCTGGCGGTAGATCTTCGAGATCAGCAGGAACGCCAAACGGCCGCGCGATGACTTGATGAAGTTGGACCGCTTCCAGATCGCCTTCCAGCTATAGAAGCTGTGCCACACCGCCTGCGTCTGGGAGCGGATTTCCTCCGCCGACATCAACGGGTGCGGCCAGTACAGCTTGGGACGAAGCGCCTGCGGGATCAGCCAGCGCCGCGTGATGGGGATGCCGCCGATGCGTTCCGGCTTGTCGCCCAGGGTTTTTTCCCAGCGCGCGAAATCCACCGTGCCCGGGAAGGGCGTCAACATCACGAACTGAGCAAAGGTGAGTTGCGCTTGCTCGGCTGCCGCGGCGGTGGCGGCAAACGTCTCGGGGCGGTCGCTGGGCAATCCGAAGATGAAAGAGCCCAGAACGTGCACCTCGTGCCGGCGGAACGTCCGCAAGCGTTCTACCAGGCCGGCGCCGGTGCAGTTGAAGTCCTTGAACACGTCCTTCAGCCCCTCCGGGGTCACCGATTCGACCCCCACCAGGGCCCCCTTGATCCGTGCCGCCCGCATCGCATCCAGGAAATCCGGGTCTTCGGCCGCCTCCATCGTGATCTGGGTAAAAAACATCATGTCCGGCGGCAGTTGGGCCATACGTTCCATCAGTTGGAAGCGTTCGGCGCGAAGGGTTCTGAGTTCCCGGAGCCGGCCCTGGTTTCCCTGTCGCTCCGCCAGCCGGAGATCGGTCAGAGTCACCGGATAGAAATTGTCATCCGCCAGCGCGATGCAGCGGAAGCCAAGCCGGCGCAACTGCACGATCTCGCGGATGACCCCCTCCGGGCCCCACTGCCGCGGGCGCTGGCCGTCGGTGCGCCAGACGGAACAGAAGGAACAATGCTTCGGGCAACCGCGCACCGTTTGCACCGAGGCCCACATGTAGCGGTTGGGGGGCAGCAGGTCCCACCGGGCAGGAACAAAATCCGCCGCCTCGATGCGTCCCCCCGCGTACCGCGGCTGGGGATGGCCTTGAGCACAGTCGGCCAGCACGGCCGGCCAGACCAGGTCCCCATCGCCCTGCACGACGGCGCGCGCGCCTCCGAGTTCGGCCGCCTCCTCCGGGTACAGGCTGGCATGAATGCCGCCGAAAATGGGGTAGCCGCCGCGCTCGCGCACCATCCTTCCGATCTCGTACCCGCGCAGAGCATTGGCGGTGTGGATGCCGATGCCCACGGCGTCCCCGGCCCGTATCTGCGCCGGATCCATGGCTTCCAGGGTTTCGTCCACCAGGACCGGTTTGCCGAACTGTTCCGGCGTTGCCCCGGCCAGCACGTACAACCATCGCGGAGTGATTACGGCTGTCCCGAAGGACACGTGGCTGGGATTAACCAGGTGGACTTGCATACCGATGTTGGAGCTCCTGTCATGTAGCGGCGCTGGGTAGGGGCGCCGGCCGAATCGAAGCAGGCCCCCACACATTGCCCGAGTGGCCGGTCTATGACGCCCTGCTGTGAGTGTACAGGTGGCGCGGCCGGAGTCGGCAAGTGTAGCATTTCGAGTAGACTGCCTCCGAGTCAAATCGGGTCACTGCGATTAGTACTTGGGATGCAGCAAGCCGGCAGCCCGCAAACGTCCCGCCCAGTCTTTTTGCCGGACCCGCCGAACCCTGTATCACTCCTCCCGCCCTTCCCTTCATAAGGAGGACTGCCCGATGTCCCTCCATTGGTTTTTCGCTGATCCCGCGCCCGGACGCTGAAGACCGGCCCGCGTCCGGAGTTCCCAATCGGTAAGCAAGTCGGGTGGCGCACATTTGCCCTCTTGTGGCAAATGTGGGTCTTTCCCCCGACCCGCCCGCACGCAAGGGCTACTGCCCTAGTAACGAATCGGGCAAAATTTCGAACCGTTTGCATCAACACCCCAGGATATTGTGGTGATCTGTCCTGAGTACCGCAATATATGGTTTTTCCCTGGATCGCCACCGGCGGCGTTTCCCCAAATAAACCCGGCAACTACCTGCAAAACCCAAACTATTGCTTGACACCTCCCCTCGTTACACTGATATAACGTGCAGCGCTCAAGTAATTTCCCCCCGAGACAGCAGAGGATATTCCTCTCTGGTACCCGCTTCGGACGTACCAACCCCGCCGGCGGCGGGCTTTCCATGGCGCGCGCCGGAAATACGCGGGAGACGGGGAGGCTCACGTGGAGGCCGGGTCACCCGGGCGGCAGTTATATCTGTGGAAAGGGCTTAGCGCTTTATGGCCGATTCGCGTGAAGTCATGAATATTCGCCAGGCCTCCCAGTATCTGGGCGTGAGTCCCGACACGCTCTACAAGTACGTCTTCGAAGAGAGAATCCCCGCCTTCAAGTTGGGAAACCGCTGGCGCTTCAAGAAATCAAAGTTGGACCAGTGGATGGAAGAGAAGAGTACGATGCGGGAGACCCGGGAAAAGAAGAAGCCCAAGGCTGCGCGCGTGGCCGCAGGGCACTAGGGGCGGACGCATGTTTGGACTAGGCGGCAGTAAAACCATCGTCGGGCTCGACATCGGGTCCAGTTGCATTAAGGCGGTCGAGCTGAAGCGGTCCCGTGCCGGGATCGAAGTGGCTCACCTGGGCCTGGAACCGCTGGCCTCGGACGTGGTGGTGGACTCCATGATCATGGACTCGCCCAGCGTGTCCAGCGCCATCACCAAGCTGTTTACCGAGAACAGCATCAAGACCAAGGCCGTGGCCACCAGCGTCAGCGGCCACTCCGTCATCGTCAAGCGCATTCCCGTCGCCACCATGCCGGAGGAGCAGTTGGCCGAGAGCATCAAGACCGAGGCCGCGCAGCACATTCCTTTCGACATCGACGTGGTCAACATCGACTACCAGGTGCTTTCGGAGGACCTCAGCGGCCCGCAGATGGACGTTTTGCTGGTCGCGGTCAAGAAAGACAAAATCCTCAACTACACCAACGTCCTCAACATGGCGGGCAAGGCCCCGGCGGTGGTGGACATTGACGCCTTCGCCCTGCAGAACTGCTACGAATACAATTACGAGCCCGCTCCCGGCGCCACCGTCGCCCTGCTCAACATCGGCGCCAGCGTGATGAACATCAACATCGTCAAGGGCAGCACGCCGCTGTTCACGCGCGACGTCAGCGTGGGCGGCCACCAGTACACCGACTCGCTGCAGAAGGAACTGGACCTCAGTTTCGACGACGCCGAGGCGCTCAAGCTGGGGCAGAAGGTGGGCACCGTCAGCGAAGACGCCAAGCTTCCCATCCTGCAGCAGGTGACCGAGATCATCGTGCTGGAAATCCAGAAGACTTTCGACTTTTTCCGCGCCACCGCCGCCGGCGAACACATCGAGCGCATTTACCTGGCCGGCGGCTCGTCCAAGGTTACCGGCTTGATCGAGGCGCTGCGCCAGGAATTCTCCCTGCCGGTGGAGACCCTGAATCCGTTCGCGCGCATCGGCTACGCGGAGGGTACGCCCGCCGCCGGGCTGATCGGAGAAAACGCGGGACAACTCGCGGTTGCCGTGGGCTTGGCCCTGAGGAGCTTTGACGACCTATGATCCGCATAAACCTGCTGGGCGTTCCCAAACAGAAGAAGGGTAAGCGGGCTGCCGTCCCCGGCATCCCCGGCGGGGGTGGCGGTCCCAGTCCGCTGATCGTCATCCTCATCCTGGTGCTGCTGGGTGCCGGCGGCAACTACTACTACTACTCGAGCCTGCAGAAGGGTGCGCTCAAGCTGCAGCAGCAACTGGCCGCCGAGAAAGCCAAGAACCTGCGCCTGGCGGAGATCAAGGCCAAGTACATCGAGCTGGAGAAGCAGAAGAACCTGTACGAGCGGCGGGTCAACGTCATTCATGAGCTGCAGGCCAACCAGGCCGGGCCCGTCGAGCTGCTCACCCAGATCGCCGATACCGTCAATCGCAGCGATGCGGTCTGGCTCAACACCATGCGCGACGACGGTAACGCCGTCGCCCTGGACGGCATCGCCCTGAGTGTGGACGCCGTGGCCAACTTGATGAAGAACCTGAAAAGCACCGGTTACTTCAGGTCGGTCGAGATCCGAGAGACCTCCCAGGACACCCTGGAAAAGGATGTGACGGCCTTCGTTTTCACCCTGGTGTGTGAACGGCAACCTCAAAAGAAGAGTTAGGCGGCGCATATGGCGAAGTTCACGGATATTTCGGCAAAGGTTCAGTTGGCCATCGTGGTCGGCCTGATTGTCGTCATCTCCGGCGCCCTGTACTGGTTCGTCTACAAGACGATGGACGAGCAGAACCGGGCGGTCCGGGCGCAGGTCAAGGCCAAGCAGGAGGAGAACGCGGCGCTCATGCCCTATGCCGACAAGAAGGCCGACATAGAGCGCAAGATCGCCACCCTGAAGGACCAGCTGGAGCAGATGAGGCGCATCGTCCCCGACGAGAAGGAAGCGCCGCAGTTCATGGAGATGATCCAGGCGGAGGCGCGCAAGGCCGGCATCGAGATTCGCCGCTACACCGCCAAGCCCACCGCCGCCCGCGAATTCTTCACCGAAGTGCCCTGGGATATGGACCTGGACGGGCCCTACTACTCGGTGCTGCGCTTCTTCGAGAACGTGTCGCACCTGGACCGCATCATCAACGTCTCCGGCCTGAAAATGGCCACCATCAAGAGGCCCAGCGATGCGGGCGTGAAGAAGACCTATACCTACGCTCCGGGCGAGAGCGTGGTGGTCAGTTGCGTGACGACGACTTTCTTCAGCCGTGAACCCGGGGCTGCGGCTGCTCCTGCCGCGCCGCCGAAGAAGTAGAGGACTCGCATGAAGGCTAGGACAATCGCTATTTTATGGCTGATGGCGGCTGTGGCGGCAGGCGCGCAGACGCCTCCGCCCAGTCAGAAGGTGGTGCCCGCTGCCAAGCCCGCGGCCGCGCAAGCCGCGCCAGCCGCGTCGCCGTTTGCGCAACGCGCGCCGGCCCCGGCAGCCAAACCCGCTCCGGCCAAAGCGGTCAAGCCTGCGGCGGCCAAAGCGGCGAAGCCTGCGGCCGGCAAGAAGGCTGCCGCCAAGGTGACCACGGCTGCCAAGAAGGCGCCCCGCGGCAAGCGCGATCCCTTCGTCAGTCCCATCGTTCATGTCGAAGGCACCGCCGCCTGCGCCGGCGGGAAGAAATGCCTGGCCATCGACACCGTCGTGCTGAAAGGCATCGTCAAATCGCAGGCCGGCATGATCGCCGTGGTGGAAAGCTCGGCGCGCAAGGTGAGCTATTTCCTGCGCGAGAACGATCCCGTGTTCAACGGCTACGTGGTCAAGATCACCGGAGACTCGGTGGTGTTCCGCGAGAACGTGATGGACACCTACGGGCGGCAGAGCACGCGCGACGTGGTCAAGAAAGTCGTGGCCCCGGTGGTGTAGCGGCGGAATTTATTCCGCCGAGGCCCAGGCGCCTGCATGCGCAAGAAGTTGGTGGAAGCGCCGGGCTTCAGCCCGGCGGCAGGCGGCGCGGCAAAGCGGGGGCTTTGGCCCCTGCGCAAGGATTCAAGCAGTACTCAGTACATTTCGGCCGAACCCAGGGGAGCAGTAACCGCTGTGGTTCCCGGCAGCAGCTAGTTGCTTGGCGCGGGCCCGGCGGGGGCTAATCTTGAAGCGGCGCACGCCGCCGCACACGTCAGGCATGGCCTGCGCGTGGGGAGAAACGAGATGAGGCTGAAGCAACTGCTGGGTGTTCTGTTCCTCCTGCTCATTCTGAGCGCGATGTCGGCGGCTGCGGTTTCGCAGCTCACCAAGGTGAGCGTCGCGGGCCAGGAGCGCGCGACCACCGTCATCCTCCACGCCAATGGCGCCTTCACTCATACCGAGTACCGGCCGGCCGACAACCTGCTGCTGGTTGACCTCTTGGGCGTCGATCCCGGCAAGCTGAAGGACACCTCGCAGGCGGTGAACCGTCCTGGGCTGGTTTCCTATCAGGTGGTTGGCTATCGCGGCGCCAGCGGCAGCGAGGTCACCCGCGTGGCTATGTCCCTGGCGCCGGGCGCGGTAGTCAGGGTGGCGGAAAGCGCCGGTGCGCTGCAGATCGATATCGCCGCCGATGCCAAAGCTGCGCCTGCGCCATCCGCGCCGGCCGCGGCTAAGCCGGCGCCCCGGCCCGCCGCGACCCACGCCGCCAAGACCGCCAAGCCGGTGCTCGTGCAGCATGTGGCTGTGGTGCGCGGCAAGCGCGGCATGGAAGTGGAGATCGCTTCCTCGGCGCCGATCACGCCCAAGGTCATGAAGCTGGCGGCGCCGGATCGGGTGGTGCTCGACTTGCCCAATGCCGTGCCTGCCGGCCGCCTGCGCCCCATCACCGTGGACGGCACAGACATTAAATCGGTGCGCCTGGCCCGCTATCAATTGGATCCGCCGATTACTCGCGTCGTGGTTGACCTGGCAGGGCCGCGCGAATACGAAGTTCTTCCTTCGGGCCGTAAGCTGGTGCTGAAGCTGCATGCCGCCGAAACCCAGGTGGCTGCGGCTGCCCCGGCGGCGCCTGCGCCGGCGCCCGCGCCGGCCGTGGCCGCCCCACCGGCGGCGCCGCCTGCGGCTGCTCAAGCTGCTCCGGTGGTGATGGTGGAACCGGCGTTCACCGCCAAGCCCGCGGCGACTGAGCCGAGCCCGCGCGCCCAGGCAGAGACGGCGGCGCGCACCATTCAGGGACAGAATCGCGCCGACGCTTTGCTGCCGTCGCCCAGCGCCGCGCTGGCCGGCCCGGCGGTCAACCTGGCTGCCGAACAGGCGCAGGCCACGCAGCGCGTGTCCGGGCAGCCCGCCCCGGCCACCACGCCGCGCTACACCGGCGAGCCGATTTCGGTGAACCTGAAGGACGTTGACCTGAAAGACTTCTTCCGCCTGATCCACGAAATCAGCGGCCTCAACATCGTGCTCGATCCCGCGGTCCGCGGCAGCCTGACCCTGGTGCTCGACGATGTGCCCTGGGACCAGGCGCTCGACATCGTGCTGCAGAACAACGGTCTGGACCGCCGCCTCGAGGGCAACGTGCTGCGCATCGCCACCCGCGACGCCTTCACCAAGGAAGCCGATGCCAAGCGCGCCCAGGAGGAAGCCCAGGCCCTGGCCGTGCCCAAGGTGCAGTTCACGCATTTCCTCAGCTACGCCCACGCCACTGAGGTCATGCCCATCATCAAGAAATTCCTTTCCCAGCGCGGCGACATCACCGCCGATCCGCGCACCAACGCGCTCATCATTACCGACATTCCCAGCGTGCTGCCCGACGTGCAGCGCGTGATTGCGCAGCTTGACCGCAAAACCCAGGAAGTGGAGATCGAAGCCCGCGTAGTGGCGGCCACCCGCAACTTCGCCCGCGACATCGGCGTGCAACTCGCCTTCGGCTGGGGCGGCAACACCACCGCCGTGGGCGGCGCCCCGGTGCTGACCAACAGCCCGCTGCTGGTCAACATTCCCGGCGCCAAGTACTTCAACACCGCCGGCGCCATCCCCCTGTTCTCTAACTTGGGGGCCGTCGGCGCCAACAGCGGCATCGCCGTTTCCAATGCCACCAAGGATTACCGGGTGGACGCCATCCTCACCATGGCCGAATCCAAGGGCCTGCTGAAGATTCTCTCCCGCCCGCGCATCGTGACCCAGAACAACATCGGGGCCTCGGTGAAGCAGGGCGTGCGCATCCCGACGGTGACCGCGGCCCAGTTGGGCGGTCCGCCCACCACCACCTATGTTGAGGCGGCGCTGCGCTTGCAGGTAACGCCCCAGATCACGGTGGAAAACACCATCTTCCTCAACGTGGACGTGGAAAACACCACGCCCGACTTCGGCCACCAGGTCAGCGGCAACCCCACGCTGATCACGCAACAGGCGACCACGCAAGTGCTGGTCACCGACGGCGGCACGGTGGTGATTGGCGGCGTCATCCAGACGCAGAATTCCGTCGCCATCAGCCAGATTCCCCTGCTGGGCGACATCCCCATCCTGGGCAACCTGTTCAAGCATCGCTCCGTGTCCACCCAGACCCAGGAGCTGATCTTCTTCATTACCCCAAGGATCGTGCAGACCTAACCGGCAACTCACTCACCCAGCCAAAAGCCCCCGGCGATTCCGGGGGCTTTCGCTTTGGCGGGACTTACGGATTGTCGAATTTACGGATTGACGAATCCCCCTGCCTTGCGAACGGTGCTCCAGGCCGTTCTTTAATTCGTAAATTCGCAAATCCGTAAATTCGTCAATTCCGAGCGGCGACTGTTACTCTGTTCTCCGCATGGATTACGCTCTTCGCCAACAGCGCCTGCAATCGGAACTCGAACCCCTGAAGCTCGGTGCGCTGCTCCTCACGCATCTGCCCAACATCCGCTATCTGTGCGGGTTCACCGGCAGCTCGGGCGTGTTGCTGCTCCGCGCGGGCAGGCCGGTATTTTTCACCGACGGCCGCTATGCCGCGCAGGCCCGTGCCGAGGTCGCCGGCGCCCGCGTGACGATCGCCAATGGCCCGCCCCTGGCCGCCGCGGCAAAATTTGCGGCGCAACACAAGCTGCCTGCCCTGGGCATCGAAAGCGAGCACATGACTCTGGCCGCGCGCGCGGGTTTGCGCCGCGCCCTGCGCGGCAAGGTGCGCCTGCGCGAAGTGGGCCCGCTGGTCGAAAGACAGCGCATGGTAAAAGACGCTGCCGAAATCGCCCTGATCCGCCAGGCCGTCAACCTGGGCGCGGCGCTGCTCGATACGGCGCTGAAGGCGGTGCGCCCCGGCGTCCTGGAAACCGAGGTGGCCGCCGAACTGGAGTACGCGGCGCGGCGCCAGGGCGCCGAGGGCATGGCGTTTGAAACCATCGTGGCCGCCGGTCCGCGTTCGGCCCTGCCGCACGGTGTCGCCTCGGCCAATCCCATCCCACAGCGCGGATTCGTCATCTTAGACTTCGGTGTTATACTCCACGGTTATTGTTCGGACATGACCCGCACCGTGCACGTGGGGAAAATGTCTAGCGCGGAGCGCCGCATGTACCAGGCGGTGCGGGAGGCGCAACAGGCGGCCAGTTCGGCGGTCCGTGCCGGCGTCGCCTGCGCCCAGGTGGACCGCGCGGCGCGCGCCGTGCTTCGCCGCGCCGGGCTCGCCCGCTACTTTACGCATTCCACCGGCCACGGCGTCGGCCTGCAGATCCACGAATCGCCGCGGCTGGGCAAGGCGCAGCCGGAACTGCTTCAGCCGGGCATGGTGGTCACCATCGAGCCCGGCGTTTACGTTCCGGGCCGGGGCGGCGTCCGGATTGAAGATATGCTGGTGGTGACCGATGGCGGGGCTGAGGTCCTGACCCCTGCGCCCAAAGAACTGATTGAGCTCTAGCGACACCACATGAACCAGAAAGAACTGAAGGAACTCATCGAGTTTTTGATCGAGAAGGACATTGCCGAGTTCGAGCTGGAGCGCGGCGATGTCAAGGTGCGCATCCGGCGTGGCGGCGCCGACAATGCTGCCGCCCCGGAGATGCGTTACGTCGCCATGCCGCCCGCTCCGGCGCCGGCCGCGCCTCCGGCGCATGCCGCCGCGCCCGCGCCGCCGGCCGCTGCCGCCGAGCCCGCCGAGGAAGCTGGGCTGCACACTATCCGCTCGCCCATTGTCGGCACTTTCTACGAGGCGCCCTCGCCGGGCGCGCCGCCTTTCGTCAAAGCCGGCGACACGGTCGGCGTCGGCCAGGTGCTGTGCATCATCGAGGCCATGAAGCTGATGAACGAGATCGAGTCCGACTACGCGGGCGAAATCGTCAGGAAATACGTCACCAACGCGCAGCCCGTCGAGTACGGCCAGGCGCTCTTCGCCATCAGGCCGAAATGAACCTAAATTGGAAATTTGAAATTTGAAAATTTGAAATTTGCAGCGAGCCTGGAGAATTTCAAGTCTCAAATTCTCAAATTTCAAATTTGCAAACACGAAACTGAAGACAAGAATTTGTTCAACAAAGTCCTCATCGCCAATCGCGCGGAAATCGCCCTGCGGGTCATCTGCGCCTGCAAGGAGCTGGGCATCCGCACCGTGGCCATCTACAGCGAGGCCGACCGCAACTCGCTGCACGTGCGCTTTGCCGACGAGGCCATCTGCATCGGTCCGCCCCGGCTGAGCGACAGCTACCTGAACATTCCCGCCGTCATCAGCGCCGCTGAGATCGCCAACGTGGACGCCATCCATCCCGGCTACGGCCTGCTCAGCGAGAACGCCAATTTCGCCGAAGTGTGCGAGACCTGCGGCATCAAGTTCATCGGCCCGCCCCCGGCCATCACCCGCCTGATGGGGGAGAAGGAAAAGGCGCGCCAGGCCATGAAGAGCGCCGGGGTTCCCATTCTGCCGGGCAGCGACGGCGTGATCGCCTCGGCCGGTGAAGCCGCGGAGTGGGCGCGCCAGGTCGGATGTCCGGTCATCCTGAAAGCCTCGGCCGGCGGGGGCGGGCGCGGCATGCGCATCATCCGCCGCGCCGAAGAGCTGCCCAGCCAGTTTGCCGCCGCTCAAACCGAAGCCGCCGCCGCCTTCGGCAACGGCGATCTCTACATGGAGAAGTACCTCGAGCGCCCGCGCCATATCGAATTCCAGATCCTGGCCGACCAGTACGGCAACGTGGTCTCCCTCGGCGAGCGCGAGTGTTCCATCCAGCGCCGCCACCAGAAGCTGCTGGAAGAGTCGCCCTCGCCGGTGGTGACCGCCGAACTGCGCCAGCAGATGGGCAAAATGCTCGCCTCCACGCTGTCCACCATCGGTTACGTCAACGCCGGCACGGTGGAGTTCGTCATGGATGAGGATGGCCACCTGCACTTCATCGAGATGAACACCCGTATCCAGGTCGAGCACCCGGTCACCGAGATGGTCACCGACGTTGACCTGGTGAAAAGCCAGGTGCTGCTGGCCGCCGGCGAGCGCCTGGAAAACGTGCTCCAGGGCCCCATCGTTTCCCGCGGCCACGCCATCGAGTGCCGCATCAACGCCGAGCACCCGGAGAAATTCATCCCTTCGGCCGGGACCATCACCGCCTTCCATCCCCCGGGCGGCACCGGCGTGCGCGTGGACACCGCCGCCTACGCCGAGGCCGTGGTTCCGCCCTATTACGACTCTCTCATTGCCAAGCTGGTGGTACGCGGCAAGGACCGCCAGGAAGCCATCTCGCGCATGACGCGGGCGCTGGAGATGTTTATCGTGGAAGGCATTCACACCAGCATCCCGCTGCACCGCCGCATCCTCGCCGATCCCGACTTCCACGCCGGCCGTACCGACACCAGGTTCATGGAGCGCTTCATGAACAACCACAAAGCTGTGCCGGAGGCCTCCGGCTCCAGGCGCTAGGCTTCAGTCGCAAGGCTCAAGGCAAAAGGCAAAAGGCAAAACGAGGGTCCCCTTCGCCGAGAACTACGTGGCGGCAGCCGCCCTCGGCTGCCGTGAAGCGCGCCGAGAACTACGTGGCGGCAGCCGCCCTCGGCTGCCGCGAAGCGCGCGTTACGCCGTGTGGCACACGCACCCTCTCTTTTCTTTGCTCGCGCTCCAGGTTTAAGCTGCTCCTGATGACGAACGACCGAGAACCGACAACCGTAAACCGTGAACCCCTCCCTCGTCTCTACGCCATCCTCGACGCCTCCTGTTTCCCGGAGGACCAAAAGCTGTTCGCCTTCGCCCGCGACCTGTTCGCCGGCGGCGTCACCTTGCTGCAATACCGCAACAAAACCGGCAGCTCGCGCCAGATGCTGTCGCACGCGCGCGAACTGCGGCGCCTCGCCGGCGACGGCGTGCGGCTCATCATGAACGACCGCGCCGACCTCTGCCTGGCCGCCGATTTCGACGGCGTCCACCTCGGCCAGGACGACCTCTCGCCCGCCGCTGCTCGCCGCATCCTCGGGAACGCGCTATGGGTGGGCGTTTCCACGCACAACCCGGCCGAGCTTGCGGCAGCAGATCAAACCGATGCCGCCTATCTCGCCATCGGCCCCGTGTTCCCCACCACCAGCAAGGCCAACCCCGATCCCGTTATCGGTCCGGAGGGCGTGCGCGCCGCCCGCGCCGCCACGCGCAAACCGCTGGTCGCCATCGGCGGCATCACCCGCGCCAACGCCCGCGCGGTGATCGACGCCGGCGCCGATTCCGTCGCCGTCATCTCCGACCTGCTCGTTCATCCCCGCCGCGCCGCCGAAGAATTTCTGGCGGTCCTCTCTTGTTCATAAAGTCCAGCCCGCGCAGCGGGCGGGATAGGATAGCCGGGGGCGGAAGCCCCGGGTAAAGTGGAACGAAGTGCGCGAGTCCCGCAGGGACGGTACAGTTCCCCTTCAATCGTGCATAGGCTGGCCATTCCGTCGCAAGTCCCGGACGGACGGCTGCAAGCTCCCCCCTCAGTCATCCCTCCGCCACACTCACCCAGCGCTGAAGCGCTGGGCTACTTTCATCCGCCGCTCCGCGGCTGATGCATGCCGACCCAGACGCGGAAAAACCCACATCTGCCAAAGGCGGGCAGATGTGGGCCACCAGGCACTCGCACTCGCAACTCGGTATCCGGCACTCAAGCAATTGAGTGTATGATTCCGCACCACAACCAACATGCTGATCAAGCTCCTCAGCATCTTCGCCACGCTGCTGCTGGCGCGCTATCGCGGCCACTGGCTCAGCGACGGCAACCTCGACCTGCGCCACGGCGCCATTCTGTCCGCCGCGTGCCAATTCGTGGTGTGCGGCGCGGCGCTGTGGTTCCGCTACCCGGCGTTTGTGCGAGCGCGGGTGGCGGAAGCCGCCGCGCTCGCCGGCGCCCACGCCGGTGACAAAGTGGTCGGCGCCTTCACCGACTACGCCGCCGGCCTGATGAGCGTCTTCCAGTACATGGTCAATCCCCTCAGCCTGCTGCTGTTCTACTTCATGGCGGAAGGCGTGGTGCGGATTTTCGCCTCCGTGGCAAGCGATCAGGTCCTTCCCACCCTGCCGTTGCAACTGGCCGCCTGGGCGCACGATTACGCCAGCTTCCGCTTCCAGGAGAGGTCGATGGGACCGCGCACCGCCGACATGGTGCTGCCCGGCGTGCCCGGTAAGTACGACCTGAGAATCGAGTCCTGCCGCCCCAAGTACTGGAATCGTCTGACCACCGTCCGCTACAACGACGAACTCTACGAACTGGACAGGGAAGAGCAAGGCCGGCCGCCAAGGCCTTTCGTCTACCTGCTGAAGAAAATTCCCTCCGGCAAGATCATCCGCGGCGTGCACGACTACGCGCCCGAGGAGACGCTGCAGAAGCCCGGCTGGGCGCCGGTTTCCGGCCCGCAAATCCCGGCTGGAGCAAGCACGGCAACGGCGACCAAGGAGGCCTCGGTCGCCACCAGAAGCCCGTCCCGCTGACCAGAAGCCCGTCCCGCTGACCAGAAGCCCGTCCCGCTAGGGACGAATGAAAATAGCCCAGCGCTTCAGCGCTGGGTAAGCGGGATTTGGCTGACCGAGTCCCGGAGGGACGACCGAGGACTGCAACCGAACATCGGTCGTCCCTCCGGGACTCTGCTGATTCAGGTCGCCGTACTCACGACAGTCTCAAGGAACAGACTAGCAATTGAGGGCGTCATGCTGACCTCGGGTGCGCGCTTTTCGCACACGAGGTCAGCATCTATGCTTTTCCCGACCCTAACACCGATCACCCGATCCCCCGGTCCCCATTTGCACAACCTCCGCCGCCCGTTGTAAATTGCACCCCAGTTTTTCCGACCAAGGAGACTGCTTGAGCAGCCAAATCGGACGCCCTCCCACCTCCATCCGGGAAAAACCTGCCAGCGCCCAGGATCAGGAACTCGTCAAAGGATTGGGACTGACCAGCGCCACCACGCTGGTGATGGGCTCCATGATCGGCTCCGGCGTCTTCATAGTCTCGGCCGATATTGCCCGCCTGGTGGACTCCCCGGCGCTGCTGATCGGCGCCTGGGTGGTGACCGGATTCATGACCATCGTGGCCGCGCTGGCCTACGGCGAACTGGCCGCCATGATGCCCCACGCCGGCGGCCAGTACGTCTTTCTGCGCGAGTCGCTCGGGCCGCTTTGGGGATTCCTCTACGGCTGGACATTTTTCCTGGTCATACAGTGCGGCACCATCGCCGCCGTGGGCGTGGCGTTCGGCAAATTCCTCGGCGTCTTCTTTCCCTCGGTGTCCTCCAGCAACTGGATCCTTCATTTATGGAAGGTGCCGCCCATTGCGGTGGGCCCCATGGTGCTGGGCAACATGGACGTCGGCCTGAACACCGCGAATCTGGCGGGGATCATCACCATCGTGGTGCTCTCCATCGTGAACGTGTTCGGGGTGCGCACCGGCGCCATGGTGCAGAACGTGTTCACCTTCGCCAAGGCGGCCTCGCTGTTCGCGCTGATCGTGGTCGGGCTGTTCGTCGGACGCAATGCCCAGGCCATCGCCGCCAACTTCGCCGATTTCTGGCGCAACGCCGGGCTCAGCTCGCAACACGCGGTGCAGGTGGGCGTAGGCGGCCCCATCGCGCTGGTCGGCACCATCACCATCCTCGCCGTCGCCCAGGTGGGCTCGCTTTTTTCCGCCGACGCCTGGAACAGCGTCACCTTCGCCGCCGCCGAGGTGAAGAACCCCAACCGCAACCTGCCGCTGTCGCTGGGCCTGGGCACGGGGATCGTGATCCTGTTCTACGTGGCGGCGAACTTCGCTTACCTGTCGGTGCTGCCCCTGCAGGGCGATCCGCACGGCGCCACCGCCCTGGCCCGCGGCATCCAGTACGCCGCCGAGGACCGCGTCGCCACCGCCGTCTTGCAGGTGATCTTCGGCAACCTCGGGGCCGCCCTCATGGCCGCCGCCATCCTGGTCTCCACCTTCGGCTGCAATAACGGCCTGATCCTCTCCGGCGCCCGCGTTTACTACGCCATGGCCAAGGATGGCCTGTTCTTCCGCTCGGTCGCACGCCTGCACCCCAGGTACAAGACCCCGGCGGTCTCGCTCATGGTGCAGATGGTGTGGTGCTCCATCCTCTGCCTGTCCGGCACCTACGGCCAGTTGCTCGACTACATCATCTTCGCCGTGCTGGTGTTCTACATCCTGACCATCGCCGGGCTGTTCGTGCTGCGCCGCACCCGCCCCGATGCGCCCCGTCCCTACCGCGCCCTCGGCTACCCGGTACTGCCCGCCATCTACATTCTGATGGCCCTGTTTATTGATATAGTGTTGTTGCGCTATAAACCTCAATACACCTGGCCGGGCCTGATCATCGTGCTGGTGGGGATTCCCGTTTACTTCCTCTGGCACCGGGCTGGCGCGAGCCGCGCCCCCTCTGCGGGCTGATGCCGAGGAATACCTCGCGTTCGAAGGAGACGCAAACACCGCATGTCTGACCTGCTGGCAACCAAATCGCTCGACACCATCCTGGCCGAAGCCGGGGAGACCGGCGAGCACGCGCTGAAACGCGCGCTGGGTCCGATCAACCTGATCACGCTGGGCATCGGCGCCATCATCGGCGCCGGCATTTTTGTGCTTACCGGCGCCGCCGCCGCCCAATACGCGGGTCCCGCCATCGTCCTGTCCTTCGTGCTGGCCGGAATCGCCTGCGCCTTCGCCGGCCTTTGCTACTCCGAATTCGCCTCGTTGATTCCCATCGCCGGTTCCGCCTACACCTACGGCTACGCCACCCTGGGCGAGATTTTCGCCTGGATCATCGGCTGGGACCTGATCCTGGAGTACGCCTTCGGCGCCGCCACCGTGGCCTCCGGATGGAGCGGCTACGTGGTCAGCCTGCTGCAGGACTGGGGCATCCACATCCCGCCGGCGCTGACCGCCACGCCCGGCACCGCTCTGGTGATGTACCACAATCGCTGGGAGCGGCTGGCCACCATCCTGCCCTCCTTGCAGGCGCACGGCATCGATCCCGCCACTCTGCCGCACAGCAGCGGCATCTTCAACCTGGTGGCGTTCATCGGCATCGTGATGGTGACCACCATCCTGGTGATCGGCATCCAGGAATCAGCGAATTTCAATTCCGCCATCGTGATCGTCAAGGTTTCCATCGTGCTGGTGTTCATCGGCATCGCCGCCAACTACGTCCTCAAGCACCCGGCGGTTGCCTCCGCCAACTGGCACCCCTTCATTCCGCCTAACGCCGGCGAATTCGGCAAGTACGGCTGGTCGGGGGTGGCCCGCGGTGCGGCAGTGATCTTCTTCGCCTACATCGGATTCGACGCCGTCTCCACGGCCGCCCAGGAATCCAAGAATCCGCAGCGCGACATGCCCATCGGCATTCTGGGCTCGCTGCTGATCTGCACCATTCTCTACATTCTGGTTTCCGGCCTGCTGACCGGCGTGGTTTCCTACACCGCGCTCAACGTGCCCGACCCGGTCGCCATCGGCATCGACGCCACCGGCATCCGCTGGGGCTCGCTGCTGGTCAAGCTGGGCGCCATCGCCGGCCTGGGCTCGGTGATGCTGGTGATGCTGCTGGGCCAGTCGCGCGTCTTCTTCTCCATGTCCCGTGACGGCCTGCTGCCGCAGTGGGCCGGGCGCGTGCATGCGCGCTTCCGCACGCCCTACATCTCCTCGATTACAGTCGGCATCTTCGTCGCGATCTTCGCCGCGCTGATCCCCATCGGCATCCTGGGCGAGTTGGTTTCCATCGGCACTCTGCTCGCCTTCGTGATCGTCTGCGCCGGGGTGTGGATGATGCGGCGCCGGCGCCCGGAACTGAAACGCCCCTTCAGGGCGCCCTGGGTACCGGTGGTGCCCATCCTGGGGATTTTCGTTTCCGGCCTGATGATGGTCAGTCTGCCGCTGGATACCTGGCTGCGCCTGGTGATCTGGCTGCTGATCGGCATGGCCGTGTACTTCTTCTACGGACGCCACCACAGCCGGGTGCAGCGCGGACCCCAGCAGCCCACGCCCAAGCCCGGCGCCGTCATGGCCGATTGAGTTTGTACGCCCATTGGTCAACCAGCCCCGCGGTTCGCCGCGGGGCTTTTTGATGGATTGGTGAATTGCGGAACTGCGGAATTGCGGAACTGCGGAATTGCGGAACTGCGGAACTGCGGAACTGCGGAACTGCCGAATTGCCGAACTGCCGAACTGCAGAACTGCGGAATTGCGGAATTGCCGAATTGCGGAACTGCCGAATTGCCGAACTGCCGAATTGCCGAATTGCCGAACCGCCGAACCGCCGAACTGCGGGACTGCCGAATTGCCGAATTGCCGAACTGCGGAACTGCCGAACTGCCGAACTGCCGAATTGCGGAATTGAAGAGCTGTCGAATTGACAAGCCGAAAACCTGGCCTTCCACAGCGCCGGAGGCGCGACCCGCTGGTAGCCCAGCACGGCAGTGCTGGGAAAGGAGGTCCAAACATTCCTGGAGTCCCGGAGGGACGACCCGGGGGAACTGAGTTCGGCAATTCCGCAGTTCGGCAATTCCGCAATCTGTTCTACACTCATCACCCGAATCTCTGGCTGACAACCAGCAACTGGCAACTGACAACTGCTGTATGAAGACCGTCCGCAATCTCGAGCTCATCGCCCTGGCGCTGGCGGCGCTGTTCGTCGCCGGCACCGTCGGATTTCATTTTCTCGAGGGCTGGCCCTGGTTCGACTGCTTCTACATGGTGCTGACCACGGTCACAACCATCGGCTACGCCGAAGTCCACCCGCTCAGCTACGCCGGGCGCATCTTCAACGTCTTTATCATCGTTGCCGGGGTAGGATCGGTTTTCCTGCTGATCGGGTTCCTGGCCCAGGCTTTGTTAGAATTCGAGCTGCGGCAATTCTTCGGAAGGCGGCGCATGGAACGCGAAATCGAGCGTTTGCGCGATCACTACATCATCTGCGGCGCCGGCCGCGTCGGGCGCAGCGTGGCCCGCGAGCTGGCGCTGCGGCCGGCGCCGTTCGTCGTCATCGAGTCCAGCCAGGACAAGCTGCAGCGCATCCCGCCGGAGTGGCCCACCATCGTGGCCGACGCCGCCAAGGAGTCCACCCTGCGCCAGGCGCATATCGAGCGCGCCCGCGGGCTGGTGGCTGCCACCACCACCGACGCTACCAACATTTACATCGTGCTGACCGCGCGCGGCATGGCCCCCGGCCTGAAGATCATCGCCCGTGCCAGCGAGGAAGACGCGGAAAAGCACCTCAAGAAGGCGGGCGCCGATTCCGTCATTTCGCCCTATCACTTCGCCGGCCACCGCATCGCGCAATCGTTCCTCCGGCCGCACGTGCTGGACTTCATTGATTCCGCCACCGTGGACCTGGGTATCAACCTGGAAATTGCCGAGGTGCTGGTGCAGCCGTCGTCCCGTTTTGTCGGCCAGACGTTCCGCACTTCCAAAATGCGCGCCGACATGGGCGTGATCGTGCTCGCCGTGAAGCGCGACCAGCACATGCATTTCAATCCCGGGCCCGAGGACCGCATCGAAGCCGGCGATTTCCTCATCGCCATGGGCAAGGCCGACGGCCTCAAGCAGCTGGAAGAAGCCGCCGCGGGCGTAATCCCCAGCCGCTCATAAACGCTGATGAACGCTGATTTCAGCACGGAGGCACGGAGACACGGAGGAACATCAAGGCGCAAAGCGATCCGGCGCATGCCTCTCCGCATATGTTTATCCGCGTTCATCTGCGTTGATCCGCGGCCGATTTGTCTTCCGTGCCTCCGTGCCTCCGTGTTGAGAGCGCCATGAAAATCACCACCGCCGCCGAAATGCGTGAAATCGACCGCGTCACCAGCGAGCGCTTCGGGGTGCCGTCGCTCACCCTGATGGAAAACGCGGGCACGCACGTGGCCGGCTTCGTCCTCGATCGTTACCCGGAGGCGCGCCGCATCGCCATCGTCTGCGGCAAGGGCAACAATGGCGGCGACGGCTTCGTGGCCGCGCGCAAGCTGCACCAGGCGGGCAGGGAAGTGGCGGTGCTGCTGCTGGGCGATCCCGCCGAGGTCAAGGGCGACGCCGCCGCCATGCTGCCCAAAATGCCGCTGCCGCCCCTAAGCATTCGCAGCGAAGCCGAACTCCAGGACCTTGGACCGCGCTCGCCCGCGAGCGCGCTAGGTAACGCTGATTTGATCCTGGACGCCATCCTCGGCACCGGCTTCAAACCTCCCGTCACCGGCCTGATCGCCGCCGCCATCGAGCTGATGAACTCGCTGCCCGCGCCCATCGTCGCCGTGGATATTCCTTCCGGCGCCGACGCCGACGCTGGGGTGCCCCACCCTAGCCCGGGTTTGGCTAGGGTGGGCGAAGGGGTGCCCCGCCTTAACCCGGGTTTGGCTAGGCCTGCCCTGAGCGAAGCCGAAGGGGTGGGTTGCTGCCGCGCCGACGCCATTGTCACCTTCACCGCGCCCCGCCCGGCGCACGTATTAGCCGACCTGACGCGCGGCGAGATCGTCGTGGGCCAGATCGGCTCGCCCCCGGAAGCTATTCAGTCGGAGCTGAACCTGGATGTGACCGCCTGGCCCGACATACATGCCTGTTTCGCGCCGCGGCCGCCCGGCGCCCACAAGGGCAGTTTCGGCCACGTGCTCACTATCGGCGGATCGCTCGGCAAGTCCGGCGCGGCCGCCATGGCCGGCATGGCGGCTTTGCGTGCCGGGGCCGGCCTTTCGACGGTAGCCACGCCGCGTTCCGTGCTGCCGCTGGTGGCAGGCTTTGCCGCCGAGTTGATGACCGAGCCGCTGCCGGAAACCGAGGCGGGCAGCATCGCGCTGGCCGCGCGCGAGTCCGGACGGCTGGACGCCATCCTGCCGGGAAAAACCGTGCTGGCGCTGGGGCCCGGCATCTCGCGCCATCCCGAGACGGTGCAGTTCATCCGCGCCATGGTGAATCAGTTCCCGTTGCCGCTGGTGATTGACGCCGACGGCCTGAACGCCTTCGAGGGCGCCACCGAGTTGCTCGACGGCCGCGCCCGTCCGCTCATCTTGACCCCGCATCCCGGCGAAATGGCGCGCCTGACGGGGCTTTCCACCAAGCTGATCCAGCAGGACCGCATCGGCGTGGCGCGCTCCTTCGCGCGCGACCACCACTCGATCGTGGTGCTCAAGGGACATCGCACCCTGATCGCCGAGCCCGGCGGCCACGTCTGGGTGAACACCACCGGCAATCCCGGCATGGCCACCGGCGGCACCGGCGACGTGCTCACCGGCCTGGTCGCCGGCATGATCGCCCAGTTCCCGGACGATTTGGTCCGCGCCGTCTGCGCCGCCGTCTGGCTGCACGGCTACGCCGGCGACCAGGTCGCGCGCGTCTGGTCAGAGCAGTGGTTAACCGCAACCACGCTCCTGGACATGGCTTGTCTCGACGCGCCCTCCAGGGCCCGCTTGGCCGAGGATCCGTTCGTCACTATTCAGGCGCGTGTTCGGCGCAGCTTGGAACCCTAGTGCAAACGAGAACCTGCATCCGCACCAGCCTCATTCATTCTGCATTCTGACTTCTTAATTCTTCATTTCTCCGTGTCTCCGTGTCTCCGTGTTTAATTAGGCGCTAGACTAGGACGCGATGTCCGCACGCGAATTCACCACCCACTCCGCCGACGAGACCATCGAACTCGGCCGCCGCCTGGCCGCCGATCTGGCGCCGCCACTCCTGGTGCTGCTTCGGGGCGAATTGGGCGCGGGCAAGACCACGCTGGTAAAGGGCATCGCCGAGGGTTTCCAGGCCGCCTCCGAGGACGACGTCACCAGTCCCACCTTCACTCTGGTGCACGAATACCGCGGCCCGCGCGCCACCGTTTACCACATTGACCTCTACCGCATCGACACCGAGCGCGAACTGGAAACCCTGGGCCTCGACGACCTTTTTGGCGACTCCAACCTGCTGCTCATCGAGTGGGGAGAAAAGTTTCCGCGCTTCCTGCGCGAGCGCGACGTGGAGATTAGCCTCGAACGTCTCGGCGACACCGATCGCGAAATCCGGGTGGATTTCGCCGCGGATAAACGCTGATCAACGCTCGATCAACAGCAAATCTCAACGAGTGTCATCCCGAGCGAGGACGCGCGCAGAAACCAGCACGCGCCGTCTTTGCGCGTGCGGGTTCGCGCGTCCGAGTCGAGGGACCTGCTTTTCGGTGTGGAGTGGACGAAAAGTGTGATGTTACCGCTTAGGTGAGCTTGTCTGCGTTCTCGGCGCCAGCACGCGCAGGCAATACTGGGGCAGCCCGTATTCATGCGCGATGGCCGCGCCCAGGGCCAGTGCAAACGCCGCGAAAATTACAACCCGCGCCCGACGGCTCAACCCTTCCATGCGTCCCACACAATCTGAAATCTGAAATCTTAAATCTTCAATCTGCAATCCCTAGAACCCCATAATGTTGTACCCGGCATCCACGTAAATCGTCTCGCCGGTCACCCCGCTGGAGAGATCGGAGGCCAGGTACAGCGCCGTCTTGCCCACTTCCTCGGCTTCGATGTTGCGCTGCAACGGCGCCCGCTCCACGTGGCCCTTCAGCATGTCGCCGAAGCCGGCGATGCCGCGCGCCGCCAGCGTCTTGATGGGCCCCGCGGAAATGGCGTTCACCCGCACCTTGTACTTGCCCAGGTCGTAGGCCAGATAGCGGACCGTGGCTTCCAGCGCGGCTTTCGCCACCCCCATCACGTTGTAGTTGGGCACCACTTTCTCGGCCCCGTAATACGTCATCGTGATAATGCTGCCGCCGTCGCTCATCAGCGGGGCGGCGGCGCGGGCCAGCGCGATCAACGAGTACACGCTGACGTCGTGCGCGATCCGAAAGCCCTCGCGCGAGGTGTCCACGAACGGACGCTTCAACTCGTCGGCCGGCGCGAAGGCGATGCTGTGCACCAGCACGTCAATCTTGCCGTAGTGTTCCTTCAATTGCGCGAACAGGCGCTCCACCTCGGCGTCGTGCGAGACGTCGCACTGGAAGCCCTCGGCCTTGGGCAGCGACTGCACCAGCTCCGCCGCTTCCGCCGCCAGCCGCTCGTTCTGATAGGTGATCGCCAGCCGCGCCCCGGCCTGCTGCAAACACTGCGCGATCGCCCAGGCAATGCTGCGCTTGTTGGCCACCCCGAACACCACCGCGGTACGTCCCTCTAACATAGACGGCATCGTGGTTCCTTGCAGAAGCAAAAGAATACCAGAACGGCACTCGGCTCTCGGCTGTCGGCCTTCGGTCTCCTTCGTGTTCCCTTCGTGTTCCTTCGTGTCCTTCGTGTGAACCCGGCCCCGCGGCGCGCCGGTTCCTTCGGGTTCCCTTCGTGTCCTTCGTGTGAACCCGGCTCCGCCAGAGCCCACCCGCAGGCTCCCGCATCCAATATGGTAGCCTTACTAGAGGATCTGTCCGCCCAGAGGGATCCAAAGCATTGATTAACACCATCGCAGCCAAGATTTTCGGTACCAAGAACGAACGCGAGTTGAAGCGGCTGGCGCCGGCGGTCGAGCAGATCAACGCGCTGGAAGCCGAAACCCAGCGCCTCAGCGACGCCCAGCTCCGCGCCAAGACCGAGGAGTTCCGCCAGCGCATCCGCCATAGTCTGGCCGAGGTTTCCGACGAGCCCGACGCCACTCCCGACCGCCTCAAGGAAATTGACGACGAGCGGCGCAAGCTGGAGAACGAGGCCCTGGAAGACATTCTGCCCGAAGCCTTCGCCGTGGCGCGCGAGGCCGGCCGCCGCAGCCTGAACATGCGCCACTTCGACGTGCAGCTCATCGGCGGCATGGTGCTGCACCAGGGCAAGATCGCCGAGATGAAAACCGGCGAAGGCAAAACCCTGGTCGCCACCCTGCCGGTTTATCTCAACGCGCTCACCGGCCGCGGCGTGCACGTGGTCACCGTCAACGACTACCTGGCCAAGCGCGACTCCGAGTGGATGGGCAAGATCTACAACTTCCTCGGGCTCACGGTCGGGGTCATCGTCCACGACCTGGACGACGAAGAGCGCCGCGAGGCCTACGCGAGCGATGTCACCTACGGAACCAACAACGAGTTCGGTTTCGACTACCTGCGCGACAACATGAAGTTCGACCTCAGCGAGTGCGTGCAGCGCGGGCACAACTTCGCCATCGTCGACGAGGTGGACTCCATCCTGATCGACGAGGCCCGCACCCCGCTCATCATCAGCGGCGCCAGCGAGGAGTCCACCGACAAGTATTACCGGGTCAACAAGATCATCCCGCGGCTGGAACGAGGCGAGGAAATCCAGCACTCCATGGAGGACAAGGAACTCACCGGCGACTACGTGATGGACGAAAAGCACAAGACCATCACCGTCACCGACCGCGGCTGGGAGAAGGTGGAGAAGCTGCTCGGCATCGGCAACATCGCCGACCCGGAGAACTGGGACCTCAAGCACCACGTCGAGACCGCCATCAAGGCGCACTCGCTCTACCGCCGCGACGTGGACTACGTGGTGAAAGACGGCGAGGTCCTCATCGTCGACGAATTCACCGGGCGCCTGATGCCGGGGCGGCGCTGGAGCGACGGCCTGCACCAGGCGGTCGAGGCCAAGGAGACGGTCAAGGTCGAGCGCGAGAACCAGACCCTGGCCACCATCACCTTCCAGAATTACTTCCGCATGTACAAGAAACTCGCGGGCATGACCGGCACGGCGGAAACGGAAGCTCCCGAGTTCGACAAAATCTACAGGCTGGAAGTGATGGTCATCCCGACCAACCGGCCGCTGCTGCGCACGGAGAATCCGGACATCGTCTACCGCACCGAGCCGGAAAAATACTTCGCCGTCTCCGACATGATCCGGGAGATGCACCAGAACGGCCAGCCGGTGCTGGTGGGCACCACCTCCATCGAAAAATCCGAGCGCCTCTCCGAGCTGCTGAAGAAGAAGGGCGTGAAGCACTTCGTGCTCAACGCCAAGCAGCACGAGAAGGAAGCGGAAATCGTGGCCCAGGCCGGGCGCAAAGGCACGGTGACCATCGCCACCAATATGGCGGGCCGCGGCACCGACATTCTGCTGGGCGGCAATCCCGAATTCATGGCCAAGCAGGAGCTGGTCAAGAAGGGCGTGGCGCGTCCGGTGCAGGAAGCCGGCGGCGAGGTCGAGGCCCACGCCAGCAGCGAGGAATTCACCAAGTTCTACTACCAGGGCACAGAGTACGAGGTCCCCATCGCGCAGTGGGACGAGGCCTTTCAGCGCTACAAGTCCGAAACCGACAAGGAGCACGACCAGGTGGTGGACGTGGGCGGGCTGTTCATTCTGGGCACCGAACGGCACGAGGCGCGGCGCATCGACAATCAGCTCCGCGGCCGCGCCGGACGCCAGGGCGACCCGGGGGCCTCGCGCTTCTACCTCTCGCTGCAAGACGACCTGATGCGCATCTTCGCCAAGGAGTGGGTGTCCACGCTGTTGCAGAAGCTGGGTATGGAAGAGGGCGTGCCCATCGAGTCGCGCATGATCACCCGCCGCATCGAGGCGGCGCAGAAGACGGTCGAGGCGCAGAACTTCGAGGCCCGCAAACACCTGCTCGAGTACGACGACGTCATGAACAAGCAGCGCGAGGCCGTCTATGGCCTGCGCCGCCAGTTGCTGGAGGGGCTGGAACAGAAAGAGCTGATCCTGGAGGACTACGTCGCCGACATTCTTGCGGAGCTGCTGGACAAGCACGCCGGCAAGGAGGTCCATCCCCAGGATTGGGACATCAAGGGGCTGAAGAACGCCATCTTCACGCGCTTCGGGGTGGACATCCTGGCCGAGGGCGTCACGCCGGAAACGCTCAACCGCCAGGAGTTGGGCGACGCCATTTTCGACAAACTGAAAGAGCGCTATGAGGCCAAGGAAAAGCTGATCGGCCCCGACCAGATGCGCTATCACGAGCGCATGATCATGCTCAGCGTGCTCGACCAGCAGTGGAAAGACCACTTGCTCAGCATGGACCACCTCAAGGAAGGTATCGGTCTGCGCGGCTACGGCCAGCACGATCCCCTGGTCGAGTACAAGCGCGAATCCTTCGAGATGTTCGAAGCCATGATGGCGCGTTTCGAGGAAGAGACCACGCGCTATCTGTACCTGATGCAGGTGCTGGAAGCGCAGGCGCCACAGCCGGCCGTGGCGGTCACCGAACCCGGCGACGGCGACGGTGCTGCCAGGCGCCGCCGCGCGGCCGCCACTTCCGTCGACGAGCTGGAGGAAGCCTTCCAGCGGCGCAAGCGCCGCGAGCTGGAACAGGCGCGCATGGCCGGTTCCGGCGAGTATCAGCCGGTGCAGCAGGTGGTGCGCTCCGGCGCCAAGGTCGGCCGCAACGACCCCTGCCCCTGCGGTTCCGGCAAGAAGTACAAGAAGTGCTGCGGGCTGAAGGCGTAATCCGCCGCTGATTAACGCTGATTCTCGGCGGGTGGCCCACATTTGCGAGCCCAGCGAGCTAATGTGGGGATGTTCCTGACTGATTCATCTGCCGCTTTCGTGGGGCTGTTCCGCAGAAAAGACCCACACTTACCAAGACCAAGCAAATGTGGGCGGGTGGCCCACATTTGCGAGCGCAGCGAGCTAATGTGGGGATGTTCCTGACTGATTCATCTGCCGCTTTCGTGGGGCTGTTCCGCAGAAAAGACCCACATTTGCCAACAGCGGGCAAATGTGGGCCACCCGCCCATTAGCCAACGCCAACGCCTGCCAAGTGATATATGATTGCGCGCCAACACCCTGATGAAAGGAGTCGGCTATGGCGTGCTGCAAGAAACCCGCGAAGAAGAAACCGGCCAAGAAAAGCAAATAAGCAGGGCGTTTGCGTGTCAGTCGGGTGGCCCACATTTGCGAGCGCAGCGAGCTAATGTGGGGAAGTTCCTGACTGATTCATCGGCCGCTTTCGTGGGGCTGTTCCGCAGAAAAGACCCACATTTGCCAAAACCAGGCAAATGTGGGCCACCCGACCGGTGTGGGCCGTCTCACCTGTGCCGTGAGCAACGATAAATGCCGCCTGCGCATCGGTAGTTCACAGTGAGTTCCCACGCCAAGAGAATCCGCTGCTACCGCTGTCGCGCGCTGGCACTGTGCGCCGGCCTGGGCGTGGCGGTGCTGCTGGGCGGCGCCCATCCACTGTACGGCGTCCGCACCGAGGTCTGCGCCGTGGTCAAGAGCTCGCCGGCGGACGTTTGCGACAACACCGGCCTTTATTACACTGCGCCCTGCGCCGCTCTGACCATCAGGGTTTTGCCGGCCCCGCAAGCCGGTGAGCCGCGGTCTGCGCCTGAGTGCGATGGCATGGCGCCGCAGCCGGGCGTCGATTTTCCATTCTTTGTGCGGCCTCCGCCCGCACCCTGATTCTCCGCGAACCTTACGCTTCGGCCGGCAACTCGGCTGGAGCAGTTCCCGGCCGCGAACCGTTGCCGCGGTGGCGGTTCTCTCACAGCTAAGGAAGCTCTGATTGACTGCGGTTCCTTGAAGGGGACGGCCTTCAGGCCGTCCGTAAATGCCGCAAAATTAGCGCGGCTTCAGCCGCTGAGGGACCGGCGACGTACTTGATCAGAACTTCCCCAAGGCGGAGACCACTATGACCGCAGATGTGACTGCGAATGGAAGAGTTCGGATCAGCGTTACAGCCAATTACCAGGATGGAGACTTCCTTTACCGGGAAAGAGAATTCATGGCTGAAACGGCCGTCCATGCTTTGCAGAAAGGCGAGTTCGCCGTTCTGGAGGTGCGGCTGGTGTTGCCCAGGCGGGATGCCGAAGAGCTGATGCGCTCGATGATGTCGGGCAAGACCGAGCTGCTGATTGACAGCATCTCTCCATCGCTGGACGCCGGCTGATCGGGGGCGCTGATGTGGCCGAGGAAGAAACGCCGTCACGGCGTGCTGCGCTGGGAGGAGCACAGGCGCAGCACCGATCTGCCCAACTGGCGCGACCACAACCCGTATCTGTCTCGCAGGCCTGACTTGGATGCGCTCGCCTGGCTGGTTTACAGCGGCAAGGGCCCCGGCGCGCAACCGGTTCGGCCATCCCGGGGGCAGGCGCCGGAGCTCCGCCGCAGCCTGGGGAGGATTTTCTGCTCCGTGGTTCTGCTGGGCGCCTGCGCGCTGCTGCTCTGGGTGCTGGCCTATGGGATTCGACTGCCGGCCGGAGCGAGTGCGCACGCGCCGCTGCTGCTGGGAACAGCGGCCCACTGGGCGCGAACCTCGGTGGCGGACCAGGTGCTCCCGAAACAGGAAGCAGAGGGCGAAAAAAGACTGGTCGCACGCCTGTGGCCCGGCAGGTCTGGTGTTAGCTTCGTGCATCCGTCGTAACTGAGCTGGCATCTGCGGCCTCTGGGGAACGCATGGAAGAGGCAACGCGAGCTGGATGGGGTTGGCTGGCGGTTCTCGACCGCAGTCCCAACGAGCGGCCTGCCTGGGTGCGCTATGGCATCGCAGTCCTGTGCCCCGTGCTGGCGTTTGTGGCCACTCTGGCCATACCGCAAATCAAGAGCAGCCCTTTCTTTACCATCTTTACTGCAGCCGTCGCCCTGGCGACCTGGCTGGCCGGCAAGACCCCTGGGCTGATTTCCGTGCTGCTGAGCATTTCCGCGGGTGCTTACCTGGTGTGGGCGCACGAGTCGCTCACGCCCATTAACTGGAACGACCGCATCCAGTTCGTGTTGTATTCCTGCACCGCCCTGCTGGTATGGGCGCTGATCGCGGCGTTACAAGCGGCGCGCACGGCCCTGCAAGCCAGTGAAGAGCGCTTCCGCACCCTGGTGCACGCCGTTCCCCAGATGCTGTGGAGCACAGACGCCGAGGGCGCGGCGGATTATCTGAGCCAGCAATGGTGCGACTACACGGGCCAGAGCCAGGAAGAAGCTTCAGGTGCGGGTTGGCAACGGGTGGTGCATCCGGAAGAACGCGAGAGGACGGCGGCGGTGTGGAAGCACTCGGTGGAGTCGGGAGAAGTGTACGAAGTGGAAACCCGTCTGCGCCGGGTCGACGGCAGCTATCGCTGGGTGCTGGCCCGCGGGGTGCCGCTGCGCAACGGCAGCGGGCACACCCTGAAGTGGTTCGGCACCTGCACCGACATTCACCAGCAAAAAATGGCGGAGGAAGCCCTGCGCACCGCCGAGAAGCTGGCGGCCACCGCGCGCATGGCCTCCGCCCTGGCACACCAGATCAATAACCCGCTGGCGGCGGTGTTGAATCTGCTCTACCTGCTGGAAAAACAGGCAAGCAGCGACCCGGAGATGCGGCAGTACGTGGCCCTGGCGCAAGAGGAGCTGGCGCGCGTGGCGCACATCGCCAAACAGACTCTGGGCTTGTACCGCGAGTCCTCCGCGCCGGCGGTCGTGAGGCTCTCAGACATTGTGGACGATATCCTGGAGCTGTATGCCGCGGACATCGGCGCGCGCCAAGTCACGGTGGAGAAGCTGTATCAATGCCAAGCGCAAGTCATGGGCTTGCGCGGCGAGCTTCGCCATGTGATCTCTACGTTGCTGCTGAACGCGCTGGAGGCGGTGCCCGCCGGGGGCGCCATCAAACTGCGCCTTCGCTGCGACCGCGAGGCCGCCAAGTCCGGCAAGAAGGGAGTTCGCCTTGTGATCGCCGACAACGGCCATGGCATACCGGCGGAGCACAGGGACAGAATTTTTGAGCCGTTCTTCACCACCAAGACGGAGAAGGGCACCGGATTGGGACTTTGGGTGGCGCAGAGCATCGTGCAGCACTATGGCGGCAGGATTCGGGTGCACAGCAGCACTCAGCCCGGCCGTCACGGCACCACCGTGGCCGTATTCCTGCCCGGCGCGGCGGCCGCCGACGCGGTGAGCGCATCTTCAAACTAGTATCGCGTCCCGCAAGTTCGCGGAATAAGTCGCGGCCGTTTTGAAAGGGCGCGGGCTTCAGCCGCGCCGCACAAGTCAAGCGGCACAGCGGCTTTAGCCGCTGAGGGAAAGAGATCGTCTGGTTCTGGGTTTTATCAGGAACTTGAGGGACACCATACTAGCGGTCGCCTCCAATATCCAACAACGGCAGGAAGACACGAGTTAATTACCCTTTCTGCAACGATTCCGCATTGACAATTTCTGTCACTCAACATACGATTCGCCCTACCCAGAGTAGAAGGTTTTTCCCCCGAACCGGCAGTGTGTTGCACCCCTGAGGGGGCGCGGTTCCGAGTTACAGGGGGGCGGTGTAACAACAGGGAGACCGGGGTATGTCTCAACGGCTGGGCGACCTTCTCGTGAAAGAGAAGGTAATAACGCCGGAGCAGCTAGAGCAAGCGCTGAAAGTCCAGAAGGAAACCGGCACCCGGCTGGGCTCCATTCTGGTCAAGCTGGGATATCTTTCCGACGAAGACGTCACCAATTTCCTCTCACGCCAGTACGGCGTTCCCGCCATCAACCTGACCTATTTCGAAATTGACAGTACGGTCGTCAAGCTCATCCCCTACGAGACTGCCAAACGCTACCAGATCCTGCCCCTGAGCCGGGTGGGGGCCTCGCTCACCATCGCCATGGTGGACCCCACCAACGTCTTCGCCATGGACGATATCAAGTTCATGACCGGCTTCAACATCGAGCCGGTGGTGGCCTCGGAAAGCTCGATCCTGGAAGGCATCGAGAAGGCCTACGGCGCCACCCAGGGAGAGGACCTGGAAAAGGTGATGGCGGGGTTGGCCGAGGGCGGCGACGCCGACGTCGAGCTGCAGGCCGAGACGGAAGAGATGGGGCTGTCCGAGCTGGAGAAGGCGGCCGACGAAGCCCCCATCGTCAAGCTCGTCAACCTGATCCTGACCGACGCGGTCAAGCGCGGCGCCAGCGACATCCACGTCGAGCCCTACGAGAAGGAGTACCGCGTCCGCTTCCGCATTGACGGCATGCTGCAGACCATCATGTCGCCGCCCTCCAAGCTGAAAGACGCTATCACTTCGCGCATAAAAATTATGAGCAAGCTGGACATCAGCGAGAAGCGGCTGCCGCAGGACGGCCGCATCATGCTCAAGGTCAACCTGGGCGGGAGGAAGAAGCAGCTCGACTACCGGGTGAGCACGCTGCCCACGCTGTGGGGCGAGAAGATCGTGATGCGCCTGCTGGACAAGGAAAACCTGCGGCTCGACATGACCAAGCTGGGCTTCGAGTCGGAGTCGCTGGTCAAGTTCGAGAAAGCCATCCTCAAGCCGTACGGCATGGTGCTGGTGACCGGACCCACGGGCTCGGGCAAAACCAACACCTTGTACTCGGCCATTTCGCGGTTGAACCAGCCCGACACCAACATCATGACCGCCGAGGATCCGGTGGAGTTCCAGTTGGCCGGGGTCAATCAGGTGCAGATGAAGGAATCCATCGGGCTGAACTTTGCGGCCGCGCTGCGGGCGTTTTTGCGGCAGGACCCGAACATCATCCTGGTGGGCGAGATCCGCGACTTCGAAACGGCGGAAATCGCCATCAAGGCGGCCCTCACCGGACACCTGGTGCTTTCCACGCTGCACACCAACGGCGCCCCGGAGACCATCAGCCGGCTCATGAACATGGGCATCGAGCCCTTCCTGGTGGCCACCTCGGTGCACATGATCGTGGCGCAACGCCTGGTGCGGCGCGTCTGCGCCGAGTGCAAGGCGGAGGTGGACCTGCCGCCGCAGGCGCTCATCGAGGCCGGCTTCAGCCCCGAAGAATCCAAGACAATAAAGATTTACAAGGGCAAAGGCTGCGGCATATGTAATAACACCGGTTACAAGGGGCGCTGCGGCCTGTATGAAGTCATGGAGATCGACGACGAGGTCCGCGAGCTGATCCTGGTGGGCGCCTCCGCCGTGGAGTTGAAGAAGAAGGCGGTGGAGCGGGGGATGATCACGCTGCGCCGCAGCGGGCTGATCAAGGCCATGACCGGGCAGACCACGCTGGAAGAAGTGGCGCGCGAGACGGTCCACTAGCGCAGTCGCCGGCCGCCCCTGGCGGGGCGCCAGTTCATAGCCCGGGACGTAAGTCCCGGGAAAGGGCTGATCAAGGCCATGACCGGGCAGACCACGCTGGAAGAAGTGGCGCGCGAGACGGTCCACTAGCGCACTCGCCGGCCGCCCCTGGCGGGGCGCCAGTTCATAGCCCGGGACGTAAGTCCCGGGAAGAGCAGGAACCAAGAGCCTGGTGAGTCCCGTAGGGACGGCACGAAGGGAAACGGAATGGCAGCAACCTTAAGCGATCTACTGAAGAAACTGCTGGAGCTGAACGGCAGCGACCTGCACATCACCACCAACTCGCCGCCCCAGATCCGGGTGCACGGCCACTTGCAGCCCCTGGACCTGCCGCCCCTGGGCCCCGCCGAGACCAAGGCGCTGGCCTACAGCGTGATGACCGACGCGCAGAAGCACCGCTTCGAGGAAGACCTGGAGCTGGACTTCAGCTTCGGCATGAAAGGGCTGGCGCGCTTCCGCGCCAACATTTTCAACCAGCGCGGGGCCACGGGCGCCGTTTTTCGCGTCATCCCGTTCGAAATTAAATCGTTCCAGCAGTTGAACCTGCCGCCGACAGTCGCCAAGATGTGCGAGAAGCCGCGCGGCCTGATCCTGGTCACGGGGCCGACCGGCTCGGGGAAATCCACCACGCTGGCGGCCATGATCGACAAGATCAACACCGACCGCCATGAGCACATCATCACCATCGAGGACCCGATCGAGTTCGTGCACCCGCACAAGAACTGCCTGGTGAACCAGCGCGAGGTGCACGCCGACACCAAGTCGTTCACCAACGCGCTGCGGGCCGCGCTGCGCGAGGACCCCGACGTGGTGCTGATCGGCGAGATGCGCGACCTGGAGACGATCGAGTCGGCGCTGCGCATCGCCGAGACCGGCCACCTCACTTTCGGCACCTTGCATACCAACTCGGCCGCTTCCACCATTAACCGCGTGATTGACGTCTTCCCCTCGCATCAGCAGTCGCAAATCCGCGCCCAGCTTTCGCTGGTGCTGGAAGGCATCATGTGCCAGGCGCTGTTGGCCAAGGTGGGGGGCCAGGGCCGCGCCATGGCGATGGAAATCCTGGTGCCCACCGCGGCGGTGCGCAACCTGATCCGCGAGGACAAGATTCACCAGATTTACAGCGCCATGCAGGCGGGGGCGGATAAGTCCGGGATGCAGACCTTCAACCAGGCCCTGGCGACGTTGTACCTGACCAAGCAGATCACTCTGGAAACGGCGTTACAGCGCTCATCCATGGCCGATGAACTGCAGGAAATGATCAACCGCAGCGCGGCGAGAGTCGGCGTCGCGACTGCCGCAAGCGCGATGAAGAGGTAGAAAGGCAGTTGTCAGTCGCCAGTCGCCAGTGGTCAGTTGTCGGTTGCCAATGGGGTGCGACGACTCATCGACAGGAACTGAGAACTGACAACTGACAACTGACAACTGGTTTTCAGTGAGGTCGCTATGCCAGTCTTCACATTCACGGGCACCAACGCCGCGGGCGAGAAGGTGGCCGGCGAGCGGGTGGCGGAAAACAAGCAGGTGCTGAAAGCCGCGCTGGCCAAGGAGCGCATCACGGCTGGCGCCATCAAGGAAAAGGGCAAGGAATTCGTCCTGCCGAAATTCGGTTCCGGCAAGGTCGCCACCAAGGATATCGCCATCTTCTTCCGCCAGTTTTCGGTGATGATCGACGCCGGCTTGCCCCTGGTGCAGTGCCTGGAGATCCTGGCTGCGAACCAGGAAAACCCGGCCTTCCAGAAGGCGCTCACCGGCATCCGGCAGACGGTCGAGGGCGGGGCCACGCTCTCCAACGCCATGCGCGGCTATCCCAAGATTTTCGACGACCTCACCACCAACATGATCGAGGCGGGGGAAACCGGCGGTATTCTCGACCTCATCCTGCAGCGTCTGGCTTCCTACGTGGAGAAGGCGGTGAAGCTGCGGCAGGCGGTGAAGTCGGCGCTGATCTACCCCGTGTCGGTGATCAGCATCGCCGTGCTCATCGTGGGCGCGCTGCTGAAATTCGTGGTGCCGATCTTCGCCAACCTGTTCGCGGGCCTGGGGGTGGACCTGCCGATGCCCACCCGCGTGGTCATGAACCTGAGTTACATCGTCAGCACCTTCTGGTGGATCGTGCTGCTGGTGCTGGTGGCGCTGGTGGTCGGCATCAAGCAGATGCGCAAACACCCGCGCGGGCGCTTCCTGTGGGACAAGATGATGCTCAACCTGCCGGTATTCGGCATGGTGCTGCGCAAGATCGCGGTGGCGCGCTTCACCCGTACCCTGGGAACGCTGATCACCTCCGGCGTGCCCATCCTGGAAGGGCTGGCGATCACGGCCCGCACCTCGGGCAACGCGGTGCTGGAAGAGGCGCTGATGAAGGTGCGCAAGGCGATCGAGGAAGGGCGCACCATCGTGGATCCGCTGAAGGAATGCGGCGTATTCCCCAACATGGTCACGCAAATGATCGGCGTGGGCGAGGCCACCGGCGCCATGGATGCCATGCTGCAGAAGATCGCCGACTTCTACGAGGACGAAGTGGACGCCGCCACCAAGGACATGTTGACCTTGCTGGAACCGATCATGATCGCGTTCCTGGGCGTGGCGGTGGGCGGCATCGTGATTTCGCTGTACATGCCGCTGTTCTCCATGATCGCCAAACTGGCGGGCTAACAGTTCGTTGTTCGTTGCTCGTCGCTCGTTGTTCGTTGTTCGTTGATTGAACAACGAACAGCGGGTGGCGAGCACACGAATTCACCCCGGCGCCGTTGTCAGTCGCTCGTTGTTTGTTCTTCGAGCGCCGCGATCCAAATCGAACAACGAGCAACGAACCACGAACCGCGAATTGGGGCATGGCAGAGCAATTCAACGAGCGCACGTGGCTGATCTGGCTGGGGAAGGTGCGGATCATCGTCATCACCTTCCTGTTCGGAATCGAGCTGGCGGTCGCCGTGCTCACCCCCACCAACCTGCCCAAGGGCCTGTTTGTCCTGCTGGTTCTGCTCTGGTACGCGATTTCTGTTTTCTACGTCCTGCTGCTGAACTTGTGGCGCGAAAGCCGGTTCCAGGCGCGCCTGCAGGTGCTCACCGACCTGGCCTTCGCCGGGGCGGTGGTCCACCTCACCGGCGGGATCGACAGCCCGTTCAACTTCCTCTACCCGCTCATCATCATCGTGGGCAGCATCCTGCTGCCGCGCGCCTGGGCCTTCCTGACCGCGGCCCTGGCGTTTATCCTGTGCGGCTCGCTGCTGGAGCTGTCGTATTTCGACGTGATCCGCTCCTACTCGGCGGGACGCCCCGACCTGAAGTCGCTGCAGGCCAGCATTCTCATCAACCTGTTCGCCTACCTGGCGGTGGCGTACCTGGCCAGCCTGCTGAGCCATAAGCTGCGCCAGGTGGACGTGCAACTCCAGAAACAGAGCGGCGCCCTGGAGAACCTGCAGGCGCTGCACGAGAATATCGTCAACTCGATCAGCGGCGGCCTGATCACAACCGGCATGGACGGGCGCGTCACGCTGGTGAACGCCGCCGGCCAGGTGCTGCTGGAGCGCGGCGAGCAGGAGATGGTTGGACGGCCGGTGGAGCAGTTGTTCGTGGACCACCTGCCGCAGCCCGGACCGGCGGCGGTGCGCTGCGAAGTGCGTTCACAGACACCCTCGGGGCGTCACCGGACGTTCGGCATGACCCGCTCGGCGCTGGAGGTGCCCGAGCGCGGCGCCATCGGGTACGTCTACACCTTCGACGACCTGACCGAAATCCGCCGCCTGGAGCGGGAAGTGCGGCTGCGCGACCGCATGGCGGCGCTGGGCCGCATGGCCGCCGGCATCGCCCACGAAGTCCGCAACCCGCTGGCCTCCATCGCCGGCTCGGTCAAGGTGTTGTCGGACGTCTCCGTGCTCAGCCAGGAGCAGCGCACGCTGGTCAATATCGTCACCCGCGAATCGCAGCGGCTCAACAAGATCATCACCGACTTCCTCACCTACTCGCACGACAAGCAGTACCAGCTCGTCGCCATGGACCTGGTACCCCTGCTGGAAGACACCCTCACCCTGCTGGAGAACCGCAACGGCGTCGCGCCCGGCAATGGGAAACAGCGGGCTGAGGGCCAGGTGCGGGTGCTACGCCAGTTCGCGGTGCGGCAGGCGCCGGCGCTGGTGGACGGCGACCGCATCAAGCAGGTGTTCTGGAACATCTGTGAAAATGCCGCCCGCGCCATGCCCGAGGGCGGGACGCTGACCGTCTCCTTGCGCGAGAGCGAAGGCCAGTGGCTGATCGGCTTTGCCGATACCGGCTGCGGGCTGAGCGGGCCGGAGATGGAGAAGATTTTCGAACCCTTCCAGTCCGGCTTCTCCGGTGGCGCCGGGTTGGGGCTGGCCATCGTTTACCAGATCGTGCAGGCGCATGACGGGCAGGTGAGCGTCCGCTCGGCGCCGGGCGAGGGCACCGAGTTCATCATTCAGTTGCGCCATGCCGCAGAACCCGCGGCGCAGGCGGCGGCAGGGGGAAGGGGAGCTCGTGGCTAACGTCCTGGTGGTCGACGACGAGCGCTCCATCTGCGAAATGCTGGAGATCGCCCTCCGTAAAGAAGGGCACAAGGTCGAGACCGTCCACTCCGGCGAGCAGGCCAAGAAAAAAATCGACGCCGCCCTGTTCGACGTGGTGGTCACCGACATCAAGATGCCCAACACCAGCGGCATCGAGGTGCTGCGTTATTCCCATTTCATCTCGCCGGAAACCCCCGTGGTGCTCATTACCGCGGTGGACGACCTGGAAGCCGCGGTGCAGGCGGTGAAGGCCGGCGGCGCCTTCGATTACCTGCGCAAAGGCCCCGGGCTGGTCGAGGACGTCAAGGTCGCCATCAGTCAGGCCATGGAAAAGCTCGCCCTGCGGCGGCAGAACTTCGCCTTCCGCCGCGACGCCGCCGGACGCAACTCGCTGGACAACATTGTGGGCGCCAGCGCGCCCATGGCGAAGCTGAAGGAAACGGTGCGCACCGTGGCCTCCACCAACAGCACCGTGCTGGTGGATGGTGAGAGCGGGACGGGCAAGGAACTGGTAGCTCGCGCCGTGCACGTGTGCTCGCCGCGGGCCACCGAGCCCTTCGTGTCCGTCAACTGCGGCGCGTTTCCCGAGACCCTGCTGGAAAGCGAGCTGTTCGGCTACGTCAAGGGAGCGTTCACGGGCGCCAATCAGAACAAGTGCGGCCTGTTTGAGGTGGCCCACGGCGGCACCATTTTCCTGGACGAGATCAGTGAAATGAGCGTCGCCATGCAGGTCAAGCTGCTGCGCGTCTTGCAGGAACGCTGCCTGCGTCCGGTGGGCGGCACCAGCGAGGTCGCCATTGACGTGCGGGTCATCGCCGCCACCAACCGCGACCTGGAAACCATGGTCGGCGAAGGCCACTTTCGCGAGGACCTTTATTACCGGCTCAGCGTCATTCCCATCCAGGTGCCCCCGCTGCGCGAACGCCGCGAAGACATCGCCCTGCTGGCCAACCATTTCCTGAAGAAGTACGCGCCGGCGGCGGGCAAAAGCATTTTGCGCATCACGCCGGAATCGCTGCACGCGCTCACCGGCTACGACTGGCCGGGCAACGTCCGGCAACTGGAAAACACCATCGAGCGGGCCGTGGCCCTGTGCGCGGGAAACGAGCTGCAGGTGGAACTGCCGGTGGAGCGCGGAAGAATGCGCGCCGCCGCTGCCGCCGCGGGCGTGGGCGGAGCAACCGTTACCGTCCCGGTGGAAGGGCTCGACATGGAACAATACATCGCCGACCTGGAGCGCGCCATGATCCAGTCGGCGCTGCGGCAGTCCAACGGGGTGCAGACGCGGGCCGCGGAAATGTTAAAGCTTTCCTACAGGTCTTTCCGGCATCTGCTGAAGAAATACGAGTTGTGAGGCCGCATTTGTAAGGTCGGTCGCTGGTGCCCCAGGTTCGCGCCCTGGTTTTGGGCGCTAACCTGGGCGGAGGAGCGTCGGTGCCCCAGGTTCGCGCCCCGCACATGCCCTTGCCCACTCCCGCACCTGTCTGTGCCGTAGCTGAGGCGCGCGCCGAAAAGGTGGAACGCACCAGCGAATCAGCGCGCGTAGCGCGCAAAAGAATGTAGCCCACGGCGCAAGCCGTGGGTGAAAGTGGGAGAAAATCCCAGCCCGCGTAGCGGGCGTAAGAGCTGCGTG
>Ga0315268_10000553_pt1 | contig 43744 bp, 29 predicted proteins | sample C1_top_MG_FD_204535 | JGI IMG/M metagenome (GOLD analysis project Ga0315268, IMG submission 204535) | Sediment microbial communities from Yellowstone Lake, YNP, Wyoming, USA - C1_top | ecosystem: Environmental > Aquatic > Freshwater > Lake > Sediment | place: USA: Wyoming | collected 2017-08-01
CCGGCGTCGAACGCCACGTTGACGTCGTGCACCAGGCCGGCATCGTAGGCCGAGTCGAACACTGTATCCGGCCGCCAGCGATCGAAGCCATCGCTGTCGTGGCCGGTAGCATCGGTGCCATTGCTGTCGCGGTGGGGTTGATCCGGTACCGACCCATCGACTGGCGAGCGGTCCATGCCGATTGCGTCGGGCTGGCTGGCGTCAGGCGTCGGTCCTCCTGACTGGCAGGCGCCGTCGACGCAGCGCATGCCAGCGGCGCAATCCGCGCTCGAATTGCACGCATTGCTGCACGTGCCCGCGACGCAGATCTCGCCCTCGAGGCAGTCGGCGGTCTTGGCGCACGGCTCGCCAGGTTTGCGGCAGCCGCCGGCCAGCATCAGGCCGAGGGCGACTGCGAGAACGGACGCAGGTCCGATTCGTCCGAGCATCACGGAACGCCTTGGCATAAACACCGTCCTCGATCGCTTCTTGCGCAACCGGATCGAGCTGGCCACCGACCCGCACTCTATATTCTACATCGAAACGGTGGTCCGTCGATGCGGACCACCGCGCGCACCATGGGTCGGGGCGAAAGCATCGCAGGCGGGACGCTGGTTGGCTCGACTCGGCGACTAGATCGGCTCGCACCAGTGAGCGACGCAGGTCCACCCTGTGCCGTAGTCGGCCCGGCAGATCGCGTTGGAGCAGCATTCGCCGTCCCAGCACGAGCTCCCGCACTGGATGCCGTTGCAGCTGCAGGTGTTGTTGTAACAGAACCACATGCCTGGATCGCCGCCACCGCAGGCGCTGGGGTTTTCGCACGATTTAGAGGTCGGGCCGACGCAGTCGCCGCCGCCGCACTGCGGCGCCGGGTTGTCGCAGGTGTGCGTCTGCGTGCCACCACAGGCCGCCGAGCATGTGGACCAGTCGCTCCAGACGCCGTCGACCACGCCGCAGCCCACGTACTGCGTCCCGCTCACGCTGGTCGAGCCCGAGCAATTGGCGCCGCCGCAGGCCGGCGCCGGGTTGTTGCAGGAACGGGTACCGTCGCGCTGTTGCTGTTGCTGGCAGTTGCTGCAGCTGCCGACGTTGTACCAGTCGTTCCAGCTCGTGTTGCCCCAGTTGCCGTTGACCTGCGTGCCGTCGTTGCACTGCACGGCCTCGGTGCCGTTGCAGCCGTAACTGCCACACGAACCGCAGGAAGTGCCCGGCGCGTTGCTCAACGTCGCACAGCCGCCGCAAGCGTTGGGCGTGCGGCAGTCGGCGCCGCACTGCCGATATGGTGGGTTGCACGCGCAAGTGTGCGTCGACGCGCCGCAGGTCCAGTATCCAACACCGCAGTCGCTGGGATTGCAGCACTCGCTGGCGCCGCGGCAATAGCCACCGCTGCACACCTCGGTCGCGCACGAGCAGGTGTGCGTGCTGCTGTTGCACGACCAGCCGCCGGTGCCGCAGTCGGCCGCATCGCAGCACTGGCCGCTGCTGCGGCAGTAGCTGTCGCTGCAGAGCTCGACCGGGCACGCGCACGCGTGGCTGTTGCACGTCCAGGTGCCAAAGCCACAGTCGCTGGCCGCGCAGCACTGGGGTGGCGTGCGGCAGAAATTATCCGGGCAGCGCAGGTTGGGCGAGTCGCAGGCACAGGTGTGGCTGTTGCACAGCCAGGCGCCGCTGCCGCAATCGGCGGCCAGGCAGCAGTTGCCCGGCACATAGCAGCTGCCATCGCACGCCTTGCCCGCGCACTGGCAGGTGTAGCCCGAGCAACTCCAGGTCCCGCCGCCGCACTGGTCGGCCGTGCAGCACTGCCGGCACGCCACCGTCGTCGTGCCGCAGCACTTGCCAGGGCAATCGCTCGCGCCATCCGCCGTGGCCGCGCTGCAGTCGTTGTCCTTGCCGTCGCACAGGTCACTCGCACCGGGGTGGATGGCCGGGTCGCTGTCGTTGCAGTCGCCGTCCGTGCACTCGACCCCGCTGCCGCTCGCGCTGTCCGGGCACGACTGCTCGCAATAGCTGTCGTTATCGCCGTCCAGCGTGTGGTGCTCGCAGCGGTTGCTCACGCACGGGTCCTCGGTGCAGACGTTGCTGTCGCTGCATGCGCCGGCGCAGACGCAGACCGAGTTGACGCACTGCTCGCCCACGCCGCACGGGTTATGGCAGCTGCCGCAGTTGGCCACGTCATTGGTCGTGTCCGCGCAGTAGCTGTTGTCGCAGCAGGTGCCGGTGCCGCACTGGCCAGCCCCGGTGCAGGCGCAGCGCCCGCCCACGCAGCTCACGCCGCCGGTGCAGGCGTGGCCACAGCCCTGGCCGGTGCCGAGCAACCCGCAGTGCTGGCCATCGCTCATCACGTCGCGGCAGGTGCCAGCGCAGCAATCCTGGGTCGCCGCGTTGCAGGCGACACCCGCGCTGCACTCGCAGAACCCGCCGCTGCAGATCTCGCCAAAGGCACAGCTGTGGCCGCACTGGCCGCAGTTGATCTCGTCACCGGCGAGGTCGAGGCACTCGCCGTGGCAGTTGCTCTGATCGGTCGGGCAGCAGCGCGGCACGCTGCCCAGGTCGACCGGCACCAGACAGGTCTGGTCGGTGCTGCACACGGTGTTGTTGCACCGGCACTCGAAGCCGCCGCCGGCCAGGTCGCGGCAGGTGGTGTGGGCCGGGCAGGTCGCGCTGGCGCACGGGCCGGCGTCGAACGCCACGTTGACGTCGTGCACCAGGCCGGCATCGTAGGCCGAGTCGAACACTGTATCCGGCCGCCAGCGATCGAAGCCATCGCTGTCGCCGGGTTGCCGGTCGCTGGCCAGCGCATCGAACGGCGCGCTGTCCAGTCCGGTCGCGTCTGCCCGACTGCCATCGGGCGTCTGGTCATCGGGGTTGCACGTTCCGTCCACGCAGCGCTCGCCACCGGTGCAGTCCGAGTTGCCGTTGCATGCCTTGCGGCAGGTGCCGTCGACGCAGGCCTCGTTACCGCGGCAATTGGCACTGGACTGGCAAGTCGCGGTCGGCGGGCGACAGCCGACAAGGGATGCGCCGAGAGCGAGCACTGCGCAGACAAAAGTCAGCGCCAGCGACTCACTCCGCGACGCCCGGCTACGGTCGGTGACGCGCCGATTCACGGCATTTCTCTCCACTCAGGTTCTGGCCGCTGCATTGAACCCACGACTTCTATGATAGCGGCACCTCCGCGCGCTGCAACACAGGGTGGCTGGGCGCGACCGCTGTCGACTTCGTTCGCCTGTCAACTGCAGCAGAAATAAGTCAGCGGAGGCTCGCTCCAACAACAATTGCCGGGGCCACACTCGTCAACGCCGTTGTCACTGGGGTCGCTGTCGCAGTCGTTGTCCTGCCCGTCGCACAGCTCGGTATGGAACGGGTGCATGGTGTTGTAGTCGTCGTTGCAGTCGCCGCCCTCGATGGCGTCGCAGTTGGCCGGCGAATCTGTGCGGTCGCATTTATCGCAGGTCGCTGGTGCGCCCCAGGTGTCGCGGTCGTTGTCCCAGTAGTACATCGTGCGCGGATGGTCGCCGTCGCAGACAAGATCCTCCTGGCCGCTGCAGGAGTAGCTGCCGCAATTGCTGTCGCCGCAGCGCGCGCCGGGCCACCCCGGCAGTGCAGCGCACCCACCGCAGGCATTGGGGCCGCGGCAGTCGCCAGCGCAGACGATGCTGGGCGCCGCGCAAGTGCAGTCGTGATCGACGCAGCGCCGGTTGCCGCCGCCGCATTCGCTGTTGGCGCAGCAGTTGCCGGTGAAGCAGGTGCCGTCGCAGACCACGCCGGAACAGCTGGTAGCGTCGACACCATGGTCGAAGTTGGTTGCGGAGTCGGCCGCGAGGAAATCGGGCCGGGCCTGGTCGGGTGATTCGCGGTCGGACGTCGCAGTGTCGACCGCGCGCCGATCGATGGCGGTCCGGTCGGTCGCGCTGCGGTCAGTTGCCGCGCGGTCGGGCGGGCTGGCGTCGTCGTCACCAGCATCGGGCGGTGCGGCGCAGACGCCGCCGTGGCAGACCTGGTCGACCGGACAGCGGCGGTCGTCATCGCACAGCTGTCGGCAGCGACCGGCGCGGCACGCTTCAAAGCTGAAACAGTCGTTGTCGCCCGCGCAGCTGGTGCCCGGTGTCAGGCAGGCGCCATAGATGCAGTTTTCGTTGCCTCGACACGCGGCTGCAGTCTGGCAGGCGGAATGGCACTGTCGTTCGAGGCAGACCTCACGCTCGCCGCAGTCTGCCGACACCTGGCAAGCCGTACTGGCCGGACGGCACGCGGTGGCCACCAACAGGCAAGTGGCCAGACTGGCCGCGACGAGTGCGTGGTCTGGCCGCCGCGGTGCGAGCATGGCGCCTCCCTTCATCGATGGTAGCACGGCTGGCCAATGGCGCCGTTCCAACGCCGTGGTCGGCCGGCTGCGCGCTTGTGTTTTACATGTGCATCGGCTTTTGTCGGATCTGCGGCCGGACGCCGCAGGTGATGACCATGGACCGGTGGGCACCGCTGCTGGCAGTCGGCGCATTCACTCTCGCTGGCTGCAGCCTGTTCTCGGCTCTGCTGCCGCACGATTCGATCGACGACCCCGACTACCAGTTCCGGCTCGAACAACCCGCAGCAGGCTGGCGGCTGCTGCGCGAGGCCGATATCCAGAAGATCGCACCGGACGCGGTCGCTGGTATGACCAGCGATGACGAGGTTTTTGCCGTCGTCATCGTCGAAAGCGTCCCGCAAGGCGAGCTGGAGCCGCTGGCGCGTTTGCTGATCGACCAGGCGCCGCTCGAGGGCAAGCAGTTGCTGGCGTTCGCCGCGCTGGAATTCCAGGGTCAGCCGGCGATCCGCTATCATCTGACCGGACGCGTCGGCGAGATCTCGTTTCGCTACGTCAACACGGTTTTTTTGCACGAGCACACGCTGTACCAGGTGCTCGCCGGCGGCCCGCAAGAGCGGACTGCGGCCGACGGATCCTCGTTCGCACCGGTGTGGCAGGCCTTTCGGCTGCTGGAAGGACCGGTGCGCGGCCGCGCCACGCCGTTGCCCGTGGTCGACGCCACCGGCGTCGGTTGGCGGGTCCGGCACGGCGTGTTCGAGAGCGCTGTCTACGGTGTGCGGGTCGAGCCGCGCGGCGCCTGGCGAGTCGCGGTGGGCGCCGAGCTCGGCCGCATCAACAAGTCGGCCGAGGTCGGGCTGATCCTGCGCGAGCCGGGGGTGCACGTGATCCTGATCGCCGAGCAGGCGCACATCGACGACCGCGAGCGCCTGCGCGCCAGCATCGAGTCGCAAACGGCCGGCAACCTGGGGGCGCCCTGCCCGCAGCACGACAGCAGCGCGCACGTCGACGGCAACGCGGTGCCGCTGCGCTGCTATGCCGACGCTGGCGATACCGCCATCGAGTACCTGCACGGGGTCTTCTTTCACGGCACGCACGCCATGCAGCTGATGGCGTGGTACCAGAGCGGCCAGCGTGACGTTGCCCGCCCTGCGCTGGACAACGCATTTGCCAGCCTGCATTTCATCGACGACAGCGCGCTGGCGGCGCTGACGGCCGAGTTGAAGGCGGCGCCGGACCCGCAGAACCGCGTCGGGCCGACCTACGCGCTGCGGCGCGGCCGTTACCGCGATTTCGGCAGCGGCTTCGAATGGCGCAAGCCCGAAGGCTTTTGGCGCATCGCGGTCGGCGACGAGGCGCGCGCCACCAACGCCGACGCCACGCTGTTCATCGAGGACCCGGGCAGCGGGCTGATGGCGCTGCTGATCGTCGAGCCGGTGGCTTCGTTCACGGCCGAGACGTTTCACCAGGTGGTCTGCGGCAACGTGTTTCCCGACGTCGAACTCGACCCGCCGCAGGCCGTGACGCTGGGTGCTGCCGGTGGGCTGGTCAGCGAGGCGCGCACCGAGCATCTCGGGCTGCCGCTGACCTATCGCGTGGTGACCGCGGTGCACGGGGACAGCGCGGTGCAGCTGCTGATCTGGGCGACCCCCGGCAACATGGCGCAGATGCGGTCGCGCGCCGATGCCATTGTCGACGGCTGGCGCTTTTTCGCCAGCCCGGCAGCACCGGTCGTGGCGGAGCGCGACAGCTACCGCGACAACCGCATGGGCTACGCGCTGCGCCTGCCTGGTGCACCGTGGCGGTTCGAGGACCTGACCAGGGCGGAGCAGGGCGCGCTGAGCAGCTTCGTGCGCTGGACGCGCGGCAATCTCACGGTGCTGGCGCTGACCATGTGCGCGGTGCAGGAGGGGCAGGACGAGCAGTGGTTTGCCGGCCTGGTCACCGACGAGCTGACGCGGCGCATGCGCGCGGTCGTGTCGGCCCAGCCGCGGCGCGAGCGGGCAATGCTCGGTGGTCTGCCTGCCACGCGGCTGGTCTGGCGCGGCGGCGGCGATCCGCTCGACGCTTATCTGACAACGCGCGACAACACCTTTTACGCCCTGCTCGTGCTGCAGAGCGGGGTGGCGCTGGATGCCACCCTGGACGAGGTCACGCGCGGCTTTTCGTTGGTCGACTGAGCGGCAGCGGCCTCACCTGAGAACGAGCTGGGTCGAGGTCCGGCCACTGATGAGCTCGCCGAGCGCGCGCAGCGCCGGATATTCGTCGGCAGGCACGCGCACGAACGGCATGTCGATGGTGCGCTCGACCAGCAGCGCGCCCTGGTCGACGCGACTGCGTTGCCGGTAGCTGCCGTACCGCCCGCTCTCGTCGATGGCGTCGGGCAGCGCGAGCGGTTGCCGGCCCGCGGGCAGCCGTACCCGGATGCTCATCTCCTCGTAGCGCGGCTGCAGGTAGAGTGCACTGCGGCGACGGGCCACGCGCAGGTAGGAGGCCGGCGTCGATCGCTCGCCCACCGGCGACAGCGTGAAGCTGGGCAAGAAGCGCTCGACCACCAGCGCGCCGTCGACCGCGCTGGCAAAGGCAGGCGCGGCGAACCGGACATGCAGCTGCAGCGGCGCCAGCTCATCGTCGAGTCCGTCGACCTGCATCTCTTCCAGTGTGGCGCCCGAGAACTGCTCGCCCAGCCAGGCCTCGATCCACTGCCTGGTGTTCTGGCGCGGCGCCGAGCGAATAGCGTGGCGAAACGCGCTGCCAAACGGCGGCAGCCAGGCAACGTCGAGTCGACCGCGCAAGGCACCCGCAGCGTCGAGCGTGGCGTCGACCTGATAGCGGTCGGGCGCGCGCTGCAGCCATTGCATCGGAATCGGCTCGGTTCGACCGAGAGCCATTGGCCGCGCCGGATCGATCTCGATTGCGGTGCCGCCGGCATCGCTTGGCGGCAGCAGGCCGATCTGCGGCGCCAGCGCGTTCACCGAGACCGGCACCGGCTGGCCGTCAGCCAGCACCAGCAGGTACTGCTCGCTGAGCGACCGGTCGTCCCAGTCGACCACTGCCAGCGGCGAGGCGCGGTGCACTCCGATCAACCGGGCGTCGAGCCCGACCGCCAGGCAGGCTGCGCGCAGCAGGGCCAGGCGATCGCCACGGCCGGTCGCCAGCACCTCGATCGGATTGCCCTCGCCGCGCGGGTTGGGCACCTGCTTGAGCACAGCGCGCACCAGCGCCGCGAGCTGCGCGCGCTGGTCCGGTTGGCCGCGCACGGCCGCATGCGCAAACGCGACCACGTCGCAATTGGTGGATTCGCTCCACGCTTCGCTGCGCGCGGCCCGATGTGCGTAAAGGGCGACGTCGACGCCGCGGCTGATGGTGACGTGGGGCGTCGTCTCGGCGGTCGGCCCGGCAAACGGTTCGGGCCGCAATGCCGGGACCGCGCGCGCGCTGAAGCTCAAGCGCGTGCGGCCGGCGATCCGATCGCGCACTGGCGACGGCGCATCCAGGGCGGTGACGTCCAGCGCCGCCAGATCGTCGTCAGCGCCGATCAACTGGTAGCTGCAGGAGAAGATCGGGTGGGCGGCGGCAAAGTTGAAACGTTCCCAGAACGTCCGATCGATGCGGTCCGGCCAGCGCGAAAGCAGATAGCGCATCTCGATCACGTCGCCGACCTCGATCCCGGCCAGCGACGTGGCACCGCCCGCATGTTCGGCCTCGGGTTCGACCACACGTCCGTCAGGTTTGATCACGCGCAGCACGCGACGATCAGCGTCGGCCGGAATGCGCACCTCGCCGAGTTCGCTCGCCGCCTCCTTGCTTTGCACCTTGAACAGCTGGTGGGTGATCGAGAACGAGCCGCCGCCCGGGATCAACACCCGCGCCATGGCGTCCAGCAGGTAGACTCGACCGTGGCCGCGGAAGATCTCCGGATGCTGTTGCTGGTGGCGCTTGAAGTCAGCGAGCAGGGCGGCGGTGTCGATCGGCATCAGTGCATCCAGATCCTGATCGGCTGCCTGCAACCGGTAGCGCTCCCACAGCGGGTCGCCGGGTTGCGCCCGCTCCGCACTGGCGAGCGCGGCGGCCAGCTGCTGGGCGTCGCCGCTCGCCTGTGCGCTGCGCACCAGCCATTCGGCCGCTTGCATGTCGTGGGGGAAGTTGGTCAGCCGCGCTCGAGCGCGCTGCTGCACACCGGCGTCGCCCTCGGCCGCGCGCGCCAGCTCCAGCAACCGACCAAAACCGTGGCGGTCGGGCGCGAGTGCAAACGTCAGTTCGGCGGCGGCGAGCGCACCCGGCAGATCGCCGTGGTCGACCAGCCAGCGACTGCGGCGGTCGCTGGCGAGGCTCGGCTCGAGATCGAGGCGTGCCAGGCGTGCCGCCAGCGCGCGCTGGATCGCCCCCTGCTCCCGGTAGTACTGCTCGACGCGTTCGAGACTCAACTCGCCTGGTGCCAGCGTGAGCGCGGCCGCCAGGGGCCCGGCCGCCTCGACCACCAGACCACGCTCCTGCAGCATCTCGCTCAGCTGACGCTGACCCGGTGCATAGTCCGGACGGTCGGCGACCAGCGCGCGCATTCGCGCCAGCGACTCGTCGGGGCGTTCATCGAAATCGAGCCGCGCCAGCCGGTAGCGACCGACCAGGTCGGGCGGACGCAGCTCGAGCGCGCGGGTCAGCGCGCGCCGCATCTGGGACTCGCGCACCGTCTTGGGCAGCGTGCCGTCCGACTCCACGGCCTCGGCGAGCAGCAGCCAGGCCAGCCCGCTGTCCGGGTGCGCCGCAGTCAGATCGGTGGCCACCGCGCGCGCGCGCTCGCCGTCGCCCAGGTTTTCGTCGTTGAGCAACTCGATCAATCGGAGCGCACGCCACGGTTGCGCCGCCGGGTCGAGGTTGCGTTCGAGTTGCGCGCTGGCGAGCTGCGTTGCGTCGATCCGTTTGGCGCCGGTGAGCACCTCGCCCGCTGGCAGCATCGCCACGGCGCGATCGAAGACCGCGCGCCCGCGATCGTCGATCAGGTAGGCGCTCACGCTGTCGTAGCTGCCCGGGGTCCAGCTGAGAATGGCCAGTTCGTGCCAACCGGTCTCCAGCTGCAGCGCCACCGTTGCGGTCGCATCGCTCAGGTGCAGCCAGGTGTCGCGGTTGACCACCGTCCTGCCGTCGACCAGGACCAGTGCCGCGCCCGGCGTGCGTGCGATCAGCAGCGCGCTCCGGGCGTGCGGTACGTGCCAGTAGCTACGCAGCACGTGCACGCCAGCCAGGCTGGAAGCAAGCGGTCGTATCTCGTCGGTCGCCAGCTCGCGCGTCGAACAGGCGGCGCCACCGATCCGCGCTGCGAGCGATGCGCCATCGCGCACGGCATCGCGCAGCTCGCGGTAGCGTTCGACCGCGTCGGGCGCGATCGGACCGCACACCTGCCAGCTGCGCAGCGCGCCGATCGTGTCGAGCGTCGTACGGTACCCCGCCGCGTCCTTGCGTTGCGCCGCTTGGGACAGGCGACCGCGCGCCGCCCGGTAGGCCAGGCCGGCGCAGCTGTGGCCGCTGCCGTCGGGCCGACAGCGTTCGGCCGCACTCCAGACGGTGTCGGCGACGCGGGTGTCGGCGTCGACGGTCTGACCGTAGATGGAGCTTGCCAGCAGCGCTGCTTCCTCGGCCTCGGGGCGATCCGGAAATCGCTCGAGCACCTCGCCACAGGCGCGTTCCAGATCCACATAACGCCGCTCGCGGTTGGCCAGGTGGCAGGCCAGCAACACACCGTCGACCGGCAACGGACCGAACTGGCCCGCTCGCGACAACAACTCGGCTGTGCGCGTCCCGTCGCGATCGAACACCAGCGCCAGCTCGGCGCGCCGCAGCAGGCTCGCCTGGTCGACCGCGCCGCTGGCGATTGCGCGATCGAGGGCGGCGGCCTCGACTCGCAGGTCTGTCACCTGACCAGCGCCGGTCGGTGCCACTGCAGCAGCGCGGCAACTCGCGCCGGCCAGGATCGCGATGGCGACGGCAATGTGCGGCGCGCGATTCATGGCGTCCTCCGGTCAGCCGCCGGGCCCGAGGTGGCGCTGCTGCGGACCAGCAGGAGCCGGCGCTGCATGGCGGCGTCGGCCTGCATGCAGGCGGCGCGAAACGCCGCGTAGTCGGCGCGCGGGATGCGGCGGCTGCGGATCTCGGTCGTCTCGTCGACGACAAAGCCATCGCTCGTGCGCTCGATGCGCTGCACCAGCCCGAGGTGCGGGGTATCGACGACGATGCCCGGCGGCAGCGTCGGCGCGGTGAAACCGGGAGGCAGCCGGTAGCGCATGACGTTGTGCGTGCGCCAAGCGTGATCAAACAACAGGTCGTGGCTGCGCTCCTTGGTCGGGGCGTAGCCACCGGTCAGCTCGTGCGGGTAGAGCGAGAGCGGCAGCACCAACCCGTCGTTGGTGACCTGCGCCCGTCGTGGCACCTGAGCAGCGAACCGGTACCAGACCTCGGCGCTCAGGTCGGCCAGGTCGGCAAACTCGACGCGCTCGACCCGGGCGCCGGCAAAGGTGCGGCTGAAATCCTTTTCCATCAGTTCCTGGCGCGTCGCCGGATCGGCATACTGGTCGCGCAGGTTGGCCGACCGATCGCCGCGAAACTGTTCGCGGCCGTCGAGATGAATCGCGCCGTCGCTGGTCAGCTCGATGCGGTAGTCCGACTCGTTGAGATTGTCGGTCGCGGCGTGCTCCGATGGCCGTTTGATCTGGTAGCTGCCATCGCGTGCGACCACGATCGCGAGCGCACCCTGGTCCATGGCCGGCAGCTCGTCCAGCCCCGAAAACTCGGCTGTTCCGTCGACGAACAGGTCAAGCTCGGGCAGATAGGCGATCGCGTGGTTGAACGCCCACATCGTCGCCGGTTCGGCGGCCAGCTCGCCCAGCTGCCGCGTCCGCAGCAACACCAGCCGGGCGTCGACGCCGACTGCATCGAGCATCGCCACCAGCAGCGTCGCCTTGTCTTTGCAGTCACCGTAGCCGCGGCGATGCACCAGTGCTGCGCGGTACGGCTTCCAGCCGTGGATGCCGAGCTCGATGCCGACGTAGCGGGTCTTCTTGAGCACGTGCTGCTGGATGCGCTGCACCTTCTCGCGCACGTCGTGGGCACCGGCCACCAGCCGCCGCGCCAGCGCGCGCGTCTCGTCGTCCAGCTGGTACTGATCCTGGATCAGCTTGGCGTACCAGCGCAGCATGTCGTCCCACGATCGATAGGTGCTGACCGAGACATAGGGCACCAGCTCGATCAACGGCGGCATCCAGCGCTCGGTGCGCACCCCGGGCAGCTCGCCCGAGCTGACGCGGTAGCGTTGGCGACCAGGTTCTCCCGGTATCGGTTCGACCTGCTGCTGCAGACCAGCCGCATGCAGGTAGAGCGGGCGATTGACCGGCGCGTCGACCACCAACTCGAAGCGATGGTTGGGCCAGGTCGTCTGGCTCAGCTCGATCTGACCGAAGAAGTCGCCAAAGAGATTGGTCTGACCGATCGCGTCGAGACGGGTCCGGATGTGAACGACGTCGCCCACCTCGAGCTGGTCGAATGCGACCACGCGCGCGTCGCGGTCCGAATAGACGCCGCCGCTGCGACCGCGGTTGCCGCGCTCGCTCACGTTGCTCGGCGGGATCGAGTGCCCATCGGAATCGATGCGCTCGGCCACCAGCACGGTCAGCCGTTCGCGGCCGGGCACGAACGCAACGCTGCGCTCGCGGATGGTGTCGGCAAAGTTGCGATCAAGCAGCCGCACGGCGAAGTCGTCGACGGTCGAATACAGGCCGTTTTCGTACAGCCGGGTGGCAATGGTGTGGCCCAGCACGTAGACGCCGAACGGACGGGCAGCGTCCGGCGTCGGTAGCGAGCGCAGCGCAGCGACGTCGAGTCGATAGGCGTCGAGCGGGTCGCTGGCCGCTGCGATCGAGTCGAGACTGCGCTTGAGCTCGGGCTGCTGCGGTTTGAGCGCGAGGCTGCGCTGCCAGGCCTGAGCAGCGCCAGTGCGGTCGCCGGCCAGCAACAGCGCCTCGCCCAGTGCGGCCGCGACGTCGGCGTGGTCAGGGTAGTCCTGCGCCAGCGCCTGGAGCTCGTTGCCGGCGCGGGTGTACTGCTGATCCCAGGCCAGCAAGCGCGCCTGGCGCAGACGCGGCAGCCGGCTCTGCGGGGTCAGGATGCTCTGCTGCTGATGGAGCTCGGCAGCGCGATCGACGTCGCCATCACGGCGCGCTCGATCGATAAGAACGCGCAGCGGTCGCGCCGCCGTGCGATCCCGCGTGCGCAAAGCACTTGCCCATTGCCAGGTCTCTGCGGTTCGCTGCTCGCGCTGCAGCCGGCGCAGCCAGGCCAGTGTGGCGACCTGCACCGGGACCCCGGTCGCAGCTGGTGCAGCGGCCCCGGCGTGCTGGCGTAGAAAGCCCTCGAGCAGCTGCCGCTCGCCATTCGGGTTCGGGTCAAACGAACGGCGCGCCCGCACCAGCGTGACCAGCGCCAGCGGATCATCGGGGGCCGCCGTCACCGCGCGCTCGGCCAGCGCTGCTGCCGCTCGGTACAGCTGTTGCCGCAAGCGGTGGCGCGCCAGCGCGGTCAACGCGCGCGGGTCGCGTGGCGCCAGCTCCACTGCTCGTTGCAGCGCATCGCGCTCCCGGTCGCGATCGTGTCCGGCGATGGCCAGCGCCCGCAGCCGCCACAGCTCGCTGTCGCTGGGCGCGAGCTGCAGCGCGCGGTCGATGACGACGGTGGCGGCGGTCGGGTCGGTGCGCTCGTCCATGGCGTGCAGTGCAAGCAACACCCTGGCCTGCGCCCGGCGCGCTGCCAGCTCGGCCTTGCCGCGGCTACGCTCGGCACTGCGACGCAGCTCGGTGCCGATGTCGACCGCGACCGCAAAGCGGGCGGCACTGGTCCCGATCGCGACCGTGGTTGTCAGATCGGGCACGCCCTGCTCGACCGCGTGGTCAGGCAGTGGCTGCCCGTCGGGTCGGGTCAGCCGCGCGGTCAACCGGAAGGGACCGCCGAAGTGGCCAAGCCGCAGCAGCACTGGCGTGGTGCCGGCCGGCAGCGCGATGCCGATCGCGTGCTGCTCGAACGCCCAGCCATGTTTCTCGTCGAAGCAGCGGGCTGGTTCGCGGCCGACCCGGACGCAGACCTGGTCGCTGCTGCCAAGGCGCAGCGCCAGCGCGGTGGCGCGCTGCGTGCGGATCGTGAACAGGGCGTAGACCACGGTCTCCGTGGCCGGCGTCATGCGGGCGCCAACGTCGAGCCAACCCTCGAGTCCACCGCCGACGACGGTGCGCCAGCCGATCTCGCCGTTCTTGCCGCTTTCGCGTGCGCGCAGATCGATCTGGGACTCGTCGATTACCTCGTCGTCGAAGACCGCGCCGCCGGTGTTGTCGAACGGTCCGAGCACGGCAAACGCGGTCACCAGGCCGGTCGCTGCGATCAGTTGGACTGCCCGTGGGTCGTCGCCGCGCCGGCGCAGCGTCTGTGCCGCCAGCAGGCGAGCGTGGTCGCGCGCGATCGGATGCAGCTGGGGTGAGGCCGCCAGGTCGACGAACAGCTGGTCGATCGGCGCCGGATCGAACAACTGCGGCCGCAGCTCGACCAGTTCGTACAGATCGGCCAGCGCCGCCAGCGTCGTGCGCTGCGCGGTCAGCTGCTGCGCGACCTGCTGGATCCGGACGCGGTCGGTGAGCGGGGGCGACCCAACCTCGGCCGGCTCCGCGGCGGCGCACAAGAGCACGGCGGCCGGCGCGATGACGGCCGTCCATGTTGTATTCACTGTCTTGACCTCATGGTGCGTCGGCGGCAGGGGCGCTCGCCGAGCGCTGTTCGGCGCGCTGGTAGGGACCCTCGAGGATGCGCAGACGCGAGCGCATCATCGGGTCATCGAGAAAACCAGCCAGCATCAGCTCGGGCCGCAACACCGGATCGAACTGCTGGATGTCGTTGGGGGCGATCTCGAGCACGATTTTTTCGATGCGGCCGGCCAGCGCGGTGGTGGCCTGCATCAGCGACCGGCGCGGTCCGATCTGCTGGCGGATCACCAGCGGCGGTAGAAAGCCGTCCGGGTCGCTGGCGAGCAGGGCCAGGCGCACGCCTTCAAACGAGGCCGGCGGCACGCCAAAGCGCCGCAGCTCGGTGGTGTCGATGACCGACGCGTCGTGCTCGCGCTGGCTGGCAAACGCGTTTTCGCCGCGGCGCAGCATCTCGTGCCACAGATCGCGCATCGTGTCGTCGGCAGCGGCGACGACGAACTCCTCGATCACCTCGCCCTCGATCGCCGGGTCGAGCGGCGCTCCGACCAGTGCTAGCAGCGTCGGGGCAACGTCGATGCTGCGCAGCGTGGCCAGCGGCTCGCGCGGTGCGCCGAGTCCGGCAAACAGAGCCAGCGCCTGCCCGGACGGTCCGTAGCCGGCCCCCTGGTCGTCGAACGCGTAGCCGGCCTGGGCCACCGCCACCACGCCCGTGCTGGGCAACAGATCGAACAAACCGGCCAGCCGCGGCAGCGGGTCGCGCAGCGCACCACTGCCGGTGCGCCAGATCTCGGCGGCGTGGAACCGTCCGCTGCCCAGCTCCGCCGGCAGCCCGCCCAGCTCGAGCGGGTCGCTGCCATTGAGTACGCTGTAGCGGAACTGGGCCGGCTGCTGCTCCTCGAAGCGGCTGCGGCCACTGCGGCTGACGACCAGAAAGGCGCGCTGGCCGGGCTGCGCTGCACTGTCGCGGGCGACGACGAAGGCAATGCCCTCGGGCCGTGCCAGCTCGTCGAGCGCGGCGTTCGCGGTCTTGCTCTTGTTGGCGATGGTGGTCCACAGCTGCTGGTAGGTTGGTGCTGGGTTGGCGGTGGCCTCGGAGCCAGGCGCGACGTGCTCCGACAGGACCGCGAGGTTGCCGCGCTTGGTCAACGCGATCGGCGCAAAGGTCTGTAACAGGTTGGCCAGCCGCACCGAGCGTCGGCTGCTGGCCGGTTGCCAGGCGGCGAACAGCGCGCCGGCGTCGATGCGTTTGATCGGGGTCCGCGGCGCACCCGGCGCGATCAGCGCGAAGGTGGTGGTGTCCGCCTTGCCGAGCGCGCGGTAGGCGTCGACCACGGCCGCGATCTCGCGATCGATGGCGGCCAGCGCCTCGCCGGTCTGTGCGCTGCCGGCGCCGGTCTGCAGCAGGGCGCGGCCATAACGGCGCTCGTGGACGATGGCCAGCACCGGCGGCGTGCCAGCACTGCCCGGCTTGGGCAAGGTCGCCAGCAATGGAGCGAGCGCGCCCGTGGGCGCCGCGCTGACGAAAACGGCATCGGGCCAGCCCTCGAGGCCTGGCGGTAGATAGGACAGACCGGCGTCGAAGTTCAGGCGTTGGCCGCGCGCCACGCTGCGCGCCTCGTCGTCACCCCGGCCCGGCCAGTGCGCAGAGGCGGCCAAGACGCGCGCACCGCCATCGCCGAAGAGCTTCTTCACCTGCTTGAGATGGCCGGCCGCGGTCAGCCGTTCATAGCCGCCGTCGCCCAAGCCATCGACGATGAACAGCACGGCATGGCGGCCGGCATACCACGGCGGTGGCTCGACCGTGGGCGGGGCAGCCAGCGCGAGCAACAACAGGATCGACGTCACGACCACCTCTACAGGATGCGGCTGAACTGCAGTTCGGGACCGCCAAAATCGAGCAGCAGCCCGAGCCGCAGGCCAGCGGCACCGAGACCGCGCAGCACCTGGTCTTTGTGGCGCGCGCCCAGGCTTCCCTCGGCCGTCAGCTTGACCAGGATCTGCTCGTCGACGACCAGGTCGGCTTCGAAGCTGCCGACCACCTCGCTGCGAAAGGTGACCGTCAGCTTGACGTTCTTGTGGCAGGCGATGCCGCGCCGCCGCAGCTCGACCACCAGCGCATTGCGATAGAGCGCCGCGTCGTAAAACGGGCCGAGCGCGGTCTGCACCGCCAGCGCGCTGTCGATCACCTCGCTGCAGAGCCGATCGTGAATGACCTCGGCCGGCAGCGGTCGGGCCTGACGCTTGACCAGCGGACCTCGCGCCTCACGCGGCGACGGGCTCATGTGTGCTCCGCCCGGGCTCATGCCCGCGGCGGGACCAAGGATAAATCGAGTTGGTGCGGCGGTCGAGCACTACCCGCGACGCTGGGGTAGGGGTGGCGGCTCAGCGATCGCCGCGCTGCAGCTTCTCGCGCACGATGTCGACCGCGCGGTCGATCGGGATCCGCTCCTGCCGCATGTCGTCGCGAAAGCGGATGGTGATGGTCTGGTCTTGCTTGGTCTGGCCGTCGATGGTCAGGCAGTAGGGGGTGCCCGCCTCATCGTGGCGGCGGTAGCGGCGGCCGATCGCGTGCTGCTCGTCGTAGCTGACAAACATGCCCTCCTTGAGAAATTTCTTGACGATGTCGTGGCCGATCTCGGGCAGGCCGTCCTTCTTGACCAGCGGCAACACGGCCGCTTTGTAGGGGGCCAGCCGCGGGTGCAGCTTGAGCACCACGCGCGTCGCGTCCTCGCCCTTGGCGTCCGGCACCGGCTCCTCGTGGTAGGCGTCGAGCAGCAGCATCAGCACGGTGCGAGTGGCGCCGGCGGCCGGTTCGATCACATAGGGTACGTAGCGCAGGCCGGGCTTGCCGGTCTCGGGATTGGTCTTCTGCGGGTCAAAGTAGCTGAGCTTCTTGCCCGAGTGCTCCGAGTGCTTGTTCAGGTCGTAGTTGGTGCGGCTGGCAATGCCCTCCAGCTCGTCCCAGCCCCACGGGTACTCGTACTCGACGTCGTAGCAGTTGTCAGCGTAGTGGGCCAGCTCGTCGGTCCGGTGCTGGCGCAGCCGCAGCCGCTCGCCGTGGTTGACGAAGCGCTGGTACCAGGCCATCCGCGTGTCGCACCAGTACTTGAGCCACTCGGCCTGGCTGCCCGGCTCGCAGAAGAACTCCATCTCCATCTGCTCGAACTCGCACGAGCGGAAGATGAAGTGCTCGACCGTGATCTCGTTGCGAAAGCTCTTGCCGGCCTGGGCGATGCCAAACGGCACCTTCATGCCCAGCGACTCCTGCACGTTGAGAAACTGCACGAACATCGCCTGCGCAGTCTCTGGCCGCAGGTAAACTGCTGACTGCTTGATCACGCCATCCAGCGCCTCGCGCAGCGCGCCGCCCTCGAGGTCGCGGTGAATCTCGAAGAATTTTGCGATCTCCTCGATGGTGTCGACCGGGCCAATCGAGGACCGGAACATCAGGTTGAAGCGCCGCTCGTCCGACAGGTCGCCGCCACCGCAGTTGGGACAGACGTAGCCGCGCGCCGCCACGCCCTTGAGGGTGTGGCCGCTCTTCTTGCCGCCCTCCTGGTAGGCGACCTCGGTTCCCGCCGCCACCTTGGGCGCCTTGTCTGCGCGAAAGCGCTCCTTGCAGTTGCGGCAGTCGACCAGCGGGTCGCTAAAGCCGGCCAGGTGACCCGACGCCTCCCACACCTTGGGGTGCATGATGATGGCAGCGTCGAGGCCGACGATGTCCTCGCGCTCGTACACCATGGCGCGCCACCACTCGGCCATGACGTTGCGCTTGAGCTCGACGCCGAGCGGGCCGTAGTCGTAGGCGCTGCGCAGGCCGCCGTAGATCTCGGACGACTGGAAGACAAAGCCCCGGCGCTTGGCCAGGCTGACGATCTTCTGCATCACCTCGGGTTCGGCCATCTGCAACCTCGCGTCCGGGGTCGGCGCGCCGTCGGGCCGACGGCGTGACTCCGGCAACGCCGGCATCGAAAAACGGCCGCCTCGCTTTGGCAAGGATAAAAAAATGCCGCTGCCGAGATCCGCTTGCGCGCTCGACCGCGGTCGCTAGATACCGTGACGTAAGTAAGCACTTACTAACAGAGGAAACGATGGTCGCCCGTTCTCGAAAGACAGAGAGTGCCCGGCCGGCGCGGCTGCCGACCGGGGAACGACGCGATCAGATCGTCGAGGCCGCACTCAAGATCCTGGCCGAGCGCGGTGGCCGCCACTTCACGGCGCAGGCACTGGCGGCCGAGGTCGGGGTCAGCGACGGCGCCCTGTTTCGCCACTTCAGCAGTCTCGCGCAGGTGATCGGCGCGGCCATCGATCAGGTCGAGGCGATCTTGTTTGCCGATTTTCCACCTATCGACGCCGATCCGCTGGATCGGCTTGGTCGCTTCTTCCAGCAGCGCATTGCGGCGATGACCGCTCATCCCTACCTCTCCCATCTGCTGTTCTCGGACGAACTGGCGCAGGTCGCAGGCGAGCGGGGGGCGGCGCGGATGGTCGAGTACAAACAGCGATCGCTCGCTTTCGTGCGCGGCTGCGTTGACGAGGCGCGGCGCCGGCGGCTGCTGGTCGACGGGCTCACCCCCGACGCCACGACCACCATCGTGGTGGGTTCGCTGATGGCGCTGGCGCAGCGCCGTGGCCTGCCCGGGCGCGGCGGGGCAGCAGCGCAGCTGGACAAAAAAGTGTGGACCACGGTCGAGCGCCTGATTCGGCGCCCGTCAACAACAGGGGAGAGATGATCATGAAAAAGACAGTCAGCGTTGTCATCATGGCAGCCGTCTTTGTGCTCGGCGAGCGTCCCGCCGCCGCCCACTGCGACACGATGGACGGACCGGTGGTCAAGGCAGCGCAGCAGGCGCTTGCCAGCGGCAAGATCGGGCCGGTGCTGGCCTGGGTGCAGCCCAAGGACGAGGCCGAGATCAAGGCCGCGTTCGAGCAGACGCGCGCAGTGCGCACGCTGAACCCGCAGGCCCAGAAACTCGCCGACCGCTACTTCTTCGAGACGCTGGTGCGGGTGCACCGCGCCGGCGAGGGCGCTCCCTACACCGGCCTCAAGCCGGCCGGCGGAACGCCCGACCCGGCGATCGCCGCTGCCGATCAAGCGATCGCGACCGGGTCCGGCGAGGCGCTGGTCAAATTGCTAAACGACCAGATGCACGCCGGACTGCACGAGCGATTTATGCATGTCAAGGCGCTCAAGGCACCTGCTGACGACGTCAAGGCCGGCCGCGAATGGGTTGCAGCCTATGTGTCATATGTCCACTACGTCGAGGGCGTCTACCAGCTGGCCAAGGGCTCGGCCGGCGAGCACGGCGAGGAAGGCGCAGTCCATTCGGGTCACGAGCACGCCGAGTGACCTCGGTTCACCACGGAGGGGTGACATGAGACACGGAACCACACGCGCCATCGTCCTGTTCGTCATCGTCGCCGGTTTCAGCGTGCTGATCTTCGGCGGCACCCAGATCCAGAAGTACAAGCCGCCGATCCCGGCCCGCGTCGTCGACGGCCGCGGCCAGGTCGTGTTCACCGGCGACGACGTCATGGCCGGCCAGCGCTTTTATCTGGCGCACGGCGGCCAGCACGTCGGCAGCATCTGGGGTCACGGCGCCTACCTGGCGCCCGACTGGTCGGCCGACGCGTTGCACCGGGTGGCGCTGGTGACTGCCGGCCAGCACGCTGGCCTCGACCCGACGACCGCGGCGACCTTCACCCAGCAGCAGTACGAGGCGCTACCAGCGGGCGAGCGCGGCCGCGTGCAGGCGCTGGTGCAGGACGAGCTCAAGCGCAATCGCTACGACGCCGCCGCCGACACGCTGACACTGTCGAGCGGCCAGAGCGCGGCGTTTCCGTCGCTGGTGGGCTACTACCGCGAGCTGTTCATGCGCGGCAATGACGCCATGTCGATCCCGCGCCACATCGTGAAGACCGAGCAAGAGGGTCGGCAGCTGACCGCGTTCTTCTTCTGGACTGCCTGGGCCGCCGTGACCAACCGGCCCGACGTCGGCTACACCTACACCGCCAACTGGCCCTACGACCCGCTCGCCGGCAACGGGCCGCTGCCGAGCGCGGTGGTGTGGTCGATCGTCTCGGTGGTGCTGTTGATCCTGGGCATCGCCATCGTGCTGTTCCTGTACGTCCGCGGACGCGCACCGGACGACGAACCGGCGACGATCGCGGCGCTGGCCGAACCGACACCGACGCCTAGCCAGCGCGCCACGCTGCCGTTCTTCCTGGTCGCGATCCTGCTGTTCCTGGTGCAAAACGGCCTCGGCTCGCTCACCGGCCACTTCGCGGTCGAGGGCAACCACCTGTTCGGTGTCGACGTGCAGGCGCTGATCCCGTACGCCGCCACGCGCACCTGGCACGTGCAGCTGGCAGTGTTCTGGATCGCCACCTGCTGGCTCGCCACCGGCCTGTTCATCGGCCCTGCGGTGGGCGGCCACGAGCCAAAGGGGCAGCGCGCGCTGGTGATCGTGCTGCTGGTCGCGCTGGTGATCGTCGTCGTCGGCGCGCTGACCGGCAGCTGGCTCGGCGTGGTCGGCAAGTTCGGTAGCGGCGGCTTTCTGCTCGGGCACCAGGGATACGAATACATCGAGCTCGGGCGGGTCTGGCAGCTCGGTCTGATCATCGGCATGCTGCTCTGGCTGGTGCTGGTGTTCCGCGCCATCCGGCCAGCGCTGGCGGCCGAGAGCGACCGCGGCGGCCTGACCCACCTGCTGCTCTACGCCTCGGTCTCGATCCCGCTCTTCTACTCGGCCGGCCTGTTCTACACGCCGGGCACCCACATCTCGGTCGCCGACTACTGGCGCTGGTGGGTGGTGCACCTGTGGGTCGAGAACTTCTTCGAGGTCTTCGCCACCGTGGCGCTGGCGTTCGTGCTGGCGCGCATCGGCGCGGTCAAGGCGGTGGCGGCGACGCGCGCGGCCTACTTCAGCATCGCGCTCTATCTCGGCGCCGGCATCATCGGCACGTTTCACCACCTCTACTTCTCGGGCACGCCGCTGTTCATCACCGCACTCGGCGCCACCTTTTCGGCGCTCGAGGTGGTGCCGCTGGTGCTGCTCGGTTTCGAGGTGGTGCAGAACCTGCGTCTGGCCAAGCTCGGTCCGACGTCGGAGCCCTACCGCTGGCCGCTCTACTTCTTTGCCAGCGTCGCATTCTGGAACATGCTCGGTGCCGGCGTGTTCGGCTTCCTGATCAACCCGCCGATCGTGCTCTACTACGCGCAGGGGCTCGACACGACGCCGATCCACTCGCACGGTGCGCTGTTCGGTGTGTACGGCTTTCTCGCCATCGCCCTGATGCTGTTCTCGATGCGCCACGTGGTGCGGCGCGAGGCGTGGTCGGACCGGCTGCTCAAGTGGGCGTTCTGGGGGCTCAACATCGGGCTGTTCTCGATGATCGCGATCAGCCTGACGCCGGCCGGCTTCTATCAGTTGCTGCAGGCGGTGCGCCACGGCATCTGGTACGCGCGCAGTCGGGCAGTCACCGGGTCGAGCTTCATCCACACGGTCACCTGGCTGCGGCTGCTGCCCGACATCATCTTCGACGTCGGTGCGCTGGCACTGCTCGCCTTCGTCGTGCGCGCTATCTGGATCGATCGCAAGCTGCGGAAGACCGCGCCGTGAACGGTGACTCGAAGCGACGGAGAACCTCGATGAGTGACCTGATCAACAATTCCCAGAGCCGGCGCGAGCTGCTCAAGCACATGATCCGCCAGCTGCACGAGGGGCACGCGCCGAACCAGGTGCGGACACAGCTGATCAAGCTGCTCGGGAGCGTGCCCTACGACGACGTGGTCCAGGTCGAGCAAGAGTTGATCAAGGAGGGGCTGCCGACCGAGGAGATCCTGCGGCTGTGCGACGTGCACACGGCCGCGCTCGAAGGCGCCATCGACCTGAGCAGCGCCAAGGTCGCGCCGCCTGGCCACCCGGTGCATACCTTTCAGCAGGAGAACCGGGCGCTCGAGTGGCAGCTCGACAAGCTGGCGCAGCTGTACGGCGTGGTCGAGGCGCTTGGCGACGACACCGACGCCAGCGCCGCGGTGCTGCAGGTGCGCGGCCACTTCAACGCGTTGATGGACGTCGACAAGCACTACCGGCGCAAGGAAAACCTGCTGTTCCCGTTTCTTGAGAAGCACGGCATCAACGGTCCGCCGACCGTGATGTGGGGCAAGCACGACGAGACGCGCGCGCTGCTCAAGAATGCGCACGCGGCGCTGGTCGCGGTCGAGCGTTTTACCGGCGGCGAGGCCAAGAGCCTGGTCGAGCTGATGCTGCGGTCGACGTCGACGGCGGTGGCCGCCATGATCGGCAAGGAAGAACAGATCCTGTTGCCGATGTGCCTGGACACGCTGACCGAGGGCGAGTGGTACGACGTCTATCGCCAGTCTGACGAGATCGGCTACTGCCTGTTCGACCCGACCGCCAAGTGGCGACCGGTCGACGTCACCATGGTCGACATCCGGCCACCGGTTGCGCCTGACGGCACCGTGCAGCTGCCAAGCGGAGCGCTCGACGTCGCGCAGCTGACCGCGCTGCTCAACACGCTGCCGGTCGATCTCACCTTCGTCGACGCCGACGACACCGTGCGTTACTTCAGCCAGGGCCAGGAGCGCATCTTCGACCGCAACCGCGCCATCCTCGGCCGCCAGGTGCAGTTTTGCCACCCGCCCAAGAGCGTGCACGTGGTCGAACGGATCCTGGGCGACTTCAAGGCCGGCCGCCAGGACCGGGCCGCGTTCTGGATCGAGATGCACGGCCGCTTCATCCATATCGAATACCTGGCGCTGCGCGACCAGGCGGGCCGGTACCTGGGCTGCCTCGAGGTGAGCCAGGACCTCACTGCCAAGCGCGCGCTGCAAGGTGAACGGCGGCTGCTCAGCTACCAGGGGGCGGCGGAGGTGGGCCGTGGTTGAGCCGATCGAACAGCTGCCGATCACGCCCGACACCAAGGTCGGGGCGCTGCTCGCCAGCTACCCGCAGCTCGAGGAGGTGCTGATCGGGATCTCGCCGACCTACCGCGCGCTCAAGAATCCGGTGCTGCGCAAGACCGTGGCCAAGGTGGCGACGCTGCGCCAGGTAGCAAGGGTCGGCAACGTCGCGATCGGAGCGCTGGTCAACCAGCTGCGCGCGGCAGTCGGGCTGCCTGATGCATCCACAGCCGACGACCAGCCCGCGGCCACAGCCGAGCGACCGCCCTGGGCCAGCGACGAACAGGTCGCGCAGCTGTTCGACGCGCGCGATCTGATCGAGGGCGGTGGCCATCCGCTCGAACGGGTGATGCGCGATCTCGACCGGCTGGCCGGCACCGATGTCTACCTGCTGATCACGCCATTCGTGCCAGCACCGATGATCGAGCTGGTCGAGAAAAAGGGTTTTGACGTCTTCAACCGCTGGTTCGGACCGACTGTCGTGCACAGCTACTTCAGGCGCCGCTGATCTTGCGCCTGAGGTAGTGCAGACCGATGCGCGCCAGCACCGCCGGCGCCACGAAGTCGCGCTTGCTGCGCACTCCGCACAGCACCTCGCCCATCAGTACTGCAAAGCCGCGATCGCGCCGGGCCAGGTCGACCACGGCGTCGACCGCAGCCGGTCGCGCCATCAGCAGCTCGAGCGCGCGGTTGCCAAAGCGAAACTCGTCGCCGAACTCGGCGCGCCAGCGCTGCTCGTATGCGCGCAGCCCGGCCGTCGACAGGTCGCCGCTGGCGAGCGCCGCCTGGGCCACCTCGGCCGCCAGCTGGCCCGATCGCAGCGCGAAGTGGATGCCCTCACCGGTCAGCGGATCGATGAAGCCGTTGGCGTCGCCGACCAGCAGCGCACCGTCTGCCACGCCCGAATGGCTGCCGGTACCCAGACGCAGCGGCCAGCCGCGTAGCTTGTCCTCGGCCGTGCCGCCGGCCAGCAATTCGCCGACCAGCGCATTCTCGTGCACGAAGCGATCGAACAGCTGCTTGAGGTTGGGGCCGCCGTCGACCAGGTAGCGGTTGAACTGGCCGATGCCGACGTTGGCGCGGCCATCCGGCAGCGGGAAGACCCAGAAGTAGGCCGGCATGAAGCGGCGGTCGTAGACGAAAAAGGCGTCGCGGCCGACCCGGTGCAGGTCGCGGTAGTAGGTGCGCAGCGCGAAGGCGGTGTGCGCGGGCTCGTTGTTGTGCTGACCGAGACTACGCGCGATCAGCGAGTGCACGCCGTCAGCGCCGATGGTCAGCCGGGCGTGGAGGGCGCTGCCGTCGTCGAGCCGGACGCCGACCACGCGATCGCCATCGCGCAGCAACTCCTTGACCCGCACCTGCTCGCGCAGCTCGGCGCCAGCCTGCACCGCGGCGCGGGCGCAGGCCTGGTCGAGGATCAGCCGCGGCGCGATCAGCAGCGGCTCGGGCCGCAGCTGCGACTCGAACACGATGTCGGTGTGGCGGAATGAACAGGCGCCCGGGCTCTGCACGCCAAAGCCGGTGGCCAGTCCGGCGCCGTTGCGGTTCAGCTCGTCCAAGACGCCCAGCGCGCGCAGCACGGCCACGCCACCGGCACCGATGCCGTCGCCGCAAGTCTTGTCGCGCGGAAAGCGCGCCTTTTCGAGCAACAGGCAGCGCAGTCCGGCGCGCGCGCAGAAGCAGGCCGCCGCGCTGCCAGCCGGGCCAGCGCCCACCACCACCACGTCCCAGGTCGTCCCCCGGCGGGGACTTCCAAGGGTCGTCCCCCGGCGGGGACTTCCAAGGGTCGTCCCCCGGCGGGGACTTCCAAGGGTCGTCTCCGACTGTGACATCGCTCACTCGGCCGTTACATAGTGCACGGCGCGCGCAATTTGATCTCATATCGAGGCGCGGATGGAGTAAAATTTTATAAGAGGGGACGCCATGGCCGAACCGCGCATCACGATCCTGGTCGCCGACGACGACGACGAGATCCGCAAGGTGCTGAGCCTGGTGCTCGAGAAGTCGGGCTACCGCGCCATCGGAGCCGCGCACGGCCAGCAGGCGCTGGAGCTGATGGGCGCCGAGCAGCCGGCGCTGGTGCTGCTCGACATCATGATGCCGCACATGGATGGGCTCGAGGTGATCCGGCGCATGCGCGCCGACGACAAGCTGCGCGCGATCCCGGTCATCGCATTCACGGCGCTGACCAGCCAGCTGATCGAGAAGGAGCTGTTCGACCTCGGCGTGCGCGGCTTCATGCGCAAGCCGCTGCACGTGACCGACATGATCGAGATGGTCGGCATGGAGCTCAAGCGGCTGGCGCTCGAGCGCACCAACGCGGGCGGCTGACGCCGATCAAGGTTTCATGCTGACGTCGTGGACCAGGCGCCGGCCGCGCCTGAACTGGTCGATCTTGACTTCGACCTCGCCGTAGGCGCTGGGCGAGGTGAGCTGCAACGGCAGCCGGTCCTCGTCCACGCCGACCCAGACCGTCAGCGGCCGCACCAGCGCTGGCAACCCATCGCGCACCGCCTCGCCCGTGATCTTGAGCGCGTGATAGGGTCCGGCCGCGGTGCTGACCAGCTCGCGGCCCCCAACCTTGCCGCGCACCACCCACAGCCGTTTGGCGTAGTAGAGCTCGACGCAGTAATTCTGCCCTTCGGTCAGTTGTCGGCTGCGCGCGAAGTAGACCACCGACAGCACGTCCTGGATCGGGGCGCCACCGCCGATCGTGCCGCGCCACTGGCTGGTCGGGTAGATCAGGGTCGCGTCCGCGGTGTGTTTCTTGACGTCGAACGAGGCGCTCTCGTCGCGCTGCACCGTGCCCAGCATCGAGCGTGCGAAAAAGGTCAGCGGCGTGACTCCCTCGGGCGTGAAGTACGTGGTCTGCCAGCCCTCGACCTTGGTCATCTTGCTGAAGAACGAGTTGGTATCGGCGTGCGCGTTGGCCGGATAGACCAGCTGATCGGCCAGCGTCTCGCTGGCGCCGATCTTGAGGTCGACCCGACCGGCGTAAACGCCGCCGATCGAGATCACGTAGCCGAGCTCCTCGCCCGGGCCAAACGGCAGGCGGTCGGACAGCTGGATCGGGTTGTCCTGGCAGCGCGCGATTCGACCCTGGTTGCGTTTTTCCTGCTCCTGCGACTGCCGCCGCAGCGCGCGCATGCGGGCGCGCTCCTTGGCCGCGGCGGTCGACGGCCTACTGGAAGGGGCCGCGGCGGGGGCCGAGGCCGGAGCAACCGCGTCCGGGCCGCGGGCGGCGGCGCTTGTCAACAAACAGGCGAGTGCGAGTGAGAGACGAAGCATCGAAATTTGGACGTCAACCGCGTGGCAGCATTCATCACTTTCATGCGAAAGACCAGCGGCTATGATAGGCGCATGTCGGTGCGCGCTGCACGCTGCTGCTTGCGCTCGTCAGGACTCGTCCTGGCGATCGGTGCTGTGCTCGGCACGGGTGCGTTCACGCCGTACCGGTTTCAGGAGATCTTTCATCAGAACGCGGCCGCGGTGGTGCGGGTCCGCGCCACCATGCCCTACGGCGAGCGTTTTGCCAGCGCCTTTCTGGTCCACCCCAACGGCACGCTGGTGACCGCGGCCGACAGCGTGGCCGGTGCCAGCGCGCTGCACATCGTCGACGGTTCTGGCAACGCACTGGCGGTCGAGTTGGTGGCGCACGATCCCGCGCGCGGAGTGGCGGTGCTGCGCGCACCCAGCAATGGCAGCGTGCCGGTGGCGCGGCTGAGCCAGAGCGCGCAGCTGCGGCAGGGCGATTGGCTGGTCGGAATCGCCTACGGCACCGGCAGCGCACCCGAGGCGATCGCTGGCTGCATCTCGGCCGTGGCGCGCAGCGAGGCGAGCGGTCACATTTACACCATCGATGCAGCCACCGACGCCGGTGGTCCCTTCTTCAACGTCGCCGGCGAGGTGGTCGCGGTCTCGATCGGCCGCCAGGGCGCACGCCGGGCGCGCGCAGTCGCGATCGACGACGTCCGCGACTTCATCGTCAATGCGATGCGCGACGCGGGCGCTACATCCGCACCGGCCAGTGCGGCGGCCAGCATGGCTGCAGATCACGCGCGCTGAACCAATGGGTGGAGGCTCGATGGCGGTCTGGCGCCTGCTGCAGCCGATCAAGGTCGGTCCGCTCGAGTTGAAGAACCGCATCCTGATGCCGGCGCTGGAGCTCTGCTACAGCCTGGACGGCCAGGTCAGCCAGCGGCACATCGACTTTTACGCCGAGCGCGCGGCCGGCGGTGCTGCCCTGCTGATCTTTGGCGGCTGTACCATCGACCGCTGGGCCGGTGGCCGCCAGATGATCAGCCTCAAGGAGGACGCAGCGATCGAAGGTGTGCGGCGGCTGACCGACGGCATCCACGCCGGCGGTGCGCGGGCCGGCGCCCAGCTGTACGCGGCTGGCGCCTATTCGCACGCGCTGCTGTCGGGCGAGCAGGCGATCTCCTGTTCGGCCCACGTCTCGGCTTTTACCCACGAGGAATGCCGGGAGATGACGCGCGACGAGATCAAGATCGTCGTCGACGACTTTGCCACAGCGGCGCGGCGCGCCCAGGCCGCCGGCTGCGACCTGGTCGAGATCTGCGCCTCGGCCGGCTACCTCATCGGCCAGTTCCTGTCGCCCAAGATCAACCGGCGTCACGACGGGTACGGCGGCCCGCTTGAAAACCGCATGCGCCTGGGTGTCGAGGTCTGCCAGGCCGTGCGCGCGGCTCTGGCGCCGACCACCGCGCTATCGATCCGTATCGCCGGTCACGACTTTGTGGCTGGCAGCAGCGACAACGAGACCGCCTGCACATTTGCCGCCGCAGTCGCTCCGCACGTCGACCTGATCAATGTCACCGGTGGCTGGCACGAGACGCGCGTGCCGCAGCTGCCGGCCGAGGTGCCGCCGGCCGCGTTCGCGCATCTGGCCGCGGCCGTGCGCGCCGTCGTCGACAAGCCGGTGGCTGCCTCCAACCGGCTGGGCGATCCGCGGCTGGCCGAACAGGTGCTGCGCCAGGGTGCGGCCGATCTGATCTGCCTCGGCCGGCCGCTGATCGCCGATCCAGAGTTGCCGGCGAAGGTCGGCCGCAATGCGCTCGACGCCATCGTGCCATGCACCGCCTGCAATCAGGTCTGTTTCGACCACATCCTGCGGCTGGAGCCGGTCGGCTGCATGGTCAACCCGCGCGCTGGCCGCGAGGCGGAGCTGCGCGCCCTGCCGACGCCACGCGCGCGCCAGGTGCTGGTGGTCGGCGGCGGCGTGGCTGGCATGACGGTGGCCGCGGTGGCAGCCGAGCGCGGCCATCAGGTCACGCTGTGTGAGCGGGCGCCGCAGCTCGGCGGCCAGGTGGCGTGGGCGGCCGAGCCGACCGGCAAGCGTGGCTTTCCGGATCTGCTGCGGGCGCAGGAGTGGGCACTGCGGCGGGCCGGCGTCGTCGTGCATTGCAACGTCGAGGTGGATGCGGCCTGGGTGGCTGCCAACCAACCCGACGTCGTCGTGATCGCCACCGGTGCGCAACCGACGCTGCCGCCGATCGCGGGTTGCGATCGGTCGGGCGTGGTGCAGGCGTGGGACGTGCTGCGTGGCACGGTCGAGGTCGGCCGCGAGGTGGTGGTGATCGGCGGCGGCTCGGTCGGCTGCGAGACTGCTCTCTGGCTGGCCAGCGACGGTGCGCTCAACGCCGAGCAGCTGGCCTTTCTGCTCTTTTACGACGCCGAGCCGCTCGATCGGCTACGCGCGCTGCAGCGCCGCGGCTGGCGGCGGGTGACGGTGGTCGAGATGACCAACCGGCTGGCGCAGGATCTGCGCTCGCGCCGCTGGATCGTGGTCGACGCGCTGCACAAGCACGGCGTGCACATGCTCAAGGGCACCAGCGCGATCGCGATCGAGCACGCTGGAGTGCGCGTGCGCCGACCCGACCAGCAGGAGACGCTGCTGCCCTGCGACAGCGTGGTGCTCGCCACCGGCGCCCGGTCCGACGCGCCACTGGCGGCGACTCTGCGCGATCGACCGGGCTGCGAGCTGCACATCGTGGGCGACGCGGCGCAGGTTGGCAAGATCCCGGATGCGATCGCCAGCGCCTATGCGCTCGGCTGCCGCCTCTAGGCGAGTGGGAGCGCTGATGGCCGACAGTTTTACGACGCGCAGTGAATTGCTCATCGCGGGCGCGCCGCATCCGTTTTTCGATCTGGGCACGCTCGCCCGCCGTTTTCCGGGCGTGGCGCAGCTGCCCAACGCGCTGAAGATCCTGCTCGAGAACTTGCTGCGGCACGAGGACGGTCGCAGCGTACGGCCAGCCGATATCGAGGCGCTGGCCAGCTGGGACCCGGCGCAGCGCCGCGAGGTCGAGATCGCCTTCATGCCGGCGCGGGTGCTGCTGCAGGACTTCACCGGCGTGCCCGCGATCGCCGATCTGGCAGCGATGCGCGAGGCGATGCACCGGCTCGGCGGCGACCCGCAGCGCATCAACCCGCTGCAACCGGTCGATCTGGTGATCGACCACTCGGTGCAGGTCGACCGCTTTGCCACGGCCAGCGCGTTTGCCGAGAACGTGGCGCTCGAGTTCGAGCGCAATGCTGAGCGCTACCGCTTTTTGCGCTGGGGCCAGCGTGCGCTTGACAACTTTCGCGTGGTGCCGCCCGGCACCGGTATCTGCCACCAGGTCAATCTCGAGTACCTGGGTCAGGTCGTCGTCAGCGACGAGCAGGGCGCATTGTGCTTCGACACGCTGGTCGGCACCGACTCGCACACGCCGATGATCAACGGTCTGGGCGTGCTGGGCTGGGGCGTCGGCGGCATCGAGGCCGAGGCCGCCATGCTCGGCCAGCCGCTGTCGATGCTGATCCCGGACGTGATTGGCTTCGAGCTGACCGGTGCGCTGCGAGTGGGCACCACCGCGACCGACCTGGTGCTGACCGTGGCGCAGTTGCTGCGCGCCAAGGGAGTCGTCGGCACATTCATCGAGTTCTTCGGCGCTGGCCTCGATCAGCTGCCGGTCGCCGATCGTGCCACCATCGCCAACATGACGCCCGAGTTCGGCGCCACCAGCAGTCTGTTTCCGGTCGACCAGGCCACGCTCGACTACTTGCGCTTCAGCGGTCGCAGCGAGGCACTGGTGCAACGGGTCGAGGCGTACTGTCGGGCGCAGGGCACGTTTCGCACCTCGACGACACCGGTGCCGCGTTTCAGCGATCGCATCGCGCTCGACCTGTCGACCGTGGTGCCGTCGATCGCCGGTCCGCGTCGGCCGCACGACCGGGTGCCGCTCACGCAGGCCAAGAGCAAAGCGCGCGAGGCGATCGCCAGCACCTTGGCCGCGGCCGGTGACCAGGCGCCCCGCGCCGACGCGGTCGCCGAGTTGACGCTGGATGGCCGGACGCACCAGATCGGCCACGGCGCGGTCGCCATCGCCGCGATCACATCGTGCACCAATACCAGCAACCCGGCGGTGATGATCGGGGCCGGCCTGCTGGCAAGAAACGCGGTCGCGCGCGGGTTGTCGACGCGACCCTGGGTCAAGACCTCGCTGGCGCCGGGCTCGCAGGTCGTGACCGACTACCTGGTCGCTGCCGACCTGATGCGACCGCTCGAGGCGCTCGGTTTTCACCTGGTCGGCTACGGCTGCACCACCTGCATCGGCAACTCGGGTCCGTTGCCGCCGCCGGTCAGCCAGGCGGTCGAGCAACAGCAGCTGGTAGTGGCCGCGGTACTGTCGGGCAACCGCAACTTCGAGGGCCGCATCAATCCGCAGGTTCAGCTGAGCTACCTGGCGTCGCCACCGCTGGTGGTGGCCTACGCGCTGGCCGGCAGCGTCGACGTCGATCTCGACCACGAGCCGCTTGGGCACGACGCGAGCGGGGCGCCGGTATATCTGCGCGACCTGTGGCCAACACCGGCCGCGATCGCCGCGACCACGGCGCAGGCGGTGCGGCGTCAGCACTTTGTCAGCCGCTATGCCGCGGTGTTCGAAGGCGACCAGCGCTGGCGCGAGCTGAGCGTGCCGGCCGGCAGCGACTTCCAGTGGGACGACGGGTCGACCTATGTGCGGCGGCCGCCGTTTTTCGACGACGTTGCGCTCGAACCCGCAGCGCCCGCCGACCTGATCGGCGCGCGCTGTCTGGCGCTGCTGGGCGATAGCGTCACCACCGACCACATCTCGCCCGCGGGCGGCATCGCCCGGCAGAGCCCGGCCGCGCACTATCTGCAGGCGCACGGCGTGGCACTTGCCGACTTCAACCAGTACGGCGCGCGGCGCGGCAACCACGAGGTGATGGTGCGCGGCACCTTCGCCAACATCCGGCTGCGCAACGGGCTGGTGCCCGGCGTCGAGGGCGGTGTCACCCGGCTGTTTCCGTCCGGTGAGCAGCTGCCGATCTACGACGCGGCGATGCGCTACCAGAGCGCAGGCGTGCCGCTCGTTGTCATCGCCGGCAGCGAGTACGGCAGCGGCTCGTCGCGTGACTGGGCGGCCAAGGGGCCGCGTCTGCTCGGCGTGCGCGCGGTCATCGCAAAAAGCTTCGAGCGCATCCACCGCAGCAACCTGGTTGGCATGGGCATTCTGCCGCTGCAGTTCGCGGCGGGTCAGGACGCGGCCAGCCTTGGCCTTGCTGGCGACGAGTTGTACGACGTGGTCGGCGTCGCCCGCGGTTTGCAGCCCGCGCAGCAGCTGACCGTGCGCGCGCGCCGCAGTGACGGCAGCGTGTGCGAGTTCGGGGTCATCGCCCGCCTCGATACGCCCAATGAGGTCGACTACCACCGGCACGGTGGCATCCTGCTGTTCGTGTTGCGCCAGTTGCTCCGGCAATCGGTCTGAACTTCAGCGCGGCGCTTGCGGCGTCGCCTGCATGTCGCTATCTGACGTGCGCGCAATGCGCACTCAAGGGAGGACACCATGGCTTTCAAGCTACCGGAACTGCCGTATGCGATGGACGCGTTGGCGCCACATCTGTCCAAGGAGACGCTCGAGTTTCACTATGGCAAGCATCACCAGGCCTATGTCACCAACCTCAACAACCTGACCGAGGGCAAGCCCGAGGCTGGCAAGTCGCTGGATGAGTTGATCACGACCGCCGAGGGCGGCGTCTTCAACAATGCCGCACAGATCTGGAACCACACCTTCTACTGGAACAGCATGCAGCCGCACGGCGGCGGTCTGCCGTCGGGCAAGCTGGCGGACGCGCTGATCGCGGAGTTCGGCGCGCTCGACAAGTTCAAGGAGCTGTTCGGCAAGGCCGCGATCGGCCAGTTCGGTTCGGGCTGGGCGTGGCTGGTCAAGGGTAAGGACGGCAAGCTGGCGATCGAGACGACCGGCAATGCCGGCACGCCGGTGCGCGACGGCAAGTCGCCGCTGCTCACCTGTGACGTCTGGGAGCACGCCTACTATATCGACTATCGCAATGCGCGGCCGAAGTACGTCGAGAGCTGGTGGAACCTGGTCAACTGGGACTTCGCTGCTAAGAATTTATAGGGGGCGTCCCTCGTCAGGGATTTCCAAGGGTCATCGGCCGCCCCCTCGCCCGTCGAGAGTGAATCTCGACGGGCTCACCCCGGCAGCAGCGCAGTCAAACCCTTTGTCTTAACCAAATTCAGGTCTGGCGATTGCGCGGCGGTCAGTCGTTGCGCGGTGGGCCGTCGTTGCGTGGGCCGTCGTTGCGCGGCCCGTCGCGACGTGGACCGTCACGGCGCGGACCATCGCGGCGCGGGCCATCGCGGCGCGGGCCACCGGGGCGTCGACCGTGCGGACGGCGCCCACCGCGGTCGTCGACGCGCGGGGGCCGGCTGGCCGGTGTCGACGGTCGAGCTTCGCGCGGCACCTCGCTGTGGGCGAGCACGGCAAAGCACTTCTTGTCGCGGATCGCCTGGCACAGCGCGGCCTCGTCGGCCACGTCCTCGGGGAAAAAGGTGGCGGCCATGCCGACGTGCTCGGCGGTGCGCGCCGCGCTGCCGCCGGTGCAGGGCAGGTGCAGCGAGTCCGACGCCTCGATCGCAAGATCGCGCTGCATGCCGGTGGCCAGCGGCGACGCCGCTTCGCAGGCGTGCAGGCCGCTGATCGAGAAGATGTGGTCGCCCATCGGGGTCGGGATCGCCTTGTAGTAGGGGTGAGCAGCGATCACGACGCCACTGCGCTGCTCGACCGCTATCACGACGTCCTTGGCCGCCGGCGGCTTGTCTGGATCGACGGTCAGCCACGGCCCACTGGTGCGCAGCGTCGCCACGTCGGGAAAGTAGCAGATCAGCACGCCGCGGTTGGTCTGCACCGCGCAACCGCAAAAACCCTTGAGCCCGGTGTCCTGGGCCGCGCTGCGGATGTCGTCGAGCGCCTCGAAACCGGGGCCGTCGGCAAAGCCCAGGCCGTCGAGACCGATCTGTTTGGCATGCTCGAACATTTCACGCACGCCGCCTTCGCTATGCACATGAAGATCGACCAGCACGTTCGACTCCTTTGAAAAGTGCGCAGCATCTCTATCAGCAAAGCCTTCGCCGCTCAACCCTGCCGTCGCTGCACTTGGTCCGGCGATCGCGGCCTGCTAATGTCGACGTTCGACGCCGGAGCCGTCGCAGGCGGCCGTCCGGCGACCGTGGAGGAGCCATGACCGCATTGCGCAGGGTGCTCGAGCGCCGTCCGCTGGCTGGGCTGCTCGCGATCGCCGTCGCTTGGGCGCTGCTTGGTTGTTGCTGTCCGACACTGCCGCTGGTGCTGACCCGGTCCGCTGCCGCGCCGGGCGTGGCGGCACCGCCGGACCCGGTGCCGGTCACCCCCGCGCCGCAGGTGGTCAGCACCGGTCACAGCGTCGTCCACTGACGGGTCGTGCTCGGTGTCGGGACCGGCCGGGCTTGCGCCGGACCGACAAGCTGATACCTTTCGCGCTGGAGGCACGATGCCCCGTCTGTTCGTTGCGCTCTGCGCGGTCGCCCTGCTTGCCGCCTGTCCTGGCCCCAAGTCGCCGCTCAAGGCCGAGGTGCTCGACTACGATCACGGCGCCAAGAAGTGGCGGCTGGCGACGTCGACACTCGATACGGTCGAGGACCTCAACGTGCTGACCGGCGGCTGGTTCGATGTGGTCGGCAACCAGCTGATCTCGATCAACGACAAGGAGCTCAAGGCCGAGAACCCGGACCAGCTGGACACCAAGCGGCTGGCCGGTCTGGTGCTCGAGCGGCGCGGCGAACCGGTGCAGCTGTCTTACGACCTGGTCAACAACGCGGCCGGCGAACCGGTGGCCATGGCCAACGACTTCGAGAGCCTGGCCATGCTGACTGTCTTTCACCACTTCGAAAAGGTCTGGCTGTTCTACCGCAGCGACACCTGCGGCAGTGACAACCCGGATGCCTGCGTGGTCAAGGACGCCAGCGATGCGACCAGGACTGCGTCGCTGGTCGGTTTCTATTCGACGGTCGCCGCTGACCTCGGCATCAACATCCCGGTACTGACCAGCGACAACGCCGCCTTCTTTTCGCTTAGCGACTCCTTCATCATCCTGCGGTCGCAGCAGCTGCAGGGCATCCCCTTGTTTCTCAACAGCGGCGTGATCGCCCACGAGTTCAGCCACCGCGTATTTCACCACAATGTCTATGGCCGCGGCGCGTTTGGCACCTATTACAGCAAGAACCTGATCGAGGGCACGGACCAGGCCACCGATCAGGACAAGCGCACCTTCGTGCTGCTCAAGGGGCTGGACGAAGGAACTGCCGACATCAACGGCGTCGGCTTCATGCAGCGGCGCGATTTCATCGCCGACAGCCTCGAGGGCGATATCGGTGCGTCGACGCGGGCGCAGCGCGACCTCGAGGGCGACTGGGCCAACGCGGTGACCTACGGCAGTCTCAAGTCCGACAACGGTCCGGCCGGCCCACCCAGCGCGGCCGCCCCGAACGGCGTCGATCTGTGCGCGACCCAGCAGGACAATGCCGACACGAACAGCGTCGACGAACGGCTGTCCAACAACTACACCAACACCAGCTGGAACTTCTATTGCGTGGGGACGGTCTGGGCGCGGGCGCTGTGGGACGCCTCGGGCCGCGACGTCGCCGTCCTGCGCGAGAAGCTGCTGCCCGCGGTCAACCGCTCGCTGGCGCGGCTGGGCGACCAGCTGGCGCAGAACTGGTACTTTGACTTCGAGCTGATGGTGCAGAACATGGCGATCGAGGTCGGTACCCTCGGCGATCCCGGGTTGCTCACCCAGCTGTGCGACGCGTTCCGCGACAAGTTCGCTGACGTGATGGGGCTGGTGCCCCAATGTTGAGCACACCGCTTGCCGTTGCCCTGACGCTGGCCACGCTGTCGCCGCGCAGCAGCGCCGCCATCGAGCAGCGCGAGCAGCCGGACGGGCCGCTCGGCATTGCTTTCGACGTCGTTGGCAGCGCCACCTCGCGGCCCGAACGCTCCAAGGGTGGCACTGACCTGCTGCTGCAGACCGGCCTGCGCGGTGCCTACCTGTACACGCTGGGTGGTCGCAGTGGGCCGAGCTTTGGCGGCGAGCTGGCGCTGCGCTCGTTCTGGCCCGACAACGAGGGCTCGTCGGGTGTCAACCAGGTCCACCTCGACATCGCGCAGCTGTCGTCCCAAGCCGGCGGCCTGGTCGGCTATCGCCTGGGCACTGCCCACCTCGGGTTGACGCCCCACCTGAGCGCCGGGCTCACCAGCGACATATTGCTGCTGCACTACATCACGCCTGCGGACGACCGCTGGCGGCCGCGCTGGGTGCCCGGCGTCTATTGCGGTGGCGGCGTCATCGGCAGCCTCTACTTCGTCATGTTGCGTCTTGACGCCGCGCTCGGCGTCGCCGACGGCCGTATCACCTACCGCTTCGACACCGGGATCGGGGTGACCTTCTGATGCGCGCGCGTTGCTCATGGCTGTGGCCGATCGCGCTGGCGAGCCTGCTGTTCGGTTGCGCGCACAAGGTGCAGGTCGTCACCACGCCGCCCGGCGCCACGGTGCTGGTCGACGGCGTCAAGGTCGGCAACTCGCCGGTGACGTTCGAGGAGAACCCGCTGCCGGGCAACCACCAGATCGAGGCTCGCAAGGAGGGCTATCGGCCAGCACACGTCATGGTCGAGCGCAGCGCCACCAACTGGTGGTGGGTGGCCGGCGGACTCACCTGCTGCGCGGCCTGCTACCCGATCGGTTGCCTGTCGGGAGCCGCCCTGGCCAATGTGGCGCTCTGCCCGGCCTGCGTTGGCTGCCTCGCCACTGGCAGCCAGGGTGCGATCCTGACCATCTTCTCGGCGCCGTCGCTGCTGACCGTGCCGCTGGTGAGCCTGGGCGCGCTGCTGGGTGTCACGCCGCTCGGACTGCTGCTGCTGTCGACCGAGTCGCCCGAAGTGATCAAGTTGTCATTGCACGAGCAGTAGCGCGGGCAGGTCTCTCAATTCAGGGCGTGGCCGGGGCGCTGGCCGGAGCGGCCGTCGACGGAGTTGGTACCGCGGTCGACGTCGTCGGAGCGGCGGGATCCGGCGCCAGCGTCGCCTCGTTGACATCGGTCGACCCCGGGCCGACGAACGGTGACACCTGCTTGCCGTCCTCGAGCGCCGGGTACTCGCCGACCACGAACAGCAGCCCCAGTCGCGCCAGCCGCAGCGCCAGTTCGTCGCGCACCAGCGCGATCTCGGCCGAGAAGGCGGCGTTGTTGGCGTCGATCACCTCGATATTGGTGGCGGCGCCGACGTCGAACAGCGCCTCGGCGTTGCGCTGGTTCTCCTTGGCCAGGTCGACGGCGAGCTGCGACTGCTTGAGGCCGTCGAGCTTGACGCTGATGTCGTCCAGGTTGCCGCGGATCAGGCTGCCGGTCTGGTCCTCGTTCTTTTCGATGGTCAGCTTGGCCTGCCGGATCTTGGACGCCGCCTCGTCGCGCGCGGCGTAGCGCTCGCCGCCGTCGTACAGCGGGATGCCGAGTTGCAAGACGACGTTGTAGGTCCAGGGGTCGGTCTGAAAGCCGTTGGTGTTGCTGGTCCAGTTGGCCTGGCCGGCCAGGTTGAGGGTCGGCGCGTAACGCATCCAGTAGTCCAGGTTGCCGCGCTCGGCCATGTTGAGGGCGACCCGCAGCGCCTTGAGATCGCGCCGCGAGGCGAGGGCGCGGGAGTAGAACTGATCGGCGTTGCCCTCGCCCTCGACCGCCTTCACCTCGTACGGAGCCTCGACCTCGAACATGGTGTCGACGCCGATGAACTGACCGAGCGAACCGAGCAGCATGGCGTAACTGCTGCGGGCCGAGCGCACGGTCTGCTGCGCCTGCACCAGGTCGTACTGGGCGCGCTTGAGCGCGATCGCCGGCAGCGCGCCGGCGGCGACCCGGGCCTCGGTGGCCGCCCGGTGAGTCTCGGCCGACTTGGCGTTGGCCTCGGCGATGCCAGCCACCTTTTTCAGCGTGACCGCCGCGTAGTAGAGCGACGCCACGCCGTACAGCGCCTGCTGGCGGGCGCGGTCGATGGTCCAGCGCGCCTGGCTGACCAGGTCGTACGAGTTCATGATCAGCGGGATGGTGCGGCCATTGAACACCGGGATCGCGATCGTGCCGTTGGCGGTGAAGGTGTGGGCGGGCTGGATCGCGATCGGGTCCATCGGCTTGAGCTGGTTGGCCGCGTCCTCGAGCTGGGCCGCGCCCTTGTACAGGGCCTCGGACTGCGCCGGGTCGATGCTCGCCGTCATCTGACCGAGGGCTCGCATCATGGCCGCCTGGTTCCGCAGCTGCATCTGCTGCCCGTCGACGGTCTTCTGGTCCATGATCGAGAATGTGATCTCGGGGTAAGCGTAGATGTAGTTGCCGCCCAGGCTGACGCGCGGCAGCACCGCCGACCAGGCGCGCCGCACCACGGTCTGCGCCTGCACGATCTGCTCGGCTGCGATGCGCAGATCATAATTTCGTTCGCCTGCCAGCTTGATCGCCTCGTCCAGCTTGATCAGTTGCGGTGAGGTGGTCGGCTTCAGGCCGTATAGCCCGGTCGGGCCGCCGCTGCTCGCGCTCATGCTGCTCATGCTGCCGCCGGCCGCCGCGGCACCGCTGCCACCGGTCATGCCACCGCCTGAACCGCCGGCCGCGCTCATGTCGCCACCGGACGCGCTGCCGCCCGCTGCACCCCCACCGCTGCTGGTGGTGCGGCTGGCGCCGCTCATCTGCGCGAGCGCCGGACCGGCCAGCAGCTGGCAGGCGATCAGCACGGCCGGCCAGGTCCGCGCGAGATACAAGCTGTTGCGTCGTCCCAGAGTCATCTGTCCACTCCTTGTGTCCACACCCCGGCCCCGTGTCCATCCACATGCAAAAAATACGATTTTGATCTGTGCGTTCATTTTCTGAATACAGATTCATAATGAAAAGGAGGCGTCGCGGCAAGTGGATCCATGCCTTTTACTTCGCGTGACTAGAAACCAAAACACGTAAGTGGTTCCCAGGCGCACTACGTACCGTTCAGATGGCATCCAAGCCAGTGGCTGGTCCGGGCCGCTGCAAATGGCCTGGCCGCGTGCTAGTGTAATCGCCCACTTGCGTCAAGGAGAGGCACACAATGGCATGCCGGCGTCTTCTGGGAGCAATTGTCTGCGCGCTCTGGCTGGGCGCCTGTCCGGCACCCGAGCACAACGAGGTACCGCCCGGGCAGCGCGAGGCCTGTACGCCGGACCTGTCGTACTGCGACGCCAACGTGGCCAAGGTATGCGGCAGCGACGGCTACGTGGCGCAGCGCACGGCCTGCGGCGAGACCCAGGTCTGTTACCGCGGCGTGTGCGAGGACAACGTCGTGTGCCAGGCCAACCAGCGGCTGTGCGTGCAAAACGTGCTCAAGGTCTGCAACGACGCCGGCACCGGCTGGGGGAGCGAGCTTGACTGCGCGGCGCTGATCTGCGCCGACGGCGCGTGCGTCGACCCCGGCACCTCGACCTGTCCGGCCGGCGCCAGCTACTGCCAGCAAAACACCGCCTACCAGTGCAACGCCACCGGTACCGGGCTGCAAAATGACCCGGTCGCCTGCGGCAGCCAGCTCTGCGTCGACGGCGTGTGCGAGACTGTATTTTGCGAACCGGGCCACGCCGACTGCGAGGGCGAGACCGCGCACACCTGCAACGCGCTCGGCACCGGCTACAGCGCGACCGAGACCTGCCAGGCGCCCGAGCATTGCTTGATGGGGCGCTGCCAGCAGGTGGTCTGCTCGCCCGGCACCAGCTGCAACGACAATCAGCTGATCACCTGCAATGACCAGGGAACGCAGATCACCAACCAGCGCGATTGCGCGCCGTTGATCTGCCAGATCAACCGCTGCGCCGAGCCCGACGCTGGCCAGCAGGACGGCGCGCACACCGACGCGCGGCGGCCCGACAGCCAGCACGGCGACGCGGCGCGCACCGACACCCACCGCACCGACAGCAACCGGCCCGACACGCACGTCGCCGACAGCCATCGCCCCGACGCGGCGCGCCCCGACACCGCACGTCCCGACACCGCACGTCCCGACGTCATCGCGATCGACGTCGCTGGTCAGTTCTGCCGCGATGCCGGCGCCGGCGATGCAGCACCGATCGGCCAGGAATGTCTGGTTGGGATCGGCGTCTGCGAGCGGGTTGGCACCTGGCAGTGCGATCCGATGCAGCACGGACTGTTTTGCCAGGCCGGCATCACCACGCCGGTCGGCATCGAGGCGTGCGGTAACGGCCTGGACGACAACTGCAACGGCACCACCGACGAGGCCAAGTGCTGCCCGCTGCGCACGGCGATCGATCCGGCGCGCCAGCAGTGCCGGCGCGACGAGCGCGGCAGCATGTGCAGCACCTGCACCACGTCGAGCCAGTGCGGCAACAACTTCGATTTCTGCGTCACGGTCGACGACGGCAGCCTGCCGTGCACGACCGCGGGCAGCGGGCAGGGCACCTGCCCGAGCAGTGACTATGTCTGCGACACCGCGTGCTACTACAACACCGACTGTGGCGCGGGCGGCACCTGCGACAGCCCGCTGCCCGGCATTTTCCCCGGCATCTGCGACATCGGCATCTGCCGCTATACGGTGTGCGGCATCGACTGCAGCGACAACCAGCCGTGCCCGGCCGGCTTCGCGTGCTATGGCATCTACCTGACCGCCTACGAATGCGCGACCAGCGCCTGCCCGTCCAACGGGTGCGTGGACAAGGGCAGCAGCGGCAGCCCCGACTATCGCTGTGACGCCAGCGACGATCCCTGCGGCAACGGCGAGCCGTGCCCGGCGCTCACCTGCGTCGAGGGGCGCTGCCAGATCGGCAAGAACTGCCTGCCCGAGCCCGGCGCCACCTGCTCCTCGATCGCCGACAATCCCGCGTGCGGCGCCAGCTGTGGCCTGGGCGCCAGTTGCCAGTCCAATTCTTGCGTTGCCGCGACCACGTGCTCGTCGGACCGTCCGTGCGCGATGGGCTACAAGTGCGTCGGCGGCAGCTGCGTCGTGGCCGAGCGCTGCCTCGACAACACCGCCTGCGCGCAGCCCAGCTTCTTCTGCAATGCCGGCTACTGCGACAACGCCAATCCCTGCGCCAGCGACGCCATCTGCCCGGCCGGTACCTACTGCGACCTGGTGTCCAATCCGGCGATCTGCACGCCCGGCTGCCGCACCTCGGGCACGTCAGGCTGCCTGGCCGGCCACCATTGCGTCAGCGACCACCACTGTGTGCTCGACAGCGTGGCGCAGGGCGGCCGCTGTGACTCGTGCAGCGACCAGGATCCCTGCGTCGACCCCAGCACGTTTTGCAATCCGCTGACCAACATCTGCACCCTGTTCTGTTACAGCGGCAACAGCGTCTGCCAGTCCCAGATCGATGCCACCTCCGAGTGCTGGGTGCTGGGGTGTACCAATCCGGATTGCCCGACCTGATGGCAGCGTCCGGCTCAGTCGCGACAAGGATGTCGCGATCAGCGCTGTGCCGGGGCGCACCTCGAAATGGGCATGGGGCAGCCAACGGCGACAACGAAAAGAGAAATCGGACAGTCGACACGATGCTTCGATCTGTCCCAGAAATTGCATAGTCTCGATGCCATGAAGCGGCCGCGGCCAAGATCCACCAGTCTCCTGCTGCTCGCGCTGGCGCTGGGCCTGGTGGCCGCTGCCTGCGCCGACATGCTGGCGGCGGAGCGCGGGCCCCCCGGCTGCTACGAAAAGGTCGACAGCGTGACCGTCCTGTTGCAGCGCACGTCACCGGCGCAGGTCGTCAGCGCTGACGGTGCGCTCACCATCGACGTACCACCGCTCGCCGTGGCCGGCCCGACCGAGATCACGATCTCGAAGCTGTCGCCGATCTGCGCGGGTCAGCCGGCGGCGGGTGCCACCTATCTCATCGGACCCGAGACGCTGGTCTTCGAGCGGCCATTGCGACTGGCGTTCAAGACCAGCGCGCTGTCGCTGGCCGGCCAACCCGATGCCCTGCGCGTCGCGCGCCTGGTCGTCAGCGGCGCCAGCGCCGGCAGCTGGGTGGCGCTCGACCGACCCGAACGCACCAGCAGCGAGGTACTCGGCCGCTCGCTCCAGGCCGGCCAGTTCTCGCTGGTCGACACCTCGAGCGGGACCATCAGCGGCGTCGCGCCGGTCACCGAGACCAGCGAGGCCGACGTGCTGTTCTCGCGCGGCGACGTTGCGGCCGCGCGGGCTGCCTATCGCGCGGTGCTGCAGCAAGACTCCGACAGTGCGCGCGCCCACCTCGGCTTCGCGCTCGGCTCGCTGCTGCTGCTGCCGGATGCGGCGCCGGCTCGCAGCGTGCTGGTGCGCTGCGGCCTGCCACCGCTCGAGCCGGCGGCGCTCTATGGTGCCAATGGATTTCTCGATCTGCTGGCCCGCGATCGCGCGGGCGAGAGCGACCTGCAGCTGGAGTTTGGCCCCAGCAGCAGTCCGTCGGTGGGCGAGTCGGTGGTGGCGCGAGCCAGCGCGTCGATGGTGACGCTGCAGGTCGAGGATCGCGATCACCTCGACGGTCCCTGGCAACTCGAGGTGGCAATCGACCTGGCGGCGGCCGGCGACGCGTACCGCGCCGGTGGTGTGCTTGCCGGCGACGGCTTCCCCGGCCACGTGCTGCTGACCGGCCCCAGCGGCCGCTATCAGCTGCAGCGGCCGAGCGGCGGGCAGCTGCAGGTCGTGTCGGCAGGACGCGCGCTCGGCCAGGAGATCGCGTTGCGTGCGGTCGGCCTGACCCTGGCCAACGGTACCAGCGGCAGCGTCCGGCTCGACGGCACCATGCGCGACGTCATCGGCGCACCACCGGTGCCACCGCACGCGCTGTTCGACAGCGTCGACGATCCGGGCCCGCCGTACCGGCGGGCGACCGCGGTGTTGCTCGACAACTGCAGCGACGCGCTGACCGGGCCGTTCCTGTTCGAGCAGGCGCGGGCCATGCTCGACGAGCTGTCCGCGATCGAGACCAGCCTGGTGGCCGTGCTGGCAAAGGTGGTCGCCAGCGACGTGGTCGAGGCACAGGCAGCGACCGCAGCCCTGCAACAGGCGGTGCCGTCGTTTTTGCTGCGGCAGCCCGACGACCTGCAGCTCAATCCGCGCGATCTGCGGCTGTTGATAGCGGCCATCGACGGTCTGCGCGTGGCCTCCGATCTGGCGACGCCGTATCGTTTTCTGGGCCACGACGAGGCCGGGGTCGCCCGACCGCTGGCCGATTTTCTGGCCGAGCAGACGCTCGCCTACACCGCCGCCGATGGCTCGATCGCGACCCGCGCCGAGCGCGCGCTGTCGATGGCTGTGCTTGCCGCCGACCTGTCGCGCAACCTGCTGGTGCCGGTCGATGCTGGCGCCGACCTGGTAGCCGCGCTGAGCGCACCCCGGCTGGCGCTGGACAGCGTGCTGGCCGAGGCGATCGACGCGCTGTCGCAGCCGGCCAACGGTCCAGGCGTGTTCGACCTGGACAGCCCGCTGGTGGCGCCGTTCGTCGACGCGCTGGCTGGCGCGCTGGCCAAGTTTCGCGAGACGCTGCCCGCGAGTGCGGTGCCGGTCGCGGTCCCCGGCAACCCGGGCTATAGCTTCGTCGCCAGTCTGTTCTTCGACCAGCCGCCGACCAACGCGGCGCTCACGGCACAGCTGTCCGGCGGCGCGCTCTGCGTGGCCGAGCCGGGCAGCGCAGACGCGGCCAGTGCGGCCGAGCGCAACCCGCAGCTCACCCTGGCCAGCGCGGCCCGGCCGCTCTTGCTGGCGACGCTGGTGCAGCTACCACCGGATCGCTCCAGCATCGGTTGTGTCGACGACGCGACCTGCGGGGTGGCCGGCGTGGTCTGCGATTTTTCGACGGCGCGCTGCCAAGCCGGCGGCGGCCCATGCAGCGGCCCTGACAGCTGCAGCGACGGCGACAGCTGTGTCGGCCAGTGTCAGCGCGCGCCGTTCGAGTTGATACCTGCGGCCGATGTCGACCGTGCTCTCGGCGGAGCTGCGCCTGCGCTGATCGACGACGAGCTGTGGCGCGTGATCGGGCCGCTGCTGGACGCGCTGCCCTGGCGCAAACCGATCTAGTCGTTGCTGTCGAACTTGACCTGGTAAGCCGAAATGTTGCCGCACACCACGCAGATGAAGTGGTGGATGTTGACCGTGGCCAGCGACAGGTAGGGATCGATGTCGCCCCAGTAGCGGGCGCCGGTACGTTCGCGGATGGCGGTCTTGCGCTGCATGAAGCCCTCGCAGCGCGGGCAGACGCTGGTCGGTCGCAGCCGGCGATGCAGGTACTTGGCCATCGAGCCGTCGACAATACTGCGTTCGGCGGTCAAGCTCAATCAGGTGCTCGGCGATTGCCATGCCGCCGTGGTTCGGGGACGATGATCAGCGCCCATGCTGTTGCTGCGCTACATCGCCCGCACCATCGTCGCGACGTTCCTGGCGTTGCTGTTGCT
>Ga0315268_10000554_pt1 | contig 43707 bp, 43 predicted proteins | sample C1_top_MG_FD_204535 | JGI IMG/M metagenome (GOLD analysis project Ga0315268, IMG submission 204535) | Sediment microbial communities from Yellowstone Lake, YNP, Wyoming, USA - C1_top | ecosystem: Environmental > Aquatic > Freshwater > Lake > Sediment | place: USA: Wyoming | collected 2017-08-01
GTTCAACATCAGCAATAGAAAGAAGCATCTCAGTTTCTCTGCAACATATTCCGCAATGAGAACAACGCATGGACCTATTCCATTTGAGCTTTCCTAATTTATCTTTCGTTACTGATGATGTGCTCAACCACCTGTGAGAATCAGATTTAAGTTTAACAGCTCTGCCCAAGCTATGCTTTTCAACGGAATTCTGAAGGTGCCTCTGTTTCCGTAGGGTGCACACATCACGAAGTTTTCTCTTTTGTATTCATCTTTCTGGATCTCGGCCAATTGAACATTAATTATGACTGAACCATCTTTTAGGTGAAGGTTGACGTTTTTCCCCAGAAAAGATCGTGCCACATTCACGCTGAATCCGTCCATGTTCTCACCATTCCAGATCCTTGTCAGCCAGTCTGCTCCAGCAACGCCTGCAAATTGGCCGTCTTTCTCCTCTTACGAGAATGTACACTTCAATATCATTATTCCTGCATTCACCATTCCACGGATTCTTGCACTGTTCCATCAACGCGAACCTCCAGTCACACACCACAGTCTACAGGGTCAGCACTCTTCGCTTTTAAAACCCGCTTTGAAACGACATTGTTGGCATTGGGAGAGGTCAGTAAAAGTGAAAGCTTATACGCGACATGAGTAGTTGCTGGTTTGGAGACGCTCATGGACTACTATATCTTGATAACGCGGATCAACCTAGTTTTTCAAATAGTCATTCTGCTACTGCTTTCTGCGAGTTTCAGGTTGATGAAGAGGGGGAAGTTCGTTGAGCACGGAACTGCAATGCTAGTTGCAGTGATTTTAAATGTGATTTCATTTTCGCTAGTCATGGGGCCATCGTTGGTCAGCTTGGGAGCCACCATCAGGGACTATCCATTGAATCAGCTTTCCATCGTTTCTTTGACCCATGCTTCCTTAGGCGGCGTGGCATTGATTTTGGGAATTTGGATTGTCGCCTCATGGCATCGACAGCCTCCGAATCAGAGCTGTCAAAGAAAGAGGAAATTCATGCGGTTGACCTTTGTGCTGTGGTTCGTTGCATTGCTGCTGGGCATTTTGCTTCAAATGCTTCTCAACGGAATCATTACCTTGTAGAGTTGCCAAATCGCCCGCCGAAGGTGGAATGCTATTTCAATTGTCGTTATTCCTTGAGCCGATGGCTCTGAACTTGAACATGAGAACCGCGATTGCGCCTAGCGAAAGAATCAGTGTCAAGAAGATGAGGCTGTATTCAGGAACAGTCATTGTCTCGGACCAACTGCTCCAACCATGAACAATGCAATGGGCTTGCACCCGCACGGTCGTGGGCAGGGCAGCTTCGCCTATGTCATATTGAACCATGAATGTTTCTGTCGACTGAGGAGTGGTTTGGTTGATGTCGTGAACCGTTCCGTTCACCTCGACTCTGACTGTGTCGACGTAATGGCTCGGTCCTAGACTTGGAGGCGGCGTGTGATTAATCGTGATGTTCAACATTGTGTGTGTTCCACTATTCCAAGGAGTTACATTGACGACTGTTGGAACGAGAGCGTTTGCCGGCTGAGTCTGAAAGCCTATAAAAACGGTCAAGACAAACAGAAGTGCCAACGCAAACTTCGCTCTCCGTTGTGGACTCGAACTCATCAGAATCACAGACTGTAATCTGTTTTCAGCAGATATATAAAAATAGTCATTGCCACAGACGACTCTTGTTTGCCTTTCTCTTGCTTTGTTTCAGATTTGGATTATTTCTGGCACTATGTTTTCCTTCGTCACTTTCAGCAACGCCACCGTGGGTTTGGCTATGAATGGTGGAATTGGATTCGTTGGGCTTCCGGGATTTATGAACAGGACGTTGTCTTCCCATTTCATGTTGGAGCTGTGCGTGTGACCGTAAATCATCACGTCGAAACCGTTTGTTTCTGCAATTTCACGCATTTTTTTCATGCCAAAAACTGCCCCAGGATCATGCATTACTCCGATTTTCCAGTCAAAGATTTTGAAAGAATTAAGTTTCTGTAGTTTTTCCCGAATTTCAGGTTCGTCCATGTTTCCATAGACGACCAAAACAGGTGCGATCTGCTCCAACTCGTCGACCACAGACAACTGCACCAAATCGCCTGCATGGACGATGTAGTCTGCATTTTCGAAGACCTTGAAGACTTCTTTCGGTATTTCTCTGGCTCGGACGGGTACGTGAGTGTCAGATATTAGACCAACAATCTTGGCTGTGCTTTCCTGCATTCGGGGGAGAACTTGATGTTGTTGACTGGCCATCTAAGCGTCCTCTACTGCATCCATTAGCAGTTAACTGAAATAAGGGTTTCAATGGCGAGATAAATATTTAGAATATAGATTCGGAGGCACTGGAACAGATTCTTAAGTAGATTGCCATCATATAATGACGCTTGGGGAATTGACTGATGTGTCCTCCCGAGTTGCTGAACGAGGTAGAGAAAGAAGTCACAACTCTTCTGTGCGATTTGATCCGCATCGACACAACTAACCCGCCAGGAAACGAGACCAAAGCCGCAGAATATTTGGCTAGAGTCTTGTCTGAAGATGGATTTGAATGCGAGCTTTTTGAGTCTGCGCCAGGAAGAGGTAGCGTAGTCACTCGTCTTCGAGGAACGGGTGAAAAGCCGACCTTGCTTCTGTTGTCCCATCTTGACGTAGTTGCTGCCAATCCGCGAGAATGGGCAGTGAACCCGTTTGAAGGCGTGATCAAAAACGGTTTTGTCTGGGGCAGAGGCGCGTTGGACATGAAATCAATGACTGCCATCGAAGCCATGGTCCTGAAACTTCTGAAGAACCGGAACGTTAAGCTGAAGGGCGACGTAGTGTTGGCGGCAACCGCAGATGAGGAAAGAGGCGGAGAGGCGGGAGCAGGCTGGCTCTCGCGTAATCACACTGAAAAAGTCCGAGCAGACTACGTGATAAATGAAGGCGGAGGCATGGCCATGCCCTTCAACGGGAAAAACGTCTACACGATTCAGACGGCAGAGAAAGGAATTCTGTGGTTTAAGATCAAGGCAAAGGGCACGCCTGGACACGGTTCAGTGCCCGGAGGCGCAGACAATGCTATACTGCGCATGAATCGTGTCATTGAAAAGCTTGGCAACTACCGTTCGAGAATCGTGCTGGTGCCAACCGTGAAGCAATATGTTGCCGAGATTGCGAAGGAGAACAAGGTTGCGCAACAGGCTTTGATGCGTGTTCTTCAAGAACCAGCGACTGCTGACCAGGTTTTGGACGAGTTGGCTGAGAAGGACAGGTTTCTGGCTGAGGAGATTCGGGCGATGGTCAGGATGACCGTGACGCCTACGGTAATACATGGCGGCGTGAAGGAGAACGTCATTCCTTCTGAATGTGAGGCTGTCTTTGACTGCAGAGTCTTGCCTGGACAAGATCCGATGGAAGCTTTAGACACGATTAAGGGTTTGCTCAAGGATGTAGGCTTGGAGAAACTAGAGTTTGAGATAATTCAGGCTAACGAACCGTCAGAATCTTCCGCAGACACCGAGCTTTACAGGCTGATTGTGGATGTCTTGAGGAAATTTGAGCCTGACTGTTCCGTGGCGCCTGACATGCTTACAGGCGGAACTGATTCGCGCTTCTTCAGGAGGATGGGCGCCGTCTGCTATGGTTTTCAGCCGACGCGTGCGGACATGCCCTACGGGGAAATGGGGAAGACGATTCACGGTATTGATGAACGGATTTCGATCGCCAATCTCGTGTTTGGGACGACCGTGCTGTACAACGTTGTTGAGAGGTTCATGACTTAGGGTGAAGTTATAAATACGTTTGAGTAGTTTGTTTCTATTGGCTTGAAAGGAGGTTTCAGGTTGCCGGCAATTGAAATTGGCAGAATTTGCGTGAAGTTGTCTGGGCGTGAGGCTGGAAGGAAATGCGTGATAGTTGATGCTATGGACAAGAGTTTCGTGTTAATCACCGGTCCGAAAAAGGTGACCGGCGTGAGGCGGCGAAGGGTAAACGTTGGTCACGTTGAGCCTTTGCAGGACAACATCGAGATCAAACGCGGAGCTTCTGACGACGAGGTTATGGAAGTGCTCAAGGCTGCAGGCAAGCTGGAAGACATGGCTAAACCTGTTGTGCCTGCTTTAGGCTAGGGTTTAAGCTCTTATACTTCAATGTTGTTTTTCTACGATTGCAGGAGTTCAGTATTGCCATGCCTAGATCGGTTGCTCCGTGGGAAGTTGAGCGGAAACTACTGGTGAAGGCTGAAGACAAGACTGATCCGAGCTTCGGATGTAAACCTGAGGAAAGACCGGCTGCAGAGTACATAAAATATGGCGTAATCAATTTGGACAAACCGGCTGGTCCAACGAGCCACGAGGTTGCTGCTTGGGTCAAGCGCATTCTTAAGCTTCAGCATGTCGGTCACGGCGGGACTCTAGAGGCTTAAGCTTAAGCCAGAGAAATCCCAAAGTGACGGGCGTTTTGCCAGTTACGTTAGAGGATGCTACGAAGGCTGTTCAGGCGCTGCTTTACAGTGGCAAGGAATATGTTTGTGTGATGAAGCTTCACGGGGATGTGGGAATAGAACAAATCAGGAAAGTTCTAGGTGAGTTTGAGGACGTGATTTATCAGCGACCGCCTTTGCGGGCTTCGGTCAAGCGGCAGTTGCGAATTAGGCGGATTTACCGTTTGGATTTCCTGGAGATGGACGGACGGAACGTTCTTTTTCGCGTGGATTGTGAGGGTGGCACGTACATTCGGAAGTTGTGTTTTGATGTTGGCGAGGTTTTGGGTTGCGGTGCACACATGCAGGAGCTGCGAAGGACGAGGGCTGGGCCTTTTGTCGGTGACAATAGTGTGATCTTGCATGATGTGGCCTATTGGTTCATGGAGTGGCAGGAGAAGAAAGATGACAGAATTTTGAGGCGGTTTATCCAGCCGATGGAGCGGGCTTTAGCCTTGGTTCCGAAAATTGTAGTGCGGGATTCGGCTGTTGCTGCAGTGTGTCATGGGGCAAGTTTGACGGCTCCGGGGGTTCTGTCTTTTGAGACTGGTATAAAGGCGGGTTCGACGATTGCAGTTTCATCATTGAAGGGTGAAGCAGTTGCATTAGGCAAGGCTGCGGCTTCTTCAGAGCAGATGCTTGACATGGAGCATGGTGTTGTGGCCACGACTGAACGTGTGCTAATGCCTCGAGACGTGTATCCGAAGGGCTGGAAGAGTGGCGGAAGAAAGAATGAGCAGGAAGGCTGAAGGCGTAGAGCATTATTTTGCTGAGCATCCGAAGTCGAAGGCAGACCTCGGTTTGGTCCGTGCGAATCTTCGTGGAAGGTCTTTTGAGTTTTTGACCGCCTCGGGCGTGTTTTCTAAACGGCGGATTGATTTGGGCACGCGGTTGTTGATTGAGTCTATGCTGTTGCCAGATGAGGGCTACGTTCTTGATGTTGGGTGTGGCTACGGAGCGATTGGGATTGCAGCTGCGGCTTCTAATCCGCGTCTCCAAGTGGTTTTGGTTGACTTGAATTCTCGGGCGGTTTGGTTGGCGCGGCAGAATGTTGAAAGAAACAGTGTCTACAATGCGGAGGTTAGGCGAGGTCGGTTCTATGAGGCCGTTGAAGATTTGGCTTTTGACTGCGTTCTTTCGAATCCGCCTGTGAGTGCAGGAATGGAGACTGTGCAGGCGATAATTTGCGAGGCGCCGCAGTACATGGCAGACAAAGCCTCTTTTCAGATGGTTGTGAAGTCTAAAGTGGCTGGGAAGAGGCTGTGCATGTTTTTTGAGGAGGCTTTTGGCGATGTTGAGGTTTTGGCTAGGGAAAGTGGCTATCGTGTTTTGATTTCAAGGAAGCAGTGAGTGTCTTGTTGTTTTTGGAAAACCTATAATAAAGTATGTTGCTTGAATATGGTTTGTCGTGTTTGCGCCGGGGTATCCTAGCCAGGTAGGGAGCAAGCCTGGAGACAAGTGCATGTTTGCCTAATAGCTTGTGGCCTCTCGGGGCCGCGTGGGTTCAAATCCCACCCCTGGCGCCAAAATCTTTCCGTGTGATCTTGCGGATTGGCAGTTGCTTTCGTTTGCGTCTTGCTTCTAGGTCTTGCTGCATTTTTTCGCATCGTTTGAGCCACAACACGTTGTATTGGCGTGGGGAGATGACTCTGTTTTTCAAGTCTCCTATCGTGCGGATTCCTTCTTTTTTGCACCATTCCACGCAGATTCTATATTCGTCCCAGTCAAGCTCCTCATCTTCCCAAAACACTCTGATTTCCTCGAGTCCTTTTAGGAAGGCTGCAAGAGCTCTTGTGTGGCCATCAACGAAGATTGTTTCGTTGTCAATTTTCTCTAACGGGACAGGTTTGAGCGTTTCAGGTTTTGAGGGATCATACCGTTTCGTTACTTGCGCCAGTTTTGCGGAGCTGATGTAGAGCTGGCTTGGTTGTATGTCTTGCAGTTTCATCATGAACGTTTTGGTCATTTTTTTGCCCTGCCTGGCATGGTGTGGCATTGAGACGCGCTCTTTTTTCATTTCTGGTTTGAGATAGGTTAATATGTTGCGGTGCAATATGTGTTTTGAAGCGAGATTTTCGCGAGTAAAATCAGGGACATGAATGTATTCCTTTTTACTTAATTAATCTGGCTAAAAAATGAATCGAGGTGAAAAAGATGTTGAAAGTGGAAGAACCTAATCATGCGACGCGTGTGCATGCCAAGTCTCGCAATGTTGAAAATCTCATTGAGCTGAGGCTTTGGGTTGCGCATGTTATTGATGATGCTGAAAAGAATGGTGACGTACGCAAGAAGGCCAAGTTCCTTGCTTTGCAAGCTGAACTTGTTTAGTGTGTACCATGAAGGAAACATGTGATTGATGGATCTGTTTTTCGCGTTGTCGGCACATGTTGCCTTAACATCATCGATGTTATGGACCTTTTTTGTTATTTTTGAGAAACTGAATGGTTTGATCGTGTGTTCTTTCCTCTGGTTTCTGGGATTTTTCGGACAAGTTTGTGGCGTAGGCTTGCTCTGCGGTGACTACCCCGCCTCTATAATATAGATTGAACCCGTGATCCGATCTCCGGGGTCAGCTTGTTTCTTGGGTTTTCTTTATCGCGTCTTTCACTGTGGCGACGGATTTGTCAAATTCTGTTTTGGCGTCGTTGTCTAGTTGAAGTTGGAGGATTTTTTTGATGCCGTTTTTTCCGAGAATACAGGGGACGCCGATTGAAATGTCCGAGAAGCCGTATTCGCCTTGCAGATAAGTGGAGACGCCCATTACTCTGTTTCTGTCTTTTAAGACTGCGTCAGCCATGATTGCTATCACGGCCGCTGGTGCGTAGACAGTGCTTCCTTTGAGTCTGATCACGTCTGCGCCAGAAGTTCGGGTGAGGTTGACTATTTTTTGTATCTGTTCCTCACTTAGCAGGTCAGTTATTGGTATGCCTGAAACCGAAGCGAACCTGACTAGGGGCACCATTGAGTCACCATGTTCGCCTATCACGAGGCCGCGAATGTCTTCTCTTGAAACTCCCAGTTCAGACGCAATGTAAGTTCTGAAACGCAAAGTGTCCAGAATGTTGCCCATGCCGAAGACTCGGCTTCTTTCGAAGCCTGATTCCTTATAAGCCACGTAGGTCATCACGTCAACCGGATTCGTAATCATCATGAGTTTGCAGTCTGGAGCGTACTTGACGACTTCTTTGACAATGGACTTGATTATCTTTGCATTTTTGCTTGCGAGTTCAATTCGACTCATGCTCGGCTGCCTAGCCAAGCCCGCGGCCACGATTACGAGTTCTGAACCTTTCATTTCGCTGAAGTCACTTGTTCCCTTGATCTTTCCGTCGAACTCGATTGCCGGCGCAGCTTGCATCATGTCTAATGCTTCGCCTTGAGCCAAGTTTTCGGCAATGTCTATTAGCACGACGTCGCTGATTCTGCGTCCGAGGATGTTGAAGGCTGCTGAACTGCCTACTTTTCCCGCGCCAATTACTGAAATCATAATACACGAATACTGGCAGGTTTTACATAAGCATAACTAGATATTTGTCTCAAGGGTAGGAGAACGATGCTGACAAAGTTTATTTGCTACAAACACCTTGATTCTGTTTCACCTGAAAAAGAGCCCTGGTAGTATAGTCCGGTCTAGTATATGCGGCTGTCGCCCGCAGGACCCGGGTCCAAATCCCGGCCAGGGCGCCACAATTCATCTTGCTACTGAGTTTTGGCTTCTTTTTTCTCTTCTTCTGCAACGTATCGTTTCAGTTTCTTCTCCATCTTCAACTCATAGGTATGCTCTTTAACCGGCGGAGGCAAACCCTCCCTTACAAAAAGCAGATTCGGAGCAACAATGCGCCGTTCGCCAGTCTTCACTTTGACCTTTTCCCCTTGAACATCGTCCTCAAACGGCTCTAGGGCCTCAACGATCCAGTTTCCTTTGCTTTCCGTCAACACCTTGACCTTGTGCTTGCCCTTGTAAAACCTGATCTCTCCATTCATAACCATCCCTGCCAATAATGTTTACACTACAAGAAATATAAAACCCGCGCCACAGTTGCGCATAACGTTTGACACGAACGTGCACGGAAAACATAAGAACCACCTTAAACCATGATTTTAAATGATAGAAATTGACGTTTTCGCAACCACGCCCTCGCAGTTCTTACTCAGACACTTGGCTACACAACGTTCTGAAAGGCACCGGCGTCAGCCAAGACGAGGCTCCGACTGTGACTGCCCGAGCTTCCAAGAGCGGCTTGTGCGTGGTCTGCAAAGGTTCAAGGCTTCTGTGCGGCAAAACCCGTTGCCCAATAATCGTCAGAGTCAATTATTACCTGAAAAGCGTGCCTCTGATGAGCAGCCAAGACATCTCCGGAGCCTCGCCTCCAAGCGTTTTCATAGGCAGAATCGGCTACCCAAACGTGTACGCTGGCCCACTTGTTCCGCCTGTTGATGGTGACACGAGCATGTTTGACTTGCCTGAGCAGTGGTTCGGGAAATCAATAGACGAAATTGTCGCCTTCCGCTCCATGCTCATCCGCGGCAAACACCGCGTTCATGTGCAAAAATTCAGCGAAGCAGGAAAAATAATTGAGAAAACCCGCGAACTTGCCTTAGCAATAAAGCCCGTGGACGTCGAACTGCTGCTCACTAAGAAACCCCACGGCTCGATATTCCTGAGCGACGACGTGCAACCTTTCGGACCATCAGCGCCCATCCGCGACCTGAACTTGGGCAACACAAGCTGGGACCACCAGATAGAAAAAGCCTACAGCGACACTGATTTGAAAGCTGTTCCCGCCGTGCTTGAGCTCTACGGCAAAGGCGTGTTTGAAACCAAGATCCAGAGAGCCTTCAGCGTCGGCGCCTTCGGCGTCGAAAAGAATCGCCGTCTCGTGCCCACGCGCTGGAGCATCACCGCCGTGGATGACATAATCTCCAAGAACCTGATGAGCCAAGTGAGGCAGTTTCCAGAAATCAACGAATACCGCGTCTACGAATCTCGCTATTTGGACAACGTTTTCGAAGTACTCATGATCCCCCGCGAATGGAGCTATGAAGCCATAGAAGCATGGTACCCCGGCACGGTGTGGAACCCCAACGGCAAACAAGTCGTGATGTTCGGAGACTGGGAAGGCCATGAGGGGCGTACAACTTATGCAGAGATCGGCGGATGCTATTATGCCGCGCGATTGGCGGTGTGCGACCTTCTGGTGAAAGAAAGGCGCCAGGCCACAGTGATAGTCCTCCGTGAAGCTCACGCAGGCTACATCATGCCCGTCGGCGTTTGGCAGGTGAGGGAAAACGTGAGAAACGCCATGCGCCAAAAACCATTAACGTTCAACACGTTGAACGAGGCGCTGGAAAGAATCGTCAGTCAATTCGATATTCATCTTTCAAGCTGGATAAGGGAAAGTCAACTCATTCGCAACGCCTTGTTCCAGAAGCGGATTACCGATTTTCTGGCCAGACCAACGCCTATTCAACAATAGAGCTTCCGTCTGCTCTGTCTGAAGATTTCCAGAGAACTTGTTTTTCCTACCCGCGGACTCTTCCAAGCATCCATTTGGACAATTCCGTTCTGATGGCTTCTTCTTCCATGCTTTTTGTTTCTTTCCTGTCCCTTTCCCCCTTGACATTTCTGTTGTGCTCTTCAACCTTCTTGTTGGTGGCAATCACCACTGTTTCAAGCCAGTTGAGCTTGTCTTGCACTCGGTCCTTGCTGGTCACAAGCTTCAGTTCTTTGCCAACCACGACGACTTTTCTGTCCCAGAAATCCAAGCTGCCCCACAACTCTTGTTCGAACAGCGTCTGCCAAACGTAAGATGGGTCAGCGTCCAACGGCAGAGAAATAACGTAAGCTTCAGGGTAGAACGGGTCCTTATGGACAGCGACATGGCGCATGTCAATGGGGTGTTTGATGTTCACCTTTTCGGCTGTTTCAGCCAATTTTCACACCCAATTTAAACTAAGCCGTTCTTCAAAGTTAAAGTTTGTGTCTGCACCCGGAAAACAGCCACACCGAAACCCGCGGTGAGTTGTGTTCCACACAATTCTTAAATTAAAACCAAACGTACTAAGACTGTGGTTTTCAGATGACTGAACGCCTTTTCTCTGAGATGACGCAGCTTCTTCCGTTCTCAGTTCCCTCGGAAAACCGAAAAGAATCCTTCACAAAAGAAATGGAAAGAGCCTCAATTTTCTGCTTTACAGAACTTGAAAGAGCAAAAGGCGGAGGTCTAATCCTCAAACAACCTCCAGAAAAAACCCTCTTCCTGACAGAGGCATGCTATCCTTTCTGGCTGATCCCGTGGGGCAAGCTAACTCTTCTGATTGACGGGCTGAACGCAATCCGTCACACGCTCACGTATCCTGTGGCTCCAGACGTGAAAACCTTTCAGGAAAACATGGAGAGAAGCCAGAAGGCACTGGAGAACTACGCGGACTTCCTGTCCAGCAATCTCAACTATTTTCGAACCCCCACCAGCCAAAAACAAGCCCTGCTAAACGGCCTAGCTACCAATCCGAATCTCTTGGCAGAATTTACCACGTACATCTCAGAAGCACAAGAAATCGAAGAAATCCTCAGAGACATGACGGTTTTGCCGCCGAGGATAGATGAATCTGCAATTGCGAGCTTGAAGCAGGAGCTTGACGGCCTAAAACTGGAGTTCCAAGAAGACATCAACAACCTCTACGAGAACATGAAGAGCCTCAACAAAATCACGAACAACTTCGTCAAAACTATTCGAAACGACATGAAAGCAGTTCAAGAAGAATTCAGCAAGGAGATCAAGAAACAAGAAGCCATCGTCACGCCCAAGGCCAACCGAATACGAAGCGAATATGACGAACAAATAACGGTGCTGACCAAAAACTACGAGAAACAACTTTCGCCAATCAGCAAAGAAAAAGCAAAGCTTGAAAAAATGAAAGAGCAAACCCAAAGCCGAATTGAACACTGCAAGGTGGAAGCGAAAAGCCATGCAGCGAGAAAGGACGAGGTTGGAGAAAGAAAATGGAAGGAAGCGGCAAAAGAAGCTGAAAAAGAGCTCTCGGAACTACAGAAGAAAATCAAAGGGCAAGAGGCAAAACTGAAGGAAATCGAGGACACCAAATCTGCTGAGACCTTCAGGCTAAGCTCCGAAAGCGAAGCAAGAATAAACGAAGCTAGGAAGGACTTGCTGGAACTTGAAGCGTCAAGAGACTCCAAAATGCAGGCTCACAAGCAAGAAATAGAGAAGCTGAAGGAATCATCCTCAACAATAATCACCCAAATCAGCGCCTTGGCGAAACTGAGAGAATCAAATCTTGCCGAACTAGAGAAGCTCGGACTGCAGCAAACCCGCAAACAGCCTTCTTTGACCTACGTTCCATTCTACCTTGCCTGTTATCGTTCTCAGACCAAGAAACGTTACGTGGTTTTTGCACCGTCGATCATAAATGCCGTAGGCTTTTCCGTGAAGCTTAAGGGAGCCTTGGGCGGGACAAAGATCAAACAGATACTCGATTCCCGCTTCAAAGCGATAAGTGGGCTGCTAGAAGGCTTGCCGGAGTTCATAGGCCGAGACGCAGTTTTTGAAAGAGAACTGGATGAAGCCAGCGCAAGAGCTGACGTGCTGAAAGTAGAATCCATGCGAGAACAGGTCGAGAACGGGTTGGCTCAGCTCAAGCACGAAGGGTGGTTTTCAGACAAGGAGTACGAAGCCTTTACGCAGACATTGAAACAGGCAATGGTTTGAAAAGCGGTTATTTTTTGTAAAGCTCCGCCATTTTCTTGTATTTTTCCATGGCTTGAATCACGATCTTGCCTGCCTCTTCAGCATTTTTCCATTCTTTGAACTTCACCCACTTGTGGGGTTCCAATCGCTTGTAGGTTTCGAAAAACTCTTGAATTTCCCGTAGTTTATGCGGATGCACATCTGTGATGTCGTGGTAACCGTCAAATCTGGCGTCGCTAACCGGCACGGAGAGCATTTTGGCGTCTTCTCCTTTCTCGTCTTCAACGATCAAGGTTCCTATCATTCGAGTCTTAACGATGCAGCCCACTTCAAGCGGTTCGTAGCTTAGCACCATTATGTCCAACGGGTCGTCATCGTCAGCCCACGTTTGCGGAACAAACCCGTACTCTACAGGAAACACCACTGATGATGGGATTACGCGGTCTAAGACGAATGATTCCCACTCTGAGCGGAACTCGTACTTGTCTCTCGAACCGCTTATTACTTCGATAACCACATTCAACAAGGTCGGCGGATTGTCACCGACCGGAACATCCTTCCAAACATTCATGCCAATCAACCTTCACAGCCTAAGGTCCACACTGGCTAATTTACGTTTCCTCAAAGAACTCCGCCAGCTTCTTATTCTCTGCTCGGCTGAGCACCTCTGCACATTTTTTCGGATCCAGATACCTGAATTCCAGACCCAGAGTCGTCAGTAGCCTCTGCATGTCTTTCGCCATGCTTGGTGCCGCCAAGACTCCTCGAACTTCACGGTCAGCCTTGCCCTTGATTGCCTCGATGTACTTTGCAAGCTGAAATGCTGCCTCCTTTCCCGCTGTCTTGCGTTTGATCTCCACAACCACTAGCTTTCCATTCTTGTCCATACCGTAAACATCAATAAACCCCGGCTCAACCATTTTCTCATAGCTTATCGGTTTGAACTCTTTCTCTAGCAGTTCAGGCTTTAGCAGAACAGCTTTTTGCATGTCCTCTTCACTCGCATATAGCAAAAACTCTCCAGAATCAGCGAGACTTAATGATGAGATGAGGCTAATGTTGTCGAAAAACACTTTCACAGATTCAGCTGGCTTCTGCCTCACCGCACGAACCTCTAGCACCCGATCTTTGGCTTGAACGTTGAAAATGACTTCTCCGCCGGGCATCCAGTTAACGGGCTCATAGCCTATCGCACGGTGAACCAGAAGCGAGCCGTCAGCCTTCACTATGAGTATGCGTTCGCCAGGTTCGAGCTTCGACTTTGCTCTGCCAACGTAGTGCACCCAGCATCGGCCAACAATCAGCAACGTCTTGTGATGTAAAACGGCGTCTCGGGCAACGCTTTCTGCGTCCAAAATGTCTGGGTTAACTAGAACGGCGGGGGGCTTGAGTGTGGGCACTGCATTTTCGCCAATAGCTTAAGAAGAACTGAACATACATAAGATTTCTGAAGGATTCCAATGGACGGTTGGAAAAAGAAACGCACGGTGATGCATCGGTACAATGTGACAGCAGGCATTTATGACATGCGCTATGCTGAAGAGCAGGGCGCAAAAATTGAGGCTGCCTTGAAGCACGTCAGGTTCGATGGGAATGCCATGATTTTGGACGTCGGTTGCGGGACAGGTATCCTGTTCGATTACGTTGCACGGAAGGCAGCGATGGTTGTTGGCTTGGACATTTCTAGGGAAACCCTGCTCAAGGCGAAGGGACGGACAAAGAATCAGGTGAACGTGCATCTCATTCTAGCCGACGCCGACAACGTGCCTCTCGCGGGCAAGTCCTTCAATCGCGTTTTCGCCATGACGCTGATCCAAAACACTCCTGACCCTGATAAGACTCTCAAAGAGATCAAACGTGTTGCAGAAGACGAAGCCTTCGTCGTTGTGACTGGTTTGAAAAGAGTCTTCAGCAGGAAAGGTTTTGAGCAGTTGTTGGCAAATGCGGGACTGAAGATTGTGGCGTTGAAGAATGAGGCTTTGAAGTGTTATGTTGCGGTTTGCAGCAAAGAAGGTTAAGCTCAAGTCTTAGGCTTGCTTCAAGCATGGCTCACGGATGCATCAAGGGCGCTTTCCATGCGAAAACATGTTCTTTTGATTTTACAAACTGCATGTAGAATCCCCTACGAATCACAAGTAATGTTTATATTACAAATTTACCAATTCAAACAAATCCAAAAGCAAGTTAAGGAAACTTGAGGAAAATGATGCGCCTTAACTCCGCTTAATAGTCACATGCTTTGCTTCCCGTGGCAATAACATGGCATAGGTGGGTTGGCAGATGCCGTTGAAAACCATTAAGAAAGAAACGCAGGACGCATTGACGTTGGAGTGGGTTCTGCATGTTAAGAATTACAGGCTTAACCTTGACAAGAAGCACTGCGTAGGCTGTCAAATCTGCACCTTGGCTTGTCCAAAAGAAGCCATAAAAACTGCAAAACAGCCCAAAACGCAAGGCGAAAAGGCGAAGAAAGCCAAAGTGGACATTGACTTGGCGAAATGCAATTTCTGCGGAATCTGCGACCTGCTGTGCCCTTACGGAGCAATAAAGGTCACATTGAACGGTGAGCATATGCTTTCTGTCGTTGAAAAGGAAAGCTTTCCAGAGTTGATCCGCGACATCCAAGTGGACGCCAGCAAATATCCCGCGGGGAGCAGGGAATGCGAAGAGGCTTGCCCGCTGGACTTGATTACGGTGACTAGAGCTACACCTGAAGGAAAAGCTGTCAAAGATGTCAGTTCACTGAGTCAGAAGGAAAAGGCTGGGCTTCAAATCAAGATTGATGTTGACAAAGAACATTGTCCATGTTGCCGAATCTGCGAGTTCAAATGTCCTGACGGCGTTTTCCGCGTCCGCAAATTCCTGAACGGAAAAATAAAGATCGACCAAGAGAAATGTCCTGAAGGCTGCAAGGACTGTTTGGACGTGTGCCCCGTGACAGATGCGCTTTACCTTTCAGAGGACGGCAAGAAGGTGCACGTCAATGAAATGTTCTGCGTTTACTGCGGAGCCTGCAAGCTCGTTTGCCCTGTTGAAGAAGCTTTGGAGCTGAAACGGACCAAGATACGCCATACGCCTGTCAAGTCGGGAGCATGGAACAAAGCCTTGGAAAGACTGGCCTCACCAATGGAGATAAGTAAGGAGTTGAAGGCTAAGGGCTCAGTGCGCGTGCGAGAGTCGGTCGAGAAGCTGCTTGCACGAAAGAGGGAATGAGAATGGCTCAGAAGGAAACCCGAAAGCAGACTGTGCCTGAAGAGCCACGCATCGGCGTCTTCATCTGCCACTGCGGCTTAAACATTGCAGGTACTTTGGACATTAAGGAACTGGTTGAATACGCGAAGGCTTTGCCGGACGTTGTCTATGTTAAAGAGAACCGTTACACGTGTGCTGATCCGGGGCAGGAGGAAATTCGGAAGGGAGTCAAAGAGAACAAGCTCAACCGCGTCATCGTGGCAGCCTGTTCGCCTAGAATGCATGAACCCACGTTTCGGAGAACCGTTTCAGAAGCAGGTTTAAACCCGTTTCTTTATGAAATGGCGAACATCCGCGAGTTTTCTTCATGGTGCCATCCAAGCACGCCCAAAGAGGCAACTGAGAAAGCCAAAGACATCATCAAAATGGCAGTTGCGAAATCGCGTTTGCTGTTGCCGCTTCAAACGATAGAAGTGCCCGTCACCAATAGAGCATTGGTTGTTGGCGGTGGCATAGCCGGCATGAATGCGGCGTTGGATTTGGCTGAGATGGGTTTCAAGGTGTACTTGCTTGAAAAGACTGAGAGCATCGGTGGGCACATGGCTCAGCTGGATAAAACGTTTCCGACTCTTGACTGTTCCATCTGCATTGAAGGTCCGAAAATGGTGGATGTGGGCAGGCATCCGAATATTCAGATTATTCCGTATTCTGACTTGCTGAGCGCCAGCGGTTTCATCGGCAACTTCAAAGTGAAAGTGCGCAAGAACCCGCGGTACGTGATTGCAGCGAACTGCACGGGTTGCGGCGAATGCAAAGACGCTTGCCCGATTGAGTATCCGAACGAGTGGGACATGAACTTGGGCGTGAGAAAAGCCATATCTGTGCCTTTCGACCAAGCCGTTCCGCTCGTCTATTCAATCAACAAGGACTACTGCATTGAATGTTACAAGTGTGTTGACGCATGCGGAGCAAGGGAAGCAATTAACTTTGAGCAGAAGCCCGAGGAAATCGAGCTAGAAGTGGGCACGATTATTGTGGCCACGGGCTATGACATCTACTTCCCCTATGACAATGCGCTTTATGGTTATGGAAAGTATCCGAACGTGATCACTTCGCTAGAGTTTGAAAGGCTCATTCTTGCCGCTGGGCCTACTGGTGGAAAGGTCATTAGAAGTTCAGATGGAAAGAAACCGCACACCGTGGCCTTCATTCAATGCGTGGGTTCGCGAGACAAGAACAAGTATCCTTACTGTTCCAACTTCTGCTGCATGTACACTCTGAAACACGCGGTTCAGCTTAAAGAGAAGTATAAGCAGGACGTGGAAGTGTACATTTTCTACATGGACATCCGCAGCCCATCCAAAGGTTACGAAGAGTTTTATGATCGTGCACGCGAGTTAGGCGTCAATTTCATCCGTGGAAGAGTGAGCAAGATTCTGGAAATTCCAGAGACCAACAACCTGATTCTGTCTGCTGAAGACGAAAATCTGGGAGAGCCGATTGAGATCGAGGCAGACATGGTGGTTTTGGCAACAGCGGCAATACCAAAGAAAGGATCTGACGACGTTGCACGCATACTCAATTTGACTCGTGGAGCTGACGGGTTCTTCATGGAGAGTCACCCGAAGCTCAAGCCGATGGATGCGCCGACTGACGGCATATTCTTCGCCGGAGCATGTCAAGGATTGAAAGACATTCCTTACAGCGTCTCGCAGGGCAGCGGTGCAGCTTCAAGAGCGGCGACCGTGCTTTCCAAGAAGACTTGGAAGATCGAACCGATTGTTTCAGTGATTGACAAGACTAAGTGCAGAAACGTCACGGCTAAATGTGGCATCTGCGCTGAACGCTGTCCGTATGGAGCGATTAAAGTGGAGGAGAAGAAGGCGGCTGAAGTGATTACTGCCAGCTGTCATGGATGCGGTACGTGTGTGGCTGAATGTCCATCTGACGCCATTACGCAGATGCACTTTACTGATGCACAGATTATGGCTCAAATAAGAGCTGCTTTGGAGGAAAAGCCTGAGGACAAGATTCTGGCTTTTCTCTGCAATTGGTGTAGCTATGCTGGCGCGGACTTGGCAGGCACGAGCAGGTTTGAGTATCCACCGACCAGCAGGTCTATTCGCGTCATGTGTTCAGGTAGAGTTGACCGCGACTTTGTTCTTGAGGCCTTCAGGCTTGGCGCGGGCATGGTGCTGGTTGGTGCGTGTCATTTGCCTTATGACTGTCATTATATCAGTGGCAATTACAAGATGAAGGCTAGGATGGATGCGTTGGCGCCGATGTTGCAGAAGCTTGGAATGAGTCCTGAAAGGTTCCGTGTGGAGTACGTTTCTGCGGCTGAAGGTGTGAAGTATGCCGAGCTGCTCAGGGAGATGAGTGCGCAGTTGAAGGGTTTTGGCAAGGAGAAGATTGTGGCGGAAAATGCGAAGCTGAAGCCTGTGCTTGAAAACATGTTGAAACGGAAAGAAAAGAAGTAGCATTCCTGTGAAACTGGCACGTTAGAAGGTCAGATTCTTCTGTACTATCTGCAGGGCAGCGACGATCAGCATTATGCCAAAGACGTATCGGAGGCTTCTGTGAGATATTCGTTTGGAGGCGTAGGCTCCCACTTGAGCGCCAAGCACCGTTCCTAAGCCTAAGAAAGCGGCGATTTCAAAGGTGATGTGGTTTTCCAGAAAGTGCATGGTCACGCCTGAAGTCGCCGTGAAGATCATGTTGAACATTGAGGTTGCTGTTGCAATGTGTATTGGCATGCCAATTGCAAGTGTCAGGATAGGAACGACGAGCATGCCGCCGCCGATACCCAGCAGGCCGGACGCTAGGCCGCCGAAGAAGCTTAGTGGCAGGCCTAACAGCAGCGTTCTCTTGGAGTTGATCAGTTCGCTGTCAGTCTTTGTGTCCGTTTGTGGATGCTTTCCGTTTGCGGTTGAGCGTTTCTGTAGGCGAGTTGCTGGGTCAACCATGATGATTATGGCTATGGGAATCAGAAGCGCTCCGAGGATTAGGCCCAACAGTTTTGCCCTGATGATTTCGGTGAGGTATGACCCCAAGAGGGCTCCGGGCACGGTTGCCACTGCAAGAAGTAGTCCTGTTCTGTAGTAGATTCGTTTTTGTCTTGAGTAGTTTAGGGTTGACGCTATGGCTGTGAAGAGGATTGCGGCTAGGCTTGTGCCGATGGCGTTGTCTGTTTCAAGTGAGTAAATCAAGACGAGCAAAGGGACTATGAAGGCGCCGCCTCCTATACCCGTGAGTGCGGCAAATATTCCTATCAGAAAACCGAAAACTGGCAGCAACCATTCAAACATGTTCTGTCACTTTGATGCTGTAATTTTTCGCTTTGCAACATAGATGACTACGCCTGCTATTAAGCCTGCAAGTCCGATTATCCATGATTGCACTGAAGCAAACAGGAGAAAAATCAACATGGCTATGCACGCGACTGCGCCAATTGCGGGCACGGCTTTGGGGAAGACGCGTTTTTCCTGTTTTAGGCGAAAGGCTGAGACGTTTGCCAAGCTGTAGAAAAAGAGAAGGCCGAAGGAGCTTATCGCTACGACTTTCGTCAGGTCAACAAACAGGACCAGCAAGATCATTGCGGCGCCTGTGATCCACGTTGAGTAGATCGGCGTGTTACGTTTCGGGTCCAGCTTGCCTAGTGCTTGCGGTAGGTCCTTTCTTTTCGCCATTGCGTATGCCATGCGTGAGACTCCGAGGACTGAGGTTAGCAGGACACTTGCGGTGGCGATTATGCCTCCTATGGCGATGGTGGTGGTTGCAGCGGCATTGCCTGTCACGCTCATGGCTTTTTCTAAGGGTGAATTTGAGTTTGCGAGTGTGTTTGAGCCTACGAGTCCGATGGCTACTGTGCCGACGAGTATGTAGAATATTGCTGATATTGCCAGTGCCAGAAGGATGGCTCGGGGCACGTTGCGTTTGGCGTCTTTGATTTCCTCTGCGATTACGGCTGTTCTTGCAAAGCCTCCGTAGGCGAAGAAAAAGAAGCCTGCGCCGTAAAGTACTCCTGCGTCTAATGGTTTGAATGGGGAGAAGTTTGCTGGGTTCATGAACAGCAGGCCGTATATGATGAAGAAGGCTAGAATGAGCAGTTTTACCGTGACGAGGACATTGTTGATCTGAGCTGATTGTTTGACGCCATAATAGTTCAGTGCTGTGAATGCTAGGCAGACGATGGCTGCGACGTAGCTTGGGTTCAGGTCTGGTACGAGCGTTGTTAAGTAGTAGGCGAAGCCCAGGCTGACGGCTGCTCCTGCGAAGGTGTTGGACAGTATCCACATCCAGCCTGTCAAGAAACCTGCGAAAGGCGAGATCAGCTGGTAAGAATATTCGTAGATGCTTCCTTCTTTCGGTTGCCATGCTGTTAGTTCTGCGAAGCTCAATGCGGTGAGCAATGTGATGAATGCAGCTACGAGCATGGAGACTAGAAGCGCTGAACCAGCATAGCCTGCGGCAATGCCGGTCACTACGAATATGCCTCCGCCGATGATGGCGCCTATGCTGATGGCCGTAGCGTCAAACAGACCCAGCGACGGCTTCAATCCGGAATCCTGAGAACTATCTCTATTCATTTCTACCCCTGTCAGAAGATTTGTTCTGAAGGCTTATGGTTATTAAGGCTTTAATGACGTTGAAAAAAAGAGAGGAGGGATTCGTGTGAGTTTATGGTTGTGCGGTGGCGTGGTTGAAGTGGCGGACGGCACCGCTTATGTCTCGCATGTTGCATATTCTGTCTCCGTAGGGGTCAACGCCTCCATAGCCGTATGTGCCAATCCACTTGGGATCGTCTGGGTAGCTTGGGTCAGGTGCCTTGGCGTTGAAGTGGCCTACTAAATAGTTTATGTCTCTCATGTTGGTTTTGTGGTCTGAGGCTCCAACAATTGGGCCACTGATGTCGTACCAGCAGGTATCGTCCTTCCATATTGAGTAGTAGTACTGTGACGGGTGAAGTGCATTATAGAACCAGCCTCTTACCCAGTAATTGCACCATCTCCTTCCTTGCGGGATTGCCAGTGGTATTTGTGGGCAATCATCGTAGTATATCTGCTGCAGTCGTTGGTATAGTGCGTGGCGTCTTGTCTCGTTGGGCTCTGTCACTGCGGCGTCTATCAGCTGGTCTTTGAGGGAGCCCCACCCGTTGATTGTCGTGTAGTTCTGTAGCGAGGCAAAGTCTCCATGACTGTGCATGTATGTTCTGATGAGGTTATCTGCGTCTGCGAAGTCTACCAGCCAGCCGATGTTGAACATGGGCATCTGTTGAGTGTTTAATGCGTCTTGGTATTCGCTGAACATGGCGATCCATAGCTCAATATTGAAGGCAGGACCAGTTCTGTTGTCATAGGTGCTCAGTTGGCTGAAGAAGTCCTTGAGCATTTCTAAACCCACTCTTCTTTGATCGCTTCCAGTGAGGTAAGAAACTGCCATCTTGAAACCGCTGTCCCAGACGCTTACTCCATCGAACTTGGCTGCTTTTAGGTAGTTCTCAGCTTCTTTCAGGCTCTCGGCGTAGCCTGGAATGCTGGTATTGTAATAGTCCGGATAGAGACCGCGCATCCACGGGTTTGTGCGGTAGCTGGCCTCGCCGGAGTACGCCTCTCTTGCGTAGTTTGACCAGTTGAGTGCACACGCAAACGCTTTTCTGACGTCGGTGTTGTTAAAGAAGTTCGTGGGCACGCCTGTCGGGAATGTTCCTGTGAAGATGTATGTGCTGTTTGGGTTGACGGTGAAGCAGAAGTGATAGGCATCCATGGTCAGCACTGGTTCAATTGATTTTATTGTCACAATGTTCGGGTAACGAGGTTCTCTTGTTGTGTTGTCGAGTATCTCGAACATGTAGGCTCTAGGGACGTTAGCTACGTCATAAGATCCGGCGATGAATCCATCTCTTCTTGTATACCAACTGACGACATAGTTTACGACCACGGTCCAGCATGAGCTAGGCGTGCCTGGCATGGGCCAGCCTCTCCAGTAACACGTGTCAGACCTGTTGTTTGCCTGGAAAACTACCTTTTGCAGAGTTGAGTCGTACATCTGAACGTAGTATGGTCCTGTGCCGCACCATTTTCTTTCGGTTGTGGTGTCATAAGGTCCGCGAATGTTGACAGTGGGCACATTGAAGAACTCGATTGAGTCCGGATTGCCATTTCCATTTGCATCAGCGTAAAGGTCTCCGTTCCAGCAGCCGATCTTTGTCGAAAACTCTTTGCTGACGATTGAACCCCAAGTGCTTGACAGTATCTGTTTGAACGCGTTGTCTGGGAAGGGAATTCCCACGTTCAAGGTGAGATCGTCGCCGCTGGATTCGACGGCGTTGTCTATCAAATGGGTGAGTGTTACGTTGTTTTTGTACATGAAAGTGCTGTCCATTTGGTTAAAGAACGCCTTATAGTACATCCACATTGGGCTGAATTGCTGGTCATTTACCAGACCTCTTTCAAACGTGTAAACTGCATCGTTAACGTCAAACGTGTCTTCAGGATTTCCCGTGGTATAGTTGAAGAAGTAGATTGGGCCGTCGCCAGTGGCGTTTGTCGTGCGTATGTGGAAGGTGTAGCTTCCTCTCCACAGGTTCAAGGTTATCGTGTCCGTGCCAGAAAAGTCCTCGACAAACCATGTGCGCCATTCAACTCCATTGTTCAAATATATGGCGTCGCCCTGATTGAGCGCGTTTGTGGCGTTCTGGTCTGAGAATCCATCGCAAGTCCAGCTGCCGCTCCACGTTGAGCCGTCAGGGTTCGTCAGGTCAATGTTGGACGTATTTGTGGTGGTCATCCCGTGGTCCGCACGGCCCGGAACGTTCGTAGCCAGCAAAGGCACGAACCTGTAATGCTTTTCGCCGTCGAAGCCGATCAGACCTTCGTAAGAGTTGAATATCAGTTCACCGCTTGCTGTGTCGTAGGCTCTCTGCGGGTCAGCCCTGCTAGGACCCCACGCAACCGTCGCCACATTAAGCGTGTTCACATCTACGTTTCCTGATCCTTGGGCGTTCACTGCGATAGGAAACAACGCAAAAAGAATAACTGCTATTACAGGGAATAGTATCAAACTGAGCCTTTTCATGATTCTCCCCTATACTCCAGAAAGGACAGTGAAAGTTGCTTGGCTCCTCTGTCACTTTCCTGCCTTTCCAAAGATAACTATAGGTCTATCCAACTATTATAATTATCGCAGCAAAAAAGCTCTGCGGAAAAGTTATAGCTGACCTGATCAACACTATCTCATTCTAGCATTCAAGGTGTCAACAATGGTTGACATATCTACTGTTTCTATCGTGATTGCTTCTGCTGGCGTGGTAGCAGGAGTCATCTATTACATTTTGGAGATTCGCCATCAGAGTAGATTGAGGCAAACGGAGAGCGTGATAAGGCTTTCCCCATGGTTCAATATGAACGCAAGAGAAGTGCAGGAAACAATAACTCAAGTCTGCTCTATCGAATACGAGAACTATCGTGATTATCTTGAAAAATACTCTGGAAAACCAGAGCATATGATGTTAAAGATGCTTGGCAACTATTTTGAAGGAATTGGTATCCTTGTATACAGAAAACTGGTAGAGGCAGATATTGTATATGATTTCTGGGGCGATATCATTCAGTCATCTTGGGAGAAGATTAAGCCAATGATAGCAGACATGCGAAAAGATTCTGGCGACCTCAATATGTTTGGGTTTTGGGAGTACCTCTACGGTGAAATGAAGAAGAGAAAGAAGTTTCAACCAAAACAATAGATGCTTTGTCTAGGACAGGACTTTACTCCGCGCACTTTGCGGCGGCAAACTCGTGAGACACGTAAAAAGAGTGGAGTGAAAAATTCTCCTTGATTGATGTTACGCAACTAGCTCAACCCATGTTCTTATGTAATAGTTTGTGCTCACCATAGCCGACTCGTTGAACGTTACTGTAACTGAGGCATCATCATAATATCCTACACTAGCTGTAAAAGTTTCTGTGTATCCAATTAGCACGTTTCTCGTTTCGTCTAGCGTAAGATTAGTGTCATATGTCTTATAGTGCAGGGTCACCATATCTGGCGAAAGGCAACTGTAATTGTATGGTGGAGGATATATTGTTATATTGACTGGGGTCGGTTGTGTTTTGTTAATTGCTGGCTCTGGATATAATGGATAGACATAGTATCCGTTTGCGATTTCAAAAACTGTTCTGCACTTGTAAGACTTTGTTGGATTAAGGTTTTCTGTGATAATGTGGTACTTGTAAGAAACTCCCTGTAGTGTTTCAGTTGGAATGTCGCCAACTTTGGTTAGCCTTATTGGAAAGTTTAAGTATGTGTAGCTGTCGATTTCGTTGCTGATGCGTCTGTTAGAAATTATCATGACTCCATATGTTACTGTAACTGTAGCCACGAGCAAGAGCGCTAAGCTGATACTCCAGGTTTTCTTATTTGTCGTTTGTTTCACCTCCCTTTATGTTTTCGGTATTTGTTCTTCCTCATCCTGTACGGTGTTGTCCTCGTACTAGCGCGCGCGAGAATTTGGCGAATTGTTTTGGGTTTGAAGACTTGATGTTGTGTTGTCTTTGCCGTTCATTAACAATGTGTAATTGATCATCGCTTCCACCGGAATGACTGCCAGAGCGATCTCCATACGATTCCAACTGCGACAACAAGACTCTGCTACAACTCTTTTTTCGTTCATTCCTAAACCTCCAGTTCGTCTTCTGTTGCCATGGAGACAGCGTATCTGTTGCTGTCACGTTAAAGAGCACGCCTATAGGATTTTATCCTAAGCCTTGGTACGTCATGTTCCAGAAGCTAGTACGGTTTCACAGACAGTATGTAGAGCGCACGTTCAAGGGCAACCCCGCTTGCTTTGGGTAGAGTCTTATCCAAACCAAACTAACAATTACAGCTTTTTTGTCATGAAGATGGCTCTCAACATATTCGAGTTTCCTGTAGAGTTTGTGTGCTTTGGAATTGGGTCAAACACTTCAACCCTTGACGCATTGCAGCCTTTCTCTTTGAAGTGTTCTTCCATTCTACGCATCAATGCTGTTCCCACTTTTTGCTTTCGATATTTTGCGTCTACAAACAGCTCAAGCGTTGCGCCGTCTTTTGAAGGCATACACTCAAGCAGTTCTTCTCTTGGTTGTTGCGTAATGATGCCTGCAATCAGTCCTATTGTTTCTTTTCGGCTTTCAGCGATGTAGATGGCGCCTTGGTTTCTGCGAACGGTCTAAGATTCTTCGAGTGTAGTCTGCCCCGTATTCGGGCATTCGTCTTGTCCTCTTCATGTTATCGATAGATGAAAGATAGTCCTGTGACTCTTCCATAAACTTGACGAAGCGTTTTTCGTCAGAAGACTTGAACTTCCTGATTTCTGGATTTATCGGACTTTCCATAGTGTTTTGTTTTGTATATGTTGGATGAAACCTCACCCCAGCACATCACTCTCTGCAAACCAGAAGCGCTAATAAAATGCAGCCAGCATATATAACACAACAATCAGAGTACTCAAAAAGAGGAGAAACCGTCCATGAAACAACAATCAAGCCGATTCTCAGAAAAAGCAGCAAACCACTTCAAGCAAGACTACAATTGCGCCCAAAGCGTCCTACTAGCCATGCAAGAATACTATGGCATTCGCAGGAACAAGTTAATCCCAAAAATCGCCATAGCCTTTGGAGGAGGAATCGGAAGACGCGGCTCACTGTGTGGAGCACTAACAGGCGCCATAATGGCAATTGGGTTGAAGCATGGAACCAACAAGACAGACTTGGAAGAAAAAGAAAAGACATACAAGATAGCCCTAAAATTCTACGACCAATTTTCAAAAGAATGTGGCAGCCCCTTCTGTAGAGAACTCATTGGATATGATTTAACTAATCCCGAAGAACTCGAAAAATTACGAAAATCAAACGTGCGTGATGAAAAGTGCACCTATTTCGTCAAAAAGGCTGTTGAAATACTAATTGATTTAGAAGTGTAGTGGAGCCCACATACAGTATAGGAACATGAAAGGTCATACGTACAATCCTAGGTTTTGGGTCTGGATAGAACCTTCCCCCAATCCACCGACGACACCGTTGAAGGATGGCCAATACACCCTATCCAACTACTGCGTAGTCATCTTCCCCTCAAAGTGTAGTAAGACTGAATAGCGTTGGTTAGTGGCCGAGGTTTCTTCTTCACCAAACGTTGACGATACAGTGAAGAAACTGATTTCTAAGTGGAATCAGCAACGAAGAAGCGTGCACATTAGAGAGCGACAAGTGGCAGGAATTTCTGTAGTCGCCAGAAGATTCTCAGGCCAGTTTTTCAAGAAACTGAGCAAGAGGCCGCGCGCGTTGGATTCTTTCAGCTGTGACTCCGTCGAATTCCACAGTTTTCCCCTCGCCCGTCTTTAGGTTTCTGTACAGAACTCTAAACCTTGGAGTGTAGATTATGGCTCGCTCGTCAACTTCAAAGAGTTCTTTAACTAGTCTGTTTATGTCCTTTGGACGTTTGAGTATCTTGGATCGGATAATTTCCAAATCTGCGTCTGGAGCGACTTCCTTCACTCCGAATTCCTCCAGTATTTTTTTGGGGTTTCTCTCCGAAGGAGCGGATGGTAGTCTTTCAAGTGTGACTTCTTGCCCAGATCTGTCTAGGACAAGAGAGGCTTTGACCTCATTCACCAACCGTTCCTCTCCTTCAAGTTTAATCACATTATGATCTTTCGCAGAGGAATCCATCGGTTGACTTGGCTTGAATGTGTGTTTCAAAAGAATGATTTCCAGCACTTTCTTGTCAACTTTGATGTTGTAGACGCATTTGCGATAGTAATCAATGACGTACTTCCCACTGATCACCATATAAGGTTCGTAGTGCTTGTCAACGGAAATAAGTCGAATCTCTTCTGGTCTAGGCTTCATAAAACCATATCTGGCAAACAGTTGCGTCTTGAGTTTCTCCCCAGCCACCTTTATTACAGTTGGGTCAATGCGAGTTTCATAGACAATAGTCTTCCTTTCAGCTATTTTCTCACTGGTGGCAGTTGTTTCAGTTGATATGACTGCCTTTTCATCGGCAACTGCTTTAGCCAAGCTTAGGTCCTCAACGGTTTCTCTGTTTTGCATGTAATATGGATTATGAATTAAGAAAATGAATCACTGGTAAAGTCTTTGCATCTCCAGTTTAACATGTGGCTTGCCGATACTCGTACTCGATAGATCTACACTATGTCGAATAAGACAGGTTCTAAGTGGACTTAGGAGCGGAAAGAAAGGTCATCCGCGGAAAGCGCACTAGTGCCTCGATCTTTTCATAGTCCGTGAGAACGATAACCTCTTGGAGATTTCAGCTTTTTAGTTGGTTGGGGTAAAGTTTTATCCAACCAACCACAAACTGCCGCTATCACTCGCTCTACTAATCAATCAAACTCTTAGTCACTGCCACTGCCAACTCCTATCTCTACACCTACCTATACCTACCTACACAACACACACGCACACGCAGTGTGTGTGAATGAAGGGCGTGCCTGAATCAGAGCCAACAACGTGCTAGCGCGTGCTGCCTTTTCAAAGGGGAGAAACTACTGTTGGAGTCAAGGCCCTTACAACATCTGGAAGAAAGAACCCTATCGCTAGCAAAGAGCAAATCTGCGCGCTCCTAATTTTGTTCATCAAGAAAATTTCTTTGACTTCTATGGGAAGGCAGAAGTTCTATCAATTGACTCCACGTTTCGACAAACCTTAATCCTTTTTGTGTAGTAGCATACTTGATTGGACTGTGATGGACCATCAAGAGCCCGTTCGATTCCAACATGAAGAGATACTTTTGGAAGACTTTCCAAGACAGATTTGAATGGTACATCATTCTGGTTCTACTCTGTGGCTTCCTGCAGAAACTTAGTATTTCCGCCATAATCCCAAGATAGGTTCTCCTTGTCATCGCCATTTCTCCAAGGTTTTTGAACTCCATGCGCTCTTCTCAATAGTACACCGGTGCGTGCCCTTTTTATAAATTTTCTGATAGAAATAGAATAAATCCTGAAGGCTATCTATGATAAGGCAAACCTGAAATTGTGACTTTAGAGGAAGATTCTTGCGCGAATCATAAAAGCGCGCGCTAGAAACGCTCGTTCCAACCATAACTTTCACATTAAGGATTTGGGATTAGGAGACCGCTTCTGCTCACAAAAGTGCGTGTCAACTACTCCAAAGCACAAACTAAGAAAGAGGTGAAAGCAAGTGAGGTTTGAACCGCATTGTAAAATATGTAAATCTGACTATGCCAAAGCATTGCTCTATCTGCACCATTGCCAGAAATACTCTTACAGGCAATTAATAAAACGCGACAGACACGTCTTAAGCATTAACGAGTACAACTTGTCAACGCATTTTCACAGACATGTGGAGCAGTCTGACATCGACGAAGTCGAACAGTTAAAGCTTCAATGGAGCAAAACAAGTTAGGAACTGCTTTCCATGAAACAGTTCTGTTCCAAAGATATGTTCTGGGAGCTTTTTGTTCGGGAAGAGAAAGTGATACGTCCACATCAAGCACAAGGCTATTTCGGCGTGCGCGCTCTGGACTGTTGTCTTTCAAGTCTGGCAAGCTTTTTATCCTTACGCTTCTCTTCTCTTTCCTTCTTCTTCCGAGGTTGAGGCCGTATTCGATCTTGTTCTGATGTTTCTCCTTTCTTCCGCATGTAACCACCTACTTCTCACAAAAGAAAAAGACTCGTCCTCTTTCTTGATTAACGATTCTTCTCTTCTCGTGTAACTGAGTCGTTACGATTTTTATGGCTTGTCCCTTCCCGGCAAGCTCGTAGCTCAGCTCTTGCTATACGACGCCGATTCGTGGCCTAATTTTGCCTCCTTCAGAAACAATGTCAAATCCGAGGACAGATGCACTGCCGCCAGTCGGTCTTAGCAATGTGGTTAACATTTTGATTGTCGTCGTCTTTCCAGCGCCGTTGGGACCTAGAAACCCAAAAACCTCTCCGCTTCGAATCTTGAAAGAAACGTGGTCAACCGCAACCACTTTGCCGTAGTTCTTGGTTAGTTCGGCGGTTTCGACGCAATACTCGGCCAATTTCTGCTTCACCGACACTAGAAAGGTTGGTCAATGACTAAATAGGCTTCTGGAAAAAAGTGACCACCAAGTGATCACAAATAACCTCAACTTTGCCTACAAACCGTTGGAGTCCTATCCAGATCAAGACAGCACTCGGGCCAAGTGTTGTTCATGACAAGGTTTGTCTTGTTTATAGTGTGTGGAGTGTCATACTGTTTCAGCGATTTCCAAGAAGTCTGCCAACAACATAAGCAACGATGGGCGCAGCTACTAGAAAAGAAACGCCTCTAAAAACACCGAGTAACCATATCGTGGTACTGCTGTTTGTCGATGTTACCATTTCGAAGTAATGCATAACATAAACCGAGGAGATTGACAATAGCGTTGGGGCTGTGGCAAAAATCGTTGTATGGATAACATTCGTTCTAAGACTTCTTGAGAAATAGTGTCTATCGTAGAAAACAAAAAGTAAAACTCCAAAAATCATTCCCAACAGACCTATGGAATACATCATGAACGCTTTTTCTATCGGAAGACTTGATTGATAGATGGTTTCTACAGACAAGTAGATATCAACACTCAATGGTATCAACGCCGTGATTCCAACAATGAAGAAAAGAAAGACCGTTTCTCCAATCATTTTTTCAAGTTCTCTCTGAACTGCTCTGCCTGTCTTGTCCTTTTCCCTCTCGACTTTGCGAAAGAGCGTCATGCTTGCTTGCCCCACTTCGGAAAGACAGTATTTCCCCCTCTTGGATTGTTCGACCAAAGGTGCGAGCTCTTTTAGATGATAGCTTATCAAGCCAGTATCACTCATTCCCACCGCATTCTGAATTTCCGTAAATGACACTTCGCCTTTGTCTTCGAGAAGAAGCAGAATCTGTCGGCGTAAAGGATGTCTTAACGCTGCGAATATCTCATCATATTCATCCGTTTCTGGCAAAGAAACACCACTGTTTTCTTATAGTGAGATACGGCAAAAATGTTTCCGTCAAGAAAAGTTGGAGAATCCTTCCAAAATCAGCTGCCAAGAAAAGAGTTCATGTTGAGAACAAGAGTCTTCTATCGGTTTTCATGAGCCAGTTTTTGGTCTGGTTAGGTTGGGATAAGCTTTACCCCACCTTGCCTTGTTTGTCCTTGTTTTCCCAGTATTGTCTTGTTTTTAGGTACTGTATTTTTGCTTTGAGCAGGTCCATGTAAAACTCCTCTTCCTTACTATGCATTTTTCCAAGAATCCTAGACGCTGTTTCTGGACCCACGCCCTTAACCTCCAAAGCCATTACAGCCTTCTTCCCATAACTCAATATCAAATCTGCCTTTCGCCTAGCTTGAGTCAACTCCTTAAGCTCCTCCTCACTTAGCTCTTTGCCTTCCTTTCTCTTGTTCAAAACCTCAACTAACCGCTTCGCATCCTGACTAAAATACATGAGCGCCAAAAGCCTAGAACCGCATTTTCCGCATTCGGGCTGCTCCGGCAATACTCTTACCTTTTCTTCGGCTGTCCATTCTCCGCACTGCATGCACAGCAGCCTAGCCATCCTCGCTTCTATGGTCTTCTGCATCTTTTCAATGTTGTTTAACAGAACCTTTTCAGGCGCCATCAACTCTGAAACGTCGCTGAATTTCTCAAGGATATGATAAGCCAGAGGCGTAGGCTTCTCCACACGATAAACAGTACTAATCCCAATCTTTCCTTCTTGGATGTCGCGCATTACTTCTTTGACCTTTCCAACATCCACCTTTTCAACTAAACCCTCACGCAAAGCCTCATCATAAATAGGCGTGTCCCTAAACCGGCTCGGCAACTCCGCCAGTCTCTCATAGCTCATCGTCTTCCCACGCGGCAAAGCTCCAAACCTGTCCGCCACAAACTTCATCTTATAACTAAACGGAAACTTGCTGTTCAAATACTCGTCAAAAGCCTTCTCAACCTCCTCATCCGACAGACTAAACAGTGCCTTGCTCAAAGTCTCAAGCTCCTTTGCAGAAAGCTTGTGCCCAGCTTCAATCAAAATGCGATAACCATCAGTCCACCACCCAATAATAACTTCCCTATCAGAAAGCAACGTGTCAAAAACCCCGCCCAACGTGCGGTTCACGATCTCGCCAAAGCACGCGTGAACGATTAGGTACTTGTCAAACGCCTCAACCACAATCTGCCTATCCGTCGGAAGCGGCGCACCCCCCTTCACTTGCTCCTCAACTTCCTTGGCAGCTTCAACCAAATCACCTCTGCCAGTCGCAAACTCCTCCCCAACCTTCTCAGCCGCAGCCTCAACACTTCCCGACTCTTTCAGCGACTCCTTCAATTGCTCCCGCATTCTGCCGGTCTGCTGCGCCAAGTCAAAAGGCACAGGAATCATCTCCCCATCCCAGCCAGGAATCGCCGCCAACGGATCCTCAGAAGGCACAACGTGAACCGTGCCCGTCTCATCCTCAATTTGCACAATCCGCCAGACCTTGCCCTTCACGATCATGTTCAAACCAACACGCGCATGCAAGGCCATGAATTCGTCGCCCAACGTGCCAATCTTCCTGTCAGAAATTACGTTCACAATTGGGTAGCGCCTCTCGTCAGGAATCATGCTCAAATTCTCAAAGTAGTAGCTTCGGCTCTTCCGCCCCTTCCTCAAGACCCTGCCTTCCTCATAGTATCTAACCTCACCGAGGCTATCTAAAAAACCTGCCACATCCAACAATTGGCCCTCAGTCAAATCCCGATAAGGATAAGCTCTCCGCAAAATAGCCAAAGCCTCGTCAAGCTTCACCTCACCCTTGTCCATCAGCAAGCCGACGACCTGATGCGCCAAAACATCCAGCGCCCCCTCATGAATCAAAACAGGTTCGATCTTACTCTCATACGCACTGCGTACAGCCGCAATACTTTCAAGCGTGTCGTCGGGAAAAGCCGTGACAATAACACCTTCCGAAAGCCTGTCCAGACTGTGGCCGCTCCTGCCAACCCGCTGAACCAGACTCGTGACCTGCCTAGGCGAAAGATATTGAACAACGAGGTCAACGTTGCCAATGTCGATGCCCAACTCAAGCGTGCTCGTGCAAACCAGAGCCTTCAACCTTCCAGCCTTAAACTCATCCTCAATACTCACACGCTCCTCTTTCGACAGACTGCCGTGATGCACCGCAATGTCCGACCTGCCAAGCTGAGTGAACTTGAACCCCAACATCTCTGCATTCTGCCTACTATTCACAAAGATCAGCGTAGACTTGTGGCTGTCAACAAGCTCAAGAATCCGCCTGATCCGCGCAGCAGCTTCAGGAGCAGTATTTAACTTTCCAGCCAAATCATAGTCCGCATCCGCAGGCGCAGGATTCTCGACATGATACCTATATCCCTTAGGCAACGCGGCCTGAACAATCCGCACGCTTCTGCCGTTTCCAGCCACAAACTTCGCCATCTCATCAGGATTCCCAACCGTAGCCGACAACCCCACCCTCTGAAACTCCCGGCCAGTCACCTCGAAAAGCCGCTCAAGAGCCACCGTAAGCTGAGCGCCCCGCTTGCTCCCAGCCAACTCGTGAACCTCATCAACAACCACGTAGCGAACACTTCCCAGATGCTGCCTCATGCGCGAACCAGACAAGACAGCCTGCAACGTTTCAGGCGTCGTCACAAGCATGTTCGGTGGAGAAATCGCCTGCCTCCGCCTAAGCTTCATCTCCGTGTCGCCATGCCTGACCTCAATCGAAACATCCAACCGCTGAGCCCAGAAATCCAACCGCCTGAGCATGTCCCGATTCAAAGCCCGCAAAGGCGTAATGTAAATAATCGAAATGCCCTTCTCCTGCCTCTGCTGAATAAACTTCGAAAAAATCGGCAACAGCACCGCCTCGGTCTTGCCGCTTCCAGTCGGCGCAATTAGAAGCACGTTCTCGCTAGCTAAAACAGGCGGAAAAGCCAACGTCTGCGGCAGAGTAGGCTCTGCAAAACCAAGCTCCGCTAGCCCTTCACGAACAGGCTTGGCAAGAAGACTGAAAACACTTGAACCTGAAGAGCGCTCCTCCATCCGCCAACATCGCCAAACAACTACAAGCAAAAACTCAGTTCTTATCCTTTTGCTAAACAAGAAGCCCGCGGAGAAAGCCTCCGCAGGCAATCAAACGCAGGTTCAACCTATGTACAGGGGGCCTAGAAACAAACTCGAGACCAAAACAGTAGGTTCGCTCATCTCACAGGCAACTCATATGAAAGCTTCAAGCCAACATCTTCACGCCACGCAACAGAAATCCTCTCCTTAAATCCACTCTGCTTCAGCAAATCGTCAAAAACCCCAACCAAAGGCTCCTTCCTGCTGCAGAAAACCACTTCGTCCAAGCTGTTTTGCCACACTGTCAATCCCCTCGTTTTCCCCTTGTGGATCAGGTGAAGGAACGAGTTCTCTTCGCCAATCTGCAGCATGCCAATGGCGTTTGACCCTTGCACAGCACAGAAAAACGCATACAATGCCTCAGCAGCATCTCCCTTCTCGCTCAGCTTCTCCTCAAAGAAATGTGGAATTACCTCTGAATCAATGAGTTCAGACCTTTCAGAATCAAAAATGTGCCCGTTGCCCAACGTCTTTCTGATCTCCTTGTAATTTTCCAATTTGCCATTGTGAACCGAAACAACCGTCAAGCTTGGGTCACGCTCAACAACATAAGGTTGTGCAGTCTCCTTGAACTTTGCAGTGCTCATGAACTCAGGACTTGGAAATCGTACGTGCCCAACCAGCACAGCCGCCTTGTCCACACCAATGATTTTTGCCAAGCCTGCAGCAGGAGAATCACCGACCTTGCCGACCTTTTCAACCAACACGCTTCCATCTTCCAAAAGCACGGCAACGCCAGCTCCGTAGCCTCCCACGGGATGTGGTTCCTGCGCGTATTGGTGAACTTCCAGCTTCTGAAGGACACTGAGAACTTTAGCCATAGGAACGGCTTTTCTCAGTGCAAAGCCGAAAATGCCGCACATCTAACATTCTCCCTCCAGCTGTTTTGATAAGCCACTCTTGCATGTTCGGGTTTCGTCTATTTTATGAACTTGTCGGCATGCCGCTTGAACCTTTTCTTGCACTTCAAACAACAGAAGTAGTAAGTCTCTCCGTCATGTGTGATCTTGAATTTGGTCGTGTTCTCGTCCAGAACTGCGCCACAAACTGGATCTCTAGGCATTGTTGCACATTTCACCTCACATCACATGAACAAATAGGAGTTATGGCTTCTGCCTATTATGGTTATGGTAATACTGTCTGCCTTTTTACACAGAATCTGCGATACGTTCTATCGTCTTCACAATACACCTGAAAGCATACCATGTATTACTCAGGGAGAAGTACTAACTGATACTAGGCCTGAAATGGCTTTCGGAGAAAAACGTCTGCAGGCAAAGATTTTAAGGCTTAATTCTCAACTGCATAATCTGTTGCGCAATGCCAATTTGCGATGAGCTGTTGAGAAATGTGAATGTGCCAATCTTTACCTTTTTGGCGTATAGAATTGCCAAGAACTGGGTAGCTGGCAAAAGCGTTGAGGATGCCCTTCGCGAAGCCAAACTTGCCAATATGAAAGGTTTCAGCGTTGTTTTGAACTACTTGGGAGAAGAGATTGAAAGTGTTGAAGAAGTGCAGAGTTCAGTTGAAGAGTACGGGCATCTCTTGAAGACAGTGCATGCTGCAAGAATCGACGGATGTGTATCGGTAAAACTCACTCAGCTCGGTCTGAACATCGACAGGAACTACTGCAGAAAAAACTTGCAGGAAATAGTCGACCGTGCCAGCAGTCTTGATCTGTTTGTTTGGATCGACATGGAAAGTTCAAAATTCACCCAAGACACGATTGACATCTACACTTCCATTTTCTCTGAGAGCAAAAATGTCGGCATCTGCATTCAGTCCTACCTGAAAAGAAGCGAGCGTGATTTGGAAAACATCGTCAAAGTCGGTGGGAAGGTCAGACTCGTTAAGGGAGCCTACAATGAAGCCGCAAGTATAGCTTTCAAGTCTAAAAAAGAAATAAACGAGAACTATTTGAAACTGATGGAATACCTTTTCAGAGACAGCGCCAGCTTGTTTTCCATAGCGACACACGACGACAGACTGGTCTGCAAGGCCGTCGAAATGAACGAAAAATACGATAGGACTTTGGAGTTTGGCATGCTAAAAGGGATCAGGGACAAGTTGAAACTTGAGCTTGTGCGGAAAGGTTGCAGGGTCACTGAGTACATTCCCTACGGCGAAAACTGGCTACCGTTTAGCATTAGAAGGATAAGGGAGAAGCCCAGCAACGTTCTACTGTTAGGCAGGTCACTCTTAAGCAAATAGACATATCATCCTGCTTTCGAGCTTTGCTCGGTTCGAAATGAAAATGTAAAGAAATTGGTGAGAAAAAACCAGTTCTTGGTGTTATCCTCGCTCTTTTCGAGATTATGTTTTGGCTGGTTCTGGTTTCTTCATGTAGGACCATGCTGCGAGCACGATGCCGATCAGACCGATGATTCCCACTGCGCCGTAGAAGTACCATCCGTAACCTGTGCCATAACTGACACCAAAGTCATAGGCATTGGAGTATCTTACAGCACCGAGGATTATGGCTATGATGACCAGCAATAGGCCCAAGTAAAGCATCATCTTATTCAAATTTTCAACTCGCCTCCTTTCTGCATTTCACAAACAGAGCAGTGATTTAGTCAGCATACACTATTTAACATCTTCCATAACATGCCTGCCAATTTCATCCAAGAAAAGGAAAAATCAGAGTCCAGAGCGCGTTGTTCTGGAGATGTCGTTTGTCGAACCCATTGGAAAACAAAATCTTGTGCAACGCACGCGTTTCCATGAGGATACCTTTGGGAGTCAATAAGCCTATAACATGCCTGCTCCCTATAGGTAATTGTGGCTTGAAGAAAAATAGTTGATCTGGAGGTGAAAAGGCTATGGATGTTGCCCTACTGTATTTGTTGGTCGTTCTAGTAATAATAGTCGTTTTGGTTCTGATTTTCGGCAGTGCGTTTATTGTCAACCAGTGGGAAAGAACCGCAGTGCTCAGATTCGGCCAGATAGTTAGAATGGCAGAACCGGGATTGAACTTTAGAATACCTCTCATTGAGACGACTTACCGTGTTGATATGCGCATGCAATCAATTAGATTGGACAAGCAATTCACGATCACAAAGGACAATATTTCAGTTGGGATAGACGCTGTCGTATTTATGAAGGTTGAAGACCCACAGAAGACTATAGTAGCAATTGAAAACTACAAAGACGGCGTAATGAAATATACTCAAACGTCCATGCGGGATATAATAGGGAAATACAAACTCAATGAATTACTGGAAAATCGAGAAGAAGTAGCATTGGCCTTAGAAAAGAAGGTTGATGAATTGTCCAGAAGCTGGGGAGTAGACATAGCTAAAGCTGAGATACAGGACATAGCGTTGCCTGAAGATATGAAAAGAGCCTTCGCTGTTCAAGCGGAAGCTGAAAGAGAAGCTCAAGCAATTCAAATAAGGGCAGATGCTGAGCTCAAAGCGTCTGAGAAGCTGAAGCAAGCCGCAGAAAACATGAAAGACCCGAATGCAATGCAATTACGGATATTGACGACTGTAAGTGAAGCAAGCAAAGAAGCTGCAAATACGATTATTATGGCATTGCCTCTGGAAACTCTGAAATACGCGAGAATTGGAGACCTAGGTGCACTGGCTTCCATAAACAGTTCAGCTGCCAGAAGACGTGCTGAGGAAAGGAGAAGAAGAGAAGAAGCGACAGAATCTGAAAAGGAGAAAGCCCTAGAAGGTGATTAACAAACTAACGTGCGTTCAGCAACCACTGTTCATCCCTTTTTTAGGAACAGAAAATGAAGATATTGCGGGAGATATCGCCACTGACTGCGCGCGCCCAAGCTTAATCCTTCAACGCGAGCATGGAAAACATCAACAGGAAAGGCGCGGCAACTATCGAGACGATGAAGGCATAGTAGGGCGAGTAAGTGTATAGGAAACCCCCCAAGTAGGGTGCTGCAAAAGCCGCGAACAAGCTTAGACTCTGAGGAATAGACAACCACAGTCCACGCTTGGCTTCGGGCGCGATTGTGCCGACGAGAGAGCTTACTAGTGAGCCTATGACTGCTGAACCGCCGTAGACGAACGCCAGAAGCATCAGAACCATCGGATCACGAACCAGAAGCAGAGGCACCATCGAAACGATGAAGAGGAGCAGGGATATGCTTATGGCGCCTGACTTCTTCCACCTGTCACCCAAGCGTCCCATGGCAATGCCTACGAAGGTTATGCCTGCAAAATTGACATACCCGAACAGTCCGACGTGGAATTCGCTCAGGCTGGCTTGTTCAGAAAGAAAGATGGGCACGAAATTTCTGGCAAGGCTCATGAAGAAAGTTATCAACGTGAAGAAGCACGACCAGAGAAGCAGTTTTCGCAACAGCCGCTTTTTCTCAGTTGAAGCCAAAGGAGAGTGATGTTCCTCTTCCTTACTTTTCGAAGGGTGCTGACTCTCAATAAAGAAGAAAACGCAGGTGGAGGCAACGATGAGCAAGGTTGAGACGTAAAGCACGAGCCTCATGCCTGCAATCGTTGCCAGGTAGCCGCCGACTGCTGGAGCAAAGATGTAGCTGAACGTGAATGTGGAGAACACGAACGTAACCACAGACGCGACTCTCTTCTTGTCTGTGACGGCCGTTATGACATAGGCACTTATTGCGGGACCTGCAATGTTTGATGCGCCCCAGCAGATGGCTCCGAGGATCAGTTGTGACCATTCTACCGCGAAGGAATAAGTGAGTGGCGCGAAAATCCACAGTATCCAACCCAGGATCAGCAGTTTCTTGCGGTCGCAACGATCAGCGAGCAATCCGCCTGCTAAAGATACCAAAGCTGAAACGCCGAGGAGGACAGAATAGACTAAACCGAGTTGCACGTAATCAGCTTGTAATTGTCTGATGTACAGTGGGAAAATCCAGAAGTAGAGTCCTTCGCCGAAGGCGCCTATGATGCATGAGAGGCAGATTAGCCAGATGTCTCGCGTGAGAGCTCCGAATGGAACACCGTAAGACAGGATGCGCCTGTAGCCTGCAAATCTGGACAAGGAATCTTCCCTACCGTCCTCTTAAACGAGCTTACATAGAGAGAAAGGAGAGACCTTTATCTTTTTGCCCTCCGCAACAGCAACATAGTTCTATAATTTCTTGCTTCTAGTGGAAAGCTACTTGCTTTTGGGGTTAGGAACGGAATTTTACGCATTGCAAGTTTGATAAAACCTTGTAAACAATCTGACAACTCCTTTATCAGAAACAAGCCAGAAACACGGCTATTCCGTGAACAAAGAGTATGGCGCGGATATAAGAATCTGCACCCCATTCCTAACCCAACCTTTCCAGATCCGAGGCCATCTCTGGAATTGCATGTCGGGGGAGACATGTTCACTTTCATCACCGTTTGATATTGGGCCTTCTGCAAAGAAAAGCGCGCGCGCTAAAACCGCAAATTTTATCTGTTAAAAAATGTCTAAATAAACGGACTACGTATACCATTAGATTGCATAAACCCGAACAATGTTAGTGTTTGCGGGAGATGTCTCCACTTGTTCGTGGGTTCAAACGTGGGCTTTGAAATGTCCAGTCTGCAGAACAAATCTCCTTTCGTGGTAGCAACTAGTTGCGCCTCAACAGAAAAACGCTAGTATTGGTAATCGACGTGCTACCATCAAGTTGTTTACATCGTTTTCTGGTTATATTATCACAATTCATCATCAACCGATATATGTGAATATCGGATAAGCATATTTTCTCAATTATCCGATATATTTTTATATCGGTCACATATACATATTTGCACAGGTGGCAATCAATGGCATTGATTAACAAGAAAATTCATCAAAGAGTGCTTGATAAAAAGAGGAAGTTAGAAGGATTGAGGCCTCTTCCGTCATCGCTTGTTGCAAGGCTGAAGAAACAAATGATGATTGAGTATACATACAACTCCAATGCCATTGAAGGAAATACGTTGACCTTGCGAGAAACGCAGCTGGTTATTGAAGAAGGAATAACAGTCGGCGGGAAGAGCATAACAGAAACCTTGGAGGCAAAAAATCATCCTGAGGCCATAGAATTTGTCAAGAGACTTGTTGACGCAAAGAGTGAGTTAACCGAAGATGTTGTACTTCAACTTCATAAGTTGATTATGTCAAACATCACGGAAGATGCCGGACACTATCGAACCATGGGAGTGAGAATACCTGGGGCTACTTTCATGCCATCACCTAGTTCAGAAGTCAAACCCATAATGGATAAGCTTCTGAAATGGTTAGGAGAAAATCCTGACGAACTTACGCCAATAGAACTTGCAGCAGTCTTTCATCATCGTTTTGTTCAAATACATCCATTTTCAGAAGGTAATGGAAGAACCGCTAGGCTGTTGATGAATGCGCTGCTCATGAAGTTTGGATATCCTTTCATCGCGATAGTTCCGAAACTTGACCGCCCAAAGTATCTGAAGACTCTCATGGAAGCAGATTTAGGAAACACTTCGAGTTTCGTGAATTTCGTAGCTAGGTGCGTAGAAAGAGCTTTAGACATGTATCTTGACGCCTTAGAGGAACCTGAAATACTCACTCTTGCTGAGGCCAGCCAAATCACACCGTACTCTCAGGAATATCTCAGTCTCATGGCCAGAAAAGGACTGTTAGGGACATTTAAGCAAGGACGAAATTGGGTGGTATCTAGGCGAGAACTAGACAGGTATCTAGTATCTGTCAGAAAAGAGCGCGCGCGGTGAAGGATTTGCCTGGTTGGAAATCCCTCTTGAAAACAGATCCAACAGAGTGGCTACTGGGCGAGGACAATCCCTCAGTGCGCTTTTTCACGCTGACTGACGTTTTGGAGAAGAGTGAGAACGATCCCGGCGTGAAGAAGTCGAGGAAAGCAATCATGCAAACTGGTGCGGTGCCCAGGATCTTGGCCAAACAGAAGAGCGTTGGCTACTGGGGAGTCCGCGAGAATTTCTACATCAAAGGCAAGTACAAGGGGACGGTTTGGCAGCTCATCATTTTGGCGGAGCTTGGAGCAGATCCAGAAGAAAAGCGTGTGAGAAAGGCTTGTGAATTCATTCTTGGAAATTCTCAGGATCGAGAGAGTGGCGGTTTTTCCTACATGAGCGCTTCAAGTGGTGGAGGAGCGCATGGCAAGGTTTTGTCGTGTCTGACGGGTAACATGGTTTGGAGCCTGATTAGACTTGGCTATTTAAAGGATGCTCGCGTTCAGAAGGGGATAGAATGGATAGTCAAGTATCAGAGGTTTGATGATGTAGTGGAAGAGGTGGCAGAAGGATGGCCTTACGATAAGCACGAGGACTGCTGGGGTAGACACAGCTGTCATATGGGTGTGGTTAAAGCCTTGAAAGCGTTGGCGGAAATCTCTGAAGATGAAAGATCCGAGGATGTGAAGTGCACGATTGAGAAAGGAGCTGAGTATCTCCTTAAGCATCATGTTCACAAGAGAAGTCACGATTTGACGCGTGTATCTAAGCCTGAGTGGCTACGGTTTGGTTTTCCCTTAATGTGGAATACTGATGTCTTGGAGATATTGGGCATTTTGACGAAGCTGGGCTATCGTGACAGACGCATGCAGGAGGCTGTGGATTTAGTCGTCTCAAAACAGGACGAAACAGGCAGGTGGAGACTAGAACGCAGTTTCAACGGGCGTTTTCAGGTGAACATCGAACAAGAGGGGAAGCCGAGCAAATGGATTACCTTGAACGCGCTCAGGGTCCTAAAACGTTTTTACGCTCGGTGAAGACGCACTAAGATGGGCCATTGCCGATGTCGTGTAATATCATATTCACCTCGCTCTATACGCAATGCTCAGCTGCAGCTACTACAGTAGAATAAGCAAAGAAGCTAATTGAAGCTGGTGCGACTATGTCTGTGACTGCGAAGTGGTGATTCTTTTCAGAAAACGAAAATAACGCGGGCGTCACATATTGTAGAAATAGGGGTAAATGAAGCATGAATTTAGCGCGCGCTTAAGTAACGGATCTCACACCTCCGAATCAGATTCTAATGTTCTTCGATCGATCACGCGCCACGCCTGATTGGAATTAAAAAAAGGGTGAGTGACTCGAAGCCTTTTAGACGGCACCTGTTTCCAAACTGCTTAGGAGCTGATCTTCTGTTTGTAAGTGATATATGAAATGTTGATTCGGATCCTTCAGCAGGACATAGAGCCAGTAAATTCCGAAAAAGCCCAAGGTTATTATTGTCAGAATCAAATAGAGAGCAAAGCTTCTTTCAGGCAAGGGCTCCGTTCTTCTGGGTACTGAAAACTTGATTCCACTTTTGCCCAGTATTCTACCTATGTCTTCCCAAAATCCGTCTTCTCTTCTCTCATGTTTGTAAAAGTCTTTCATCAGAAAGTACCAGACATACCAGGCTGCAGGAAATATGAAGGCGGACAGAATAGCCCAAAGCACTGCGCTTTTCTCGGTTTCCTCAGCCTTAGCTTCTCTCACAGTCCTATCGCAAGATGCTAAACTGATTTCTGCGTCAATACCTCTTTTGGTCGTTATGGCTTTGGCCGCGGCCACGATGTCCTCGAAAAGGAAAATTTGTCTTTTGAAATGCGTATTGCGCCTATTCACAAGCTTGTATATGAGCATGATATTTACAATGAAAGAGATTATCCCAAATCCATATAGCAATGCTATGGATGCAAGAATAGGCGCAAACAGAATCGTAGGAATCGGCTGACCAGAAGGAGGGGTTGGAGTAAACGTTGCAACAAACGAAATCATGGCGACAATGAATATTGAAACCCATAAGACAGCAAGAAGAATGGGCAGGAGATAAACAAGTATCCACGCACTTGACATCATTGAGTCGGTCTCAACACGCATCCGAACGTCTTTCCTTACGTTTTCAATTTCGACACTCAAATTCTAATTCTCCACTACTTGTTACACAAGGACTTGCAAATAAATATAAGCGAACATGGAATAAGCTTTTTGTGTCGGACATGCTTGAACACGCAAATCACAAGCAGCTTCAATAAGCCTTTCAGCTTTTCCCTTTTGTATTGTCATATGCTCCCGAGGATGGGAAAAATGGGGAAGACGCACAAGATTTCTCCAGTTGTCTCAGGTTCAAACTGCAGCCTTTTCCTTCCAGACTTCGCATTTTTGATGGACTGAGGCTATAGTGCATTCTTTGACATGGCTCTTGCAGTTTCATAGACTGCCGTGACTGCGGCAACTATGATGACAGCCAAAGCGAACATGTACTCCCTGGTTAGCACAGGAGGTCTCAGAAAAACTATTGAAACCATCAAAGAAGTAACCAAGAAAATCATGTAGAAGAAGTTACGCGGAATGAGCGTTTTCTTTAAACGAATCAGATTCTCGAGAACGACTCGATCAACAACGTAGCCATGCTGTTCCTTCTTTATGAGGCCAGCTTCTTCAAGTTTGTTCATATGGTAGAGAGCAAGCGTAGGACTGCTCAAGTTCAGGGCTCTTTGAACTTCACGAATTCCAACAGGCTTGTCGCTCTTTAAGACAAACTTGTAGACCTTCAGTGTGAGCCCTTTTAGAACATCCTTCGCCTCTTGCTCACTCAAGGTTCCTCAGTCTCCAATAGAAAAGATGCCCCTACCTATTTTTTGTTGTCGGCGTTCAAACTGTTTGTACAGGTGTACAAGAACGTAGAATTAAATCTTTCACTGACTCTCTCTATGGTTGTGGTGGCGTCGGTGAACTCAAACAAGAAGGTGGTCGTCTTCTCCCTTCTCGCGATCACCCTTGCTCTCCTCCTCGGAATTGTCAGCTTCGGCTTTTTCGCCGAAATGCCACCTACAACACATGCTGAAACCGTTCTAGACGTGTACACGCAGAAAGCGGGTCTTGGTGTCAATGCATCAGGCGGGCATTTTGAACCTCTAGACGTAGCCTTTCTTTATGCATACTTGACTCGCGCGGGCATAGGCGTGAGCAATACGTCAGTTACCTTCAGCGTAAGGCCACCAGATGCCCCAGAAACCCTGAGAACAGTATCCACAAATGGCTCAGGTATCGCTTACACGACTCTCTCCTTTCTCCCTTCTGAAGGCCACGTTATCGGAACATGGAATATTCTCGCAAACACGTCGACAGACAGCGAACGAGTCATCGATACTCTTGACCTTCAAGTTCGGTCACAACAAGCCAACATCAGTGTTCTTGCCAAGAAAAATGGAGAACCTAGCACAATGTTCTTGCCCAATGACACAGTTCTCGTCGAGGCACAAACATCATATCGAGACTTGTCTGTCAATGGAACTACTGTCACCTTCAACGTAAAGAGCCCAAACGGAACTGTTGTACTTACCCAGCCGACACAAACAGACACTCTAGGCATAGCCAGCATCAGCTTTGGAATACCGTGGCCTTCAGACTCCTCTCTGGGCATCTGGCAACTCTCAGCCGAATGTGAAATCTATGAGCAGCGAGTCAATGCTACATCCACTTTCGAATGCCAACTGCTTGCACCAGTAATCGATGTCTTCACCCAAAAAGGAGGATATGGTCCTAACGTGTCGGGTGGAACCTTTGCGCCCAACGAGACAGTGGTACTCACGGTGGAGATTCGCGACGAGCTTAACCGGACCTTGCCTTACATGCTGGTCTCCTTTCAGGTAAAAGACCCTGCAAACGTCTCAGCCTATCGAACTCAATGGACAAATGCTTCAGGCGCCGCAAGCATAACATATCGGATACCTGAAAACTCAAATGATGGTGAAACGTTCGAAGTCTATGTGGCAGCCCAGTATAATGGCACGGTACTTTTGGACACGCTAACTTTCATCACCAAGACCGTATAGGCACTTTGCGCTTTCTCATGTGTTCTGACTACGTACATAGCAGTGATCTGCGACAATTTCATACCGTCATCTTGCCTGAGTTTTCCGGTGGCTGTCTTTCATTGCAGGTGCCGAACCTCCAAAGTGTGCACTAGATTTCGAATCTCTCTACTATCTTTCTCTCTTTCTCGCCCGTTATTTCAGCTACGACGTGAATGTAATCTTGAAGACCAGAGTTCTCGATTCGTGGTTTTAGCAGTTCATCAATCTGGAAGATCCCTGCAGAATTGGACATTGTGATTCTCACGGTGACTGGCTTCTGTTCGCCTTCCTGAATGCTCACTTTTTCTATGGCCAGCGCAGAAACTGAATGAATGTCTACTTTTCCTGCTTGAAAGGGAATTCGAGCTCTCCCTTCCTCCATATCCAATGCATCCGCTATTCGTACGATGCCTGCTTCTATGGTTAGTGGCCTATTGGGGTCTT
>Ga0315268_10000555_pt1 | contig 43675 bp, 44 predicted proteins | sample C1_top_MG_FD_204535 | JGI IMG/M metagenome (GOLD analysis project Ga0315268, IMG submission 204535) | Sediment microbial communities from Yellowstone Lake, YNP, Wyoming, USA - C1_top | ecosystem: Environmental > Aquatic > Freshwater > Lake > Sediment | place: USA: Wyoming | collected 2017-08-01
ATAACCTGAAGTACTGGCGCCATGTCCCTTACCTGGGGCTGGGGCCCGGGGCCCACTCCTTCGACGGCCGCCGGCGCTGGTGGAATTTTTCGTCGGTGGCACAATATTGCTCGAGCGTGAAAGCTGGCGGGGCGCCGGTGGCCGGAGAGGAAACGCTGAGCGCAGAGCAGTTGCGTCTGGAGGCCCTGTATCTGGGCTTCCGCACCCGGGAAGGGGTGAGCCTGGAGTTGCTTCAGGCGCGGTCTCGCTGGCAGGCTTCCCTTACAGAATTGAGCCGGGCCGGGCTCTTAAGGATGGAGGCGGGCCGGGCGAAGGCCACAGTTCAGGGCCTGGTGGTGGCCGACCGCTTACCCCTGTTCTTTGTGGAATGACCCGACTGCTGGCTGAAAAATAGGCTCTCAACCCGGAAATTTTATTTTCTTTAATAATCAAAAATATTTTGCATTTCCGCTGCAATTTTAGTAACCTGCCCTCGTCTGCGAGGGTCTCCTGGCCTCGTTCTGACTTCACCCCGATAACTCCTACTTCGCGTCGGTTACCTCTCCTCCTCCTTCTCGAGGAGACCCTCCAGGCATTGTTGATGTTTTTCCGGTTAACCGTGGGGTCACTGGCGCAGTCTGGGCCGGTGACCCTGAAATATGTTGAGGACTTCGGCTTGGAAAAGGGCTCTTATAAACTGGCGGCACCGGTTTTCGAGCTTTGCCGGCATAAGGCCAATGCCAGCGGCTGGAAAGAATTTTTCAAGGTGTTGGAGATAACGGCGCCGTGCCCGGTGCCACGGGGCATGGTCATGCGGAAAGGACGCAACTTGAAAAGCATCAGACAATCGGCAATTTTTCGGAAAACAGCTTCGGCCCTAATTTTCAACTTAATCCTGGCCCTGGCAATGTCCGGTTGCGGGGTCCAACAGTTGGCCCGGGGAGAAATCCAGGCTCCCAAAGTTCAGGTTGAGGGCGTCACCCTGGGGACCCCCACGGCCGCGGGGTGGCCCGTTTTTGCCACTTTGCGCCTGGAAAACCCCAATCCCCAGAGCATTACCGTTCTCGGCTACGACTACCAACTGCAATTGGAGGGTCAGCCCGCGGCCCAGGGCACCGGCCAGGGACAGGTGGTCCTGCCCCCCGGGGGGGAGACCGTAACGCAGTTTCCCATCCTGGTGAACCTGCCGGTGGTCCTGGGGCTGCTGCCCCGGGCCTTGCAGCGCCAGGACCAAAAGCTCCATTACCGGCTGGCGGGTGGGGTGCGCCTGGGAAACGTCGCCGGCGGGCTGGTACGGATACCCTTCTCCGTTCAGGGAGAGGCCTCCCCCAAGGAAGGCGCCGAATTTCTCCGTTCTTATGTCCGGTAGGCCGGTCTCCGGCTAAGTAAGAACATTTTTTTGGGCCCACCTTAGATTTACTCATAATTTCCGGCAAGTTCCCCTTGATAAAACCAGAGAAAATAAAGTATATAAGTACATCTAAGGTACCATTCCCGGATTTTTTCGTTTTTGCGCACGCGAAGTCAATCTTCTAAGCAAGGAGGGGCTAATGAAACGTTTCGGGTGGTGTCTTCTCAGTCTGGCGTTAGCAGGCTTCTTTTTTGCCGCCCTGGGACAGGCGGCCCTGGCCGCGGAGCCCAAGACCGTGGTCATCGGCTTCACGGCCTCCCAAACTGGCAAGCTGAATGTGGAAGCCATTCGCCAGATTAATGGCTTGAATCTGTGGATCGAACAGGTTAACAAGGCCGGCGGCCTTAAACTGCCGGACGGCACCCAGGTAAAATTCGCGGCCAAGTTTTATGATGATGAAAGCAAGAAAGAGCGGGTTCAGGAACTGTACACCAAGTTAATCAGCACCGACAAAGCGGATTTCTTGATCAGCCCTTACAGCAGCGGTCTGGCTGATGCCGCCGCAGTCATCGCCCAGCAATACAACAAGATTATGATCACCGCAGGCGCGGCTTCGGATTCCACATACAAGAAGGGCTATACGCTGATTTATCAGACGTACACGCCAGCTTCCCGATACCTGACCGGCGCCATCGACCTCCTTTCCAAAATGGACCCCCAAGCCAGAAAGGTGGCGATAGTAAATGAAAAGGACAAGTTCTCCACCGATGTGGTCAACGCCTTAAAGGCTTATGCCGAGAAGAAGGGCTACCAGGTGGTGCTGTTCGAAGGCTATGACAGCGGCACCGCCGACTTCGCCCCCTTCATCAACAAGATTCCCGCGGACGTGGACGCGGTGATGGGCGGCGGCCATTATGCCGATACCAGCACCTTCGCCAGGCAGCTCTTCGAGAAGGGCGTCAAGGCCAAGATGGTGGCCCTGCTGGTGGCGCCGCCGGAACCCAAGTTCGCCGAGCTGGGGGAGGCCGCCTATGGGGTGATCGGGGCCTCCCAGTGGCAACCTGAGGCCAAGTACGGCCCGGAATCGGCCAAGAAAGAAGGCCTCGAATTTGTCGGCATCTCCGTGGCGGATTTTGACAAGACCTACAAAGAGAAGTTCAAGGAAGAGCCTTCCTACCACAGCGCCGGGGGCTACGTTTCCGGGGTGATCCTGGCGGAGGCCATCAAGAAGGCGGGCTCCACCGAAACCCCCAAGGTCAAACAGGCCATGGACGAAATGAACATCATGACCTTCTACGGCCATATAAAATTCGACAACACCCCCAAGGAGCACGGGCTCCAGGTGGGGCATGACATGGTCTACTCCCAGTGGCAAAAGAAACAGGGGAAACTGGTCAACGAGGTGGTATGGCCCGAAAGCGCCCAAACCGCCAAAGCTATTTTCTACTTCCCGCGTTAACTAGCGATTGCCGCCTGGCATTTCCCGGTTTGGGAAATGTCAGGCCCTCAGGGGTGTAAGCACGTGTTTTCCCAAATGCTCTCCTCCTTGACCGACGGCCTGCTCCTGGGCTTCGTGTACGGGGTGGCCGCCATGGGCCTCACCCTCATCTGGGGGGTGATGTCCGTCATCAACCTGGCCCACGGCCCGGTCATCGCCCTGGGGATGTTCGGCACCTATCTGTTGTTTACCCACCTGGGGGTGAACCCTTATCTGGGTCTGGTGGTGGTGGCGGTCTTCGGCCTGGCGCTGGGGTTCGTGATTTACGGCGCCGCGGTGCACCGGGTGATCAACGCCCCGCATCTCTCCTCGTTGTTGGCCACCTTTTCGGTCAACATGATCATCATCGGGTTGGGCACCGCCATTTTCAGCACTTCCCCCCAGAACATCGATTTTCCCTTGGGATCCGTGGAAATCGGCTTTTTGACCCTCCCGGTGACCCGCTTGTTGGCCACGGTGGGAGCCGTCTTGTTCACTGCGGCCCTTTATCTCTTCCTCTATTTCACCCGGCCGGGCAAGGCCATCCGGGCCGTGGCCAATAACCGGCGGGCCGCGGAGCTCATGGGGATTCCCTCTTCCCTGGTGCTGGCCTTGAGCTTCGGCCTGGGCACCATGCTGGCGGCGGTGGCCGGGGGCCTCATCTCCACCTTTTTCCCCTTCACCATCCTGAGCGGCGGCCCTTATGAGTTGAAGTCCTTCGTGATCTGCGTGTTGGGCGGCCTGGGCAACCCGTTGGGGGCCCTTCTGGGCGGCCTGATATTGGGGGGACTGGAAGGTCTGATCCCTGCCTTCATGCCGGTGAGCTGGGTGCCGGTGGTGGAATTCGGCTTGTTCGTGCTGGTGCTGCTGCTGCGGCCCAGTGGCTTGCTCGGGGCCAAATAATGAAGTTCTGGCGGCAACCCGGTTTCTGGCTGCCAGTGGCCATAGTGCTGCTGTGGGGGGGGGCGGTCCTGGCCCTGCGGCAGGATACCATCCGGGAAACGGCCTTCACCGTGTTGATGTTTGTGGCCCTGGCTTCCAGCCTCAACATTCTGCTGGGCTACACCGGTTATGTCAGTTTCGGCCACATCGTGTTTTTCGGGCTGGGAGGCTACACCGGCTTTTATCTCCTGAGCGAACAGGGCTGGCCCCTGTACCTGGCGGCCGTGGCCGGCGGCCTCCTTTCCGCCCTCATCGCCCTGCTGGTAGGATTGGCGGTGCTGCGTTTGCGGGGGGCCTATTTTGCTTTGGCCACCATCGGCATCAACGAAGCGGCCCGGGCCTTTGTCAGCAATTTTGGGCCTTTTGGGGCCGCCACCGGACTGTTCGTCAATTTTTCAGCCTATGAAAAATACGGGGGCGCCAGCCAGGCCCTCTGGACCACCTTCACCTTCCTGTGGCTAACCACCCTGGCGGTGCTGGTGGTGAGCTTCCTGGTGAAGCACTCCCGTTTCGGCCTGGGGCTGCTGGCCATCCGGGAAGATGAAGATGCGGCCATGGTCATGGGGGTCAGAGCCCCCCGGGCCAAAACCATCACCTATGTCATTTCCGCTTTCTTTCCCGGGATTATCGGCACCCTGTATTTCTTCAAGAACGGCAACGTGGAGCCGGGGGACGCCTTTCAGTTGCACATGTCCATTGAGATGCTGGTAATGGTGATGCTGGGTGGCATGGGGACATTGCTGGGGCCCATCCTGGGAGCCGTAGGCTACCAGGGGCTGCGGGGCTACCTGCTTACCAGCCCTATCTTCAAGGACCTCCATCTGGCGGTGGCGGGCCTCATCCTCCTGCTGATCATCCTTTTCGTGCCTGCCGGCGCGGTGGGCTGGGTGCGCCACCGGTTTCGGGGCTTGAGCAGGGTGCTGGAATGATGCTCCAGGTTAAAGACGTCACCAAGCGCTTCGGTGGCCTGCAGGCCCTCACCGAGGTGAGCTTCGTGTTGTCCGAGGGGGAGATCCTGGGGCTCATCGGCCCCAACGGCGCAGGGAAAACCACTCTTTTCAATGTCATTAACGGGGTGTACACTCCAGAAAGAGGCCAGGTGATTTTCCGGGGCGAAAATGTCACCGGGCTGCCGCCCTACGAACTGGCCCGGCGGGGCCTGGCCCGGGCCCACCAGGTGGTGCGGCCCCTGCACGAACTCACCGTGCGGGAAAACGTCATGGTGGGGGCCTGCTTCGGCCGGGAGGGTCTTTCCCTGGCAGCCGCCGCCCAGCAAGCCGACGACGCCCTGGGAACGGTGGGCCTGGCGCAACGGGCTGAACAGCCGGCCAGCAGCCTCAACGTGGCCCAGAAAAAGCGCCTGGAGCTGGCCCGGGCCTTGGCGGCCCACCCCTACCTGCTGCTCCTGGACGAAGTCCTGGCGGGCCTCACCCCCACCGAAATCAGCAGCATGATGGAGACCATCCGCGCCATCCGGCAAGAGGGCTACACCATCCTGATGATCGAGCACGTTATGCAGGCGGTGATGAACGTCTCCGACCGGATTCTGGTGTTGGATTACGGCATGCTCATCGCGGAGGGCTCTCCCGAAGAGGTGGCCAACAACCCCCAGGTCATCGAGGCCTACCTGGGGGACCCCGAAATGACGGCCCGGCTGCTGGCGGAGTGACGCGGTCATGACCATGCTGGAAGTCAATTCCCTCTCCTCGGGTTACGGGGAAGTGCAGATTCTCTGGGGAGTCAACCTCAAGCTGGAAGAGGGCAAGCTCACCACCCTGGTGGGCTCCAACGGCGTGGGCAAGACCACCCTGCTCAGCACCGTCATGGGACTGCTGCGCCCCCGGGGAGGGACCGTGGCCTTTAAGGGCACAGATGTGACCAACTATTCCGCCCATGCCCGGGCCAACGCCGGCATGGTCCTGGTGCCCGAGGGCCGCCAGCTCTTCACCGACATGACGGTGTACGAGAACCTGGAGATGGGCGCCTTCTCCAAAAGGGCCCGGGCTGCCTTCAAGCCAAACCTGGAAAAGGTCTTCGAACTCTTTCCCCGCCTGAAGGAGCGGGCCGCGCAGAAGGCCGGCACGCTCTCCGGCGGCGAACAGCAGATGGTGGCCGTGGGCCGGGGCCTGATGGCGGAGCCCGAAATCCTGATGCTGGATGAGCTCTCCCTGGGCCTCTCCCCCCTGCTGGCCCTCACCCTGTTCGAGGCCCTCACCCGCCTCAAGCAGACCGGCCTCACCATGCTGCTGGTGGAGCAAAACGTCGCCATGGCCCTGGCGGTGAGCGACTATGCCTACGTCCTGGCCCAGGGGAAGGTCTGGCTGGAGGGAGAGGCCCGGGGGCTCCTCAAAAACGACGAGATCCGCCGCACCTACCTGGGAATTTAACCACCGGCAGGGCCTCACTATCCCGCCCCCTACCGCCACCATCCGGTTTTGGCGGCCCAACTATTTATCCCCCCTTGCACCTGGCCAAGTTGAAGACTTGATATTGTTCTGCCTGTAGCTGTGGCCAAAAGCAATCTTGTCTCGTAGGGCCACGGCGTGCCTGCTTAAAACGGTTTCTTGGCCATCCTTTCTATTTCCCGCCAGCCGAAAAATTAAATTAATCGCGTCTGAAGCCGATGTTTAGGAGGGGAGGGGGCAAAGAAAATCGGACCCGGGACCTGGGAGGAATGAAGGCCATGAAGATCGGAATCGCAGAAGGAGCCATGCCCCTGGCCGGACCAGCGGCCCAGAAGGCCATCGCAGAAAAATCCCGGAAAGGCCGGCCCGGTGAACAGGTCCGGGGAGCAACCACCCAGGTATGGCGCCATTGGATCAACCTGACTTGTTTGCGGTGGTTTTTTCCGCCTTACCTTCGGAGTGCGAGGGGCGGAAAGTTTTAGTCTGAGGACCGCGGGAGGCCGTTTAGTAAAGGATCTTTGCTCAGAGCCGACCGCGGGAAACCATTTTATGCCAGAAAGTCTCTATCTTTTTTGCCTGGCCCGCGCGAGTCTTCTTCCGCCCCTTGCCGAAACTGGCCTGGATGGCCGCAGTCCCTTGCTCCTGGCGGTCTACCGGGACTTGGCGGCCGTCTGTTGCGCCGTTTCCCTGGAGGAGTTCTGCGGGCCCGGCGCATCTTCCCGGTTCAAGGACCGTTTCCAGGCGGAACCCCGGTTAAGCCGGCACCAGGAGGTATTGCAGACCGTAATGCGCCACTCTCCGGTGCTGCCGGTCCGCTCCGGCACCCTGATTCCCTCCCGGGAGCAACTGGTGAAAATCTTGCAAGTCCACCACCGGGAAGTGGTCCGCTTCCTGGAGGAGGTGGCGGGCCAGGACGAGTGGGCGGTCCAAGGATGGCTTTCCCGGGCCAAAGCCCTGAAAGTGCCCCTAACGGCGCGGCTGGCCTGGGAACCGAGACGCTTGGCCCAACTCGCGCCCGGGCGCCGCTCCCTGGGGGAGCGGCCCCTGGAGAGCGAGGTCGAGCAAGAGCAGCGTGGCTGGATTCGACAAGCCTGCCGTGAGCTGGCCGCCGCCCTGCAAGATTGCGCCTTGCACTGCCGCAACCATCCGCTCCCTCCAAAATCCGGAAACGGCGATGGCCGGGAAGGCGTGGTCAACTGGGCTTTCATGGTCCCCCGGGCCGCCGTCGGCGCTTTCAAGTTCCACATAGAGGCGGCCAACCGGCGTCACCGCGCCTCGGGTTTGGTCTTTGAGTGCTTCGGCCCCCGGCCACCCTACAGTTTCTCCCCCGCGCTGCCCTGGATGCCCTTTGACCCGCCTCGGTCTCAGGCCTGCATCCAACATGAGGCAAACAAGCCACGGTGGTTTCAGTCCGGTTGAAAAGATATTCGGCAGGATAAATTGATAACCGGTGGGGGTTGATATTTTTCTCGGCTGCCGCAGGCTTCAGCCGGCGCTGCCTTAAAAAATCAAAACCAGGAACGGTGGCTCCAGAGTTCGTCTTTGAGGTCCTTCATGGCCGCCTGGCACATGAGGTACAGGGAGGCGTTCTGGATGGCCAGGCCCCCCAACAGGGCCAGGGCGGTAACCAGCATGATCTCATCCGGGGCAAAGGCCCTTTTTACCGCGCTGTAAAGACGCAGTACTCCGATGACCCGCTCTTTGGTCTTGATGGGCACCGAAAGGATGGTGACGATGCCTTCCTCCTTGTTCATCTTGCGGTATTGCACCCTCCGGTCCGTGGCCGCGTTCTCGATAACCACCGGCTTTTGGCCGTTCAGGGCCTGGGCGATGCTTTTTCTGGCGGAAACCGGCCCCTTCTGCAGGTATTTCTCGCTGAGACCATAGGCGGCCACCAGTTCCAGGGTTTGCTTGTCTTCGTCCAGAAGCCGGATGGAGGCGCCCTTGACCCCCAGGGCCACCGCCAGGTCGGCGGACATGGCCCGCAGGATCTCTTTCACTTCCAGGCTACTGCTCAGGTTGACGGCCAGGTCCAAGAAGAGCTTGGTTTCGCTCCGTAACTGGTCGATGACCCGGCCGTGCTCTATGACTCCGCCGGCCTGTTGCGCCAGGAAGGTCAGAAACTCCGGTTCCTCGGCGGAGAAATCTCTGGGGCCGCTGAATAACAGGCAAAGGGCGCCGATGTTCTTGCCCTTTACCATCACGGGCACCGCCAGCACGGCGCCTATACTTGAGGAATTTTCGCCCTCTGGCCACCTCAGACCCAACTCCGCGGCCGCGTCTCGGCTGCTGAAAACCTCTCCCTTCAGGACCCGGGGGGCGACCCGGCGGGCCCATGGAGACTCGTCAAGGTCAAAGAAGGTCCGGGGCAATCCCTGGTAAGCCACCGGGGCCAGGTCCCCCCGCCCGGGCCCGGCCAGATAAAAACAGGCTGCCTTGGCCTTGAGGGTGGTGATGGCGCTTTCTATGATCAGGTCCAGCAACTCCTTGCGGTTCCGGGCCATCCCAAAAGCCTTAACGAGTTGACACATGGTTTTGAAATAATCTTGCTTAGGAGGCATTGCTTTTCCCTGGGTTTTCGCGTTTTGTGTTTTTAGGTTCGTTTCACTTTTAATAATGCCTTTAAGTGACTTGCTTTTCTTAACAATCTCGTTCCGCGAGCCAGGCTGCGATCCTGGGGACCAGCTCCCGCTGGAACCGGGCGCTGACGTAGATGCCGACGTGACCCGTGTCCAGGCAGAGGTCTTCGGTGTCGGCGCTGCCCACCGTTGCCGTGAGCCGCTGGCAGGCCTCGGGCGGCACCAGGTGGTCGTATTGTCCGTAGATGTTCAGAACCGGCATGGTGACTTTTTGCAGATCCACTCGCCTGCTCCCCACCCTCATCTCCCCTTTGATGAGCAGGTTTTGTTGGTAAAGGTCTTTGATCAACTGCCTCAAGGTCTCGCCGGGTATATCGGGGCTGTCGAAAATCCATTTTTCCATGCGGATGAAATTTTCCACGAATTCCTTATTGTCGATGTTTTCCAGAAAACCCACATACTTGTCAAAGAGCAGCCGGGCCGGGTTCATCAGTAGCAAGGCGATATTCATGAGGTTGCCGGGAAGATTGCCGAAGGCGTTCACCAGTCGGTCCGCATCGATCTCCTTGAGCCAGATGTGCAGGAGCCCCTTGTCGGTGTTAAAATGGGTGGGGGACACGGTGGTGATGAGGTTCTTCACCTTTTCCGGGTAAAGGGCCGCATAGATGACCCCGAAGGTCCCCCCCAGGCACACCCCCATGAGGTTGACCCTGGAGACCCGGTGGCGTTGGTGGATGAATTCCACCATATTGTCCAGGTATCCATTGAGGTGGTCGTCCAGGGTGAGATAGCGGTCTTTGTGGCCGGGAGAGCCCCAATCCACCAGGTAGAGCTCGATGCCCTCCTTAAGCAGGGCTTGCACCACGCTGCGGTCCGGCTGCAGATCCAGCAGGGTCTCCCGGTTGAACAGGGCGTGGACCAGCAGGAGCGGGGTCTTGAGCCTCGGCGCGGCCTGGGGCCGGTAATATTTCAGCGAAACCCGGTCTTCCTGGTAGACCCGCTCGAAGGGAGTGGCGCCGATTTCGGTATCCAGGGAGCCGAGAAAGATGTCCTTGGCCTTTTCCAGTCGCTGGGTGGCCTTCTCCGCCTCCGCCGCCAGCTTGGCCCGGATCAGGTCCACCGGAATTTTGGGCCGTTCCATCAACCTTTCTCGCCCCCGTCTCCCCCCCCGGGGCTCCTATCAGGTGGAAGGGGTCCCTTTTCCACCTGCTTTGCCAGCCCTTTGAGCTGCTTTTTCAGCTCATAAATCTCCCGGCAAAGCTCGTCCATCTCCCAGCGACTGGGAATGTTGAGGAGGGCCAGCGAATCGGCCAACAGCTCCTGCTTGGCCAGAGTAAAGTCTTCCAGGGCTTCCAGGGTGTGGCTCATGGTCCGGGTGTACTCCGGGGACTTGAAAAGGGTCATGTAATGGCCTTCCAGGGTCCTGAGCCAGAAGCGGTAAAACTCTTTGAAGTCCTTTAGATCAATCTCTTCGGGCCCCAGGTCCTGCATCTCCCGGAGGGATTTTTTCAAAGGCAGGTAGAGCAGATAGATGAATTCGGCCATGGCCGCCTGGAAATGCCTGAACCGGTCCATAGCCCGGTTGACGCACTCCTGGGAGAGCCGGGTGAGCCCCGCCTGGGAAAGGTTCATCAACTGGCGGAAGTCTTTCTCGTAGGTTTCGGTGCAGATTTTGAAAATATCCTGGTCCAGGTTCTCGAAACCTCGAGTCTCCAGGGGGGCCCACTCGCCCACTTCTTTTTCCACCCACAGTTGGTGCAAATGGAAGTAGCCGCTCCAGCCGGCCTGGGCCATTCGAAGGAGGGTTTCGGAAGGGGTCTTGATCCCTTCGAAAAGTACGGCCACGGTCTCCGGCTCGCTCAGGAGGGAAAAGAAGGCCTGCCACATCTTGAGGGCGGAGTCCCAAAAGCTTTCCATCTCCCCGGCCCGGTTTCCCGGGCTGGGACCCATGTGGATCAAGGACTCCCAGAAGTCCATGGTCCACTTTATCCACGCAGCCAGCAGAGGCTCCGGGGACTTTGGTAAAGGCGCCAGCTCCATTTCCATCCACCGCCCAGGGGTGAAAAACGGATGTTTCAGATGTTTAGCTCAAGAGAATAATTTCACAAATTCTAAACCCTGTCAATGGTGGGTTTAATGGAAAGTTTAGAAAAACTGGCGGCGGGAATTTTTTAGGGAAAAACGGAATTGGGGGCTATGGAATCATGGACAGAACCCGAACTTCCTGGAAACGGCTCACCAGATAGTATTTTTCCACCTTAAGCCGCATCAGGGCGCAATCGGGCAGCTCCAGAAAGTCCAGGAGAGTCGGGTGCCGGGCCAGGAAGACCCGCATCCAGGAGGCCGAATCACCGGGGCCCGCCTCTTCGGCCCGACCCGTGGCGGTAACCGCCAACGCTCCTTCGGTGTCCGCGGCCTGGTTGGTGCGGTTGTCCACCAGCATCGCGGCCCGGGGCTCGGAGGCCAGGTTGGCGTATTTGCGGGTGCCTCGACGGCTGGCGAATAGGAGATATTTGAGGTCGTCGCTGGCCGCAAACGCCATCAGGCTCAGGTAAGGCTGCCCGCCTTCCTGAGTGGCCAGCACCGCAAACCGCTGGCTGGTGAAAAGCTTCACCAGCAAGTCGCCGAGCTCCTGGTTTTCGGAAACCTTCTCTTCCATATACAAGTTCCGGACCTTTGCCGGCCGGGACTCAATCTATTTTATATAATAATCTTCTCCCCGAGAACACCTTTCCCTGTCCCGCAGGGAACGGGACCCGGGCCGAGATTTTTTTTGCATTATGGTAAATTAATGATATTATGTATAAATTTCAGAAACGGGACGATACTTCCATGAGCGGTTGGGCCCAATTGGAAGATTTTCTGAAGTATCTCAAGGTGGAACGGCAGATGTCGCCCCACACCTTGCGGAACTACCGCCTGGACCTCAGCCAGTTCCTGGAATTTTATTTTCAGGGGAAGGAATCGGATTCCCTGGAGGGGGTGGCCTACCACGACCTGCGCGCCTTTCTGGCCCTGGCCCTGAAGGGCCGCCGCAAAGCCACCCTGGCCCGGAAGCTCAGCGCCCTGCGCACCTTTTTCAAGTACCTGCAGCGCCTGGGAGTGATTGAGGGCAACCCGGCCAAACTGGCGCCCAGCCCCAAGGTGGAAAAGAACCTCCCCCACTTCCTCACGGTGGATGAGACCTTCCACCTGTTGAGCGAGTTAAGGGGCGACGACTTCGGGGTCTGCCGGGACCGGGCCATCCTGGAAGTGTTCTATTCCGGGGGTTTGCGGCTTGCCGAATTGGCCGGGCTCAACCTGGGGCACCTGCACCTCAAGTCGGGGGTGGCCCGGGTCTGGGGCAAGGGCGCCAAAGAGAGGCTGGCCTTCCTGGGGGTGTCGGCCCAGGATGCCCTGGCCGAGTATCTGCCCCGGCGCCAGGGCCTGTTGGAGCGGACTGGCAACCACCGGGAGGTGGCCCTGTTTCTCAATGTGAAGGGTCGGCGCCTCAGCACCCGGTCCGTGGCCCGGGTGGTGGCAAAATGGGCCCGGCTGGCGGGCCTATCCCAGGGCTTGAGCCCCCACGCCCTGCGCCACAGCTTCGCCACCCACCTGCTGGAGGGCCGGGCGGATTTGCGGGCGGTGCAGGAACTGCTGGGGCATGCCAGCATCTCCAGCACCCAGCGTTACCTGCATCTGAACCTGGATTATTTGATCGAGGAATACGACAAGGCCCACCCCCGGGGCAAATAGGCCGAACAGCTGTAGGGTGCGCATTGCGCACCATTAAAGAACCGCCGGGGGCGGTTGCACTTTTTTTCTTTGCGCCTTGGCGTCTTGGCGCGAGGTTTCTTGATGGACCAGGAAAAATTTCACGGCACCACCATCCTGATGGTCCGCCGGGGCGACAAGGTCGCGGTGGCCGGCGACGGCCAGGTGTCCCTCGGCGAGATGGTGATGAAGCAGCGGGCCAGGAAAGTCCGCAAACTCTATCACGGCAAGATCATCGTGGGGTTCGCCGGGTCCGCGGCCGACGCCCTGACGTTGTTCGAGCGCCTGGAGGCCAAGCTGGAGGCCCACCAGGGCAACCTCACCCGGGCGGTGGTGGAGCTGGCCAAGGATTGGCGCACCGACCGGGTGCTCCGGCGGCTGGAGGCCATGCTGCTGGCGGTGGATGGGGCCGGGGCCTTTCTCATCTCCGGCACCGGGGACGTCATCGAGCCCGACGAAGGGGTGATGGCCATCGGCTCCGGCGCGCCTTACGCCCTGGCCGCGGCCCGGGCCCTGATGGGCCACACGAAGCTCGCTCCGGCTGAGATTTGCCGGGAAGCCATGACCATCGCCGCCTCGCTGTGTGTTTACACCAATAGCGAGATTGTAATAGAAGAATTATAGAAACAGGCAACCATGGTTGGCGGCAACATCCGCCAGGTGATTAAATCCTGAAATATCATGGTGGGCAGTGCCCACTCCATATTTTTCATGGTAGCAGCAGGCTCTTGCAAGACAGCCTGCGATTAATACCGGCGTGAGCCGGTCCACAATTTTGTTCGAGGAACGATAGAGACATGGAATTAATGAGATTAGCCGCAGCCCCCGTTTCCGGGGACCATCTTACCCCCCGGCAGATTGTGGCGGAGCTGGACAAATACATCGTGGGACAGAAAGACGCCAAGTGCGCCGTGGCCATCGCCCTGCGCAACCGCTGGCGGCGCCAGCAGATTCCCGAGGGCCTGCGGGATGAAATCGCGCCCAAGAACATCATCATGATCGGCCCCACCGGGGTGGGCAAGACCGAAATCGCCCGGCGCCTGGCCAAACTGGCCCAGTCGCCTTTTCTGAAAATCGAGGCCTCCAAATTCACCGAGGTGGGCTACGTGGGCCGGGACGTGGAGTCCATGGTCCGGGACCTCATGGAGCTGGCGGTGAATATGGTGAAGGCCGAAGAGCGGGACAAGGTCCAGGCCAAGGCCGTGGAAGCCGTGGAGGAGCGCCTCCTGGAGCTCCTGTTGCCCGGCCGCGGCCCCGGGGCCGGCCCCCTGGCTGCCCCCTCCGAGGCGGAGGGCGACCACACTCGGGAGAAATTACGCGCCCTGCTCCGGGCCGGCAAAATGGAAGAGCGCTTCGTGGAGTTGGAAGTGAGCCAGCGGGTCACCCCGGTGGTGGAGATCTTCTCCAGCGCCGGCATGGAGGAAATGGATTTCAACTTCAAGGAGATGCTGGGCAACCTCTTCCCGGCCCGCACCAAGCAGCGGCGGGTCAAGGTGGCGGAAGCCCGGGAAATCCTGCTCCAGGAAGAAGCCAGCCGCCTCATCGACATGGACAAAGTGCTGGAGGAAGCCCGGCGCAAGGTGGAGCAGCACGGCATCATCTTTCTGGATGAGATCGACAAGATCGTGGGCCGGGACCACACCCGGGGACCCGATGTCTCCCGGGAAGGGGTCCAAAGGGACCTTCTGCCCATCGTGGAAGGCACCACGGTGAACACCAAGTATGGCATGGTGCGCACCGACCACGTCCTCTTCATCGCCTCCGGGGCCTTTCACCTGGCCCGGCCCTCGGATCTGATCCCGGAGATGCAGGGCCGCTTTCCCATCCGGGTGGAGCTCAGCTCCCTGGGGCCGGCGGAATTCGAGCGCATTCTCACCGAGCCGGAAAACGCCCTCATTAAGCAGTACCAGGCCCTGATGGAGACGGAGGGCATCCGCCTCACCTTCACCCCCGGGGCCGTTAAGGAACTGGCCGCCCTGGCCACCCGGGTGAACGAACGCACGGAGAACATCGGGGCCCGGCGGCTCCACACGGTGATGGAAAAGCTCCTGGAGGAGATTTCCTTCACCGCCCCGGAGTTGACGCCCCAGGAGATCACCATCACCGACACTTACGTCCGGGAGCGGCTGGGAAGTTTAATTGAAGATGAGGATTTAAGCCGGTATATTCTCTAGGAGGGCGGGCCGTGCCGGCCGAATTTTGGCGGCCGCAGGCCGCCCAATAATCTGTGAGAATCTCACGCCAAAGCGCAAGTTCGCAAAGAAAGACGCCAAAAAAATTTGTATTATTAATTGAAAAAATTTTTGCGCCTTGTGCCTTGGCGTTTTTGCGTGAGATAAAGGACTTTTGCCGAACGCTGACGGCTGCAAGCTGAGACCTGGATATGACCGACGCCTATATCAAAAAAGCCGAAATCCTGCTGGAGGCGCTGCCCTACATGCGCCGCTTCCAGGGCCAGACCCTGGTCATCAAATACGGCGGCGCGGCCATGAAGGAGGCGGAGCTGAAAGCCAGCTTCGCCCAGGACGTCACCCTGCTCCAGTTCCTGGGCATTAACCCGGTGGTGGTTCACGGCGGGGGTCCCCAGGTGAGCCAGATGCTGACCCAACTGGAGGTTCCCACCCGGTTCGTGGAGGGCATGCGGGTCACCGACGAAGTCACCATGGACGTGGTGGAGATGGTCCTGGCCGGCAAGATCAACAAGGAGATCGTCAACCTGATCAACGCCGCGGGAGGCGCCGCGGTGGGTCTCAGCGGCAAAGACGGCATGCTGCTCAAAGCCCAGAAACTGGAATTCTACCGCCCCCGGGAGGACGAACCCCCGGAGATCATCGACATCGGCCTGGTGGGGGAAGTGACCCAGGTGAACACGGCCCTCATCCGCACCCTGCAAGCCCAGCATTTTATTCCGGTGATTGCCCCGGTGGGGGTGGGAGATCACGGCGAGACTTTTAATATCAACGCCGACCTGGTGGCCGGGGCGGTGGCCGCGGCCCTGGGGGCCACGAAGCTTATCCTGCTCACCGACGTCCCCGGGGTCCTGGACCGGGAGGGGAAGCTGGTTTCCAGCCTGAGCCGCCGCCAGGCCATGACCATGATGGAGGAAGGGGCCATCGCCGGCGGCATGCTGCCCAAAGTCAAATGCTGCCTGGAGGCCCTGGACGAGGGCGTGGCCAAGGCCCATATCCTGGACGGCCGAACTCCCCATGTCGTGGTCCTGGAAATCTTCACCGACACCGGCGTGGGGACGGAGATAGTGGGGTAGTAGTCAGCAGTCAGTTGCCAGGAGCCGGTAAAAGAGCGGGGCCTTTCTTCTTTCACCGACTACGGGTTGCCGGCATCCGACTACTAGGAATTTCGCAGGAGATACCAAGTGAGCAATAACTGGATGGAACGCGCTGACAAAGTCGTCATGCAAACTTACGGCCGGCAGCCTCTGGTGCTGGTCCGGGGCGAGGGGTGCCAGGTCTGGGACGATTCGGGTCGGCAGTATCTCGACTTCGTGGCCGGGCTGGCGGTCTGCAACCTGGGCCACGCCCACCCCGAGATCGCCCGGGCGGCGGCGGCCCAGCTCACCCAATTGGTGCACGTTTCCAATTTATATTACACTACTCCCATGGTGGAGCTGGCCGAGGAGCTGGTGCGCCTCTCCTTCGCGGACCGGGTCTTTTTCGCCAACTCCGGCGCCGAAGTCAACGAAGGGGCCATCAAGCTGGTGCGGCGCTACTCCCGGGAAAAATACGGGGAGGGCCGGCACCGCATTATCGCCATGGAAAACTCCTTTCACGGCCGCACCCTGGGGGCGCTCTCCGCCACCGGCCAGTCCAAATTCTGGCAGGGCTTCGACCCGCTGCTGCCGGGTTTTGTCTTCGTGCCTTTCAACGACCTGGAGGCTTTGGCCGCCGCGGTAGACGACACCGTCTGCGCCGTTATATTGGAACCTATCCAGGGGGAGGGGGGCGTCTGCCTGCCGGGACCGGATTACCTGGCGGCGGTGCGGCGGCTCTGCGACGACAAGGGTCTGCTCCTGGTGCTGGACGAAATCCAGACGGGCCTTGGCCGCACCGGCGAGTTGTTCGCCCACCAGCATTACGGCATCACCCCCGACGTCATGACCCTGGCCAAGGCCCTGGCCGGGGGCTTGCCCATGGGCGCGCTGTTGGCCACCGAAGAAGTGGCCCGGACCTTTGTCCCGGGCACCCACGCCAGCACCTTCGGGGCCGGGCCGGTCATCGCCGCCGCGGCCAAGACCGCCCTGGGCCTGGTCAGCACCCCCGAGCTGCTGATGGGGGTGCGGGCCAAAGGGCAATATCTCCGCAACAGCCTGAAATTGCTGAAGGATGAGTTTGCGGTCATCAAGGAAGTCCGGGGCCTGGGGCTGATGTGGGGGCTTGAACTTGCGAAGGAAGGGACGGAAGTGGTGAATTTCTGCCGGGAGCGGGGCCTCTTGGTCAACTGCACCCAGGGCAACGTCATCCGGCTGCTGCCGCCCCTTATTATTAAGGTGGATGAAATCAACCGGGGCCTGATGATCCTGACTGAGGCCCTTCGGGCGCTGTAGCCGAAAACCGGAAACCGTCTCATGAAACGCGACCTGCTGACCATACTGGATCTGAACCGGGAAGAGATCGAAACCCTCATCGCCCGGGCCCGGGAATTGAAAGCGCTGCACTATCAGGGTAGGAACCCCTCGCCCCTGAAGGGTAAGATTCTGGCCATGATCTTCGACAAACCCTCCACCCGCACCCGGGTCTCCTTCGAGGCCGGGATCGCCCAACTGGGGGGCGCCAGCATCTACCTGGCCCCGGGCCAGACGCAGATGTCCCGCAATGAGCCCATTGAAGATACGGCCCGGGTCCTGTCCCGGTACGTCAACGGCGTCGTCATCCGCACCTTTGCCCAGGAAACCGTGGAGGAGCTGGCCCGCCACGCCGCCATCCCGGTGATCAACGGCCTCACCGACACCCACCACCCCTGCCAGGTGCTGAGCGACCTCATGACCGTCAGCGAGCGCTTCGGCCGGGTCTCCGGCCTCAAAGTGGCCTGGGTGGGCGACGGCAACAACATGGCCAACTCCTGGATCACCGCGGCCCTGCACCTGGATTTCACCCTGTACCTGGCCTGCCCCCGGGGCTACGAGCCCGATAGAAGCCTGCTAACCCAGGCCCAGGAAACCGGCCGCCCGGTATATCTCCGCCGGGACCCCCGCCAGGCCGTCCAGGACGTCCACGTCATCAATACCGACGTCTGGGCCAGCATGGGCCAGGAAGCCGAGGCCGCGGCCCGGCGGGAAATTTTCAGGCCTTATCAGGTGAACGACGAACTCCTGAAACTGGCCCGGCCCGAGGCCATCGTGCTCCACTGCCTGCCGGCCCACCGGGGCGAAGAGATCACCGGGGAGGTGCTGGACGGCCCCCAGTCGGCGGCCTGGGACCAGGCGGAAAACCGCCTCCACTTCCAGAAGGCGCTGCTGGAGTGGCTGTTGGGTCAGTAGCCAGTAGTCAGTGGTCAAAAAATATGGGGCGGCCTGTGGCCGCCGGCGTGGTCAGCGACAGGGGTCGGCGGCCAGTAAATGAAATACCCCGGTGGCACAGGCTTTCCAGCCTGTGTCTGTAGGGTGCGTCTCCCGCACCAAAAGATGCCCGCGGCTCACCCGTAAACCCGGAAGATGTGGCGCCGCCGCCCCCGGCGGCGCAGTTTAAGTTCGCACCGGCGAGACGCCGGCGCAAAAAATGTAGGCGGGCGCCGCCCGCCGAAGATTCACAGGGCAGGATCATGGCTGACATCAACAAAATCGTCCTCGCTTACTCCGGCGGCCTGGACACTTCGGTAATTCTAAAGTGGTTGAAGGAGACTTATAACGGCGCGGTGGTGGCCTTCTGCGCCGACATCGGCCAGGGCGAGGAAGTGGCCGAAGTGGCGGCCAAGGCCCGGGCCACGGGCGCGGACGAAGTCTATGTGGAGGACCTGAAAGAAGAATTCGTCCGGGACTTCATCTTTCCCCTGTTCCGGGCCAACGCCCTGTACGAGGGGGCTTATCTCCTGGGCACCTCCATCGCCCGGCCCCTCATCGCCCAGGCCCAGGTGGAGGTGGCCCACCGGACCGGGGCCGACGCGGTGAGCCACGGCGCCACCGGCAAGGGCAACGACCAGGTGCGTTTCGAACTCGCCTACCAGGCCCTGGCCCCGGACCTCAAAATCATCGCCCCTTGGCGGGAATGGGACCTTAAGGGCCGGGCCGACTGCGTAGCCTACGCCCAACAGCACGGCATCCCGGTGCCGGTGACTCTTGAGAAGCCCTACTCCAGCGACCGCAACCTCCTGCACCTCAGCTTCGAGGGCGGCATCCTGGAAGACCCCTGGGCCGAGCCCCCGGAAGACATGTTCATCCTCACCAAATCACCGGAGAAGGCCCCGGATACGCCGCAATACGTGGAGGTCTGTTTCGAGGCCGGGGACCCGGTGGCCGTGGACGGCGAGCCCCTGGGCCCCGCGGCGCTGCTTACCCGGCTCAATGACATGGGCGGCGAACACGGTATCGGCCGGGTGGACCTGGTGGAGAACCGCTACGTGGGACTCAAATCCCGGGGCGTTTACGAGACCCCCGGCGGCACCATCTGGAGGGTGGCCCACCAGGCGGTGGAGTCCATCACCCTGGATCGGGAGGTGATGCACCTCCGGGACAGCCTGGCCCCCCGCTATGCCGAGCTGGTCTATTACGGCTACTGGTTCGCGCCGGAGCGTTACGCCCTGCAAAAGCTCATTGACGAGGCCCAGCAGCCGGTGACCGGCACGGCCCGGCTGAAACTCTATAAAGGCAACGTCACGGTGGTGGGACGAAAGGCTCCCAAATCCCTGTACCGCCCGGACCTGGTCACCTTCGAGGCCGGGGGCGACTACCAGCAGGCCGACGCCACGGGCTTCATCCGCCTGAACGCCCTGCGCCTGAAGATTCGGGCGAAGTTGGAGGGGAAGTAAGGGCCGACCCGCGTGTCGGCCCTGGGGCGGACACCTGGGTCCGCCTCTAGAAACCAAGGAGGCCGTAATTTCTGCAATTCTCGCAATACCTTCTTTCGGCGTTGTGTTGGGGCCTGGGATTGTTGATGCTCTTCTGGCAGCCCGGGCCCAATTGGTGGATCGGCGTGCGCCTGCCCTGGACCCTGGCCGACCCGGTCATCTGGAAAAAATCCTGGCGCCTGGCCTCCCGGCTCCTCCTGGTCATGGGGGTGACGGCCCTCATCTCCTGGCGGGCCTTTCTGATCTCCGCCGCCCACCTGGTGGGCCTGAGCTGTCTCTACACCGGTGTGCTCTACCGGTGGAAATACGGCACCTGGCGCTTCTGGAAGGATCAAGGCTGGATCGAGTATCGGCCGGTGGCCCGTTGCCGCCACTGCGGCCATTTTCAGAGACTGCCTTACGCCGCGGACATAACTGAATGCAAGTGCGAGGCCTGCGGCCTGGGCTGCCGGGCCGCGGCCTGAGGGAAGGTGGCCGTGAGAACCGTGTTTTGGATTTTAGGATTGATTTTATTGCCCCTGGGACCGTCTCAGGCCGGCGCCGCCGAACCGGCCGCCGCCTACTATCCGCTGCAGCCGGGAATGACCTGGGAATACGGCGTGGTCTCCAGCAAAGCCGGCGCCGGGAAGATAGCCGTCAAAAACCTCCCTCCCCGGGAAATCGACGGCAAAATGGTCACTCCTCGGGAATGGAGCATGGGAGGCACGGTCAGATATTACCTGGTGGCCAGGGATGACTTCGGCGTTTACCGCTACGGCGAACTGGCGTCGGAAAACGCCGAACCCACGGTGATCACGCCCAAGGTCTATTATTTGAGAGAACCGGTGGATAAGGGCACCACCTGGGACATTGTCACCAAAATGGGCGACCGGGAACTCAAAGTGAACCTTACGGTGGAGAGCGCGGCCGAGGAAGTCAAGGTCCCGGCCGGAACTTTCAAGGATTGCGTCAAGATCAGGCACGAAGGCACAGGCCGGTCGGCAAAAGACGGTGAAACCACCGCCATTACCGCCTACGAATGGTATGCGCCGGGAGCCGGCCTGGTCAAGAGTCTGGCCACCATCAAGGAAAAATCCAAGACGGGCGAAGCCAGTGAAACCCTGACCTACCAATTGGACAGCTTGAAACCTTAAGAAAACGGTTTTTTGTTCAAGGGGATCCGGGGAGATTATCAGCAAATTTTGACCCACTCACCTCCTTTTAGAAATGGAGGCATTCCCGGTTTTTATTTTTTATGTTGCTCGCGAAGCATATAATTGGCCTTTAATTAGTCTGACCATATACGGACGGTAATTTTATGGCGAAGAAACCCTGGGGCGGGCGGTTTGCAGGAGAAACGGAGGCCGCGGTGGAGGAATTCACTTCCTCCCTGAGTTTTGATCAACGTCTCTATCGCCAGGACATCGCCGGCTCCCTGGCCCACGCCCGCATGCTGGCGGCCCAGGGGATCATCACTCCCGAGGAAGGCCAGCAGATCGTCCAGGGCTTGAGCGACATCCTGAAGGAAATGGAGTCCGGCGAAATAGTCTTGGACCCGGCCCTGGAAGACATCCACATGGCCGTGGAGGCCCGTCTCACCGAGAAAATCGGGGAGGTAGGCAAAAAGCTCCACACCGCCCGCAGCCGCAACGACCAGGTGGCCCTGGATGTCCGGCTTTTCCTGGCCCCGGAGGTGGAGGGCCTGATTGCCGGCCTCACGGACTTAAGAAGGGCTGCGGTCAAGCTGGCGCACCGTTACCGGGACGCGATCATGCCCGGCTATACCCATCTGCAGCGGGCCCAGCCCATCCTCTTCGCCCACCACCTGCTGGCCTATGATGAGATGTGGCGCCGGGACGTGATGCGCCTGACGGAATCTTTGGCCCGCATCCGGGTCTCGCCCCTGGGGGCCGCGGCCCTGGCGGGCACCACCTTTCCCATCGACCCCCAATACGTCGCCTCGCAACTGGGGTTCCCCCAGGTCTGCCGCAATAGCCTGGACGCGGTGAGCGACCGCGATTTCCTCCTGGAGTTTCTGGCCCACGCCGCCATCATCATGGTCCACCTGAGCCGCCTGTCCGAGGAACTCATCCTCTGGTCTTCCGCGGAGTTTGCCTTCGTGGCGCTGCCCGACGCCTACGCCACCGGCAGCTCCATCATGCCCCAGAAGAAAAACCCCGACGTCCCGGAGCTCGTCCGGGGCAAGACGGGCCGGGTGGCCGGCCACCTGCTGAGCCTGCTGATGACCATGAAGGGCCTCCCCCTGGCCTACAACCGGGACCTCCAGGAAGACAAGGAACCCCTCTTTGACGCCCTGGACACGGTGCGGGCCTCGGTGGACCTGATGGCGGGGCTGCTGTTGGAGCTGGAAGTGCGGCCGGAGAAAATGGCCGCGGCCTTGCATGGCGGGTTCCTCACCGCCACCGATCTGGCCGACTACCTGGTGACCAGGGGGGTGCCCTTCCGCGCCGCCCACGAACAGGTGGGGAACACGGTGCGGTATGCGGAGGCGCAGAGAAAGGAACTCTGGGAACTGACTTTGGCAGAAATCCAGCAATTTGCCCCCCAGGCGGATGGCGAGGTTTTCGAGTGGCTCAAGATTGAAAACGCCGTGGCCCGGAGAAAATCTCCCGGGGGCACCGCGCCCCAGCGGGTGGCCGAAGCCCTGGAACGGGCGGAAAACGAACTGGGACTGAGCTTGCATGAGCAAAAGGTTTGACCGGGGCCGGGGTTTGGAGGCCAGGGGTCAGGGGCCGGAGGCTTCGGCCCCGCGATTTCCTTGGCCGAAAACCGAAAACCGAAAACTGAAAACCCTTGCCTGTTTTCTTCTCATCCTGGCGATAGTCCTGGCGGCTGTCTCTTGCGGCAAGAAGAAGACGCCCCTGGGGCCCGACGAGGTGTTGCCGGCTCCGGTGCGGGAGTTCAGGCTGTCCCAGGAAGGCGACGCCCTGGTGGTGAGCTGGCTGCTGCCCCGGGTAAACCTGCTGGGCCAACCCCTCACCCAGGCGGCGGGCTGCCGGGTATACCGGGCCGAGGTAAGGTCTGTGTCAACGGAGTCTCCCTGTCCCCTGGATTTTGTCCTGTATGTCGACATTGACCTGGCCTACCCCAGTCAGGGCGAAGTGCAGGGCGAGGCCATGCTGTTCAAGGACCGGGAGCTGGCGCCGGGCCGCCGCTACTGGTACCGGGTGGCGGCCTATGACCAGGGCGGCTACCTGGGCGGCTGGTCCAAGACTTTAAGCCACGCCTGGGGGGTGCTGCCCCTTGCCCCCCGGGAGCTGAAGGCCGCGGCCGGCGACAAGGTGGTGGGGCTCAGTTGGACCGCGGTGGATCGCCTGGCGGACGGCTCTCCGGCCCGGGACCTGGCCGGCTATCTCCTCTGGCGCCGCTCCGGAGGCGAAGCCTGGCTCCGAATCACTCCGGAGCCCGTCACCGCGCTGGCTTACCAGGACCTGGCGGTCTTAAACGATGTGGAATATACTTACAAAGTGCAGGCGGTTCGCCGACTGGCAGGCGCGGGAGGCGAACTGCTGGCCAGCCGGGATTCCCCGACGGCCGCCGCCAAGCCGGAGAAGCGCACTCCGCCCCCGCCGTTGCTGCACGTGTTTGCAGTGCCCACCTCCCGGGGGGTGGAACTCAGGTGGGACCCCAGCCCGGTCCAGGACCTGGCCGGCTACCGGGTGTACCGCCGGGCTGCCGGGGAAGCAAAATTCACCCTGTTGACCCCGGAGTTGCTGAAAAAGCCCTACCTGGTGGACGACCGGGTAGGGCGGGGGCTGACCTACCATTATTACGTCACCGCGGTGGACAGCACCCCCCGGGCCAACGAGAGCCTGCCCTCGGAGCAGGCGGCGGTTACTTTCTGAATTATCTGATCTCCCACGGAGACACAGAGGTCTCAGTCCAATTTTCTCTGTGTTCTCTGCATCTCCGTGGCAAGGATTTTATAAGGGTCGGAATCAACGATGCATCATTTCCACTACCAGGCAGGCGAACTTTATTGCGAGGGCGTGCCGGTGAGGCGCATCGCCCGGGCGGTGGGCACTCCCTTCTATCTTTACAGCGCCGCCACGCTTTCCCACCATTACCGGGTGTTTGACTCCGCGTTTGCCGGTTTCCCCCACCTGGTCTGCTTCGCGGTGAAGGCCAACGCCAACCTGGCCATCCTCCGGCTCTTTGCCGGGCTGGGGGGCGGGGCCGACATCGTCTCCGGCGGGGAGCTCCGCCGGGCCCTGCAGGCGGGGGTGGACCCCGCCAAAATCGTTTACTCCGGGGTAGGAAAGAAGCCCGGAGAGATCCGGGCGGCCCTTAAGGCCGGGATTCTCCTGTTCAACCTGGAGTCCTCCCAGGAGCTGGAAGCCATCAACCGCATTGCCGGCGCCATGAAGCAGAAGGCCCGAGTGTCGCTGCGCATCAACCCGGACATCGACCCCCAGACCCACCCCTACATTTCCACGGGGCTCAAGAAGAACAAGTTCGGCATCGACATCGACCGGGCGCTGCAGGACTATGCCCGGGCCCTGGCGCTGCCCCACCTGGAGGTGGTGGGGGTGGCCTGCCACATCGGCTCCCAGATCACCGAAGTGGCGCCCTTCGTGGACGCCCTGGAGCGCCTCCGGGAGCTTATCCGCCGCCTGAAGGCCATGGGCATCGGCATCCGCTACCTGGACCTGGGCGGGGGCCTGGGCATCCGCTACGATCGGGAGGAGCCGCCGGCGCCGGCGGAATACGGGGACCAGATCCTGGCTCGCCTCAAAGACCTGGACGGCACCCTCATCCTGGAGCCGGGCCGGGTGCTGGTGGGCAACGCCGGCATCCTGGTGACCCGGGTGCTGTACACCAAGTCCACCGAAGCCAAGCATTTCATCATCGTGGACGCGGGCATGAACGATCTCGCCCGCCCCAGTCTGTACGGCTCCTATCACGCGGTGTGGCCGGTGACGGAGCGGCCCCGGGGCAAGGTGAAGGGTTCCCTGGTGGGCCCCATCTGCGAGTCCGGGGATTTCCTGGCCAAGGACCGGGAACTGCCGGACTTCAAGCCCGGGGAACTGGCGGCGGTGATGAGCGCCGGAGCCTACGGCTTTTCCATGAGTTCCAATTACAATGCCCGCCCCCGGGTGGCGGAAATCTTGGTGCACGATGCGGATTTTTATGTTATCAGAAAACGGGAAACTTATCGGCAGCTTACCTGGGGCGAATCCATCCCGGAGTTTTTAAAATAACCAGAAGCCAATCATCCTATTGACCGAAGCTCTGGACCGTTCGAAATCATCACCGAGATCGAAGACTCTGACTCACTGGCCATGGAATTGCAAGGAAAAGTTCGCATACCTTTTTTCAAAATGCACGGTGGGGGCAACGACTTCGTGCTCATCGACCACCGGGCCCGGTTCCTCCCCGAAAACCGGCAACCGGAGTTCGCCCGGAAGGTCTGCGTGCCCAAAATCGGGGTGGGGGCCGATGGCCTGATCCTCATCGAGGACTCAAACAAAGCCGACTTCAAGTGGCGCTTTTACAACGCCGACGGCTCTGAGCCGGAAATGTGCGGCAACGGCGGCCGCTGCGCCGCCCGGTTTGCGGTGCTTAACGGCATCGCCCCGGAGACGCTTTCTTTTGAGACCCTGGCCGGCATTATCCGGGCGGAAGTTAACGGCCGCCGGGTGAAAATCACCCTGGCCGGCGTCGGCGACCTCAACCTCCACACGGGCATCCCCCTGGAGGAAGAAACCCTGGTGGGCCACTTCCTGCGGGTGGGCGTGCCGCACGTGGTGGTGCCGGTGGCGGACCTGGAGCTGACCCCTGTCACCCACTGGGGCCGGATGATCCGGTTCCATTCCATCTTTGAGCCCCAGGGCACCAATGTCAATTTTGTTCGGTTCCGGGGGCCGGGCGAAGTGGAGATCCGCACCTACGAGCGGGGGGTGGAGGACGAGACCCTGGCTTGCGGCACCGGCGCTGCGGCTGCGGCCCTGGTCGCCGCCGGCCTGGGAAAAGTAAAGTCCCCGGTGACCGTTCACACCCGGGGCGGGGAAGCCCTGACCATTTATTTTGTCCGGCAGGGAGAAGCTTTTGCCGATGTCTATCTGGAAGGCGACGCTCTGGTGGTCTATCAGGGCGATTTGTGGGTTGATGAACTCAAGTAAGGAGGAAGCATCATGCTAAAGGGAGCCCTTACCGCCATTGTAACTCCCTTCAAGAACGGCCAGTTCGACGAAGAGGCCTACCGGGCCCTCATCGAGCGGCAGATCAGCGAAGGCATCCACGGCATCATCCCGTGCGGCACCACCGGAGAGTCCCCCACCCTCTCCCACGCGGAGCATAAAAGGGTGGTGGAGGTCTGCGTCGACCAGGTGAAAAAGCGGGTCCCGGTGGTGGCGGGCGCGGGTTCCAACAGCACCGCGGAATCCGTTGACCTCACCAAACACGCCCAGAATGCGGGCGCGGACTATGCCCTGATGATTACCCCTTACTACAACAAGCCGACCCAGGAAGGGCTGTATCAGCATTATAAGACCGTGGCCTCCGAGACCAAGATCCCCATTGTGGTCTACAACGTCCCGGGCCGCACCAGCGTCAACCTGCTGCCGGAGACCATGGCCCGGCTGGCTGAGATCCCCAATATCGTGGGCCTCAAGGACGCCACCGGCGACCTGAAGCAGGGCGCCAAGACCCTGGAGTTGTGCGGCGATAGAATCACGGTGCTCTCCGGCGACGACTTCACCACTTTTCCGCTGTTGTGCATCGGCGGGATGGGCGCGATCTCCGTGGTCTCCAACGTGGTGCCGGCCGACATGGCGGGCATGTGCAACGCCTTCTTCAAGGGAGACCTGGCCGAGGCCAAAAGACTGCATTACAAGATGTGGCCCCTGATTGAGGCCATGTTCTATGAGACCAACCCCGTGCCGGTGAAAGCCGCGCTGAAGATGATGGGCAAGATCACCGGGGAAGTGCGGCAGCCCCTGTGCCCCCTGAGCCCGGCCAACGAAGACAAACTGCGCCTGGTGATGCAGAAGTATGGGTTGATTTAGGGATTAGGGATTGGGCCCAGAAAGGACATACTTACCCCAGGTCCCTAACCCTGCTTTTCAGGAGGTCTTATGATTCGCGCCATCGTTGCCGGCGCCGCGGGGCGCATGGGCGGCCGCATCATCCACCTGATGGAGGGGGTGGAGGGCATCACCCTGGCCGGGGCCTTCGAGAGTCCGGACCACCCCGCGGTGGGCAAAGACGTGGGGGAAGTGGTGGGCCTGCCGGCCAAGGGCATCAAGGTGGCCGGCTCCATCGGCGAGGTCCTGGACCGGGGTGAGGTGGTAATCGAATTCACCCACCCGGAGCCGTCCCTGGCCCACCTTTGGCAGGTGGCCGATGCGGGCAAGGCCATGGTCCTGGGGACCACGGGGTTCTCCCCGGCCCAGATCGCCGAGATCCACGCCCTGGCCGCCCGGGCCCACCTGGTCTTCGCTCCCAACATGAGCGTGGGGGTGAACCTGATGTTTAAGGTGGTGGCCGACATCGCCAAGGTTCTCTCCCAGGGCTATGATGTGGAGATCGTGGAGGCCCACCACCGGTTGAAGAAGGACGCGCCCAGCGGCACCGCCATCAAGCTGGGGCAAGTCATCGCCCACGCCCTGGGGCGGAACCTGGAAGCCGTGGGGGTTTACGCCCGCCAGGGCATCATCGGGCAGCGCACCGACCAGGAGATCGGCATCCAGACGGTGCGGGCCGGGGATATCGTGGGCGAGCACACCGTGATTTTCGGCGGCATCGGCGAGCGCCTCGAGGTCATCCACCGGGCCCACAGCCGGGACAACTTCGCCCGGGGAGCGGTCAGGGCCGCGCTCTGGATAGTCTCGCAGCCCCCGGGCCTCTACGACATGCAGGACGTCCTGGGGTTGAAATAGCTTGGGATAAAGATATGCGACTGGTGCGTTTTGAATTGCAGGGCCGCACGGGTTACGGAATCCTGGAAGGCGAAAAAATCAAGGTCTTGTGGAACACTCCCTATGGCGGCGGCCTGGAAAACACCACCGGGGAGTTCGTATCCCTGCCGGAGGTCACTCTCCTGGCCCCCTGCGAGCCCAGCAAGATCATCGCCCTGGGCCTCAACTACCTGGACCACGCCGCGGAATTCGGCCACGCGGTGCCCGCCGAGCCCCTCATCTTTATGAAGCCTTCCACCGCCATCATCGGTCCCGAAGATGACATTGTTTATCCCAAGATGGCCCGGCGGGTGGACTATGAGGCGGAGCTGGCCGTGGTCATTGGCCGCGCCTGCCGCCAGGTGAGGGAAGAGTCCTTCCGGGATTACGTCCTGGGCTACACCTGTTTTAACGACGTCACGGCCCGGGACTTACAGAAGAAGGACGGCCAGTTCACCCGCTCCAAGAGTTTCGACACCTTCGCCCCCCTGGGCCCCTGGATCGAAACGGAGCTCCCGGACCCCGACAACGTCACGGTGGAGGCCTATCTGAACGGCGAGCGGCGGCAGCACTCCAGCACCGGCAACATGGTCTTTCCGGTGCCGACCCTGGTGGCCTTCATCTCCCGGATCATGACCCTGCTGCCCGGCGACGTCATCGCCACCGGGACCCCATCGGGCATCGGCCCCATGCAGGCGGGCGACGTGGTGGAAATCCGGGTGGAGGGCATTGGTACTTTGCGAAATCGGGTGGTGGCAGAAAGGGTAAATGCATGACGCAGTTTTTTGAACCCGCGAAACGACTGAGCCTGATTCCGCCGTATCTCTTTAAGGAGATCGACGATAAAAAAGTGGAAGTGCGGGCTAAAGGGGTGGACATCATTGACCTGGGGGTGGGGGACCCGGACCTGCCCACGCCCGCCTTTATCGTGGAAAAGCTGCGGGAGGTGGTGCAGGACCCCGGCACTCACCGCTACCCGGCCTACTCGGGCATGCGGGGCTTCCGGGAGGCCGTGGCCCGCTGGTATCAAAGGCGTTTCGGGGTGGAGCTGGACCCGGAGACCGAGGTCCTCACCCTCATCGGCTCCAAGGAAGGCATCGCCCACCTGCCCCTGGGCATCAACGACCCGGAAGACATCAATCTCATGACCTCCCCCGGTTATCCCGTTTACCAGATGGGCAGCCTCTTTGCCGGGGCCCACAGCCATTTGCTCCCCCTGCTCCGGGAAAACGGCTTTCTGCCGGACTTGCACGAGGTGGATCCCCTGACGGCCCGGGACGCCAAGGCCCTGTTCTTCAACTATCCCAACAACCCCACCGCGGCGGTGGCGGACAAGGAGTTTTTTGCCCGGGTGGTGGAGTTTTGCCGGGAATACCGGATAATCGCGGTGCATGATGCGGCTTACACCGAGCTGGCCTACGACGGCTATCTGCCCCCCAGCTTCCTGGAAGTCCCGGGGGCCCGGGACGTGGGGATCGAGTTCCATTCGCTGTCCAAGACCTTCAACATGACGGGCTGGCGCCTGGGCATGGCGGTGGGAAACCAGGAGGTTTTGGCCGCCCTGGGCAAAATCAAGAGCAACATCGACTCCGGGGCCTTTGACGCCATTCAACTCGCCGGCATCACCGCCCTGGACTCCGACCAGAGCTGCGTTAAGGAAAACTGCGCCATCCTTCAGGAGCGCCGGGATCTTTTGGTGGGAGGCCTGCAAAAGCTGGGCTATGACGTGGACTACCCCAAGGCCACCTTTTACGTCTGGCTGGCGGTGCCCAAAGGCATGACCTCCATGAGCTTCACCACCCACCTGTTGGAGCAGGCCGGCATTGTCACCATCCCGGGGATGGGCCTGGGGGCCCCCGGCGAAGGCTACGTGCGCCTGGCCCTGACGGTGCCCAAGGAACGCCTCCAGGAGGCCCTGGCCCGGCTGGCGCGGCTGGGGTGAGACAGTAAGCGTGAGCAGAAGTTCAGGCTCACTTATATACGGGAAAATGCAGCGCCGCCGCCCTCGGCGGCCGCACTGACGCTGATAAAGGTGCCCAAGCAGAGCTTGGGCAAAAAATTTTCGTTCCCAAGCAGAGCTTGGGAACGAGTCAATGCTGCCTTGAAGGGTCATTTTTTTCTATGAGCAGTGGACCAGGCGGAAAAAATTGGCTGGAGCGCCATCCCGGGAAGGCCATCTTCCTGCTGATTTTCCTGGCGGTGCTCTGCCTGGCCGTCGTGACGGAAAAATTGCTGGCCTGGAAGGCCGGGGGCCGGCAGCATCCCGGGGTGGCCAAGAGGTACATCAAGCTCCGGGAATTCGATCCCCTCTACCGGGACGTCCTCACCCCCAGCCCGGAAGCTCTGCGCATCGCTGACAGCCTGGAGAAAAAAGACTTCGTGATCCGGGTGGATGAAGACGGCTACATCATGCCGTCCAGGATCCATGCGGCCCCGGACTTGACCCTGATATTCCTGGGCGGCTCCACTACGGAGAATATTTACGTGGAGGAGGAAAACCGCTTTCCTTATCTGGCCGGGCGGCTCCTGGAGAAAAAGACGGGCCTCAAGACCAATTCCTACAACGCCGGTAAGAGCGGCAACAATTCCCTCCACTCCATCGACGTTCTGTTGAACAAGGGGCTGGGGCTGAAGCCCGATATCGCGGTCATGATGCACAACCTCAACGACCTGACCATCCTCCTTTACGAAAAAACTTACTGGAATCAGCACCCCACCCGGTCGCCCCTGGTGGAAAAAAGGCTGTCCTTTAAGACCGTGTTGAAGAATTTGGAAGAGACGGCCCGGATGGTCCGGGACCTGACCATCCCCCAACTGGCCGGTCAATGGCGCAGGTTGTTCCGCCTTAACTTCAAAGGTCCGGCCGATGAGTTTAAGGAGGCCCGGGGCCGGAAGCTCGCTTTTGATGAGCCCCTGATGGTAGGGGAGTTCAGCCTGAACCTGCAGACCTTCATCAACCTCTGCCGGGCCCGGGGCGTCATTCCCGTGCTGATGACGCAGCCCAGCCGCCTCACCGCCAACCCTGACCCCCTCATCGCCAACCTGATGAAAAACCTGGAAAAGCAACAGGGAATAACCTATAACGAATTCAGAAGGGGGTTTGACCTGTTTAACCAGACCATCCGGGAGGTGGGGGCCAGGAACCGCATTCCGGTCATTGACCTGGCGCGCCAGGTTCCGAGTACCCGGGAATATATCATTGACGTGGCCCACACCAACGACCGGGGCTCACAATTCTCGGCCCAATTGATCGCCGAGGCCCTGGTGCCCGTGGCCCGGTCCCTGGGCCGGACCCCGACGGGCCCCCATTGAGGAAGCCGTATCACGTCATGCCCCTGGGATACGCCGCCATTACTGAAGCGAAGCCGGTCATCGCCTACATCGGCCTGGGAGCCAACCTGGGGGACCCCCGGCGGCAGATTGAGCAGGCCCTGGCGCTCCTGGGGGCTGCCGAAGAGGTAGAGGTGGTCCGGGTCTCCCGGTTTTATCTGAACCCGCCCCTGGGCCCCCCGGACCAGCCCTGGTATGTCAACGCGGTGGCCCAGGTGCGCACCCGGCTGGCGGCCGAGGACCTGTGGCGGGTGCTGCAGCAGGTGGAACAGGCTTTGGGCAGGGTCCGGGGCCAGCGCTGGGGCCCCCGGGTGATAGACCTGGACTTGCTGTTGTACGACGGCGAAGTGATCTTTACCCCGGCCCTGACGGTGCCCCACCCGGAGATGCACCGCCGGGCCTTCGTGCTGGCCCCCCTGGCGGAAATCGCCCCGGAGGTCCGGCACCCGGTGCTGGAGCGCAGCGCCTCGGACCTCCTGAAAGAGCTGGCCCCCGGCGATGTTAACAAATTGCGCCCACTGCCGGAATCTGAGGAAAAAAATTGATGTCTCGATTACTTGCAGGCCTGATTATTGGATATCTGCTATATTGGGTGGTGAAAAAGGTGGCCCAATCCCTGGGATTTTGGCCCCAGGCGCCCCGACCGGTTTCCCGGCAGCAGGAACCCGACGTGCTGGTGCAAGACCCCGTATGTCAGACTTTTATCCCTCGGAAAGAGGCCCTGAAGGCCGAAAAAGACGGGAAGGCCTATTTTTTCTGCTCCGAAGGTTGCTTGAAACGCTTCCGGCGTGGTAGCGGCAGTTGACTTATGATATAAGAAGGGGTCCCTATGAAATTTTTCATCGACACCGCCAATCTGGATGAAATCCGCGAAGCCCACGAATTGGGATTGTTGGATGGCGTCACCACCAACCCCAGCCTTTGCGCCAAGGCCGGGATCAAGACCGACAAACAATTCGAAAAGCTCATCTTGGAGATTTGCGAATTGGTGCAGGGGCCGGTGAGCGCCGAGGTGACGGCCACCGACGAGGCGGGCATGCTGAAAGAGGCCCGGAGGCTGGCCAAGATCCACGAATGGGTGGCGGTGAAAATCCCCATGACCGCGGACGGCCTCAAAGCCACCCGCATCCTGGCCGAAGAGGACATCCGGGTCAACGTCACCCTGATTTTTCAGCCCATCCAATCCATGCTGGCCGCCAAGGCGGGGGCAGCTTACGTCAGTCCCTTCATCGGCCGCCTGGACGACATCAACCACCGGGGCATGGAGATCGTGGAGCAGACCGTCACCATTTTCGAGAATTACGGGTTCGACACCGAAATCATCGTGGCCTCGGTGCGCCATCCCCTCCATGTTCTGGAGGGGGCCCTGGCGGGTGCGGACATCGCCACCATCCCTTACGGGGTGATGATGCAGCTCATGAAACACCCGCTGACGGACACGGGGTTGAAAAAATTTCTGGAGGATTGGGAGAAGGCCCGCAACTCTTGAGATGGACCAGCCAGGGACAGACCTTTACAGCACCCCCAATCTGCTGACCGGGGCCCGCATCGCCGCGGTGCCGGTGGTGGTGGTGCTGCTGTTCTTCGAGGGAAAGGTGGCCTCCTTTGTGGGGGCCATGCTGTTCCTGCTGGCTGGGGCCACCGATTTTCTGGACGGCTTTCTGGCCCGGCGTCACATGCTGGTAAGCCGGGTGGGTAAATTCATGGACCCCCTGGCCGATAAATTGCTGGTGTCCGCGGCCCTCATCATGCTCATCCCCTTAGGAAGGGTGCCGGCCTGGATAGCCTTTCTCATCATCGGCCGGGAGCTGGCGGTCACGGGGCTCCGGGGCCTGGCGGCCAGCGAAGGCATCATCCTGGCCCCGGACCGCTGGGGCAAAACCAAGACGCTCCTGCAGATGGCGGCCCTGTCGGCCCTGATTTTACATTACCCTTATTTCGGGGTGAATTTCCACCAGGTGGGCACGGCCTTGCTCTGGCTGGCCCTCTTCACCACCCTGGCTTCCGGGGTGAGCTATTTTCTCACCTTCTTTAAGCAGTATCCCGAGGGCCGGGAGACTTGACAAAGCCGTCATCCTGAGTGACATTTATACAGCACGACTGAACGGAGGAAAACGTTGGCCAGACATCTTTCCGCGATGAAGCGGGCCAGACAGAATGAAAAGCGGCGGCAGCGCAACCAGAGCCGCAAGACCAGGGTCAAGAGCGTGGTGCGGGATGTGCGCCAGGCCGTGGCCGCCAATAACCTGGAGGAGGCCCAGAAGGCCCTGCAAAAGGCCGTCCCGGTCATCGCCAGGGTGGCCGGCAAAGGCACCCTGCATTGGCGCACCGCAGCCCGCAAGATCTCCCGCCTGACCAAGCAAGTCAAGGCCCTGCCCGGCGCGTAAGAGCATCACGCCAGGGCGCCGAGAGCGCGATTAATAAAATTAATGCCTTGGCGCAACCCGCCAAGGCATTAATTTGTATCTGTTCTTACTTGCGCCTTGGCGTGAAACCTGTTTTACCCCGGTCCCATTTTCAGCAAGGCCCATTCCAGTACGAGGCGCGGGTTGCCGGTGCTGGTCTTGAGCATCAGGTCCGCCTGGTGCAGCGCCAGCAGGTGGGCCCGCAGGGCCTGATCCGAAAAGTGGGCCGCCTGCCGTCCCAGCCTTTTCAGCACCCCCTGGGGGAGATTCAGGCGGCGGGCCGCCTCGGGGGAATCGCCCCCGGTCTCCCTGACCCGGATCAACAACCTAATCTGCCGGGCCAGCATCCCCAGGACCTTGGCCGGGGGCTCTCCCAGGTCCAGCAGGTGGTCCAGGGCGGCCAGGCGCTGGTGGGCCCCGGCCGCGCCCAGGGCGTCCACCAGGGCGAAGATGCTGTAAGTGCGGCTGTGGCTGGCCAGTTGGCCCACCAGGGCCGGGGTCAGGGCAATTTCGCCGCCGGCGAACAGGACCAGTTTTTCCAGCTCCCGGCTCAACTCCGCCAGATTGTCCCCGGCGATTTCCACCAGCCGCTGGGCCGCGGCGGGCGTCAAGGTTTTCCCCTGGGCCTGGGCCTCCTGGGTCAGCCACTGGAGCAGCTCCCCCTCCTTCAGGCGGAAAAAGCCCAGGGCCGCTTCCTCCCGCTGCAGCCGGCTCCAAACCGGGACCTTGGCCAGATCCCTGGCCTTCAGGCCTTCCCCCAGGAGCACCACCCAGCTCCGGGCGGCGGGGTGATCCAGATAGTCATTGAAAGCCTTTAGGGCCGGGGCGCCGTAGTGCTCCACCCGGCGCAGGACCAGCAGCTGCCCGGGCCCCCACAGGGTGGCCTCCCGGGCCTCGGCCAGGAATTCCCCGGGCTCCACCTCGCCCGCTTCCCGCGTCACTCGGACGGGGGGGTCCCCATAGCGGTCCGTGAGCGCCGCTTCCAGCCGCGCCAGGGCCCGCTGCATGAGGAACTCCTCTTCCCCGAAAAAGAGATAGAGGGGCCTCAAGGTTTGCTGTTTCAGGTGGCGTTCCAGGATGGGATGGGACATGAGTGTAGGGTGGGCACCGTCCACCATTTAAAAGATCGATTATTCTATGGCGGGCAGTGCCCGCCCGACATTTCCTGATTGCTAATTATATCACCAGAAGCACCTTGTCCAACACCCGGCGGGCCAGGCTGACGGCGCCCCGCTGCAGGCCTTCGGTCTTGGTGGCTTCGCCGATATGATAATTAGGGTCCACCACGTAGTCTTCCCGGAGCACCTGGGTATCCTTCCACAGCACCTTGCCGGTGTCCCCTTTTTTGAGCTCCAGGTCCACCCGCACCGTGATGCGCCGGACAGTGGAGCGGGTGACGTCGAAGTAGGCCACGGAAGCGTTGTCCACCGAGCGCACCTTGCCCTCCAGCACCAGGTCGGCGTTTCTGTCCCCCGACACCACCTTCACCGCCTTGCTCTGGTTGAAGGCATGGACCAGGGCGTTGGCCAGGACGGCCTCCAGGCCGATCTCGGTGGAGCGGTTGGCGAACATGGGAATGGCCAGGGTGGGAGCCCCCTGGGGAGAGGCCGGCGCCGCCCCCATGGGGCGATACCCGCACCCCGCCAGCCACAAAACCGTCAGAAAGAGAATCCAGGGGCGACGTATCGACATAATTCCCTCAAACCACGATGTTTACCAGTTTGCGCCGGGCCAGCACCACCCGCTTGGGGGGGCCGTCCTGGAGCCATTTCTGGACGCCGGGGTCGTTCACCGCCCAGTCCTTGATTTCCTCATCCGCGGCCGAGGCCGGCACGATGATCTTGCTCCGGACCTTGCCGTTCACCTGGACCACCACCGTGAAGGTCATTTCCTCCAGGGCCTCGGCCTGGGCCTGGGGCCAGGGGAGAACCTGTAAAGAGGTGTTGTGTCCCAAGGCCTCCCAGAGCTCTTCAGCGATATGGGGCACCATGGGGTTGACCAGCAGCAGGATGGCCTCCACCGCTTCCTTGAAGACCATCAGGGTGTCCCGGTCCCAGGGAAGGCTTTCCAGGGCCTGGTAGAAGGCGTTCACCAGCTCCATCACCGCGGCGATGGCGGTGTTGAAGTGGAAGGAGTCCTCGATGTCCTCCGTCACCTTTTTGATGGTGCGGTGCACCCGGCGGCGGAAATCCTTGAGGTCCAGAGAGAGGGTGTCGCCGGGCCCCCGGTAGGGCTCGACGTGGCGCAAGTCCGGCAGGGAATGCACCAGGTTCCAGAGGCGGTGCAGGAAGCGGTTGGAGCCCGCCACCCCCTGGTCGCTCCACTCCAGGTCCTTCTCCGGCGGCGCCGCAAACAGCAGAAACAGCCGGGTGGTGTCGGTGCCGTACTGCTCAATCATATATTCCGGGTCCACCACGTTGCCCTTGGACTTGGCCATCTTGGCCCCGTCTTTGAGGACCATGCCCTGGGTGAGGAGCCGGGTGAAGGGTTCGTCGATTTTCACCAGCCCCAGGTCCCGCAGCACCTTGGTGAAAAACCGGGCGTACAACAGATGCAGCACCGCGTGCTCGATGCCGCCGATGTACTGGTCCACCGGAGACCAGTAATTCACCCGGTCCGGGTCCAGGATTCCATCCCGGTAGTCGGCGCAGGCGTAGCGCAGGAAGTACCAGGAGGACTCCACGAAGGTGTCCATGGTGTCCACTTCCCGGCGGCCGGGGCCGCCGCAGGAGGGACAGGGGACCTCGTAAAAGGACGCCAGCCGGCCCAGGGGCGAGCCGCCCTCAAAGGTGATTTCCACGTCCAGGGGCAGGACCACCGGCAGGTCGGCTTCCGGCACGGGCACCAGGCCGCACTTCTCGCAGTAAATGATGGGGATGGGAGCGCCCCAATAGCGTTGGCGGGAAATGAGCCAGTCCCGGAGCCGGAAGTGCACCGCGTGGCCGCCCCGGCCCCTTGCAGCCAGCGCGTCGGTGATGGCTGGCCGGGCCGCGGCGCTGGCCAGGCCGGAGAACTCCCCGGAGTTCACCAGGACCCCGTCTTCCTCATAGGCCGCGGTTAGGTCTGCGGCCGTGAGGGCTGCCGGGGCCTCCGGCGGCTGGATCACCACCTCGATGGGGAGGTTATACTTCCTGGCGAACTCGAAGTCCCGCTGGTCGTGGGCCGGCACCGCCATCACCGCGCCGGTGCCGTACTCCATCAGCACGAAGTTGGCCACAAAGATGGGCATCTTCCACCCGGTGACCGGGTTCAGGCAGTGGCGGCCGGTGAACACCCCCTCCTTGGTGATCTCCTCCAGGACGCCCCGGCTGCGGTTCTGGGCGGACCAGTACTCCGCGAAGCGGCGCACCTCCTCTTCCTGGGGAGTTCCCCGGGCCAGGGTCAGGGCCAGGGGATGCTCCGGCGCCAGGCTCATGAAGGTGGCCCCGAACAGGGTGTCGGCCCGGGTCGTGAAAACCTTGATGGGCTCGCCCCCGCCCTCCAGAGGAAAATGGATCTCCGCCCCCGGGGACTTGCCGATCCAGTTGCGCTGCATGGTGAGTACCCGCTCAGGCCAATGCGTAAGCTGGTCCAGGTCGGCAAGCAGTTCCTCGGCGTAGGCGGTGATCTTGAAGAACCACTGGTCCAGCTCTTTTAAGACCACCAGGGAGTCGCAGCGCCAGCAGCGGGCGTCCTCCACCTGCTCGTTGGCCAGCACCGTGGCGCAGTGGGGGCACCAGTTCACCGGGGCCTTTTTCTTATAAGCCAGGCCCCGCCGGAACATCTCGATGAACACCAGTTGCTCCCAGCGGTAGTAGTCGGGGTCGCAGGTGGCCAGCTCCCGGGGCCAGTCGTAGCTGTAGCCCAGGGCCTTGAGCTGGCCCCGCATGTAGTCGATGTTCTCGTAGGTCCACTTGGCCGGGTGCATACCCCGGGCCAGGGCGGCGTTTTCCGCGGGCAGCCCGAAGGCGTCCCAGCCCATGGGGTGCAGGATGTTGTAGCCCTGCATCCTTTTATAGCGGGCCACCACGTCGCCGATGGTGTAGTTGCGCGCGTGCCCCATGTGGATGCGGCCCGAAGGGTAGGGAAACATCTCCAGCACATAATACTTGGGCCGGGTATGGTCCTCAGAGGCATTGAAAAGACGCCGCTCTTCCCAATACTTCTGCCATTTCTCCTCGAGGCGGCGGGGTTCGTACCGGGGTGGCATGCTCGCTCCTGAAACTTGTTAACCTAAATAATTTACCACAGATAGCCTTTTGGCGGCAAATGATTATGCAGTAGAGGCGGGGCGCGAACCGCCCGGGCAGCAGGATCGTGCCCCTTTAGCCCTTGAATTTTCCTGGATTTTTGATAACTTTTCCCCATGCCGCCTCTGGTCAGCGTCATCATCCCCACCTACAACCGGGCCGGGCTGGTCACCGAGGCGGTGGCTTCGGTCCTGGGCCAGACCTTCAGGGATTTCGAGCTCCTGGTGGTGGATGACGGCTCCAGCGACGGCACCGCGGCGGCCCTGGCCCGGTTTGGGGATCGTCTAGCGGTCTTGCGGAGCCCCAGCCGCCGGGGAGTGAGCGCGGCCCGGAACGCCGGCATCGCTGCGGCCCGGGGGCAGTGGCTGGCCTTTCTGGACTCCGACGACCTCTGGCTGCCGGACAAGCTGGCCAAGCAGACGGCCTACCTGGCGCAGCATCCGGAGATTCTCCTCTGCCAGACCGAGGAAATCTGGGTGCGCCGGGGGGTGCGGGTGAACCCGCCGGATTCCCACCGGAAAGTGGGGGGCAATATCTTCCTGAAATCCCTGGAACGTTGCCTGGTGAGCCCGTCCGCGGTGATGCTGCACCGCCGGCTTTTGGAGGAGCACGGCGGCTTTGACGAGAATCTCCCCGCGGCCGAGGACTACGACCTCTGGCTGCGCCTGGGCTGGCGCTATGAAGTGGGACTGCTGCCGGAGCCGCTCATCATCAAGCGGGGCGGCCACCCGGACCAGCTCTCCCGGCAGTGGGGCCTGGACCGCTGGCGCCTCCGGGCGCTCCTGAAAATCCTGGCGGAGCCGGAGCTGCCGCCCGCCTTAGCCGCCGCGGCGCGCCGGGTGCTGGCAAGAAAATGCGCCATCTATGCCCAGGGCTGTGAGAAACGGGGAAAGCTGGCCGAGGCCGGTTATTATCGAAGTTTGGCGGGATTGGCTAGCCCGGGGGTAAAAGGTCGAAAGATGAAAGAGATCGAGGGGGGATCTTCACACTTCCCCATTTCGCCTTTTTCCCCTTGAAATAAAAGGAGGAATAATGGACCTTTACGAAGCGATTCACCAACGCCGCAGCCATAGGATGTATAAGCCGGACCTGCCGCCCCGGGAGGTGTTGGCGCGGGTCATCGAGGCGGCCCTCTGGGCCCCGTCCGGCACCAACGCCCAGGCCTGGGAAATCACCGTCATGGCGGGCAAGGTGCGGGACGAGTTCGTGGAGCTGGTGAGCCAGGCCATCACCCATCTTCTTCCCATCCTGAAGAAGGCCCAGGTGCCGGAAAAAGGCCAGGAGCTGGTCATGAAGTTTTTCAAGAACCTGGGGGGCGCGCCGGTGGTCGTCGCGGTGACCATCTATAAAAATCCCGACGACCCCGCCAATTTCAACAATATCCAGAGCGGCGCCGCCCTGTTCCAGAACCTGCTGCTGGCGGCCCACGCCGAAGGGCTGGGAACCTGCTGGATGACCGGGGCCCACTCCCTGGAAAAGGAGATCCTGAAATTCCTGGGCAAGGAAGACCAGCAACTGCTGGCCATCACCCCCATCGGCTACTCGGCCAAGGAGCCGCCGGCCCCGCCCCGGAAAGGCCGGGAAGTGCGCTGGCTGGGGTTTGAATAGCAGTCAGCTTTCAGCAATTTTTTTCTTTGGCTGATATCTGATAGCCGACGCTAAAGAGAGGATAAATTGTCAGAAGAAAAAAAACTTCCCCTGGTGGAACAGGTCCGCGCCGCGGGCTGAGCCTCCAAGATTCCTCCAGGGGTCCTGGAGGACGTGGTCAGGAGCCTGCCTTTTCAGGTTCATCCCGACCTGTTGGTGGGGTTGGAGGCCCCGGATGACGCCGGGGTCTACCGCCTGACGCCGGAGATCGCCCTCATCCAGACGGTGGATTTTTTCACCCCCATCGTCAATGACCCCTACCGGTTCGGGGCCATCGCCGCGGCCAACGCCCTGAGCGACGTCTATGCCATGGGGGGCCGGCCCCTTACGGCCCTGAACATCGCCTGTTTTCCGTTGAGGACCACCTCATCGGAGGATCTCAAGGCCATCCTCCGGGGGGGCCTGGACAAGCTGCACGAAGCCGGGGCCCTGCTGGTGGGGGGCCACAGCGTGGAGGACCCGGAGCTCAAGTACGGGCTGGCGGTGACCGGCATCGTCCATCCGGACCGCATATTGACCAAGGCCGGGGCCCGGCCCGGGGATAAGCTCGTCCTCACCAAGCCCCTGGGCACCGGCATCATCGCCACCGCCCTGAAGGGCCGCCTGGCCTCCCCCGCGGCGGAGGAGGCCATGATCCGGGTGATGGGCGAACTCAACCGGGCCGCGGCGGAAGCCCTCCAGGGCTTGGCGGTGCACGCGGTCACCGACATCACCGGCTTCGGCCTGCTGGGCCACGCCCTGGAGATGGCCATAGCCAGCAAAGTGGAGCTGACCGTTTACGCCGGCCGGGTGCCGGTCCTGTCCTGGGCCCGGGAATACGCGGCCCTGGGTCTGGTGCCTGCGGGCAGCCACGCCAACCGGCGCTTCTGTGAGAAGCACCTGTTTCTGGACCCCCGGTTGACCCTGGCAGACGCCGACATCCTGGCAGACGCTCAGACTTCCGGGGGGCTGTTCATCGCCGTGGCCGCCGCGGACGCCGAAGTTTTGCTGAGCCGCCTCCAGGAGCGCGGGGTTAGGGACGCCGCGATGGTGGGGGAAGTCACCGGCGCCGGGGTGGGCCGGATTCGCGTCCTCCCATAGACTGTTCTATGAGTAAAGGGCGGCCTATGGCCGCCGTAAGGCGGCAGGCACAGCCCGCCCTATAAAATCTGCGTTCCCCGGCAGGAATCTGGAAACGCGGAAAAAATCTGGCCTCGCCGCCCTCGGCGGCGCAGGAACAGACACCTGAAGCGGGTTTCGCACCTAAGCCCCCAAATTTTTATTGACGACATCTTCAGGAGAATCAGCATCGTGAAACCGGTGGCGGAACAACTGGCCCTGATCAAGCAGGGTTGTCATGAGATTATCCGGGAAGAGGAATTAATGGCGCGGCTGGAAAAAGCCGCAACCACAGGAAAGCGCCTCAGGGTCAAGGCGGGCTTTGACCCCACCGCCCCGGACCTGCACCTGGGCCACACCGTGCTCATCCAGAAGCTCAAGCATTTCCAGGACCTGGGCCACCAGGTGATCTTCCTCATCGGGGACTTCACCGGCCTCATCGGCGACCCCTCCGGCAAGAGCGAGACCCGTCCCCCCCTGACGGAAGAGGAGGTCCAGGCCAACGCCGAGACCTACGAGCGCCAGATCTACAAAATCCTGGACCCGGAAAAGACTCTCATCGACTTCAACAGCCGCTGGATGAAGGCCATGCAGGCCCAGGACCTCATCCGGCTGGCGGCCCGCTACACCGTGGCCCGGATGCTGGAGCGGGAGGATTTTCATAAACGCTATGCCTCCCAGACTCCCATCGCGGTGCACGAATTTCTCTATCCCCTGATCCAGGCTTACGATTCCGTGGCCCTGAAGGCCGACGTGGAGCTGGGGGGCACGGACCAGAAGTTCAACCTCCTGGTGGGCCGGGACATCCAACGGGAGTACGGCCAGCCCCCCCAGGTGGTCCTCACCATGCCCCTGCTGGAGGGCCTGGACGGGGTGCAGAAGATGAGCAAGTCCCTGGGGAACTACGTGGGCATCGATGAGCCCCCGTCCGTGATGTTCGGGAAGCTCATGTCCGTCTCCGATCCCCTGATGCTCAGGTATTACGAGCTGCTCACTGATATTACGCCCGCAGGCCTGGCGGCTCTGAAAAACGACATCGGTCAAGGCCGGAAGCACCCCAGGGACGCCAAGGAAGAGTTGGCCCGGACCTTGGTGGCCCGCTACCACGGCCAAGCCGCGGCGGTGGAGGCCGCCCGGGAGTTCGCCCACATCTTCCGGGAGCACGGCCTGCCGGAGGAAATTGAAGAGGTCACCCTTAAAATCCAAGAGGCCCGGCTCTGGCTGCCGAAGCTTTTGGTGGAGGCCGGCCTGGCCCCCAGCACCTCCGAGGCCCGGCGCCTCATCACCCAGGGCGGCGTGCACCTGGACGGCGGCAAGGTGACGGACGCCAGCTTGGAGCTGGCCGCGGGCGGCACTTACCTCCTGAAGGTGGGAAAACGGCGGTTCAAGCGGGTGACCCTGGCGGGTTTTTAATTGAGATTTTTTATTTCCTTAACAGGCGGGACGCCTGAGCCACTAAGTTAATGACCAGTGAAGTCGGGCTTTGTCCGACTTCCCTGGTCAACTTCTGCGGGTTGGGAGGGGTTGAAAGGGGAGGCCAGGGATCTCAGGTTCCTGGCCCTCCCCCTTCTCTCTTGCCTCGGCCTCGGCCGCCCCGCCGGCGGCGGCGGGGATGGCGGCGCCGTTTGGCCGGCGGGGCCGGGGGCGGAGCCGTCTCCTGTCCCCATCGTTGCACCAGTTCCTCGGGGGCCGCACCTTTGATCAGGTGCAGCCGCCAGGTTTCCGGGTAGAGGGCCAGCCGGGCCAGGCGGGCCGGCGGGGGCTGGCCCCGGTCCAGAAACGGCGCCACCCTGGCCTCCAGGGCCAGCATCTGGGAGACTTCATCGTGGCGCTGCCGGGGGAATTCGATGCCCCCCAGGGCCTCTTTGCTGCGCAGGTGGAAGAACTCCCGCACTTCCCGGGAATCTTCGGGGAGGGGCTCCTGCTCCAGGAAAGGGGTGAGGAACACCGCCCAGAGCAGGCCGTCGGAGATGCCGAGATCCGCGGCCATCAGGGCGTCCAGCTTTCCGGCCAGCTCCAGCAGCCGGGCCTCGCCTTTCTCCCCCAAACGCCCCCGCCACGCCGGGAAGATGGCGTAGAACAGCCCGGAGCTAAGCAGCAACTGAAAAAAAGGCCGGACCGCGGCGCTGCGGAAATCTTTGAGCAACTCGTCCCGGACCCGGGCCGGGGAGCAGGTGCGGATGAGGTCCCCCTTCCGGAGAATCTCCCCCCAGGCGGCGGCATCGATGGTGAAGCCGGTGCGGGCCGCGTGGCGCAGCACCCGCAGCATGCGCACCGGGTCCCGGACAAACCGCACCCCGGGGTCGCCGATGACCCGGATCCGTCTGGCCTTCAAGTCCTCAAGACCACCAACGTAGTCCACCACCGAAAAGTCGGCAATATTGTAAAACAGCCCGTTAATGGTGAGGTCCCGGCGCTGGGCGTCTTCCGCTGGGGTCCCGAAGGTGTTGTCTCTGGAGGGCAAGGTTTCCTGGACTTCCTCAAACTCCGAGCGGCGCCGGAAAGTGGAGACTTCCACAATATGGCCGCCCCGGAAAAAGACCTGCACCAGCCGGAAGCGGCGGCCGATGATGCGGCTGTTGCGGAACAGCTTGCGCAGTTCCCCGGGCCGGGCGTCCGTCACCACATCGAAGTCTTTGGGTTTTTTCCCCAGGAGTAGGTCCCGGACGCTGCCCCCCACCAGATAAGCGGTGTATCCGGCATGGTGCAGGCGGTAGAGCACCTTCAAGGCTTCCACGTCCACGTCTTTGCGGGAAACGGAGTGTTCCGGCCGGGGGATGATGCGGGCTTGTGAGGCCGGAGTTTCGGGGGATTCGGACCGCATTATCGAATTATAGGCCAAAATCTTTAAATATTTAACCCCTTAAATTTAGCCAATTGGGTTTATCCAGGTTGAGGCAGCCGGAAGACATCTTTTCCGGGCACCCGGGGACCCTTGCCGGTTAGGCAATACGTTCAGAATATTTAAAGACCGGGGTAAATTGCCGCGAACTTCCCCCGGGTCAATCTGTTGACATCGGCATTAAATCCGTGTACTTCTAAGACGTTAACCGATGGGGGGAGGGATTGCCGCGGCGCCGAAAACTGGTTCTGGCCCTGGCCACCTGGGGGGGCGTAGGCTTCCTTCCGGGAATGCCCGGCACCTGGGGTTCCCTGGCGGCGCTGCCCCTGTGGTGGGGGCTCACCCTTTTGGGTCCCTGGAGTTACGGGCTGGCCTTTCTGGTCCTGTTGGGGGTCAGCGTGCCGGCAATAAGACTGGCCGAGGAATACCTGGGGCGGCGCGATCATCCCGCCATCGTGGTGGATGAAGTTCTGGGCATGCTTATCGCTTTGGCCGGCTTGCCGGGAAGCTGGCCGGGGCTGGCGGCAGGCTTCGTCCTCTTCAGATTGCTGGACATTTGGAAGCCTTTCCCGATAAAGTATATGGAGAAACTTCCGGGCGGCTGGGGCGTGGTGATGGATGACCTGGCCGCCGGGGCCCTGGCCCGGGGGCTGTTGGGAATGCTGTTGATGTTTGGGGGGAGGGGCTAAGATAAAGTTGTCAGTAGTCAGGCACCAGTTATAG
>Ga0315268_10000556_pt1 | contig 43673 bp, 43 predicted proteins | sample C1_top_MG_FD_204535 | JGI IMG/M metagenome (GOLD analysis project Ga0315268, IMG submission 204535) | Sediment microbial communities from Yellowstone Lake, YNP, Wyoming, USA - C1_top | ecosystem: Environmental > Aquatic > Freshwater > Lake > Sediment | place: USA: Wyoming | collected 2017-08-01
CAAATCCACGAACTCGCACTACATGTGGGCTTTGTGTTTCAGAATCCAGAAAACCAGTTATTCGCGTTGTCGGTCGAAAAAGATGTCGCCTTTGCATTAGAAAACCTAGGAACACCACGAGACACAATGCAGAAAAAAGTGGAATGGGCGTTAAAAACTGTGGATGCCTACGAGTTTCGCGAAAGAGCACCACACGAGCTCTCTGGCGGACAACAACAACGCGTGGCAATCGCCTCAGTGCTCGCCATGCAACCCGACGTTATGGTTCTTGACGAGCCAACTTCATTTCTCGACCCTCTAGGCGCTAAGAAAATCTTCGAAGTAATCGCAGATTTGAACAAGAGATTCGGCATAACCGTCATTCTCGTCGAACACAGGCTCGACTTGACGGCTCAGTATGCGAGTCACGTAGTGATAATGGACAAAGGCACAGTAGTTTTGGACGGCAGACCTAGAGACATTTTCAACATGGACGAAGCCCGACTAATCGGCGTAGGCATACCCAAGGCGACAAGGCTTTTTCAGATTCTAAAAGAAGACGGCATCGAGTTGAAAGACGCGCCGATAAGTTCGGAGGAAGCTGCTGAACGGTTACGGAGTATTCTGATGCATGATTGAAATCAAAGATGTCTATTTTACCTTCCCGAGCGGCGTCGAGGCTTTAAAAGGCGTATCTCTCAGCATTCGTGACGGCGAATTCGTAGCCATCATGGGACAAAACGGTGCAGGAAAAACCACTCTCGTGAAGCACTTTAATGGACTGCTGAAGCCGACCAAAGGTGAGGTTACTGTGGATGGAGTGAACACACGAAAAACGAGTGTGGCTAAACTTGCTCGCAATGTCGGGTTTGTCTTTCAAAATCCTGACCACCAACTCTTCTGCGAAAGCGTGGAAGAAGAAATAGCCTTCGGCCTTCGCAACTTTGGATTCGACGAAAACCTAACGAAAAAACGTGTGGACTGGGCGCTCAATCTACTCGAATTAATGCAGTATCGTCAATCTTCGCCTTTCCTGCTGAGCGGTGGAGAGCGCAAACGTGTCGCTTTGGCTTCGGTTCTTGCGTGGGACCCTAAAACCGTTGTCTTGGACGAACCCACCATTGGGCAGGACCATCAGCAGAAAGAGAAACTGCGTCAATTCATCATTCAACTCAACTCGCAGGGAAAAACCGTGGTTGTGGTCACACATGACGTTGAATTTGTGGCGGAAAGTAATCCTCGTGTGGTTTTGATGACTGGTGGAAAGATTGTGGCAGACGGCGTGGCTGAAACCATTCTGACAAATGAAGCGCTGGTGACTACTGCTTCCATAGTACCCCCTCAGATAACTCAAATCTTCTTGCGTCTAACCGATTTGGGGCTTCCGACCAACGTCATAGACGTTTATCAGGCTAGGAACGTTTTGCACAAATATCTGGAGGACAGACACAAGTGAGTATTTTTAGTGGTTTTCAGTTCAGACGGGTTTCTACGCCGATTCATAACCTAGACCCTAGAATCAAGTTCATATTTGTCATCGCGATCTTTGCGGTGGCGATTATGTTTATCGAGCTACCCGTCCTACTTCTCTTGTTCTTTCTGCAGATTCCCATAGTTTTGCTTGCTAAAGTGCAAAGGGAATGGATTCGTTCTATGAGGGGCGCTGCTTTTCTTGCAGCAATTATTTTTGCCACTAATTTTGTCTTTTCCTATATCTATGGTGGCTATCGGTTTACTCCTTCGCTTTTGGAAAGCGCCATCGCGTTGACCTTTCGTTTCGTTGTGCTTGTCGAGTCTTTCTCAGTGTTCTTCCTAACAACCTCGCCCGACCATTTGGGACTCGCACTTGAACAGAGTCGTGTGCCATACGAGTTTTGTTTTGCCTTCACCACGGCTGTCCGTTTTGTTCCAGTCTTGGCTGAGGAAGCGCAGACAATAATGGACGCACAAAAAGCTAGAGGCTTGGAACTGGAGAAGGGCAACTTCATGAAGAGAATAAGAAACTACATTCCCATACTCATCCCGCTAATCGTGAGCGCCATACGCAGAAGTTTGGAACTTGCCGAAGCCATGGAATCCCGTGCATGGGGCGCTATCAAGAAGCGTACGAACCTTTATGAGTTGAAAATGAGAAGAGGCGACTACATTCTCCTGATCTTGACGATGGTCCTTCTCGTTGTAGCCGTTTACATTCGTCTCTATGTTCCTATACCATCAATCACAAGCTTGCTAAAACTATAACTATTGACTAAACCGTTCAGATGTGTCTTTTTAATCGATAACACAAGGGCAAGCGGATAGTTCTTGATAAAGCGTGATTCCTACCGTAAGATTTTTAACAAAACAAACTAAGTATTGCCTTCTCGCAGAGTGTGAAAAGTTTGAATTGGTGGAGGGCAGCAGCAGAAGAAATCATAACTGGTGCGAACAAGACAATAGAGAACCTTGACGAAGGACAGGTGGATAAACTAATCGCGATGATACTCGAAGCGGCAAACAAGAAAATCTTCATCGACGGCATGGGTAGAAGCGGATTCGTCGGAAGAGCCTTCGCTTTGAGGCTGATGAATTTAGGCTTTAACGTTTATTTCATAGGCGAAACAATCACACCCGCTGCAGGACATGGAGATTTGGTTATAGCCATCTCAGGAACTGGAGAAACAAAAATGGTCGTAACCGCGAGCATGGCAGCAAAGGAAATCGGCGCCAAAGTCGCTGCGATTACATCTTATCCGGGTTCTTCGCTTGCCAAAGCTGCTGATCACGTCTTGATAATGGGCGGCAGAACAAAGATGGGCTGGCCGCGTGAAGAAGACTATTTGACTAGGCAGATTCTGGGCGAGAAGGAATCTTTAACTCCGTTGGGTAGCATGTTCGAGAATAATTGTATGATATTTCTTGATGGACTCGTCGTGGAGCTTATGTATAGGCTTAAGAAGACCGAAGAGGAACTTAAAGCGAAGCACGCCACGATAGAATAAAAAGGAGTTGAAATAATCCGCGCTAAGTGGAAAAAGAAGCGAATGCGTAAACAAAAAAAGAAGCGAGAACGACGGAGACAAAAGTACAAGTAACTTCTCAGCGGAAAGTCTCTGTAAACCGTTGAATTTCTCTAGGCGAAAAAACCTTTAAAGCCACATTAGGCAGCAACCGTCCTACCTTGGGAATCAAACCAGCCGCGTATGTTCCCAACTTACAAACAACAGCGTGCTCCAACAACCCCAGAGTCTCGATTTCGGCAACGTCACGCAAATGACCCGACGCCTTCACTGCTCTTTCAATATTTTCAGAGAAAGTTCCCAAAACGATAAGCCTTTCAAGATTCGACAAAGTCCATTCCGAAAAAAGGGCTATCTGTTTTTCGCTCAATTCTGCCACAAAACGACTACGTTTATTGTCTAAGCGTTTATTCAAGATTTTCAAGGGAAAATTGTCAGCGAGACAAAAAAGTTTGGTAAGCCGCTGGAGTGGCAACTCTTTTCCATCAACTAGTTGCGCTTGTAGATGCTGTAACGAGATGGAGGCCTCTATGGGTTTGGGAACGAAAACGCCTACGTCAACATAGATTTCCGTGCTGTCTTTTTCGGAAACAAAAATCTTTCCTTTCTGAACGTTTCCGATTTCAACGTTTTTCAGTTCAACTGGAGCAAGGTTAAACCTTTCCTTGAGCAGGTTCGACGCTGCAGTTTCGTCTTCGCCAGAAACGTTCACGCGAATCCATCCTTGGTCAGTCAGTTCGACAACTTTTACGGTGGCTTGAAGCCCTTCGCATAAAGACTGAAGTTGAGTCTCTAGAAGTTTGAATGAGTTTCTCCCATAGAGTTTCTCGAGCAGAGTTATGACTGGCACGTGGATTCACCGAGTAGTGACTGAAATTCTTCATCCAGTGCCTCGAGTCGCCCGATGGCGGGGTGGTTTTTTCCCATCTTTCTAGCGAAGTTGGCTATGGTTTGTTTCATTGGGACTTTGTGTGTGCCTTCGATGAGTTTGTCGGCGTAATTTACTGTTCGTTCTTCCAATGTTTGTGGCATGTAGCTTTTTTTAGGCCAACCGAGTCTTTCTGCTTCGTCTGGTGGTATTCCCCCACTCACATGTCTCTCAATTATCCTTATCACCGGTTCTGGCAGAGAGGAAGCCTCTGCGATTTTAGCTCCGATAACAGCGTGGTCTACGCTGTGAGTTCTCGAGCGTCCGATGTCGTGGAGAAGTGCTCCGGTTTCCACAAGCCGTATGTCCACTTTGTATCCTTTCTTTTGAAGCGTTTTGGCTATTTTAACCGCGAGTTTGGCTACGGCCTTGCAGTGTTGAATGACTCTTGGTGCGCAACCGCTTTGTTTCAGAAGTTTTATCGCCGTTTGTTTTGATGGTAGGCGTTCACTCACCAAGTTCCTTCCTTAGTTGTTCGACCTTTTGGCTCAAGACTTCAACGATTTTGCTGTTATCAAAATGCATCAAGGGCTTATTGCATACCGGACAGCGAAAGACGAGTTCCATAGATTCCTCAAAAGTAACGCGATTATCGCCTGGAGTGCCACAGTAGTAGAAGTCATGGTTCTTTTCATAATTTAGTCGTGTTTCCAGCTTTTCGAGAACGTGCCGCTTCTGGTTCAGAATGAAGCCTTCAAGCTGGTCTGGTTGGAGTTTCCAGTGGAATATGAACCAGCCGGTGTTTTCGTCGCGTGACCTTCTGAGCGAAACGAGTGAATGGTCGTAGAGTTTGTATAATATTTTCCTAACAAAGTTCAGCCTTATCCCTGTTTTGTTGGCGATTTCGTCGTCGGTGATTTCTCCAGTGTCCTTTAGTGTTTCCATAACTTTGACGGCGTCTTCGCTGCCCATGACTTCAGCGACTTTCAACAGGGTCTCTTCGTCAACGAAAGATAGCATCGATACGGCCTCTTTTTGAACCGCTACTAATCGCTCTCCATAATATATATCTGTATTGGAAAACTTAAACCTGACTCAAAAAGCCCGATTCTTCATCAGCATCTGACAACACGCTTCCCACGCCTCGATGGTTCAACCTTGATTTTCCAGTCTTTGAACTCTTTTCCCAATGTTTTACCTTCGAATAAGCGATCTAGAAAGACCGCAAGGCTTGAGCATTCGGAATGCGGCTGGTTACCGATTGCCACATTAAAGTCAGACACATTCTCCGAATAGAACGCGCTTGGCACCTTCTGGCTTCCCACAATCACCAGTATATCTTTGCCTATTGCTTTGATTCTTTGCAGAACGTCGCTTGTCTGGATGTTTTCACCATAGACCGTCAAATGGACAACCGCACCACCATTTTTCTTCCACTCTTTTACGGCTTCTTTCCATGGAACGCCCATCCTAAAAACGAACGGTCCACCCCACTGCTTCACCATTTTTTCAACGGTTATTTTGATTCCTTCGTCCTTAACGTCGGCTAGAATAAATTCGGAAGCGCCAAAGGCTCGTGCAGTCAACGCGACATGGGTGGTTAGGCGTTCGTCTCTGAATCGGTGACCCCATCTCAACACTGCGACATGCTGCATAGTCTAGTTCACCTAACTATTTGTAGTATTGAATGTTCCATTGAGCTTCTCCACGCGCCCTTTGACTTGGTCCGCAAACTCGGGAACAGCCTCAAAAACCACCGTTGCTTTGTCGCCTTGGTAATCCACTTTTTTGACGTCTGCGTTGGCGAAAAGCCACGAGAGAAGCGATAACGAATCATTGTTAATTGGTACGGTGAACGATGTATGAACGTATTGCTTAAGGAAGCGGGTTAACTCTGTCTTAAGCGCATCTATGTTAGTTTTGTGCAGGGCGGAAATTGGTATAAGGTTTGGTGCTTTGTCCTTTAGTAGGTCTGTTCTTCGTTCAGTTTCTTCTTTTGTCAGCAGGTCTATCTTGTTAAGCGCTGTGATTATCGGAACACCAGATGCGTCTATCTTTTCAATCGTGTCCAAACTGGCGGACAATTTTCTCTCTATCTCGCCTTCCGATTCGCTTACATCAAGCACAAACAGTATCAGGTCGGAGAAGATTGTTTCCTCAAGAGTGGAGTGAAAGGCTTCTATCAAAGGGATAGGTAGTCGGTCGATAAACCCCACAGTGTCGGTTAAAAGAGCCTTTTTCCCGAACAAGTCTATAGCACGAGTAGTCGTGGACAATGTCGTGAACAGCCCTACGCCCACCCGCACGTTTTCTTCCGCAAGAGCATTGAACAGGGAACTCTTGCCAGCGCTTGTATAACCAGCCAGAGAGATGGAGGTAAATCCCAATTCTTCCCTTCTAGTGCGGTGCAAAGTTCGTTTTCTTCGTATCTTTTTGAGTTTATCTTGAATAAAGTGAATTTGCCGTTTCACGGCTTCGTAGTAAACGTCCACTTCGTAAGCGCCCAGACCTCCAAAGCCAGGCTGTTCTTCAATTTTTGCCAGTTTCACTCTTTCCTTTGCGTGTGCGAACTCATACCTCAGTCTTGCCAACTGAATCTGCAATTGCGCCTCTCCCGTGGACGCTCTCTTCGAAAAGATTTCCAAGATGAGTTGGAAGCGATCGATGACCTCTATTCCCGTTTCCTTGGCGAGGTTATAATTTTGGATGGTTTTCAATTCGTTGTCAAAGATGACTCTCTGTGCGTCAGTCTTTGCCACAAGTTCTTTCAGTTCACTGACCTTTCCGCTGCCAATCTGATAACGCGGGTCTGGCTCCCTTACCTGCTCAAGCCTGGCCGAAACAGTGTATCCTGCAGATTCTGCAAGACTCCTAAGCTCGTCTAAGCTTGGTGGTTCGTGTTGGCGGCGGCGTTGAACTATGACTGCTTTCGTGTTTTGGTTTCCTCCAGTTTTCTCTCCTTGATTAGGTCGCCAAGGGTGATTTCCTGTCTGGTCTTGGCAGCTGCTAATGCTTTTTGCGGAACCTTGACCTCTGCGGCGGGTGCGAGTAATTTAATCCTCAGTACATGTTGCAGCTTCTCTGCTAAGCTCTGGGTAGGCGTCATCTTTCCAGTTTCGATCTTTTTGAGAAGTGAGACTCGCTCGTTTATCTTTCTGCCCAAGTCCTCATGCGTCAAGCCCAGCTTTTCTCTTGCTTGTCTAATTCTCTTTGGATAGTCTTCTACCAACTCTAGCGCTGCTTCTTGCACAGCCTTCTGCACCGAGGGGACTGGCGGAGAAACAAGTCTTGGCTTCGGCGCTGGCATAGGCTTGGGTTTGGGTGCGGTTTCTGCTTCCCATTTTCTGGAGCCGTAGTGTGCGCATTCGTTGCAGACGAGCATTATGGCGCCTTCGATTATGGCTTTGTACTGTTTGCCGATTATTTTTCGTCCGCAAACTTCACACTGCATAGTTTTCGTGTCTCCCGTGTAAACGGTTATTTAGATTACGCTACAGTTCTTTATAGTTGTCGAAAAGGAGACACTTGGACATGCTGACCTCTGAAGCCTTGCTGCGGATAAGGAAAACCGCGGATTATCAGTTCGGCAAAGGCGTGGGCGAAGTGCTCTTTCCCGGTTCTGTGACCATTGGTTTTTCAAAGAAGACAGGACGGATTAGGCACGTGTTTCTGGACGGTAACCTTCTTGCCACCTTGCGTCCCACTGATGGAATGTTTTCACTAACAATTCATGGTGCAAAACGTATTGTAGCCAACTTCAAACCTCTGCGTCATTGGGTTAGAGTCAACGAGGATGTTGCTTCATTCATTGCAGAAGGTAAGTCCGTCTTTGCCAAGCACGTAACCGATGCCGACGTGGAAATTCGCCCCATGGAAGAGGTGATTGTTTTGGGTGAAAAAGACGATGTTTTAGCTGTTGGCCGGGCTGTTTTGACTGGACGTGAGATTAAAGCGTTCAAGCGTGGGGTCGCGGTGAAAGTGCGGAAAGGAGTTAAAGAGGAAAGTTAAGAAGGACAAACAAGAGAATAATGCTGTGGAGTGAATTGGAATTGCGGCGTGTTAACCCCCGTGAAACGCGTAGAATGATGCAGCGCATGGGCATGAGCATGGATTCTGTTCCAGAAGTTACGCAAGTGATTGTCAAAACCGCCACTAAAGACATCATAATCGACGAGCCAGAAGTGGCCATTCTCAACATGCAAGGGCAGAAGGTCTACCAAGTCATTGGTGGCAGGGTCACTGAGAAGGCGGCTGTAATCGAGAAAAAATTGGCTATTCCAGACGAAGACGTTCAACTGATAGTAGGACAGACGGGCAAGAGTGTTGAAGAAGCGCGAAGGGCTCTGGAAGAAAGCGGCGGCGACTTGGCGAAGGCTATTCTCTTATTGCAGGGCGGCTAGGCTTAGGGCTTGGCTAGTGCATTGCCATGGCAAGTTATATTTAGTTCCGGTCTTAACATAGCACTTTTGAGGTGGTTGGAGGATTGAGCGAAAAAGAGTTAGTGGAAATTGGAAAGATTACTCATTTTTTCACGAAGATAAGCGTTGCCATAGTCGAATTAACTGGCACGCTCTCAGTGGGTGACCAGATTCTCCTCAAAGGACCCACAACCAACGTGGAGCAGAAAGTGGATTCGATGCAGATAGAACATAAGGACGTGCAGAAAGCCTCACGAGGTCAAAGCATTGGGTTGAGGGTTAACGACCGTGTGAGAGAACACGATGTGGTTTATAAGGTGAAAGCGTAGTTTTTGGCTAATCAGAACTGTTTGAGTATTTCCTGTTTTTCCATAATGTAGCCGCAGTAGTGACACTTCACGCTTAATGGTTCTTCGCGTTCCATGTAGAATATAGGCTGCACGGGCTCGTTACTGTTCGAAATGCAGGCTGGATTGACACATTTTATTATGCCTTTCACGATTTTTGGCAGTTTGACCTCCTTCTTCCCCTTCACTTCGTAGTTGCGTATTATGTTGATTGTGGCGTGCGGTGCTAAAAGCGCTATTTTATCGACTTCTTCAGGGTTCAGTTCTCTTCCTTCGATTTTGACCATATCTTTCTTGCCAAAGTTTTTGCTTGGAACGTTCATAGCGATAGTTACAACTGTGTTGCTTCTTTCTCCTATGCCGAGGATTTTGGCTACGTTCATAGCCTGTCCAGCGGTGATGTGGTCGATGACCGTGCCGTCTTTGATTTTTGCCACGTAGAGCATCTTCTTTTCAGACATGTACGTCGCCTATTTTCCACTTTTTAGTTAGGAAGTGACTAAAAGAGTTATCTGTAACTTGCTCTGTTTCTTTTCTGGTGTCAAGAGTGGAGTTCAAGAACAGAGACATCATCTCGATTAAGGATTTTTCGCGAGAAGAGATTGACTACATCCTCAAAACCGCCGAAACCATGGAACCCCTAGCCAAAGCAGGCTCAGACATGCTGCGGGGAAAAATGCTGGCCACGCTATTCTTTGAACCCAGCACGCGCACACGGCTGAGTTTCGAGTCCGCTATGTATAAACTCGGCGGCACAGCAATTGGTTTTGCCGAGCCCAAGGTGGCTTCTGTGGAGAAGGGCGAGAATCTAGCGGATACGGTGCGGGTGGTTGAAAGTTATGCTGACATTTTGGCTGTGCGGCATCCATTGGAGGGCGCGGCAAGGGTGGCGGCGGAGTTTGCTTCTGTGCCTATAATCAACGCTGGCTCAGGCGCTGAGGAGCATCCCACTCAAGCGTTGCTGGACCTTTACACTATGGTAAAGGAGAAGAAAACCATTGATGGTTTAAGCATTGCATTGATTGGTGACCTGCGTTATGGTCGTACGGTGCACTCGCTTTCGTATGCTCTTTCAAATTATAAAGTCAAACTCTACCTGGTCTCTCCCGAGTCGTTGCGGATGCGGAGAGAAGTGTTGGAAACAGTGAAGGGCAAGATGAAGGTTATTGAGAAGACGGCTTTGGAAGAAGTGCTTCCAGAGTTGGATGTGCTCTACGTGACGCGCATTCAGAAGGAACGGTTTCCAGACCCCGCCGAATACGCCAAAGTTAGAGGCTTTTACAAAGTAGACTTGAACCTGCTGAAGAACGCGAAAAAGGACATGATAATACTGCATCCACTACCTAGAGTAGATGAAATAGCGCCAGAAGTTGACGCAACACCTCACGCGCGATATTTTCAGCAAGTCTGGAACGGCATAGTCACAAGAATGGCGTTGTTAGCATTGATGATGGGCGCAATTGAATAGCACAACTCAAGTCACATTTAACTGTATTTTGCTGAAGAACGCGAAAAATTGACTAGAGTGTTTGCTGCGCCGCAGAATTGGCATTTAGGCAGAACTTTGTAGGCTAATCGTTTGCAGTTGGTGCAGTAGCTGAGAAGTCTGTCGTAGGCGAATAGTCCAATACTGTACGTGTTTGCAATCTGCTTGGTTGTGGACAACAAATCCTCTGGCGAAGAAGCAGCTTCAGTGAGCGGCAAGAGTGTAATGTGCCCACCATACGTTAGCTTATGAAAGCCTTCCTCGAATGCGAGTCGGTCTTGCAAAGAATCCTCTTGGCTCCCGGGTATTACGCCCACGTTCGTGTAAAAGGGCTGTTCCTTGCCACCTTGCGCGTTTATTGTCGCCCAACCATACCGTTCAGCATCCAACATTGCAAATCTTCTCGAAGCCTCTGCGCTTGAAACCAAAGAACACACAGTTCGATTTTCAGGCTTGCGCGAACGTTCTTTGGCGAAAACGCTGATTAATTTCAAAACTTGCTCGGCAAACTTCAACGCTTCACTGTCTTTGTGTAGCGATTTTCCGAAAAGTGCGTAAACCGCCTCGTATAGTCCACAGAAAGAAACCACACGTGTGGCGTTCTCGTGTCTATAATAAGTGTTCTCGCTTATGTTCTGCTGCAGAAACGGCAGCAAGCCTTCCTCTAAGCGTTGTTTAATAATCTGGTGCTTGATCTCCAATGCTTGCACAGCGACTTCGAGTTGTTCGTCTAAAAGCTGCAAGAATCTAGCTTCCTTTTTTTCGCACTGATACACCATTCTGGGCAGGTTCACCGTGACATTGTCCATTTTTCCAGTCTGCAACGTATCGAGTTCCCAGTCACCCTTCCATTCGACGCCGAGTCTGCTGGCCGTGGCGGCGTAAGAGGCAAACCCTTGCTTCTCAGGGCAAAGGTTGGCAAAGTAAGGCGTGCCCACGAAACCTGCTAGTTGATGCGCCTGCAGAAGGATGGGTTGGCATTCGCTGTTGTTCAGCGCTTCAGGTCGTAACTTAACAATCGCATTGGGATTGAAGACAGGTTTTTCTTTGCTTTCCTCCATTATTAATTGAAGCAAGATTAGTGCGAGTTTGCGGCTCTCCTCTTCGAAACCGCCATAAGAACCAATGGACTTACCTTCTGGTTCGATGGCTTCTTTTTCTTTCAGAAAGTCTGGGACAACAAGTTCTAGACCAAGCGTGAGCGCGATGGGCATGTCTTGATTGAGACTGTATAAGAAGAGGCGCAGTTTTTCTTTCACTTCCTCTGTAGCCAAGCCTTTTGTGTAGGGTGCGAGGAAGAGATTGAAGTAGTCTATTGTTTGTTCTCCACTGACTTCGCCCGATGTCATCTTTAGCACGCCCAAAATGACTGTGAGTAATTGTTCGAGGTTTTTAGGCGACTTGCCTGAACCCAAAGTCGCATAGCGGCTTGTGTTGTGTGTACCGTTTTTCAGGAAATAGCGTAGGTCATGCATGATTTCGTTGGGTTTGAGTATCCACGTGCCGAGGTTGTCCAAGTGTATCGCGCCTGACATGTGAGCATCGGCTACTTCTCTTGGCAATGCGCTGAGTAGCGTGTATTCTTCTATCACCGCATCGCCCGCCTTCTCGTGCACCGTTTCGACGCTGGGCATGTTAGTGTTTGCCGTGTTTTTTATGAGCTGACCGACATCATACACTGGTACGCCGACGCGTGTGAGCTTGTGCCTGTAGTCTTCAAAGCCTTTTTCAAGCAGTACGGTGTTGACTATTTCGCGTATTAACGGCGCCGTCAAATACTTCGGCTTAAAAGCTTGCAATCGTTTTTCGGTTTCTCTCGCGATTTTCTGCGCCAAACTTACGGGCACGTTTGCTTCCTTTATCAATGAAAGCGCTATTTTGTTTCGGTCGAATTCTTCCATGGCTAAGCGGCTGGTGCGCACCATGGTTTTCTTCTGCTTGAACGTGTGGCGTTCTATTTCTTCGGCTATGTCCACTATCATCTTGCCCAAGTCGGTGAGCTTGTACTTCTTGGTCTCTAAATCGGGTTCAAGGAGGTCAGTTCGGAGTAAGAATTTTAGGTGATAGGCGAATTTACCTGCGTCTTTGCTCTGGTTTAGCTTTAGGTTGGTCATGATTTCCGTATAGCTTAAAGCACCTTTGTCGTAGAGCAGCGTGAGCACTTGTAATCGTATGCCTGAACCGACGGCTTTGAGCACTCTGACTCCCTTCTTCTTGACTGACATAACAGCTCCTTCTCCCAGCGTGGCACTAAACGTATTCGCTTAACAAAGGTTTAAACTTTAAGCAAATTTCCAGTTTCGTATGTGGTGGGCCGGGCCGGACTTGAACCAGCGACCTTTGGCTCGTAAAGCCAACGTCCTACCAAGCTAGACGACCGGCCCTCCGCTATTTGACTAATGGAGATTGATTTTAACGTTTTTGGGTCAGTGAAGTTGTTGCTAAAACCCAAAGAACTAATTCTACGATGACATAATCAAACCTGACGTGGTCAGAATTGCTTGAGGTAGACTTGTTAATCTGAGGATTATGGAAAAGGAGGACTTGCCGTTAGTTTTAGAATGGGTTAACGACCCAGAGTTTGGCGGTGAATACGAGTCCCTCGAACAAACATCCATGAGAGAGTTAGAAAAATTGTATGATAATCCTCGGGCTGATGAGAAATGGTTCCTCATAGAGAAAAAAGACAGAATCAAGATTGGACAGATATTCTCCACTCCTTTAGGACCACATTGTGAAATAGGTTACAGACTGATTCCACAAGAACGAAACAAAGGACACTGCACCGAGGCTGTAAAGATTACAGTCGATTATCTGTTCCTCGCAAGAACATAGTGCGCATCCAAGCCAAAACAAACCCGAAAAACGTGGCATCACAGAAAGTTCTGGAAAAAGCAGGGTTCCAGAGAGAAGGGCTAATCCGAAAAGACGTTTTCATCAGAGGCGCATGGCAAGACGGAGTACTCTCAGCATTTTGAGAGAGAATTGGAGAGAGCCAAGAATACTAACAAAAACAACCGCACAAGACCAGCCAAGTCTCCATCACAAGCCATAAAAAGTGAAGCCCACAATAAGTCAAAACAAAAATGGTGGTCTAGATGACTTGTTGTGGTGATGTTCACAAGCAGTATGACAAGTTAGCAAATGGAGCTGTCCAAGTTGGAGAGCTGCCTAGATGGCTGCATGTTAATGGAAAGGTGGCATGGTATGTTTTTCAGGGACCTTACAGTGAATTAGGTTCCAAGGGTTTCAGTGCTTTTTGGAAGAAATTCGGTGAAGCTAAGCTGAAGATGGCAGGTCCACCTGGAGATGTCTACGTTTGCAGTCCTGAATGCCATGAAGCAGACAAACAAGCCAAAATGCTGACCATTATCTGGTGTCCCGTCGAGTAAGTGCTGAATTTGGTAGGCGCGCCGATGGTGTTCATTTGCAGCATAATGCTAGGGTTCTGAGCATTCTGTTCGGCTCAGAGACGTTTTTAATCGACTTGGCTTGGTCTCCACGGGAATACATTTCAATTATGATTCGATGTGGGATTGAAGAACACATTTTTTCTCACCTTCTGTTTATGATGTTAAAACTATCTGATATCGTAATTTTTAATAAACATTTCTCCCGAAGTGCACAACATCAAAACACGTGTGAAGCTTTGCACCGAAGCTCAGCACAATTCATAAAGCGGAGTCTTCATTTAGAACTTGGTTCTCGTGATGCAAAATGCTTGAGGGTAAAACTGTAAACCTCAGATTAGTCGAAAGAGTAGACCTGCCTATCTTGCTCGAGTGGGACAACAACGTTGAGTTCATCGGCAGGTTTGAGTGTCTCAGACAGGAGACAATGGCGGAATTGGAAAGAAAATACGACAATAACAAGGAGGAACAATGGTTCTTCGTGGAGAAGAAGAGTGGAGCAAAAATTGGTCTTATAGTGCATTTCCTGTCAGCGGGCGAAACGGAGATAGGCTATAACATGGTTCCCAAAGAGAGAAACAAGGGCTATGCTAGTGAAGCTATCCAGATAATGGTTGATTACCTGTTCCTCTCCAAAGACATAGTGAGGGTTCAGGCGAAAGCTGACCCAGAAAACATAGCCTCGTGAAAAGCGTTAGAGAAGGCTGGTTTTAAGAGAGAGGGTGTTCTGAGAAAAACCTTCTACTGCAGAGGAGAATGGAGAGATGACTGCATGTACAGTATAATACGAGAAGAGTGGAAAGAACCCAAGATACTCACGAAGGCTACGGCATGGAAATAACTGACTTGTATTCAGAAATCGTCGAAAAACTGGAGAAAAAAGCCAACCCAAAAATCGCCAGCGATGACAGGTTTTTTCACAAAGTGGCTGGGTTTAAGTCTTACGGCATCAGAGCACCAGTGTTTGGCGAGTTGTTCAAGCCTTATCGAAGCGTTCTCAAGCAGTTGAGCTTTGGAGAAAAACTTGAACTAGCAAGAATGTTTTTCCAATCGGGGTTTATTGAACAAGAGACTTTCGGAATCGCAGTCTTATCATACGGTGCAAGAGAGATGGAACCTGCGAACTTTGACTTTCTGGACGAAATCGCTGGTTACATCAACAATTGGGGCGCAACAGACTATTTCAGCCTAAGCGTTCTGCAACCTTTGCTTCGGGCTTACCCTAATGAGACTATGCGGTTTCTGAGAAAATGGAATGAATCCGAGAACCTGTGGAAACGAAGAGCAAGCGTGGTTGCGTTTACTAGAAAGATTGGCTCAAGTGGAAAATTCACCCAAGAAGCCTTAGAGTTGTGTCATAATCTGATATGGGACAAGGAAGACTTGGTTCAAAAAGGAGTTGGCTGGGCGCTTAAAGACGTTATGCGAGGAGATAAGCAGCGAGTACTGAAGTATGTTAAGGCTTTGAGGCGGAAAGGAGTCTCGGCTATAATCACGCTCTATGCCATAAGAGATTTGAAAGGTAACGAAAGAAAAAAAGTGCTAAGGATAAACCCGAACGGAAAGAGTTTTTGAGCGCTGAGAGTGCAAAATGCAGAAATAACACAAATCATAGATTAGACTAGACGCAAGGCGGGGTTGCCCTAGCCTGGTAGGGGGCAGGCCTGCTAAGTCTGTGGCTGGAAACGGCCGCGTGGGTTCAAATCCCACACCCCGCGCCAATGTTTAATAAGAGAAAAGTGCAGTATTGCAATTTCTAAGTGGTCAGAAATGAGTGGGCGCAATGAGAATTGGATTGTCAGCCTAATCGCAGGGTTAGATGAGCACGTTGATGAAAAAACACGGAGAAAGATACTGGAGCAGTGCGGAAGACAGTGCCAATCATCGATTTTCATTAAAAAAGTCAAAGCCATCTATGCAAAATCAAAGAACATTGACGATTTCCTTGAAAAGCTCGCAAGTGTTTACAAGCATCTCCACTTAGACAGAGACAACGTCTACATTATTTATCCAAAGTGCTATTGTCCGTGGGTGAACAAGATTCCCAAGGGAAAGCTTTCAGGAACATACTGCTATTGTTCCGTTGGGTGGGCTAAGGCTCTGTTCGAAGGAGTTCTAGGAAGACCCGTCGAAGTAGTGAAGGAAGCATCAATAATCAGCGGGGACAAGCAGTGCAAATTTAGAATAATCTTTTAACACACACCCATAATTCTAAAACCCGTCCCCCTACAGATAAGGCAAAATTTCAGCTAAGCCGGCCTCATTGTGCCATGTATTACATTGTGCCGAGGTAAATGGTCACCAGTAAGCTGCCAGCCAGCAAACTCGTAAGCATTGCGAGTCCCATTGTGCCCAAAGCGGTTCTCCAACCCATTCTTTGTTTCGCATGAATTATGATTCCACCGATGGATGTTCCAACAAATTCTGGCAGCAGTATGATTATCAAACCAAGAAGGTTGGGTGACCCATTAGGTGGAAGAACAAGAGGGTTGTAAAGCGAAACGTCGGCTGCGTATCCTGCCACCCATATGGCTATGCCGCTAACATAACTTGTGACTAAAGCGATAGTCATTGTTACTACAGCTTTTTGCCACTTTGTCTGCCGGTTATGGGTAAGCACGCCCACACCCACGATTAAACCGAAGAGTTCGGCAACGAATATTATAGCATATTCTATAGGGGTTCCCGGTATTGGCTCTGGATTTATTGGAACCGGGTTGGCAAAAGCGTGCCCCACAAAGCTACAGAAGCATAAAAATACAAATGCGATAAACAAAAGATACCCCTTCAACTTATCCTTCTCGGGATGCCCTGCGAAAAAGAGGTATTTAGAACTTATGCAGTGTAACTGTTTTCACTCCTTTCATGGAAAAATCGTGTAATAAGATTTTGGAAATTGATATAAAGTTTTGACTCTGAAATGATTGAGACAAGTGAGAGAGGGTTTCTGATAAGTGAGGTTAGTAGCCTGAAAAAGTATATCGCTGAGTTATTCGGCACTTTTGTGCTTGTCTTCATGGGTTGTGGAAGCGCTGTACTCGCCAATGGACTCATGGGTTTTCCTCGTGGAATAGGCTTCGTGGGCATATCCTTCGCCTTCGGATTATCATTGCTAGCCATGGTCTATGCAATCGGAGGCATTTCTGGGTGTCACATAAACCCGGCGGTGTCAATTTCTATGCTTGCCGCGGGTAAAATGAAACCGAAAACCACGCTGGGCTACATCATAGCTCAGTGTGTAGGCGCTGTTTTGGGTGCTGCAGTTCTTTACGTAATCGCGACTGGAAACCCTAATTACAGCATGTCGGTGTATGGCTTGGGACAAAACGGATACGATGGTGCATCTCCAGGCGGGTTCTCGATGGTTTCTGCGTTTATCGCCGAAGTTGTGTTGACTTTTGTTTTTCTGCTCGTAATCCTTGGTTCAACAAGCAAAAGAGCGCCGCACGGTTTTGCAGGTATCTCGATAGGCTTAAGCTTGGTGCTTATTCATCTCGTTGGCATTCCGATAACTGGCACATCAGTGAATCCAGCCAGAAGCCTCGGACCAGCGGTCATAGTCGGCGGCACGGCTCTTAATCAACTCTGGCTATTCTGGGCGGCTCCAATAATCGGAGGGCTCATCGCAACCGTAGTGTGGAGAATTCTCAGATAAACATCCACAGACTGCTACCATTTCAGGCTTGCTCTAAGATTCCTCATCCAAAACGCCAAAAGATTTATTCTTCAACCTATGCCTTTGTCAATTAGGGAGAGAGAAATGGGCAGACTTGTTGCCGTAGGCATGATTTTTCTATTAACTTTTACCATGTTTTCCATGCTAAACGTCAAAGCTTCATCTCAACGCATATCGTCAAACGCTCCTTCAGACATCAATCGTCTAACCCAAACGGCTTTGAATGAGACTGAATTCCAGAAATATCATACCTCAGACGAAGTAATTTCAATACTCCAAGCTCTCAAATCGGCGTTCCCGATTCTCATGAATGCGTCCATCATAGGTCAAAGCTATGAAGGCAAAGAAATCTGGGCTGCAGAAATAACCAACTTCCAAACTGGACCGCCATCAACCAAACCTGCAATGCTTTACTTAGGTCCGCATCATGGTAATGAGATGATAGGGAAAGAGATCTCTCTCTATTACCTGTGGTATTTGCTCACGAACTACGGGGTCAACCAGACAATCACGCAGCTTCTGGACGAAAAAACAGTCTACGTCATACCTTGCGTTAACGTGGACGGAAACGACTGGACGATAAAAGGACTTGCACAAAGATATAATTCTAGACCTGTGGACGACGACGGAGATGGATTGTTAGATGAAGATTCGAATGTTGACCTTAACGGAGACGGAAAGATCACGGATATGCGGCGATGGAACGAAACACTAAACGATTGGGACTACATCTTGTACGGGGAAGGAATTGACCATGATGGCGACGGGTTCGTTGGCGAAGATCCGAGCGGCGGCATCGATCTTAACCGAAACTACCCGAAAGGGTGGGCGAATTATACAGGTGGCGGTGAGTATCCGTTTTCAGAGCCGGAAACGCAGACTGTGAGAGATTTTGTGATTTCGCACCCCAACATCGCCACAGTGTTTGACACCCACAGCGGAGCCATGTGCCTAATCTATCCTTGGGCTTACACCGGAACTCTACCTCCAGACAATCAACTTTATACAACTTTGAAAACAAAATATGAACAACTCACGGGCTATGCGTATCATCGCATAGGCGCACAAGGAACATCTGACGACTGGATCTATAGCAATCAAAGCGCTATCTGCTTCGTCATGGAACTCTTTGGTCAAGGCTTCTACCCAGGAGGACCAGCACAATTTTGGGAGGATTATCCAGACGCAGAAGTGCCATGGCAAAACTTTACTCATCCAGCCTTTGGTGAGGTGCAGATTGGCGGCGGTTGGATTATTCGATTTTATAACCCCCCTGAAGCTGAGATTGAAATATTCGCTCGGAAAGTGTTGCCTATGCTGCTTGACTTGGTTGAAATCACGCCGAAACTCGAGATTACTCAGGTGAGAGCTTTACAGCAATTCGGTGCTGGAAAAACAGGACTGTTCAATGTTTCGGCAACGATAGCTAATAGCGGCTTTCTTGACACTGCGACTTTGCAGGCTCTGCAGACCCATACAAACATGCCTGTCAATGTTACGCTTTCGTTTTCTGGAAACGTTGAACTGCTGAGTGGGAACCAAACCGTTGCTTTTCCAGTCATAAAAGGCAACCAAACCGCGAACACTCAGTGGCAGGTAAAAATCGCACAGGGTAGCGACGCGTGGGTCGAAGTCACGGCCATTTCAGCGAAAGGCGGAATCGACGCGACTCAGGTGTACCTAAACCTGCCCAAGATTACGCCGATATTCATCAAAGAAGACGGAACCATCGACCCAGAATCTGCACCAATCAAGAATGAGGGCAACACGATTTATATAGTAACCGACGACGTCGCTAACGCCTCAATCATTGTCGAAAGAAGCAACATAACAATCGACGGAAACGGACACATCTTAGAGGGACCTTTCAACTCGAGTGAATGGTCTGTAGGGCTTAATCTAACACAGAACAGTCTAAACAATGTGACGATAAGAAACTTTAACATAATCGGCTTCTCTGAAGGCGTCGATGTGTATCACGGAAAGAACATAATTATCTACGCAAACAATATGACGGAAAACGCATTAAACGCCATCGAGCTCCAGGAAACATCAAACTCTATAATATTCGGAAACAGATTGGCTGAAAGCCACACGGGCATCAACATCAACTCTACGAAAGATTCCGTACTAACCAGAAACGACATAACAAACAACGATTTCGGCGTCTGCCTCGTGGGCTCTTCAAACAACAATAAGCTGTATCACAACAACTTCATAAACAACAGCCAACAAGTGTCTGGGTTCGCGTCAACAAATACTTGGGACAATGGTTATCCTTCTGGCGGAAACTATTGGAGCAACTATACTGGTTGGGATTATTATTATGGTTCAAATCAGGATTTGACGGGTAGTGACGGCGTGGGCGACATTGCACATATTCTTTACGCAAACAACACGGACCATTATCCATTGACGGGTCCGTTCAAAACCTTCAATGTAGGCATATGGAACAACGCATCATACAACGTAGATGTTGTCAGCAAATCAACTGTAACAAACCTCAACTTCAAGCCTTACGCCACTCCTCGTCCAACATTAAACTTCGATGTAGAAGGAGAAAACGGCACAAACGGTTTCTCTCGAGTAGTTATACCCAGAGCGCTTATGTGGTGCAACGATACAAGTCAGTGGGTAATAACGGTTAGCGGCACGTTAACGGCGGCAGAATCGATAATTGAAGATGGTAACTACACTTACATTTGCTTCACCTACACGCACAGCACAAAAACGGTCCAAATCCAGAGCACACACGCGGTTCCCGAATTTCAGTCACTCGTTTTCTTGCTATTGTTCATGATAATGGCACTAGTGATGGTGGTCATAGTTTTCAAGAGGAAGCGCAAAGTAAGAACATAATCCACTTCCATAGTTGGTGTAGATTTATTAGTGACTGCCGTTTTACTACATTGCTCTAAAACATGCTTTAGGCGAAGCTTCAGCGTGAATACATATGGACGCATGGCTGTTACCCCTTTTCGGATTCCTCATAGGCATAGCCGCTGCGCTTACAGGTGTTGGAGGCGGCATATTCGTAGTACCCGTCTTAAACTTGCTCTATGGGTTCTTCATAGTGAACGCCACTGCGACGAGCCTAGCTACGATAATCCTCACCTCTATAGCGTCTACGGTCAACTATGTCAAGCAAAACCGTGTGTACTTCAAGGTCGGTCTTGTCTTAGCATTGGCCACAGCGCCTGGCGCATACGCTGGGGCGCAGCTGACAACAGTACCCGTGATTAAGCAATGGCTGGGCACAATCTTCGGAGTTTTTCTGATTCTCGTTGCAGCACAGATGATTTACAAGGCTTTATCAACAAAGACTGTCGAGAGGTGCGGAGAGAAGGACAACGTCTTTGAAACTACCTTGCTCGTAAACTGGAAAAAGATTTGTGTGGTCCTCATTTTGAGCTTTTTTGGAGGTTTGGCGGCTGGTCTTTTAGGCGTTGGAGGAGGCACAATCCTAGTGCCCATCATGTGTTATGCGCTTGATTTTCCAATTCACTTTTCTATCCCGACCTCGATGTTCATAATGATATTTACTTCAATATCGGGCGTCACTAACTATGCGCTACAGGGAGCGATAGACCCACTGTTTGCGGTTTATCTTGGCATCGGGTCCATATTCGGTGCACAAGTTGGGGCGTACACAAGTAAGAAACTCTCAAGCCGAAACCTACTTCTAATATTCGCCGCAATGCTCATCATAGCAAGCATAAACATGATGCTCAAAAGCCTCAAAATTATCTAGTCCTGTTGCTCGACAAAAAGAGTGTCAGGTAATAATCAGCGAAAACTAATACCCGCCTAAAAGCGTGAAGCCTATGACATACCACATGAAGCGTAAGGACAAGGAAATAGCCGAAGAAACAGTTCTCAAAAAGATATTAAAATCTACAAAACACGTGACCATCGCCATGTCTATGAACAATGAGCCTTACCTTGTTTCGCTTAGTCACGGTTACGATGAAAACCGCAACTGCATCTACTTCCACTGCGCTAGAGAGGGCAAAAAACTCGACTTTCTCAAGGCAAACAACACCGTCTGGGGACAAGCGCTGTTAGATTATGGCTACGTTCAGGACGAATGCGACCACAAATTCGCTTCGGTGCACTTCAGAGGCAAAACCACCTTCGTAACAGACTGGAACGAAAAACTCCACGCTGTACAAACAATGATGCGCCAACTCGACAAACACTCAGACGCTTTAATAGCCAAGCTGAACCAAGAAAAACTAAAAAACACGCTGATAGGCAGAATCGACATAGACTTCATGACGGGCAAAAAATCCAAAGAACTAACCATATAAGCACACTCCACACAATAATAGTCTAAACGGAGAGCAAAAAACCCGTGAAAGCTCTGAAAAAGAAGAACGTTAAGAAAAAGAAGAAGCACGAAGAGAAAAAAGGCTACTAACCCCTGCACCGCCTGAAAACACGCTCCTAAACCCTTTTAACAAGTTGAACCACTCATTCTCTAGGCATATTTGCAGCATATTTGGATCCTAGTAGTATCATATAGTGAACCGGGTCTAGGCAAGCGCAGAGCAGATACACGCACAGAAAACTTCAAAAACAAAACCACAATAAAACACCAGCGAAGCGCATCACAAAATGCAACAAACACAAAAAATAGCCTTAACAGCCATCTTCGCCGCCCTACACACCACACTATCCCTTTTCCCAGGCCCAGTAGACTTCAGAAGCTGGATAATACTAATCACACCCCTCGAAGGCATAATCCTCGGACCCGCAATGGGCTTCTCAGCCGCTTCAATGGGCTATTTGCTCGGCTGGTTCATACGCCCAAGAGCAGAACCCATAATATTCGGCTTGGGCGAACCCATCGGCGCTCTAACTGCAGGCTTAATCGCACAGAAGAAATGGCCACACGCCCTGCTGCTCTACACGGGCATGCTGCTCGCCTTCTTCGCATATCCACTAACCGCAACCATACCCATTTGGACATTATGGGACACATACATAGCCTTCATATGCATTTTCATCTTCGCCATAATCAGCAGAACGCAACTCGCCCGAAAGCTTCCGATCTTATTAGGCTTTGCAGCCTTCATCGGCACAGAAGCCGACGTACTCACAAGAATCTTCATACTCATCCCGCTCAACGGCTACCAATGGTGGGGGATACCCGCACAACTTCTTCCTAGCATTTTCATTTTAGGCGCCTTCCAAACACCCATCGAAGCAGTAATCAGCGTAGCAGCAGCCATCATAATAGGCGTACCACTAATCAAAACCCTCCAAAAAAGCAAAACGCTCAATTTTGAAACCTGAGAAAAATCAATTTTCCAATCACTGCTTCCGAACAGCAAACATGCAATTTTGCATTGCCTTTACTAAACTTTTATATCTAAAGATAATGTCTTACCATTTCTCTCCACCATGTTTGAGAGGTCATTCGAAGCATGTACAAGATTGTTTCGAAAACGGAACTCGCACCAAAAATCAAACGAATAGAAATCCACGCGCCAGACATAGCCAACAAAGCGCAAGCAGGTCAATTCGTCATTTTAAGAGTGAACAAAGTAGGCGAACGCATCCCCCTCACACTAGTCGACTGGGACAAAGAAAAAGGAACGATAACGCTCATTTTTCTGGAAATAGGCGTTTCAACCGAGAAGCTTGGCGCATTGGAAGCGGGAGCCGTCATTTCAGACATTGCTGGCCCGCTGGGAAACCCAACCGAAATCAAACATTACGGCACGGTTTGCGTGGTTGGCGGAGGAGTAGGCACGGCGTCTGCTTTTCCGATTGCACGGGCATTCAAACAGATAGGTAACAAAGTGATTTCGATTATTGGCGCTAGGACGGCGAATTTGCTCATCCTTGAGGAAGATATGAAGAAGGTTTCGGATGAGGTTTACATTTCCACCGATGATGGAACAAAAGGGCATAAGGGTTTCGTCAGCGACGTGGTGAAGATGTTGATTGACAAGGGCTATGCTTTCGACAGAGTGTACGCCATTGGACCCACGGTCATGATGCGCGCCGTGGCCAACACCACAAAGCCCTATAACGTCCGCACGATTGTCAGCCTCAACCCGATTATGGTCGACGGCATGGGCATGTGTGGAGCGTGCCGCGTCACAGTGGCTGGCAAAACAAGGTTTGCGTGTGTGGAAGGCCCAGAGTTTGATGCGCATGAGGTTGATTTTGGAGAATTGCTGAAGAGGCAAATGGCGTATACGACTGAAGAGAAGCTGGCTTTGCAGCGCTTGCAAGAAAGGAGATGCAGTTGTCATGAGTGAAGCTAAACCTAAACCAAAGCTTCAGAAACAGTCAGTGCCGATTCCCAAACAGGCGCCTGAAGTTCGCAGAAAAAACTTTAACGAAGTCGCGTTGGGCTACATCGAAGAACAAGCTCTAGTCGAGGCGAACCGTTGCCTACAATGCAAAGACCCAAAGTGCGTGACAGGTTGCCCGGTGGAAATCGACATTCCAAGCTTCATCAAGCTAATGAGAGAGAAGAATTTTGCAGCTGCGATTCAAAAGATTAAAGAGAAGAATTGTCTGCCAGCCATTTGCGGGCGTGTTTGTCCGCAAGAGGAACAATGCCAAAAGTTTTGCTTGCTCAGCAAAGTCGGTGATCCAGTAAGCATCGGACGCTTAGAGCGGTTCTTGGCTGATTGGGAGCGGCTGAGCGGCATTGATGTTCCAGTCAAAGCGCCGTCAACTGGTAAGCACGTGGCAATTATTGGTGCAGGTCCAGCTGGGCTTACGGCAGCAGCTGATTTGGTGAAACTCGGGCATGAAGTGGTTATTTTTGAGGCGTTGCATCTGCCCGGCGGAGTGCTTATCTATGGAATTCCCGAGTTTCGTCTGCCTAAGGTGATTGTTGAGGCTGAGGCAGATTTTGTTAAGAAACTCGGAGTTGAAATTCGTGCAAACACCCTCGTAGGAAGAACTTTCGCGGTTCCTGAGCTTTTGGAGAAGGGTTTTGATGCGGTTTTTATCGGCACAGGTGCGGGACTGCCTCAGTTTCTCGGAGTTCCTGGGGAGAATTTGGGTGGAATATATTCGTCGAACGAGTTTTTGATTAGAGTTAATCTGATGAAGGCTTACGAGTTTCCCAACGTGGACACGCCCATACGCATCGGCAAACACGTCGCAGTCATCGGTGGCGGAAACGTCGCCATGGACTCTGCTCGTTCGGCCTTGCGTTTAGGTGCAGAAGAAGTCTGCATCGTTTATCGCCGGTCCAAAGAAGAGTTGCCCGCGAGAAAAGAAGAGATTGAAAACGCCGAAGAAGAGGGAATCGTCTGCAAATTCCTAGCCACGCCGACAAAGTTCATCGGCGACGAGAAAGGCTGGGTAAAAGCGATGGAGTGCATGTGCATGGAACTCGGCCCACCAGACGAATCGGGAAGAAGAAGACCAGTGCCTGTGAAGGGTTCGGAATTCGTAATGGACGTCGATGCCGTAATCGTAGCCATCGGCAGAACGCCAAACCCGATTATTCAAAGCACAACAAAAGGACTCGAAACCACCAAGTGGGGCACTATTGTTGCTGACGAGCAAACCGGACAAACCAGCATTCCAAGCGTTTTCGCGGGTGGCGACATAGTAACTGGAGAAGCAACAGTAATCAGCGCCATGGGCGCCGGCAAACGAGCAGCACGGGCGATTCATGAATATCTAATGCAAAAATAGTCTAATCCCTATACTTTCGAGAAAAAAATGGCATATCAAGGCTTCCATTTCTTTCGCTGGGTCTCTAACCATGCCTCTGTTCCGACAGCCATACGCATCCGTAAATTCTCCATGTGATATCCCTTTGGGTATTCGGGTCGATCGTCAGGAACAAAATTGCTTAATTTCCTACATGGAAAATCCGCACAAAGACCGCAGTGCGCAATGCCTTTTTCTAGGCAGCATTTGACAAAGTAGCAATCCATGTGGTTTTGAGGAATGCAGCCACGCATTTGCCTGGATAGTTTGGGCATTTTCCGCAGTAGTCTCCGCAGAAAGCTGCTTCTGGGTGGTCCATGATTTTTCCTTTGTTCACACACTTGGCATGTTTATCTTTCTTTATAATAGTATGGGCGTCGGATGTAGCCAAACGCGGCCACTGCCGCTACAATAGCCTGCCCGACTGCAGTGCCGATTTGTTTGATAGAATTGTTTGTTACATCTCCAGCTGCATAAACACCCGAAATGCTGGTTCTTTGCTGAGAATCCACAACTATGTAGCCATAGTCATCCGTTTGAACGCCTGCGTTTTTGGCAAAATCGCTGTTGGGTATTTCGCCTACTTGAACGAAAACTCCGTCTGCTTCGATTTCCTTCCGCTCGCCCGTTTTGTTGTTGACGACTGTCACGCTCTTCACGGTTTTGTTGCCCTTGATTTCTTTCACTTCTGTGTTCCACAGAAACTCGACTTTTGCCTTTCGTAAATCCTCCAGAATTATCTCTTCTGCCCTAAGCTGTTCCTTTCGATGAATCAATTTAACATTAGAGGTTAAGTGTGCAAGAATCAGCGCAGATGTTGCCGCGTTGTTTCCACCACCGACAACAACGACTTTTTTCCCTTTGAAAAACGCGCCGTCGCAGAGGGCACAGTAGCTCACGCCTTTTCCGCTGTATTCTTTTTCACCAGGCACTCCGAGTTCTCTGTGGTGACAGCCCGTGGTTATGATAGCGGCTGAGGCTTCATACTCCGCTTTTGCTGTTTTAACTCTCTTTTTCTCTCCCCTCAAATCAAGCATAGTTGCTGGTTCCAGTTGATTTATCTTGGCGCCGAACTTTGTAGCGTGTTCTACCATCTTGTCGATAAGTTCCTGTCCGCTGACGCCAATGAAGCCTGGATAATTCTCGATTAAGGGTGATTCTATGGTGGCGCCGCCGGGTATGTGTTTTTCAAGAATAAGCGTTCTTAGTCCGCTTCGCGCACCGTATAAACCCGCTGACAATCCCGCACTTCCTGCGCCGATGATGATTAAATCCCATTGTTCCAATTCAACACCGCCTTTTCGAGGCGAGAATTATATTAGCGTTAGCTGCTTTATTTGATTATTTGTGGCGCTTTAAAGGCAGGGAAACTTGGTTGACTCTGGGCAAGCGGTTTGAGTTTCTAGAGCACACCGCCGATGTTTACATAGCCGCGTATGGGGCTACTCTGGAGGAAGCCTTTGAAAACGCCGCCCTCGCAACCTTTGAAGTCATGACCAACACCAAAAAAATAGCGCACAAAATCGAAGATACGGTGAAAGTCGAAGCGCCCGATGAGCAAGCTCTGCTTTACTCATGGCTTGAACAGCTATTGATTAGTTTTGAAATTAAAGGCAGCCTGTACTCGAGCTTCAAGATTCCCAAGATAGAAAAAACAGGAAAGGGCTTCGCATTCACAGCGAGAATCCGTGGCGAACCGTTTAACCCAGAAAAGCACCCGCAGAAGGTTGGCGTAAAAGCCGTTACTTACCACCGCATGGAAATCGACAAGAAACCAGACGGGGTCGCTGTTAAGTTTATTTTAGACATTTAACCATGCTATAGCCAAAGTGAAGACGCAATGTCTGTTCAAAAAATAAATGAATCCCTATACTTAACCGATTTGAAGCCCGCAGGATTTGCGAATTTTATCGCGTCCTACACTGTGCTAGGAGATAAGATTGCCATAGTGGAAACTGGTCCCACCTCCACGGTGAACAACCTGCTGAGAGGTTTGAACGAAATCGGAATAAAATACGGCGACGTGAGTTTCATCGCGGTTTCTCACATTCATCTCGACCATGGAGGCGGCGCAGGAACCCTGATGAGGCATCTACCAAACGCAAAGCTAATTGTGCACCCTAGAGGCGCGTCACACCTGGTGAATCCAGAAAAACTTTGGACGCAATCTAGACAGGTTCTAGGTAAGGTTGCAGAGTTATACGAGGCACCAGAGTCAGTTTCACCAGAACGAATACTGCCAGCAAGCGATGGGATGACTGTTGACCTGGGAAGAGGCGTAGAGTTAGAAGCCATCGAAACACTTGGTCACGCTTCGCATCACTTCAGCTATTTCGAAAAAAACAGTCGAACGCTCTTTCCTGGTGATGCGGCGGGTATTTACCTTAACCAATTCGACGTTATAGTGCCGACTACGCCGACGCCTTTCCATTTAGAAACAACGCTGGCTTCCATAGAGAAACTCAAGAAAAAAGCGCCGAAGTTTTTGTGTTACACGCACTTTGGCGTCGCAATGGACGCGATTGAGAAGCTCGAGCGACACGCCGCACAATTGAGGCTCTGGGCAGAAATTGTAACTGATGGGCTCCTAAAAGGCGAAACGTTGGAAGCAATAAGCGAAGGCATTCGTCAAAAAGACCCCGCAGTCAGGGCTGTGAGTGATTACATGAGAACGCATCCCATACTCGGACGCGGCGTGGTCAACCAGAACGTTCAGGGCTTTATGGAATACCTCCAAAAACAGGCAAAATGATTCCCTTTTGCGCTAAAAGCGAAATTGTTTATAGCATACGACTTATACTCACTTGGAGGAGAAGAAAATGTCTGCTGTTCCACTTGAACAACTAACAGAATATACGTGGCGAATCCCACAAAAGTACAGGCCGGGTATGCACGTTCCAGGTTTAGTTCTCGCCGACACAGGTCTGCTTGAAAAAATGAGGACCGATCGCACGTTAGAGCAGTGTGTTAATGTTGCGCATTTGCCGGGCATTTACAAGTATTCTATAACTTTACCCGATGGGCATGAAGGTTACGGCTTTCCTATAGGCGGCGTCGCGGCAACAGACTATGAGAATGGTGTAGTCAGTCCAGGCGGTGTTGGTTATGACATTAATTGTGGCGTTCGCTTGTTGACTACTAATCTTTCTGAAGAGGATATTAGACCGAAACTTGCAGACTTGGCAACCACAATTTTTAATAATGTTCCTTCTGGGCTTGGCAGTCGTCGCAAGGACTTCAGAGTAACCTTAAGCGAGCTTGATTGTGTTGCCAGAGAAGGTGTGCCCTGGATTATCGAGAAAGGCTTTGGATGGAAAGAAGACATAGAACACTGCGAAGAAAGCGGATGTATGAAAAACGCAGACCCAAATAAGGTCTCGTCAACCGCCAAAAGCCGAGGAGAAACACAACTAGGCACTTTAGGCTCTGGAAATCATTTTCTTGAGATTCAGAAGGTGGACAAAATCTACAACCCGCAAATCGCCAAAGTCTTCGGCGTCACCCATGAGGGACAAGTTACTGTTATGATTCACTGCGGCTCTAGGGGTTTTGGTCATCAAATATGCTCCGACTATTTGCGCGTGATGGAACGTGCAGTTAGTAAATACAAAATTGAACTGCCCGACCGAGAATTGGCTTGTGCTCCAGGAACCAGCCCAGAAGCACAGGATTACTTCCAAGCGATGGCTTGTGCGGTTAATTATGCCTTCGTTAACCGTCAAACAATAGCTCACTGGGTACGCCAGAGCTTCGAACAGGTTTTCAAAAAACCCGCGGAAACATTCGGCTTGAAACTCGTCTATGACGTTGCGCACAACATAGCTAAAATCGAAGAGCACAAAGTAAACGGACAGACCAAAAAAGTGTGGATTCACAGAAAAGGCGCAACAAGAGCCTTCCCGCCAAATCACGAAGCCGTGCCAGCAGATTACAGATCTTATGGGCAGCCTGTGATAATTCCAGGAAGCATGGGCACCAGCTCATGGCTGCTTGTCGGAACTGCTAAGGCGATGGAACTCACGTTCGGCTCAACTGCCCACGGTGCTGGAAGAATGATGAGCAGAGCAGCAGCTAAGCGGCAGTTCTGGGGTGGTGAGATTAAGAAGGCTTTGGAAAACAGAGGCATGGTCATTCGCGCTGCGAGTCAGGTCGTATTAGCCGAAGAGGCAGATCCAGCCTACAAAGACGTGGATAGAGTGGCCGAAGTGAGCGACAAAGTGGGCATAGCCACCAGAGTGGTTAGACTGGTTCCACTTGCTGTGGTGAAAGGCTAACCTTTTCTCCGAAAAAAAGCTGGTAGAAAACAGTTATATTTGAGAGACTATAACTCAAACTGCGTGACCTGAATGACAACTGAACCACAGACAGGATTCGCGAAAATCTTCTACGGTCGAAAACTTCAAGACTATTGGCTAAGAAGACTGGTCGCTTTCATAATTGACGCGGTGCTAATCAGCATAGCCGTTTTTATCTTGGAGACCATAATTTTCTTAGCAACGGCGTTTTCCACGAGCACGCCCTTTGTTATGCCTTGGTGGAGCACTCATGGTTTGTTGTTTCCGTTTTTCTCTGGGCTTCCTTTGTTCTTGTATTCGGCGTTCACTGAGTCTGCCTACGGTTTCACTCTTGGCAAGCGAATAATGTACCTCAAAGTGATAACGAAGGAGGGAAACAAACCCGCCTTAAACTTGGCGTTCTTGCGGAACGTGACAAAAATATATTGGCTCGCGTTGCTGCTCGATGTAGTCATCGCGTTGGCTTTGCCTAATCGTGATCCTGTTCAGAGATATCTGGACACATATTCTGGCACAACTGTGGTCTCTGCGGATTAAGCTGTTTTGCAGATTGAACGTTCATAGTGATAGAGATACTGCTGTGCATATCCAGCGTACTCGCCCCAATATTCCTTTGTAAATGTGCTTATTCTCTTGTATTCTCCATGGGTGAGAGATTTTTTCTCCAGAGTCTTATGAACGGATGACTTGGCAAAATAGGCGACATAATGTTTCAGGATTGATTTCTTTATCCAAACGTCCACTGGGAAGGCTTCGAGCTTGTTTAGGGAGAAGAGGAGGACGCAGTCAGCTACTTTGTCGCCAACTCCTGGTAGTTTCAACAATTCCTTTTTTGCGTTTTCATAATCCAGCTTTCCTAGTTCAGCGAGGCGTATTGTCTTCGCGTCTATTATTTTTGCGGTTTCCAACACTTTCTCGGCTCTGAACCCGAGTTTGCATGTGCTTAATGTCTTTAAACCAGCGTTGGCGAGGTTTTTTGGGCTTGGGAAAGTGTAAAACGTGTGACCTTCAAAGTTTAGTTTGTTTCCGAATTGTCTGGCGAGGTTGTTGATCATTTTTTTGATTCTGGGTATGTTGTTGAAGGTGGCGCAGATATAGGAGATGAGGCACTCCCACGGGTCTTGTCGTATGAGACGCAGTCCAGCGAAGGCTTGAATAGCGCTTTTGATGTAGTCGTCTTTGCCGATTTTCGATGTGATGAGTGGAAGCGGGTCGTTTAAGCGGAAGTATTTCTTGACAAAGTCATCATTTGCGCCTTCAAACTCCAAAATGTTGTCCATTTGTCTTATTTTTGTCATTTTTTCCGTGACGACGCCGTACCACCATTCGTCATGCTTTTGCCATCTGAACACTTGTCCGCATTGTAGTGTGTAGTCTAAGTTGAACGGTGTGACTGTGGGGTCGAGTGTTATTTTCATGGCGTTGGTCGAGTGTTTCTGGCGGTTTTCTGGGATAAAAAGGCTTGTAATAAGCTTCTTTAGTGTGAGACGAGTTAGTATGCCGATAAACGTTGGGAGTGTTAAGCGGATTTGCAGATGTTCACTGTTGTTGGGCTTGAAGAGTTTCCACTCGTAAAAGTTGGCGATGACCTTGCGAAAATTATTGTGGAAACTGCGAGAAAGAATAAAGTAGGCATTGAAGACGGGGACATAATTTTGGTTTCGCAGAAGGTGGTTTCGAAGGCTGAAGGAAGATTAGCCAGTTTAAGCAGTGTGGAGCCGTCGGAAAGGGCTAAGGAAGTCGCAGCAGAGACGGGTAAGGATGCGCGGTTTGTTGAGTTGGTGCTTCAGGAGACTGAGGCGATTGTGAAGGCGGTTCCTGGGTTTTTGGTTGTTAAAGACAAGCGTGGTTGGGTTTGCTTGAACGCGGGTGTGGACAAATCGAACGTGTCGCCCTTAGATGGAGTTGGAGTTAGTCTTTTGCCTGTTGACCCTGACGAGTCGGCGCGGAAGATACAGAGAGGAGTCGTTCGGTTGACTGGTAAGAAAATCGGTGTGATAATCTGTGACACTTACAGTCGTCCTTTCAGGCGTGGGCAGATGGAGTTCGCCATTGGTGTTTCGGGCGTTAAGGTGTTCAAAGACTATCGGGGCGAGAAGGACTTATTTGGCTATGTTCTACAAGTGAAGAATGTGGCTGTGGTGGACGAATTAGCTTGTGCGGCGGAATTAGTCATGGGTCAAGGAAACGAAGCTGTGCCTGTGGCTGTTGTTAGGGGTTTGAAGCACGTGGAACTGTGCAGAGAAGCCGAGTCTTCGGTTAGGGAATTGCAGTTAGCTGAGCATGAGGACTTTTTCGAGGGTACTTTGTGAGAAAGGTAGTGTTTAAATGTTTGCTATGTCTATGTAGATTTTTCTTTCCTTTAAAAGAGTGATTTTCTTTTTCCGCAGGGGTTTGACGAAATAGTGAAGTTTTACTTGGACGTTCCTGAACTTAGACATGATGTTGACGATGGGGCTTTGGTCGTCTAGTGCTGTGGCGAGCATGGTGGTGTTGTTTTTTAGGGCGAGGTTGTTTACGTGCTTAATCAGTTCGGTCAGTGACGCAGCGTCTTTGTATGCCACGGGGAACAGGTACCACTGCCTCAGTGTTTCGCCTGTTTTTGGGATTTTGGGCATTTTTGTGAACAAGCCGAGGAATCGTATGGGAAATGAAATTGCCTTTAGTCGGGTGTTGAGTTTTTGGACGCGTTCTCTGATTACTTTGCCGTAGTCCCAGTAGCCTAGGCAGGCTTGGATGCTGTTTTCTTGTTTGTGGACGAGGATGTTTTGCTGAATGTCTTTTGGTAGTCTTTGGATGTAGTCTTGGAACGTTTCTTCGGTGTAGGGCGAGTAAAAGTCATAGTCGTGGTATGTTTCGTTTATCATTGAAACGACATCTTTTATGTCCTCTGGAGTCATGGGTTTTATGCTGGTTTCGTCTTGGAGTTTTTCTGGTTTGTAGACCATGAGTGAGAATCTTAGGCTGTTTTTTATGTGTTGGAAGCCGTTTTTTTGGCAGAGTTTGATTGAGGGCAGGTTTTCTTCCATGACGAGCAGGTGGCACAGGTCTACTTTTTGCTTAGAAGCGTAGTTTTCGATGTGTTTTTGGAGTTGACTGGCTATGCCTGTTCTTCTTTTTGTGGGGTCGACCATCATGCCGTAGAGGTAGGCGGTTTTGGTTGGTTTTCCTTGGATTAAAACGGTTTCTAGGGTGCATGCGATTGAGCCGATGATTTCTTTGCCTTCTGTGGCTACGAAGACATGTGGGTCTTTGTATGGTTTGGAGCGGGCGAAATAGTCTGGTGAACTGTCAACTGCGACTACAAAGTCTATGCCCATGGGGCACTTTTTTTGGAGTTCTAGTAAGGCTTCGTTGTCGTCTTGAGTTGCCTCTCTAATCTCCATTATGATTCTTCTCCTTCTGGTGAGTATACTTCGGGTGATAGTATAAACGGGTTGTTTCTCTTTTCTTGACCTAATGTGGTTGTTGGTCCATGTCCCGGGTAGACGGTATAATTGTCGGGTAGAGTGGCGAGTTTTTCTTTTATGGAGCCTATTAGCGCTTTGTAGTTACCGCCTGGAAAGTCAGTTCTGCCAATGCTGCCTTGGAACAGGGTGTCGCCCACGAAGACGCAATCATTGCCTACTAAGGAGATTCCGCCTTCTGTATGCCCTGGCGTGTGCAGTACGGTTAAGGTGCATTTGCCGAAGTGGATTGTGTCTCCTTCTTTTAGTGTTTTGTCTGCTGGCGGCGAGACTGTTTGGTATCCGAACATGCTTGCCCAGTCTTTGCCGCTTTCGCCTAGGAGTGGTGCGTCGAGCGTGTGGATTAGTATGGGCGCGCCTGTGGCTTTCTTTATCACTCCGTTTCCGCTGGTGTGGTCGGCGTGTCCGTGCGTGTTGATTATGTATTTGACTGTTAAGCCGTTAGCGTCTATCGTGTGGAGTACGGTTTTTTTGCCTTCGTCTTCTGTGGAGAAGCCAGGGTCGATTACTACCGCTTCTTTCGTCTCTTCACACCAAACAACAAAACTATTAGTACCCAAAGCACCGACTATAAACATCTTCACAATCATCGACAACTACCTCATTAACCAAGGATAATCCGCATCTCTCACTTAAGAATCTGCTCGACAGCATCTTCCAAAGATCGTAGGTTAATGGAATTTAGGTTGAATATAGAATATTCATAAGTAATACTTATAAGTAATTGCTACTTCTAGAATTAGTGACGGCAACAAGATGCCAAGACAGAAATGACTTGGTGTCTTAGCCTGTAGCGCACTAAGAAACATAACCTTATTTTACATTTATTCAAATTCAGAAAGGCATCCCTTCTTAATTTGCTCAAATTTTCCCGTGAGTTTCGTCTTTTTTTCTTTATGAAGAAGATCGATTTCACTTTCAATGTCAGTACAGAGTCTTTCAAAGCTTTCTCGCAAATCCGCAAGGTGCACACATTGAAAGTTCTTACTTTTACAAAACTGAGCGTCTTCCTTATTTTGCTTTGAACTAAGTCTGCCTGTTACTATCAAGGTGTTTTCTTGTTTTCCAACACCATATTTATTGAAGAAACTTTCAGCACTAATTTCAATGCAAAATGGTTCATAGGTTTTCCTTCTGTTACCTCTATGAAGACAATAAGGCAGGCATGCCATTAAATCTGGGTCTATTGTCCCCACGAAGACCATTCTATTATCGAAAGTCGGTCGAATGAGAGCCGTGGTATGCTTGTTATAGAATTCTTCATCCACTGGAAACTTGGAATCATAAGTCAATTCATTTATCGGAAGGAAGGAGGTTCGATGAGGATATTTGTTCAAAATGTATGCTATTGCTCCAGCAGTTGACACGGTCGGATAATATGCGTCACCTTGAGAGACTCCCGAAATATGTGCATTCATTTTCTTGATGTTGGAAAGATGGTGAGATTGAACCAAATTCTGCCACCAAAAAGCGAAAGGATAGCCACCATCTATCTGAATAACTATCATGCATTTTGCATTCGGCATTAAAGTTGTCCTAAAAAGAGCAGAGATAGAGTCTAACTTGGCTGTAAGATTCATCATACCATAAGACTTAACTAAAGATTCGTAAAGAAAAGGATGATTTTCAAATCGTTTCAGCGTTTCCACTACTTGCCAAACTTCCTCGTTTGGACCGTTCCCCTCTTCAGCAGATTTAAATCCGTCTATCAAACTCTTTCTTGCTTTAAACATATCATCGCAAAGAAACTTGAAGTATTCTCTAATCACCCAAATTTGCGTTTGCACACGCATCCTAAAGATTGATAGACTAATACCAGGATCATCAATCGCGTCGTGAACGTACTTTACAAGATTTTTTTCTTCTCTTCCGTAAAGGTCATTTTTTCTAACAAAGAGTTTGCCAAAATTCTCAAGATTTTTTAGTAACAACTGTAGTTCAGAATCGATTCTCACTCCTACTCTAACAAGCCAAATAGGCTCTCCTACTTTTCCACCCTCATCCAATCCATTAATCTCAACTAATGTGGGCATAGAATGCTAATCCCTCTCTTTCATTCGCTTAACGTTATTCATATCTTTCTTCTAAGCATTTTGTTTGTCGTGTATACATTTGGACAATATCACTCTGCATTACCTTAGTGTGTTGTTTTCTTTTCAATCATATATTTTTCTGCGTTATTAGACGTAGTGTGTGGTTGTTTGGTTGGGGTTTGTGTTTTGTGTTTTGTGTTGTTTTGGTGGGTGTTTTGGCTGAGCGTTTTTTGGCTTTGAAGGAGAAACGGGGCATAGTGAACAATACGGAACTCGTACGGTTACTGTTAACAGACGCACTAAACAAAGAAGAACCACAGCCCCACGGCGACGTACATCCCTAAGCCTAAAAAGTCACAAAAAGTGACAAGAAAGGTCAAAACATATTTGTATCATACAGTGAAGGGGGGTAGAGGGCGTTGCGCACAGATTCTCACACTGAAAAAACTACCTATACTCGAAGAAGCGTGTGTGCGAACACAGAATAGAAAAACGTGTTCGAAACCTCGCATAAACTCTAATTAGCTTTCACAAGAAACAGGACAAGCGATGTCAATCACGATTCTGCTTTCCTCGGCTGCTTACGTGCTCAGCGATTACCTCATCACCAGCGAAGGCAACACAGCATACAACATAATCAAACACCTAGAAAAATACGATTACGAATTCCACGCCATCAGCGCGTATGTACGCATAAAACAGCCCTTACCAAACCTCACAACGCATCAAACAGGCACAACACAAACCACGCCAGCACAAAACGCCATACGCAAATACACACAACACACAGAATTCCTCACACGCAGCCTCATAACAGTCAAAAAACTCCTACGCACACAGCGAATCCACATAATCCACCACATGTTCCCAGCAGTTTACAACCAAACCTTCAGCCCATTAGCACTCACAGGCGGCACAAACGGCAAACCCTTCATCTTCGGACCCATAAGCGCACACATCACAAAACACCCCACAGACGAAAAACTCCTTTCGCCCCTCACAACAAAACTCCACCAAAAAACCATAACCAAAACCACACAACTCATCACCATCACAAGGCAAGTAGCCAAACTATACCAAAACACGCAGAAACCCATCACCACAATTCCACTTGGCGTCGACACAAACCAATTCAAACCCACACCAAAAGCCTACAACAGCGAAAACCCAGAAATCCTTTACACAGGCTCACTTTACCCCCTAAAAGGCGTGCATCATTTAATCCAAGCCTTCTCAATCGTCACAAAACAACAACCAAACGCACGACTAAGAATAATCGGCATAGGACCACAACAAAACACCCTCAAACAACTCGCAAAAGCTCTCAAACTAGACACAAAAACAACCTTCCAAAACTTCATACCCCACACGCAAATCGCACAGCACTACCAAAACTGCACAATCTACTGCTTCCCAAGCCTCGGCGAACCCTTCGGAAAAACCATAATCGAAGCCATGAGCTGCGCAAAACCCGTAATCGCCACAAACCAAGGCGGAGCAACAGAAATAATAGAAAATAACAAAACAGGCATTTTAGTGCCACCCGCAAACCCAAAACAACTCGCACAAAAAATCCTCTATCTGCTCCAAACTCCAGAAAAAATGAAGCAACTAGGAGAAAACGCCAGAAAAACCGCAGAAAAACAATACTCGTGGGAAACAATAGCAGAAAAATACCACAAACTTTACCAAAGCCTTGCTTAACAGCCTATATTTTTCGTCTAATTCGGAATTCGAAGCCAAGATTAACGCTATTTTCCACAAAACACCAAACTTCGCATTATTCTAGGCGAAAACACAGTGAAATGCTATGTAATCTTGCCCTGCTACAACGAAGAACAAAACCTCAAAACCCTAATCCCTGCCATAAGCGCCACGATAAAACCAAAAATGCCCTACACAATCATCGCCATCAACGACGGCAGCACAGACCACACAACACAACTTCTCAACACACTTTCAAAACAATACCCACTCCAAATAATCCAACACATAAAAAACAAAGGCTTAGCAGAAACACTAAAAGATGGCTTAAACGCCGCAGCCAAAATCTCCAAAGATGAAGACCTCATAATAACCATGGACGCAGACAACACACACGACCCAAGATACATGCTCGACATGACAAAAGTCGCTGCAGAAGCAGACATTGTAATCGCCTCTCGATATGTAAAAGGCGGAAAACAACTAAACGTCCCCCCACACCGCATACTACTCAGCAAAGCCATCAACCAAAGCATCAAACTCGCCACAAGAATACCCATAAAAGACGCCACAAGCGGCTACAGATGCATCAAAGCCAAAACAATAAAAAACCTCCACAAAAAACTCGGCAAAAAATTCATAGAATCAAAAGGCTTCGAAATCACCCTCGAAATACTACTAAAACTCTCATGGCTAAACCCCAAAATGCTCGAAACACCCATCACCCTAGATTACAGCAAAAAAGGCGGCCACAGCAAAATGAAACTACTACCCACCATCAAACGATACCTCGCACTGCTTCTAAACATAAAAAAACAGAAAAAACAACTTAAAAAACCCACCTAACTCAGCATTCACTATGATTTTCAAACAGTTTGCAGCAACACACATCCAATTCAGATTCAGAACCACTAAAAAATTTTTAATAAATGCACCAATGTTCACTCATAAGTGACCTTAAAACGGGGATAAAAAAATGAAAAAAATCACAGATCTTAAAATAAACAAAAAAGCAAAGATAGCAACACTCGCAGCTCTACTAACAGCAATCATCACAATAAGCGCATTAGCTTCAATAATGTCCACCAACATTCTCGGAATACAACCATTAGCGCTACCATACTCAGAAACCGACTACAAACAAATCTACGGCGTATTAGGCAACGACACTTACTCGCTATACCCATACGAAGACAAATCCATAAACGTCGGCTTTTCCAAATACGGCGAATTAATGAATCCATACGCTCCCTGTGGCTTAAACTACAGCGGCGTTATCGATCCATTCGCTAACTCTTTTGTGGCGAAACAAGACTGGAACGAAGGATGGGTACTAAACTGCACATACATCCAATCTGGACAATACAAGAACGTCTGGGCTTTCGCTCTCTACAGCGACACACTAGGCAGCGGCACACCACCAGACATAAGCTGGCAACACGTCACAAGCGGCTTAGGCACACCATACTGCGGCCGGAAAACAAACGCCTACGCGATAAGCTATCCTATCGAAAAAATCTATGATGGTCCAAGAAAAGCAGAGTACAGACTCAAGACCATCATCTCGACTAACACCACCGTGGCAGGATTTGACAACGACAAGATACTCGAGCTTACCTTCCACGTGATATTTGAAAAGGACAAGAAATACGTACTATGGATTAAAGACGTCAAACGAGTCGACATTGGTAAAGGCATTGGAACAATGCAAGTTGAATTCAGCGAAAGAGGACAATGGGACATGGAAAGGGCATCCCACCCACTTTCCTATGCACACTGGTTTGTCAATCAGACCACGAAATACGACAAGCACATATTCTACAACGGTTCATCCGCATACTCCAGAGAGGCACAAGATGCAGGTTATGATGTCTGCCAGATAATAAGCAAGTCCCTTCCATATGTTGGATGGGCAGCCTTCTGGCCCAACACAACAGTCAACTACGTTGAAGCTTTTGATGTTACAACAGTTCAAACAAGAGATGGCACAATTTCCACACAGAACGACTATTACTTAAGAGGCAATTGGCCAGGCAGAAACGCCGGTAACTATACGTGGTATCCTACGGTCAAAGTACCGACATCATATCCGCGTGGAGAGGGTCATTGGAGCAGCGAACCAATGGTCTTCGTGAATGATGTTGTAAGAACACTTGGCACACACTACAAATGGATGTATAACGGCACAAAATGGGGAGTCAACTTCTACCCAATATACACACCCACATCGAGTGATTACGTTCGTATAGTTTACAAGTCGACCGAGGGCGTTCTGCAGAACGATATGAGTCCGTCTCCACATGAACCTGCAACACCATACGTGATAGGTGAATGGGCCTTTGACCTTACATGGGCAAACATGACACGATCATCCAACCAATGGCGCTGTATTACTTCTTACGGCGTAACAGATCTCCACGACGCCACGGATGCAGACCAATATGGATACCATCCAGACACTCAGTACGATGCATACAACGTTTTAGACCGCGAAGTCAAATATCAACTAGATGAACTCTTCAACCCATGGGATCTTAACAACGCAGTACACAAGCAGGACAACAGATGGCTATACGAAACCACACTAACGAGTGCAGCTAGTTATGTTGCCTTATCGCAAGGATTCGATGACAAATTATGGATGAACAAAAAGTATGGCAACTGGTCAAACCACTATAAGCTGCAGTATAGCGGTGCAGGAACAATAGATGAATGGGTGAACGAATACGAAGACGGTTCCACCTACAAGGCGCATAGCGGTAATTGGGCTTTGCTATTTGGCGCAAATGCATCTGGTGATGCGTATGTAAGGATTACACCGTATGGCAGCGACTATGGCACTTCATCGAACAACACTATTAAATTCAAAGACCTCACAGAAATCAGCTTCTGGTACAAGGCAATCGTAGCTAGTCCCAATTATGGACCAGGCATGTTCGTTAAGCTCAACCCAGGCGACAATTCAGGGCACTGGGTAGCAGTAAACATGTATGACAACAGTCGGGTCACCACAAATGGATGGAGTAAAGTCGACCTGAGCAACGTGTCATATTATACAGGGCAGACTGCGGATAGATCCTTCTGGTTTGGCGCAGACTCTTGGACATATGGTGGTAGTGGACCATTGAATGGGCTGACTCCTGGAGAAGGTGGCACACTAGCCTCTTTTGACTTCTTCCGGAATAAATTGGCGGATTGGTACGTCGATGCTATAGTTATAGAGCTTGGACCAATGATCACCGGCAGCACAGTAGCAAAATACTTAATTGACGACATCGACGTGGGCTATCTGACAGGCGCTGGTTGTATACGCGAGCAGAGAGTGTACAACTTTGAAGAGGACAAGCTCGTCCCATCGTACTGGGATCAATACAATACTTTCAGTGAGCAGGTCCTCATAAATGGTACACTATGGGCAAGACACGACACCGTGAAAAGTTACGAAACTCTTGACCCCTCAAAGGCTGGAACTGATGTATACAGAGATTACTACACAATAGACTTTACTAACGGCACCCTTCGGTTCTACAGATACAACATGGGTACATTAACATATGAACAAATAACATTGAAGACAGGAACAAGAATCAAAGTGCTATATTCAACGCTCGAGTTCTGCACGGTCGGACGCTACGAATGGAACGCTGTTGGTACAGTATCAGCAGCAATCGACTCGGCAGGTTCAGCAATGATTTCAGACGCTTTCGAGGAATGGAAGGATATCGAAGTTTACAACGCAGCACTAGACCTTAAAGAAGCAACGTGGGGACCATATGCGCCATACTTACTCCGCGAGCAAGGAGTAGCTAACCGATCTAGATCACAGTATCGCGGCAACCTCAACCGTCTGAGTCTCAAAGATGACTGGTGCACAACCTACCCCATCTCAAGCAGCAATATAATCGTCGTGGGCGGTCCATCAGCAAACGGATTGGCAGAATATTTCAACGACTATACTGATGCGTTCCTGACAAAGAGTGACGTTTCAACTTCAGATTTGACAGGTTGGGGAATTTATGCGTCAGGATGCTGGAACAAAACACGTGCCTACTACGGAGGGGCCTCTGGAGCAGGCGGCTATGCAGTTATATCTACGTACAGAGACTTGAACGGCACAATTGGCTTCATAGTTTGGGGCTATAATGGACAAGACACGTACTATGCTTGCTATGCCTTGCGACACGGTTTAATCGAGTACATGCAATACTTGCAGTCAGGCGTTACTACATTGATTCTGAAGATGACCTACGCTGGCTCATGTGCACCAACAATAAACATCGTGGAAAGCTTGGGAATATTTACAGAGTGCACAGGCTTTGGACAATTCGCCTACCTAGGCGAAGGCGGCGCAACATACGTCAGAACATACTATGTACTGCCACTTGCTAGAAGGCTATACATCGAACATAAATTAATGACGTTCACTTGGCCAACCAGTATTCATTCGGATCCATAAGTTGGTCAAGCCCTCTTTTTCTTTTTTCTTTTTTTTTGGTGGGTCCTAAACATATATTTTATGTATTAATATGACTTATATATGTAAAGTTTATTAGGTAGTCTTGCCATATTTACTTATAGATATGTCTTTAAGAAGACATATTGTATTCGCGTGTGACAGATAAACTGTCGAGCAAAACTACAAAAAGGGAAGTTAAAGTGAGAAAGCCTGGTGCGCAAACCTTTTTCTTTTATTTTTTAGTGCTGGTTGTGCTTGTCCAAGAAAGCGTGGCTCTTTTTAATTTCTATTCTCTCGGTGTAGCTCAGGAAGTTTTTTGGTATAAGGAGTGGCCTTTTAACGTAAGCGATTTTGTTCTCTCGAAGACGGTGTTCGACTTTGCCTATAACGGGAGCAAAGTGGAATTGATAATTGGGCTTCGTCAAAATCGTCTGGAAAACTTGTCAAGGCTGACTTCGTTTATTGCTCAACGAGGCGGGTCTGTGGTTAACCTGTTTTCCATTCAAGGCGCGACCCGAAGCCTTACGTTGAGCCTCGCGACGAATAGAGTGTCAAGTTTTCTCAGGGAGGTTTTGGGTGAAAGCGATGTGGAGTATGTGGAGCCCAATTGGAAGTTCTCTATCGATGCCGTTCCGAATGATCCTGAATGGATTAACCAGTGGGGGCCTGCAAAAATTGAGGCAGACAAAGCGTGGAGCACTCAAATGGGCAACAGGTCGGTTCTCGTCGCAGTGGTGGATACGGGTATTTATTATAAGCACCCTGATCTTTTGCCGAATTATGTGGCGTTGGGTTATGACTGGGTGAATGATGATAACGATCCGATAGATGATCACGGGCATGGTACTCATTGTGCTGGGATAGTTGCTGCGGCTACGAATAATGGTGTTGGGATAAGTGGGATTGCTCAGGTGGGTGTTATGGCTGAGAAGGGCTTGGCGTATAATGGTATTGGCTATGAGGATGATCTTGCGAATGCTATTGTTCATGCTGTGGATCAAGGTGCGGATATAATTAGTTGCAGCTGGGGCAGTAGTAGCGATAGTCAGCTTATTCATGATGCTGTTGAATACGCTACGAGCAAGGGTGCTTTGGTTGTTGCTGCGGCGGGTAATTCTGGTTCGAGTGAGAAGCATTATCCTGCGGCTTATCCGGAGGTTGTTGCGGTTACGGCGACGAATGAGAAAGATAAGCTTGCGAGTTTTTCAACTTATGGTGATTGGGTGGACATTGCGGCGCCGGGGGCGAGTGTTGTTTCGACGTTTCTTTGGGGTACGTATGTTTCGATGAGTGGTACTTCTATGGCGTGTCCGCATGTGGCTGGGGTTGCGGCGCTTGTGTGGAGTGAGTTTCGTGGTATGAGTAATGAGCAGGTTCGCAGTCAGCTCTTTTATTCGGCGGATGATTTGGGTGCGTCGGGTTTTGATGTTTATTTTGGGCATGGGCGGGTTAACGCGCGTAAGGCTGTTGTGCAGTCGGTTTCTCTTTTGGGTAGCAGAATTCTTGATGCTCAGGAGAATAGTGTGCAGTTTTTGTACATAAATCCTAGCGAGAGTGGTGAGGCTGCTTATGACGTGATTGCGGGTGGGATTATTTATGGGCTTTGTGCTAGTCCGCAGCTGCAGAGTTTTACTTCGGCGCCTAATTTGCTTCTTTCTTCTGGGGAGTTGAATGCATCTGCTTTTAACAATTCGGCTGTGATGGTGCTTGGAGGTCCTTGTCCTCAGAGGATGGTGCAGTTTTATGAGGCTGCTGGTTTGTCGCCTTTGAGGTTTGCGGCTAATGATACGTATTTTATGTTTTTGGAGCAGGGTGGTGATGTTGTTGCTGTTCTGAGCAGGTCTGCGGCGGGTTCTGGGCATGAGGATTTGTTTTTGGTTGAGGTTTTTGTTGATGGTTCGAACTTGATTGTGGTGATGTATGGTTTTACGTGGCGTGGGACGTGGGCGAGTGGGATTTGTTTTAAAGAGGTTATCGCTAAGAATTTGAATGGTTATTCTGAGAATTGTTATGTTTTTCATTGGGTGGATAAGGGTAAGTTTGATGGTGTGCCGCAGAGCAGTGAAATTCGTCAAGAATATCCGTTTTAGTTAAATTTTAATGTGTTGTTTGCTTGGGGTTTGTGTGGGGTTTCTAAGAAGCTTTTTTTCTCTGAGAATCTGTGTGCTGCTCCCCCCTACCCCGTTCACTATATGATCCAAATATGATTAGGCTCATTTTGTCACTTTTTAGGCGTTAGGTGTTTAGACGGTTTGTAGTTCTGGTGGGATGTCTGTGGGTTGTGGTGGTGTTTTTGTTGGTGGTTGTGGTCTTTTTTTGGCGAGTGCGACGCCTATGTAAGCTGCGATGATGGTGCTTATGGCTGAGAGTATGGGGCTGAGCATTATGTATGGGTCTACGGTTAAGGCTGGGTATTGTTCGTTTGCCGCGTACAGTAAAGCTAGGTATATGGTGGTTAGGATTCCTTCGTTGAAAATGTATGTCATGAAGGCGGCGACTAAGCCGTCTTTGAGCGTATCGAGTCTGAAAATGTATACTACGAGTATGGCGATTATGAAAGTCGGGGCAAAACTGAGGTACACTGGGAGGGAGATGTTAACGATGACCGCCAGCACTGTGCCGATGATTCCTGCTTTTATGCTCTGATCCATATGCTTAAGACCTTATGCGGAGAATGGAGCTTGTTTGGGCTTTATAAGAGTTTAGTGCTGTGTGTGCACACGCAACAGTAGACTAGACCTTTCTATTAGGCTCCAAATATAGCTAGTGCTTTTTGGCACTTTTTCGGCTTTGTTCTAAATGTGTGGAATGGATAGGCGAATGTTTTTTATACGCAGACTCTG